>Ga0315336_1000109_pt1 | contig 393511 bp, 342 predicted proteins | sample ASW5metaG_FD_204512 | JGI IMG/M metagenome (GOLD analysis project Ga0315336, IMG submission 204512) | Ammonia-oxidizing marine archaeal communities from Monterey Bay, California, United States - ASW #5 | ecosystem: Environmental > Aquatic > Marine > Intertidal zone | place: USA: California... | reverse complement strand
AAACTAGTAACATTAGTTTGAGCAGCGGAACTCAAAGTGCCCGCTAAAGTTGTAGCAGTTACAATGTTGAGCCCTGTAATATCTTTTGATCCATCTAAAATAACTGCTTTACTAGCTTCAGCTGTTCCAGTTGTCGCCACAGTTAAATAATTTAATTGAGTCGAATTGGCTGTCACATTATCTAGAATATTTAATTCGGCCGCGGTTGAAGTAACTAATGTGCCACCCAGTTTCAGACCATTCGTTCCATCATGGGAAGCGACATCAAAATCATTAGTACCATCCGCCACCGTTAAGTTGGCATCAACAGTTGTGGCGCCTCCAATGGTCGTGACCCCATCCAATCTAGTTTCACCAGCATCAACCCATAAAGCATATGCATCAGTTAAGGTCATGTTGGTTCCGGCCGCAGGAGCATTGGCTACATAAAGAGTTGAGGCGGTTGATGTAGTTACAAGAGTGTTACTAGCTGATAGAGTGGGTTGTTCTAATCTAATCAAGTGAAAGTTTTGAGATGCTGAGCCAGATCCACCGGTGCTGCTGTCAGTAAAGGTTTCAGCATCTAGATGTAATGCCCATCCATCGGCAGAAGGTGTGATATCTCGATTACCGCCATCAAGAGTCAGCTTGGCCACATCACCAATTGTTTTGGTGCTGCTTAAAACTAAGGCCTTGCTAACTGTTGCTGTTCCAGCAGTTACTCCATCCAGAAAATTCAATTCAGTAGCATTTGAAGTTAAACCATCAATCAGATTCAGTTCAGCAGCAGTTGAAGTAACTAAGGTTCCACCCAACTTTAATCCATTAGTTCCATCATGAGAAGCTACATCAAAATCATTACTACCATCAGCCACAGTTAAATTTCCATCAACGGTTAGACCAGTCAAGGTTCCTAAACTGGTTACACTAGTTTGGGCTGCACTACTCAAAGTACCAGCTAAAGTTATCGCCGTTACCACATTAAGCCCAGTTATGTCTTTAGATCCATCCAAAATAACTGCTTTACTAGCTTCAGCTGTTCCAACAGTTGTTACATCAACATAATTCAATTCACCTGTTGTGGCTGTCACTCCATCAATTAGATTCAGTTCAGTGGCGGTAGCTGTGACTAGAGTACCTCCTAGCTTCAGTCCATTAGTTCCATCATGAGAAGCCACATCAAAATCATTTGTACCATCAGCAACAGTTAAGTTGGCATCAATTGTGGTTGCTCCAGCAATGGTGGTTACACCATCCAATCTAGTTTCGCCAGCATCAACCCAGAGAGCATAAGTATCTGTCAAGGTCATGTTAGATCCGGCGGCAGGGGCATTAGCCACATAAAGAGTTGAGGCAACTGTCGTGGTGACACTAGTGTTAGAGGCAGATATAGTTGATTGTTCTAATCTAATCAAGTGAAAGTTTTGAGCGGCTGTACCAGATCCAGCAGTACTATTGTCAGTGAATGTTTCAGAATCTAAATGCAATGCCCATCCATCAGCAGAAGGTGTAATTTCTCGATCAGCTCCATCCAAAGTTATTTTGGCCAGATCACCAATTGTTTTAGTGCTACTCAAAACCAAAGCTTTGCTGGCTGCCGCAGTTCCAGCAGTTACTCCATCCAGAAAATTTAATTCTGTTGCATTTGAGGTCATACCATCAATCAGATTTAGTTCAGCAGCAGTTGAAGTAACTAAAGTACCACCTAATTTAAGCCCATTAGTTCCATCATGAGAAGCGACATCAAAATCATTTGTGCCGTCTGCAACAGTTAGGTTTCCATCAACAGTTAAACCAGTCAAAGTTCCTAGACTGGTGACACTGGCTTGAGCAGCTGTGCTCAAAGTACCACCCAGATTTGTACCGGTGAAAGTTGTCGCGGTTACGATGTTAAGTCCAGTGATATCCTTTGATGCATCTAAAATGACTGCTTTACTAGCTGCGGCTGTACCAGCTGTTATCCCATCCAAAAAGTTCAGTTCAGTTGCATTTGATGTCACGCCATCTAAAATGTTCAGTTCTGCAGCAGTTGAAGTAATCAAGGTTCCCCCTAATTTCAGACCATTGGTTCCATCATGAGAAGCCACATCAAAATCATTAGTGCCATCAGCAACAGTTAAGTTAGCATCAATTGTAGTTGCTCCGGCAATGGTGGTTACTCCATCCAATCTAGTTTCCCCGGCATCAACCCACAAAGCATAAGTATCTGTCAAGGTCATGTTGGCTCCAGCAGCCGGAGCATTAGCCACATAAAGGGTTGAGGCAACTGTGGTGGTTACACTGGTGTTAGAGGCAGATATAGTAGGTTGTTCTAACCTAATTAGGTTAAAGTCTTGAGCGGCTGTACCAGATCCAGCAGTACTATTATCAGTAAAGGTTTCGGCATCTAGATGTAATGCCCATCCATCCGCTGCTGGAGTAATTTCTCGATTACCTCCATCCAAGGTTATTTTGGCTACATCACCAATTGTTTTGATGCTACTCAAAACTAAAGCTTTGCTGGCTGTTGCAGTTCCAGCGGTTACTCCATCCAGAAAATTTAATTCAGTGGCATTTGACGTCATACCATCAATCAGATTCAGTTCAGCAGCTGTTGAAGTAACTAAGGTTCCACCCAGCTTCAGACCATTAGTTCCATCATGTGAAGCAACATCAAAATCGTTTGTGCCATCAGCAACAGTTAAATTACCATCAACAGTTAAACCAGTCAAAGTTCCTAAACTAGTGACACTGGCTTGAGCGGCGGTTCCTAAAGTACCATTTAATGTCGTGGCTGACAAAGTGGTAATACTAATCGTTTTAGTATTAACCCAATCAGATCCATTATATTTCATGACATCATTGCTGGCCAAAGAACTAAAACTAGAATCTGATGCACCAGCTATTGTTGAAGCTCCACCAGAAGCCCAGGTCAGGGTGCCATTACCATCAGTTTGGAGAAATTCACTAGATCCACCATCATCATCAGGAAGAATTAAAGTGTAAGTGGCTGCCAATCCAGCTGGGGCTTGAAGACTTACCTTATGAGTTCCGCTTGTTGTACCCTCAATTAAACTTAGAATTCCACCAGCTGAATCTGTACCATCAACAATTAATTCAGTCGCCGCAGTTAATCCAGTCAAAGTTCCAACACTAGTAATATTAGCTTGAGCAGCAGTACTTAAAGTACCGGCTAAAGTTGTAGCAGTAACAATATTCAGTCCAGTAATATCTTTCGAAGCATCTAAGATAACGGCTTTGCTAGCTTGGGCTGTTCCAGCTGTGGTGACATCACAATAATTCAGTTCTGTACCGGTGGCGGTGATGGTGGTTGCCCCAAGAGTCAATCCAGAAACTGTGATACTTGAAACATTATCCCATTTTGAAGTTCCATTATTATAGGCTAAAAGTTGATTAGCTGATGGGGTTGAAATATTAGTATCTGTTGCCGCAGCAATTGTTGATGTAGCAGAAGCCCAAGTTAAGTTTCCGCTTCCATCGCTTTGCAAAAACTCATTTGCATCTCCGTCATTTGCCGGAAAAATCAGAGAATAATTTGCTGATAAACTAGCTGGAGCTTGGAAAGTAATTTTATTACTACCATTATTAGTTCCCTCTGTCAAATGAAGTTGACCACCAATTGCTGGCGTACCATTAATAGTTGCCTCGGCGGCTGCTGTTAATCCAGTTAAAGTACCTAGACTAGTTACATTAGTTTGTGCGGCAGTTCCTAGAGTACCATTTAATGTGGTAGCAGTCAACGTGGTAATGCTAACTGTTTTGCTATTAACCCATTTAGTACCATTGTATTTCATTAGGTCGTTGGTGGCAATAGAACTAAAACTGGAATCAGTTGCTCCATCCAAGGTTCCTGAAACTGTGGCCCAAGTTAAAGTCCCAGATCCATTGGTTTGCATGACTTGCCCGGTTGTTCCTCCGCTTGATGGAAATGTGTGAGCGACACTTCCGATCGTTAGGATTTGTGGTAAAGTTGCTCCAGAGTTAACTGTCAGAGTATCAATGTTAATGACTTTAGAATCAATCCAGAGTGAGTTTGAAGAATCGTACTTCAGGAGGGAGTTGTTGGCGGGACTGGTCAGTGTAACATCACCTAATCCACCTAATTCATAAGTTGAAAATGGACTCCAGCTGAGTGTTCCAGTTCCGTTGGTGGTTAAAATGTTGTTGCTGCTACCGCTGGTGCTAGGCCATGTGTAGACTTTACTGTTCAGGGTTGTTTTGCCTGAAATGACTAAACCAGATGAAGCCGGGAGACCGCTGATAGTTCCACTGACCGTGATTGTTGAAATATCTATGTTAGTGATACCTTCCACTTCTGATTCAATTGTTGCGTCGGTGACGATGACGTCGGATCCCCAAATTAAATTATTACCATCGTTGTACAAATTTCGTTCATAATTGGTATTAGCTCGATCAATTAAAACCAATTTAGATGTTAATTCTAAATTTCCGCTCGAGGTAGCGGAGATTTGATTGTTTAGTAAAATATTGTTTCCAGATGAAGATGTCAATGTTAAATTATTTCCGGCCGAGCTAGTGATGACCGAGGCAATTGCCTTGACAACGTTTATTTCTTCATGTTTTTGTGCTAATTGTGTTTTGAAAGCTGTCCGTACCCCAATACTTGTCATTGATTATGTTAATAATTTTAATTAATAGATAAGATAAAAACAAATCTTTATATTGTCTCATAAAGTTATAAAAAAATCTATTAAAAAACTCATTAATATTAATGGATGCTGCATACACCCAATTAGAAATTAATAGCAAAAATGAGAGATTAGATGAATATTTAACGGCTAACCCGCAAGTATCATTTTTTTTCTCCAAACATAAAAAATATTATCCTTACGCTAGAAACACTCGTTATGTTCACTTTGATACTACCCCAAATTTTGGTCAAACTGGAATTGTAAAGTTGCCTCGTTATGGAAACATGATCGGTGATATGGCTCTTGAATTTGATTTACCTACTTTAACTTCTGGTGTTGATGTCAGTTATTGCAATAATATTGGACACGCCATCATCGACTGGATTGAGATTGAAATTGGAGGAATTGTTTTTGATCGTCTTTATGGAACTTGGATGCATATCAATCGCGAAGTTTTTGATAAAAAAGATGAAAAAGATACCCATCGAGAATTAACCTATTATTTTACGAGCATGACCACTGATGCTTTTCCAGGAGGAGAAAAAGTAATTGTTCCTTTAAATTTCTGGTTTAACAAAGTGGCTGCTCAATATTTACCTCTTTCAGCCATTTCGATGTATGATGTCGTAATCCGCATCAAACTACATGACTTTTCAAAACTGTGGGTCTCTAGCGATTCCAATCCGCCAACTGGAACGTATAAGTTAACAAATGTTCAACTCTTGGTCGATTATTATGTTCTGGATGATCAGCAATTGAAAATGTTCTCCCCAATCTATGATGAAAATAAGAAACTTTCTCTTCATCCACCTAAACTAAGTTATTTAATCAATCAAACTCAAAGAATATTGCTCACTGTTCCAGCGGGAGTGACTCGGTTCAAAGTTGATATGGATTCTTTTAACTTTCCGATTTCCAATTTGATTTGGGTTTTAAGAAGAACTGATGTTGCTGATAATAATGATTGGTTTAATTTTACTAATGTTTTATCTGGAATACCGAGTGATCCTCTTGTGTCAGCCCAAATTTATCATGCCGAAAAAGAAAGAACTGATGATTTATCAGCTAAAATGCTAAGACTCTTGGAACCTCTCAAATTTGTTGGACATTCTTCAGAAAATTATATCTACACTTATTTCTTTAATTTGTACCCCAATAACAAATCGCAACCTTCAGGTTCAGCTAACTTCACTTTCTTGAGTGATTATAATTTGGTCTTGAGTCTAGCTGATGGATTACCGGAAATGGAATTACATTTGTTTGCCACTAATTTTAATGTGGTTAACATTGACAAGGGTCGGGCTTGGTTACAGTATGCTTTGTCAAATTAAAAAGTAAAAAATTGAATTAAACTTTGATCTTTTCAAAATATCATCATCAGTTTAAATCCTTTTAAAAAAATGGGTGATAACGCCAAACAAATAGGAAGATGCCAAGAGATCGCATTTCTTAAATCATGTCATATGCACGGTTTAGTGCTGGATGATGAAACACTCCGTATTTTAACAAACGAAAAAGTATTATTTCAAGAAAATCGTAAACAATCCTGGGAAAAAGCAGTTCAGGCCGCTGATGTTTTTGTCAACTGGTTGTTGAATCATCATCAAATAACTAAAGTAAAACTTGTACCTGAAAAATGTGGAAGAGACGGTATTGTATCTGATGTCATAATGACACTGAAAAATAATACTAACCTAACTTCACTTGGTATTTCCATTAAACATTACAAAGTAACTATGCGTAACCACCGTCCCAGATCAACTCCTAAACATCTTGGATTGGATATAATATCTGATAAGGCTCAAAAATTCTGCCAAGCCTACAATGATTTAAATCAAAAAATCTACGAAAAAATTAAAACTCATCGCCGATTCAGTTTAATCCCAAATCGCATCAACCGAATTGAAACTATTTACAAACCAATTAATCAGCTAGTACTAGAAACAATTGATTCTCTTAAAGGAGATTTAGAAATAGTTCAATCATTGTTTAAGCATCTAATCGGGTTAGATCCCCATATCTTGTTCCTTCATGGTCAAGATGGAACAATTAAAGTCTACTTCTTTGATCAAGTTGAAATGCCACATAACGTGAACGCTAAACTTGACAAGGCTGGCCGCGATTTAATTTTACATTTTAATAATGGCTATAATTTCCGATTAACTTTACATAATTGTCAATCAGAAATTACGCCACTTCTATCACTGAAATATTCTACTATTCTACTCAACCTAGAAAAAATAGTTAAAAATATAGTGATTTAAATTCCTCACCCATTCAATTTAACAAATTTAATGCGTTAAATACTTTTTTTATTGGTCTTAATACTATCTATAAACTACTTTTGCATTCTAAATATGCCCATATTTTATATTCTTCATCAACTCCCAATCTGGCTTGATTTAGAACCAGGCAAAAGAAACGCTCGTATCTTCATTTTCGGAATGGTTGGATGGGTTCTTTTGTACGGTTTAATCTATCATTTCAAAGTACAAAGTCATTTTCTTGATTGGCTTTATTACGGCATGATGGTGATATTCCTCGCGGATGTCGCTGTTATGGGATGGACCTATCGCGCCTATTATGGTAGAAGCATCATGCATGAATTAGACCCAGACGACGCTGAGGCGTGGAAGTTAAATACAGACACCCATCAATATGAAAAAGTTCCACCAACTACTTTCGAAATCCCTAAAATTCCTGAGCAAACTATTGAAGAAACCCCTAAACCGGAGTTAGAAATTCCTGAACTGGAAGAAGTCACACTAGAAGAAGCTGTCCCAGTAGAAGCTGAACCAGTAGAATTAGAAGCTGTCTCAGTAGAACTGGAAGAAGTTGAAACAATTCCGGAAGTGAATTTAGAATGAGATTCTAGATTAAGATCATAAGATAGTAGAAAAAAAATTTAAATTTTTGATTTTTTTAAGATTCAACAGGGAAACTTACTCATTCTCTGATTCATCAACCAGATCATCAATGAGAGACTTTAATGCCGTTGGACTAGATCCTTTAAAAGAATCAAATTGTTGACCATTTTCTAAAGCTAGAAAGGTTGGCAAAGATGTTACTCCACATTGGTCAGAAGCTTCTTCAACTTCATCAACATCAAGCTTGTAGAACTTGACCTTGCTATACTTGGGATCATTACTTAACTCAAGATATTTAGGAGCCATTAGCTTGCATGGACCACACCATTGAGCATAAAAATCAATCATGGCAAAAGGTTGCTTCAAAGCATCCTTGAATTCAGCTTCATTTGTAATTTCAATTACTGTCATTGAGATTCTGAGATTTAATTATACTTTAGGATATTTTCAATTTTTTTTTAACGAACCTGAAACTAAGAACCTGAAATTAAGAACCTGAAACTAAGAACCTGAAACTAAGAACCTGAAACTAAGAACCTGAAACTAAGAACCTTAAATCTTTATATCTTAGGAAAGTATAATGGAATTAATTAAAGATACAATCAATCAATATCAAGGACAAAAAGGATATTTAAAATGGAATTCGGTAGTTCATCGTTTTCAGGTTAATGGGGAAGAGCTAAATGTCGATGAGGTTAAAGAGGAAGTGGATCTTCTTTCAACCAAAGTTGTTCGGGATTTAAATTTTCCTTTCGTTCAATTAGAAATTTCAAAAATAGTTCATGATTTTAAAAATTTATTGAACCCATTGTACGGAATGTTACAAAATAATGAATTCGCAATTGATTCCGATTTGAGGGAACTTGGGCAATATTACAAAAAAGACTTTTTAAAAATTATCAGTGAATATGAAGATACTCGAAAAGATTTTTATGATCAAGAGATTAACCTCTTAACCATTCTAGATTTGTATCTCAAAAACTTCATAGTTATTGATAATAGTAATCTTCCTTTCTCTGATTGGAATTTTAATTTAGGTCATTTATCTAGAAAAATAAACAATCTGAATATTGAAAACAAACCGGATTTTCTGGTTGTTGTTCAACTAAATTTGGAAAAAGAAATTCAAATCAACAAAATAAGACTCTCCGAATAAGACTCTCAGAATGAGATTACTTTCTTTGGTAAAAGGCGCAGAATAGTGTCTGTCCAAGTCCATTCTTTTTGATTAGTAAAATGCGGATTATCACGGTTTAAAGTCCATAACATAATTCCTGTTTTATGGAGTTTTCTTTTTTTATATTTTGGATTTACGGGTGGTTCCCAAGAAGTCAATTGTTGAACCAACTCCATATCAGTAACATCTTTGCCAGCTTTGACTCCGATTGTAATCCGGTTTCCCATAATGGTTTGATAATCTTGATAGAGGTTGACCATACTTTCAAAATCTTCGAAACCAGGCATTATATTGATCCAATCAATATCTCTAACTATATTTTTTAAGACTTGACCATCTTGTTGTTCTTTGCTGAGGTGGCATGTATAAGTTAAAATACGATCATCTGGCAAAGCTCTTCGAAGTCTTTTAGCTAAATCTATAAAGCAGCTGGCCAATCTAGTTAAAGGAGATATATCAGTCTGACTGCTAATATCAACACCATCCAAATTCCATTCTTGAACCATTTTAAGTAGGCTAGGAACAAAGATTGATAAATCGACTTTATTCCAGCGGCACTCAGGTTCATCGACGATTGTGATCATAACTTTGATGTTCCGTGCTCGAAGTTCTTGAACCCATTCTTTAATCTGTTCTTCTGAATGAACTGAAGTTAGAAAATCAAGGGATAAGTGACTATTGTTAGCTGGATGTCCAAATGCTAAATTGACTATATCAACTCCATTTGGGGTTTGGTTTAATGTTTGGTTTGGACTTTTAAAATACCCACCCCAGCAGGCAACTAGGAGTTCGCGTTCCTTTTGAAAACCTTCTTGACGCCACTGTTTAATCTCTTTTTTTAAACTTAGCATGTTCATCTTTTATATTTCCTTAATATTTTCCTTAATATTTCCTTAATATTTTCCTAGAAATTAAATTTGAAGAACCACTTCTAAATATTTCCCGGCATCATCAGGAGAGCTTTCTTGTTTTTCCAGGGCACTCTTCTTAATTTTAAAAATTTTATCTGTTAAATTTTTTGGTCTCTGATAAGAATCTCGTCCAAAGAAAAATCCATCTTTTCCTATTTCCCACAGTGAAAAGGAATTATTAGGAGATACTTCCTCTTTTTTATCTTTTGTTTTCTCTTTTGGCAATGGATCTTTCCATAAATAGCCCTCAATTGATCCACTTGATTCAACAACACTTTTGGGAAGACAATGAATGGCATCTGGATCAGGTTTTTCGTGACCTGCCACGGCAACATCGCCCATTACAACATGGTCTTCTGGTGGGGTTGGTCTCCAAATGCTAAGTGGATTTTCTTCTGGTTGATGGCTATTATTCCAAATTAGAACATAATCAATTGGTTTTTTACCACCTTTAACTAAATATTGAATTCCAGGTCTTTCGTCAACTGAAATATCACTCCGAGATGGCGCTTCATCAGTTGAAAAAGCAATTTGGCCGACTGGATAATAACCTAAATCAGCTTCTCTTTGGCGCTCCCAAAAAGAGATGTATCTCTGATCGTTCATTTTAGTGCTCCAAAGCTTTTTGATTGATTGTGCTGGGAAATTACGGATAAAGTAAACATCAGCGCTTTCCTCATCGTCCTTCTCGTTCTGGAAACCTTCTCGTAGCTTATCTTCTCGCAACTTATTGGCCTGGGATTGCCCAATCGCGATTTGATAGAAAGTTAAAGTAATAAATAAAAAAATTAGTAGTATAATTGGAACTTGATATCTTTCCCAATTTTTCATTATTTGATTTAGGAAACTCATTTCTTTACTTTCCAGTAGAGAAAATATTTCTTTTCTTTTCCTTCTTGTTTAATGACTTCAATTACCTATTTTTGATTAAGTTTCTTTTGGGGGAGATGATCTAGGAACAATAGCCATCTCCCAATTTACCCGGTCCGAATACAAAAGAAGATTCTTGCACACTTAGGTTAAGGTTAGCTTTTTTTGGAGTAGGATTTCCTTGATCATCAGACTCAGTGTTTTTTCTTTTGCTACTGCCCAGACCCAGTGTATTAGTTGAGACATCCTCAGTATTTGAGTTGTGACCTAAACTAAGTTTTTCCTGTTTGTGTTTTTCCCGTTTAAGTTTTGTTAAAATAGCTTTCAATTTTGAATTGTCTCGATTTATTTCAAAAAATGCATTGGTTCGAGATTGGGGTGCTGATTCAAGTGAAATTGTATGTTTGATTTTTCTGATGTATCCATCACGCTCATTTAAAGTTGTTAAAATGGAATCAACCTTTTTTTCAAAATATTCAAATGTTGGCATTTTAATACGCTGACCTTGTTTATTTAATTCGGTTCTTGATATATAAATTGCAAAACAGTTTCCATGTATTGGCTTTTGCAATAAATATGAAATAGTAAACGAGTCCGCAGCTATAGTTTTATCAAGGATAAGAAGAATATTATCCTTAATATGTTCGTCCAAAGATTTTTGTAACGGCATTTTTACTTTGGTGACTGGTTTGAAATCAAATCAATTTTTATTAAATCTAAAAAAAAATCACTTTTAATTAATAACAATTGATATCCAATGAATGTTTTTAAAGATTCCTTAATTGTCGTTTGACGGCCATATAATTTACATATTCTTTTCTCGCCTCCCCTTTGATAACTGTTCTTCCAACTTGTGATGTTTCTTTTTCAAGTTCATTGACGAAGATTTTCATCTTTTTCATTGATTGATCTGATTGATCCCCCAGGGATAAACATTGAAATTTACCTAAGATTTCTCTAATCTTCTTTTGGATACTTCTTCTTTCCACTTTCCCTTTAGTTTCTTTTAAAATACTCAAAAGATCAGCGATATCTGCCAGATATTCTTCTTTGGAAGATACTTCTGATTCTCTTTTACGCTTTTTTTGTCTGGTCTGATTTTCTCTGATATGATTTTCTAAGTATTCCGCAACTTCATCTTTCGAATAGTTAAGCTTGTAACGGCTAGGAACTTCTCCTTTATTAGAGACTTTAGTTAAATAAGTCTGTCTCATTAGAGCCGAAAACCATGCTCGAAGTCTTTTGTTAAAGAATTCCATATCAATATTCTTTTTCCCCACACAATTTTGTATATATTCCTTAGAACCAACTGAGGTCTTCTCCATCAGTTCTTTAAAAATTGTAGGGGTGTTTAACACTAGCTCGGGATCATATTTGAATAGATCCAAAACAGATATTTTAAATTGGGTAAAATAATCGCCTGATTCCATTCTGAAATGAATAATCAAAAAAAAATATAATAATTTAGAATTCAATTTTTAATTAGTTTCTTCATCTTCAAGATCTAAGACCTATGTCCATTCTCAAATCCCTTCAAAAAATTACTAACTGCTTGCGGAATCTTTTCGAGGTTGTATCCACCTTCCTGAGTAATCAGTACTTTCATGGCTGGATTTTGGTAGAGTCTCTTTGAAATTTTCCGTCCAATTTCCATAAAATGTTTGGGCAGAAGCACCATATCGCAGCAAGCATCTGGATCATCTTTCAAAGTATCTAGTCCCAAAGCAATCACAACTCCTTCTGCACCAAACTTGTCGATCTTTTCTAGGGCTTGATCTAGTTTGACTAGGTAAGCTTCGATTAAGATTTTAGGTTGAAAAGTGATGTTGAGATTGTTATCTGTTTCGCTATCATGCCCCGTTACTCCCGGATAATCTAATTGAGGATCTGCGTGGATTGAAACTGTCAAACATTTCGGATCATCCTTTGTCAATCGTTCTGATCCATCTCCGTGATGATAATCAATATCTAGAATGGCCATCTTCTTAAAGTTGAACCGCTCCTTGATCAGGTAGAGTCCATAAACAGCGTTATTGAAGAAGCAATATCCACCATATTGATTGAGTGAAGCATGGTGCCCCGGATAAGTGGTTAGAGCATAAACAATTGGATAATCATGTGTCAGTTGAGAGACGGCTGTCTTGATTACTTTCAAACAGTTGACGGCCACCGAATGAGTTGCTAAATAAATGGGAGAATTTTGATCAGTGGCGTAGTAGGCCATCTGAAGATAAGAATGCCCGAATCTATTGGAGGGTTGATCCCGGCAAAAGTTATAAGGAACAAGACCTCTGTCAGGGCTCATATACATTTCTCGGACTGAATTTGAAGTAAATTCGTTAATGATAGAATAAGCGTTGCTTAAGAAAACGACAAACTCAGGTGTAGTGATTTTAAGGAGAATTTTATTAAACTCAATTTCCGCTCGGTAGATGGGATTGATGTCAATAAAAATGCGATCAAAATTCTCTGATTTGAGTTGTGCTAGAATCTTGTCTTGTCGCAATTCAGGCTGGTTATCACCAATCCTAGTTGGATCAAAACAGGGGTTTCGTTTGTTATAGCAAATTGTGATTTTAACCATTGCAATGATACTTTGAGATTAGGTCATCAAAGTAATCAATTTTTAACTTAAAAAATAGAACTGAAATTCCACCTAAACTTAAATTCCACCTAAACCTAAATCATCTGGGGAAGATATCTAGGACTATCATATCCATAAATCTTGACCTCAAAATCTCCATTGTAAGGGGGGATAGAAACGCTGTCCTCGTCATACAGTTCAGTGCAACCATGTTCATCATTACAATCCCGACCAGAGTGTTTGATTGGAATTTTAACCGAATGAAACTTATCACTAGCCGTGTAATAATGCCATTTATTACTATTGGTATGAGTGGGACGTCCAAATAAAGGTAGAATATTAGAGTCAGTATTGTTTCCGGGACTTGATGTGGGATCAGTCACTCCTTTTTTGTAAATGATGCCAATTTGCTGAAATCCACCACCATAGCCCCTAGTTGGGACGTTGATTGGAACTCCATAGTTATTGGCAACATAACTTCTCTCAGGTGGCATTAAAGGATTAACCAGGCGATCTTGTTCCTTGCTGATTATCATCTGGCGGGGGCTTGGGTAATCGTGGTCGACAATAACCTCAGACCGACGAAGATTTTCAGATCTTCGGACAGCAACTTGTTTACTTTCTTCAGGTGCATCTGTAGATGTTTCTGTTTTAGCTGATTGACGACTAATATTGACATTAACCGGAAAGAGATAAAAAAGTAGAATTATGACTGAAATACCAATAATTAGGAGTAAATGAATGCTTTGAAGGCAAATAAAACCAGGGGGGCATATTTCACCACCTCCTTTCTGCTTAAACTTCGATTTCATATTGAAAGTATCTTGTAATATATTAAGAAAATAAAATCTAAAAGAAGAATAAAAGAATAAATGAATCAAGAAACTCCAATTTTCACTTTCCTTTTAATTTTTATTGACATTTACATTTTAGTCAGTTTGAGGCAACTCGAAAAAGAAACCTCTAAATGTCAATGTGCTCAGACATGGCACAGTCGTGAACTTGTTTGGGTCGGATCAGTGACACTTATTTCAAGAATGATGAAACTGATCTATCGTGAGCCACTACTCCAAGCTATTCAAAAGAAGAAAACCGATCTTGTAGTACCCTTAATACTTGATTTTGCCCTAAGTGTCTATTATATTTACTTGATTGTCAAATATGTGATGGTGCTTCAAAAGAACAAATGTAATTGCCTCGGACCAGTTCATGATGTTTTACACTACTATGCTTACACCCTATTGTTTGTGGGGGTTTTAATGGTTCTTTTTGTTGGCTTATCTCTAGTTGTTGGATCCCCGAAACTTACTTGATTTAAATCTTAGTTTTAAATCTTAGTTTTAACTTAAAGGTTTTAATGTTTTCAACCACTACCAAAGCAATCTCTCTTTTCATTATCGCTCTCGATGTTCTAGATCTTTACATTATCTACAACTTAATGCAAATTGAAAAAGAAAAATCAAAATGTTCTTGTGCTAAAAATGCAAACAACAAACAACTAATTTCAGTTGCATCTATAACGGTCATAATTAGGTCTATTATTTTAGGCACCTTTCAAAATGACCCCAAAGCTTTTGATAATACCATAAACATGGTACTTTTAATGGTAGGATTATTATTAAATTATTACTATGCTTACTTAATGATTAATTACACTTCAAACTTAAAAGAGAATCAATGTAACTGTTTAGCTACAACTGATGATATCCTATATTATTATGGGGTTGTTTCACAAATTCTTTTGGCGTTAGCTGGTCTAATTATTTTTTTGGCCTTTGTTCCGATTTTCTAGGGTCCTATTTTCAAGGAATTAAAAGGAATTAAAAGGAATTTAAAATATTGATTAAAAAGTAAGAAGAACGAATGAAATCACTTGTACTACTATTACTAGTTGTAGGCGTAATGATGATTACAATTGGATACCATCAAAAAATGCAAGAATCATTTAAAAAAGAAAAAGTTATTGAATATCGATACATACCTAGAAGCTTTGTTGAAGAACAAACACAACCAGTTAATTTGCAAAAATCATTTTCAGATATGTTTCGTAAAGAGAATATCTTTATTGGGCGAAATTAAGGCAAGAACTCTAGGATCAACTCTAGGATCAACTCAATGGAAAAGGAAACTCAAACAAGCTTTAGTTAAATTAGCTTCATCAGTCAAAAGAGAACATACTACATCCTTTTTGTTTTCAGAAATATTCAATCCTCCATGATAAACTTCAAACAAATATTTTTCATATTTTTTATCTTCAGACAAGGTTTTTACAAAATTAAACCATGAAACAGCACTTAAGTTCTTCAATTGAAACCAGTCCTTAGCTTGATAAGCTAAATTCCAAACCGGTTTCCCCTGAGCATTACTCTCATTTAAGTTCATTCTATATTGTTGATAGTCTAAGACAGTCCAATCGACCGGATCAGCTAGGTAGACTCTAAAAGATGGATTTGTTTGCCCTGGAACCAAAGCTGGTGGGGAATAAGCAATTTGACTGGGACCACCTTTTACATCATACAAAAGATGAAAATTATCAATATGCTCATGTCCTTCAAAAATTCCTTTGATTTGATCTGGATTGTTAGCAATTATTGCATAGGCGTCCTCAATATTATTAACATAATCGTTGGAATAAAAGGGGATGTGATTAATTAAATATACCAATTTATTTCTATATTTTTGAAGGGAATTACTTAAATAAGTAGTGAGGTTGCCAATTTGAAAATTCTCTTCAGCGGCTAACCAGATGTTTCCGCTGGTGAAAAGGTTTGAGTTGATACCTAGAACGACTAAATTTTCGGTGTTGTTAACTGGTGTAACATATTGGCCAGTCTTTAAAAATTCATTTTTAGAATCATCATCAAGCCATTTAAACCATTCCAGTTGAGAGAGATGTTGAAAATAATCTAGGGCATTATAAGATGTTTTAACACTTGGTTGTGTGGTGCAAAGGTTAATTGGAAAATTATCATGATTACCAAAAACATAATATGTTGGTACTTGAGGAAATCTTTGAGCTAGATCATTTAGAACTTTAGTGATCACTTCCAGATTTCTGGCATGAGTTTGATTCCAAATGTCATGCGAAGGAACATCCCCAGTCATCAATATGAATTGATAAGGGTGTTCTAGGTGTATCTCAACCGCTAGATCCAGAAGTGACATCCAAGTTGCATTGGGGGTATCGCATCCTAGAGAACCATATTTTTGACTCATCGCAACTGGTTGACCTTTTAAAGTCTTGTTATATTCTGATCGACAACACTGAGGTAATCCACAATTAATAGCTGTATCCATCTCATAAAAGATGTCGAGATGGAGATCAGTTAATTGTAAGAAATACACTGGGTCTGAATGCACTGGGTCTGAATTAACTGGATCTGAATATACAGGATGATATGCAGAACTGGGCTCATGGGGAAAACTAGAAATGTATTTGGGTACAACATTGATTTGATCAGCTGAACACAATCCCAGAAACTGACAAAAGTGCTTTCCAGAAGTTAAATTACTAAGAGCCCATACAACGGGAGCATATTCGGAAACAACTCCGTGGCATAGCTCATCACAAAACTGCTGGCAATTACCAAATCCATCTTTCTCTTGACAGATTTTTCTAACAATGCTTTCTACAATTTCATGTCCAACTTTAGTTTTGTCAAATACTTGAAGGACCTTAAACAAATCATCACACTCGGCACAACTTAATCCAGCATCAGAACCTAATTTCTGAAGTGGTAAGGGATTAAACCCTCTATCTAGACCTTCAACCGAAGTAATTGCGATTGAAGTCATTAGGAAATAAATTAAAAATATTCTTGAAATCATTTAATTAAGATTAATTTTGGGATAAATAAATCAATTTTCATCGTCTTCCAATGGTGCATGAACTTCATCCTCATAAGTACTTGAACCATCAGCACTTGAACCACCCATTTTGTGAGTCATCCATGGATCTTCATTGGTCAAACCTTCAATAGTATGATCCATTGAAACTTCTTCATCATTGTCTTCTCCTAAGGCTAATTTAGATTTGGCTTGGGAAAGTAGTTCCTCTAGTTGACTGGTATCTGGCTCAGCAGATTCTTCTTCAACCGGAGATGATTCGGATTCATCACATGGGCATGACTCGTCACAAGGACAAGATTCGGCACAGGCTTCAGGGCAAGATTCTTTGTCACAAGATTTAGCACAGGCTTTGGGGCAAGATTCTTTGGTGCAAGATTTAGCAGCGGCTTCATCACAAGGACATGATTCAGCACAGGATTCAGCAACTTCACTGGCCTCAATGGCTACTTCAGCAACTTCAGCAACTTCACTGGCCTCAGTTACTACTTCAGCAACTTCAGCGACGGCTTCATCAACAGCATTTTCGATAGCTTTCTTAGGATTTTCATTGGCGTGAATTTCCATTGTTTTAGATTGCTTTTCTTCCTTTTGTCTTTTCAATTCCTTTTGTAATTTATCTTGTTTACGATCACGCTTTTGTTCTTCGTAGAACATGTCACGTTTGGTTTCATTGGTCTTGTATTTCTTAACAATCTCATTCAATTGATTGTTGGCATATTCTTGATTTTCAATCTTGTCTGCGGTTGGATCCCAGGCTAACCAGTAACCAACTTGTCCGACAAAGATATGGAAAGAAGGATCCATACGTTGAAGAACCTTAGCTCTAATTTGAGCTTCACGGAGGGTGTTGTAGGTACCACGAACCTTGACTCCACGGGTGCTAGTTTGAAAATCATTCTCTTGGTGAAAGTTGTTTTCAATTGCTTCTTCATTGGCATATTTAAAATCGCTGAAATCATCCATCATTTTTTCAGCGGCTTCTTTGGTTTCTCTCAAAAAGCGTTTGTGTAATTTAGCCACTAGCTTTCCGTCAACCGATTCAGGATCATCTTCCAAAATTTTCTCAAATTTTTCGTCAAACTTCTTTTCAAAGACTTGCATTCGTTTCTTGAAGAATTGTTCAAAGTAATAATCTTCTTTTTTGGCTAACATTTTTTCAGGTGAAACAAAAGATATACAAACGTAATTTTGACCTTGAATAGGTTTGTCAACATCCAAGAAATCTTCTTCGAGGTCATCATCTAATTCATCAAATCTGCTTTTAGGCATTTATTCGGCTTTATTATAAAGGATATTATGGAAAAGAAATCTTAAATCAGTACGCATCAAGATACATTAAAATTGATTTGAGATCACTCAAAAAATAAAAAATAAGAATGAGTTCTTTCAAAAAATATAGTTCCGAAGTACCACACGTTATGCATGGTCCTCCCGGGCATACTAATTTTCATTTCCTGGTTCAATTAAATGAAATTTATGATTATTCAACTAAACCCAAACTTTTTAAAAGTCTATGTGACGATTATTTTAGTGATCTCAATCGTCGCATTCAGCGGCAAAATGAGTGGAATGATTCCGAAGAAGAAGCAGTTGTGCTTCGTGAGATTGCTCTTTACCATATCTTGGCTGCTTTTCTAATTAAATTTGAATCAGTGGACTCATTGGAGACCAAACATGATATTGATCAAATCGTTTTATCTTTCATCAAGAAGAAACACTTCAATGTGGTGGGAGCTACTACATGCACCGCATCAGGTAATCACTCCAGCTACACTTTGGCAATGCACTTAATTAAGTCTGGGTGTTATCTTTCTCTTCAATATGTCTTAGCAAATTATTCAGTTTCATTGCACCAACAGAATGGCAGCAAAGTCAATATTATGGATCTTTTGATTGAAACAAATCAAAAGCAAAGTGATGATCAAAAGAAAGAACTAATTCAATTAAACGGGTCTGATATTATTTCTGAATTGATTGAAATCTATTGTCCCCCAAGCTCAGCGCTTCATACCAGATTTGTTCATCAAAATACAGTTAATGAGCTAATCAAAGACTTGGATTTTGATGTGGTTGAGGTACCAGAAGAGAACAAGGATCCAGAGGAAAAGGATTCAGAAGAACAAATCCCAGAGGAAAAGGATTCAGAAGAATGAAACTCTGAAAATATTTAATTCTAGTAATGCTTTTACCTTAAAAATAAAAAATTTGTTTTAAATTTATTTTTTTAATAATGAAATTCATTGAGAATTCAAACTAGAATTCTAGTAAGATTGATCATGAATTTTCTGCGATCTCCCACTGGCATCATCTGACGTAATTCCTTCCCATGACATTTTGGGTTTCCACCTAGGAAGAATGTTACGCCGACCCGGGAACAACTTATCATAAATCTTCAAATAGTAATAAGCTTCTTTGGTTAGTGTCTCACCGTGCATCAGATGATGGTTGGATAATTCATGTTCAGTGACCCTAGCATCAGCAATTTCTTTCAGGTGATCAATCCAACCATAACCAACGCCATCTGAGAATTGTTCCTTCTGGCGCCAGAGAAGTTCGTCTGGTAAGAAACCATCCTCGTTAAATGCTTCCCGGAGAATCCATTTCTCAATTTTTTTTGTGCTTCCTGTTCGAGGAGCCATCTTGAGTTTTGGATCAATTGGAACAGCAAAATCTAAGAAATCACGGTCCAAGAATGGAACACGCACTTCTAATCCCCAAGCCATAGTGGATTTGTTTGCTCGCAAGCAATCTGAATAATGAAGTCGAGAAAGAAGAGCTCGGCATTCCTTTTGAAATTCTTCTGAGTTGGGTGCATAATGGAAATAGAGATAACCTCCTAGAATCTCATCAGATCCTTCACCAGAAAGAACCACCTTGATTCCCATGGCCTTAATTCGGCGGGAAAGAAGGTACATTGGGGTTGAAGCCCGGATGGTAGTAACATCATAAGTTTCTAGGTGATAAATGACATCCTCCAATGCAGCTTCAGCTTCTTGAAGAGTGAATTCAAAACTATGGTGATGGGTTCCAATATGATCAGCGGCTTTTTGAGCAGCAATTAGATCAGGACTGCCTTTCAAACCAATTGAGAAAGTATGAATCTTATCACCCCATTCTTTTGAATTGCCTTCTGAAACTAACTTTTGGGAAATGGCAGCAATCAAAGTAGAATCCAATCCACCAGATAGAAAGACTCCAAAAGGAACCTCAGTCATTAAACGGCGTTTGACACTTTCGATTAAAGTTTGTTTTAGTTGTTGAGCAATTTGACGTTTTTCACCTGAAATAACATGAGACGGATCTGTTATCCATCTTGGTTGAAAATATTTGGTGAAAGAGGTTAATTGAAAAGTATCCAGTTCTAGGACCAAGAATTCTCCTGGTGGAAAGATCTTAACTATTGTACACTCCTCTAAAGCCTTCATTTCTGAAGAGATATACAGTTCGTTGGCCTTGCTACATCCATAATAAAGACTGTTAACTCCAATTGGATCGCGGGAAATTAAGACACGGTTTCTCTTCGAATCCAGGAGGATAAAGGTAAATACTCCACGAATCTTGTTTAAAAAGTCAGAGAAATAATCTTCTAATGGTCTAGAACAATCTTTTTCGTGTTCTTTGACGGCTTCAAGATAAAGATACATGACTGACTCGCAATCGGAATCAGTTTGATATTGATATTTTTCCCTTAGAACTTGATCAAATTCCAGATGGTTATAAATTTCACCATTGACTGACAGAACCAAACCTTCTTGAGGGTTGTGAATTGGTTGAGCACCGCTGCTCAGACCATTGATGGCTAAACGTTCGTGAGCGACGAAGGCTCCGTATTTAGTGTCGCAGGGATTTAGATAAGATCCACTCCAATCTGGTCCTCGATGACGAATTTTCTTAATCATTTGGCGATACTTTGGCAAGAGAGTTTTTCTTTCTTCCACAGTAAAGTTTTTACTTCTAAAATAAGCCCAAATTCCACACATTGTAATATGTATTTATTTAAAGACTTCCTCAAATCAATTTTTTGAGTAAATTTTAAGATTTTTTTTAAGATTTTCTCCTTGTTAAAGTAAGATGAGTAAACCTTATTTAACCGTTAAGGAATTTTACGAAGAAGTAAATAAAAGAAAAACGAAACAAAAAGAATTAAGCAGATTTTTTCAAGATATTGATAAATATTATACTATCCCAAATGTTCAACCTCCTGATCAAGAGAAATGTCCCAATAATCTACATGAATCATACATCGTTAATGGATCAAAAAAGCGATATCATCATGAGTTAGATAGAAGTCATTTTTTAATTCATTGGGGTTATCTGTGTCATTTCCCAGAGGTGGTTGATAACTTAAAATTGGTTTACAACAAAATTAAATCTAATCGGAGTCAATTAATTAATACTTTGTATGATATTACGGATGATATTGGATCAAAAGAAATCATTATTAATTCTAGTATTTCGGATGATTCTCATTTAAAAAAATACTTTACTCAAATCAATAATCTTCTTGATCTTGGTCGTAACAAAATAGTGCGATTCAAAATCTCGAATCAAACTCTTGGTTCTCGTCCAGATGTGTCTAATCCAATGCACAAGAAGATGACAATTAATTTTTCTATTATTATCAAGCTGAGTAAACCGCATCCTAGAAATCTGATTTCATGTCCGTTGGAAAAAACTATTGTAGCTGACCGTCATAAGAAAATTAAAAGACGACGTTATAATTTTGTTTGTCACCCAGACAATATGAATTATAGATTAGAAACAGATAACATCCTTTTATCCGTTTGGTTGTTGAAGACCCCAAAATTAAATAAAAATAAAACCAAACATCGGTGGGTTCCCAGTTTGGTGATGGGAACATCATATCTATCAGAAACTTTTCCAGGTGAGAAAGGAACCGTTAATGATTTTATTGGTGAAATTAGAAAGAATGGATTCAAAGATGAAGCAGTCAAATATTGGAAAAAGATTGAGAATGCCGTTGATTTAAAAGAATTTTACGCCGTTGAAACTGTTGATCCACTTGCTAGGGATCTCAGCCAAAAGGTTAAGGCTAAGACTCAAAAAAGAAAGAGAGCTGAACCCAAGAGTCAATCCACAAAGAGTCAATCCATAAAGAGTCAAACTAAAAAGAGTCAAACCAAGAAAAAATAAATCTTAAATAAATCTTAAAATTATTAGTAAATTGTTAGCTTAGTTTGTTTGATGAACATCAAAGAACTGTTGATCGTTAGGATCGGTCGCGTCATTTGTGTCGTTGATTGGAGAGATCCAGCTGGCTAGTGCAACAACTGGGAGAACCCATGGCATTTTAGCTAGAACTAATCCTCCTAGAGCACCAAATAATGCTCCAATAGAAGTATTTGATAAGTTTCCAGCGACATTAGTCAATGATGAATTACTTTGAGTTCTTTGATCATTTACAAGGGGTACATAGCCATGGCGGCTAGCAAGAGCGCCAACCGTTGACCCAACCACTAAACCACTTGCGGTTAACCAGAAATCAACCCGATCTAGATTTAAAGAAGGCATAGAAAGATTTAGAGACATAATCTTAAATAAATGTTGTATTAAATTTGGTCGATCTAGATTCAATTTTTATTCTGTTTTTGTCTGTTGGCTTTTAACCTGATGAAGATGCTTGTATTCTTCAGTTTCTTTGAACTCAGCAATCTCTTGATGAATTTCTTTTAATCGACCAAAGATTTTCTTAAAAGTTTTAGGGAAAAAGTTGGCCCAAAAGATACCAATTCCTTCGGCTGATTTTAATTGATCATACCCACTAAATTGCTTCTCTATTTCTTGATGCCATTCTGTCCATTGAGCATCGTCAACTGGTCTTTGAACCTCTTTAATGCGATCCAGAGTGTAAAAGGTCATTTTTTTGATATCTTTGGCGTTGATAGCTTTGTGCTTGATCATTTGTCGAATTAATTCGGAATCAAGACTTTCTGAAATTTCAAAATGTTTATCATTTCGAGATGGATAACAAGCCATAATCATTTGTTTCATTTCATCCATTAAATCAGCCACGCGGAGATAATCTGGTGGTGATTGTGATAAATCACTTTTCAACTGATCCCAAAAAGCTTGGTGGAAAGTCTTCTCAATCTGATCATAGTCAATTTTGAGAGGCTTAAATTTTTCAATTTCTTTTTCAACTCCCAAATCAACTAGATTCTGATAAGCAGAATCTAATTTAGATTGAAATGTTTTAATTCCTTTTTCTAGTTCTGAATCGGGTCCTTCTTCCAATTTCTTTTTGTATTGATCCAATTGAACTTTTTGAGTCCAATAATCTTCAATTTGCCATTGAACAATGATCTGATATTTTAAATTTTCCCAATAAGCTAGAAATCCAGTATATTTAATGAATCTCTGGCAGAAATAACCAATTCGAAACGAGAAATAGTCATTGCAGGCTGGTGTTTTAATCATTTTTTGAAGTGCTTGCATAGTTAGATGAGCTTCCTTAACAAGATCCGTTTCTAGGTCAGTAACAACTTTTGATTGACTTCGACCAAATCCTTCGAATTTTCCTTTGGCAATTAGAAACATTAGATGAAATCCAGGTCCAAAAGGAGGTAGTTGTGGACTAATCAATGATAGATATTTGATTGATAGGGAAGCCCATTTTGGCTCAGAAATCCATTGATCAAAGTTGAAATTCGGATCATCAATCGACTCATTAATCTGTTTGATCCATTGTCCAGCCCATTTAATAATTGCGCGATGAGGTATTGTATTTTGAACGCTTGTATTACTCATTATTGCTCTAAAATGTTGCTTTGCGGTGTAGGTTTAAAATTGATTATTTCTGTCTCTAATGTAAAGATAAATCAATTTTCCTCCTTACCTACCATAATGAGTTTAGTTTTAGGGACAGCACAATTCGGGGGATGTAACTATGGCTCCGGAGTAAATCAATTATCATCGTTAACAATTCAAGAAATTCATAATATTTTAATGTCTGCTTATCGTCTAGGTGTTCGTCGACTGGATACTGCGCAAGGATATGGACAAGCGGAGAATGTAATAGGTCAATTTAAAAAAGCATACCCTGGTTATTCTTTTCGGGTTGGTACTAAATTAAGTTTTCCAGATCTTTATATTACCAAAGATAAATGTGGTAACAAAGGGATTCTAACTGAAAATGGGTGTAAATATATGGATAAAGTTTTTGATAAATCTTTATCTAATTTGAGGGTCAGCAAGCTTGAATCAGTTCTTTTGCATTCTTTTCAAGAATTTGAATCAACTTGTGTTTGGGATTGGCTTCGAAAGCAAGCCAAAGATTATCGCATTCATCGAATTGGTGTTTCAGTTTATCATCCCTGGGAAATTATGAAAGGGATTGAAAATCCTACTTTAAATCATTTACAAATTCCTTTTAATCTCTTCTCAGTTGATTCTATTTCAAGAGGAACAACAATCACAGATTTGGTCTATCAGAAAAAGAAAATTAATTCTCATTTTATGATTGATGTTAGAAGTGTCTTTTTACAAGGTCTTTTAGTTAATCTTGATTATCAAGTTTGGAAAAAAATACCCGATTTAACACCTCAGATTTTTCATAATTTTGTTGAAACTTTGACCAGGTTAAAAAAAGATCTTAATCGATCATCATTCGCTGATTTAGCACTGGCCTACGTCAGACATTTTAAATGGATTGATGGAATTATTCTGGGGTGTGATTCAGTTCAACAGCTGGAGGACAATGTTCGACTTTTTAAAAAATCCCCTCTCAAAGAATCAGAAGTTAAAATTGTTCAAGATAGCTTCAAATTATTAATTTTTAAGGTTCCTTTAATTTTAGATCCCAGCCAATGGAATCATTCATAAAATTGATCTGGGGCCTGATTTAGGACATATATTAATTTTTTTCAATGACCTCAATACACGCTCAAGGTATTCAACCCAGCAGTAAATTAATTAAACAGCTCGAAAAGATCCAGACTCTTCTTTCCGACCAAGCAACTTTAAAAGATGATCCCCGTTTGGGTGAAGACTATGATGATGATTTGTTATTGCCTAAACTAGTCGGAAGCATTAGTTTATCAGCAACTCAAGAAGAACCTGATCTAGCTCACTTGGCCCTAGTTGTGTATGATACTGAAGACAATAAAGTTATTCACAAAGTAACTAAGGCTATTAACTTGGGAGACTATAAGGATCTAAAGTTAACTCATGACTACATCAATGAATATTTTCCTGATCAAGAAGAAGAACTATTTCCTCTTGATTTAGATGATAAAATTAATAGTATTCCATATATCACCAATTTTCTAGCTTTTAGAGAAGTTGAGCCATACGCAGAGATAATTCTTGGATTGGAACCACATCTTCGCCCCAAATTGATTATAACTGAAGGTGGTGGTCGTCTGCATCCACGCCGATGTGGATTAGCAACTCATCTTGGGTTATTAATCGATATTCCTGTTATTGGCTTGGCTAAGGATCTTTTGGAAGTTGGTAAATGGAATCGTGGTCAAATCAAAGAGCAGGTGGCTGATCTAGAAGATGGTCAATCAATAGATTTAGATTATGAAGACGAAATTGTTGGAAAGGCTCTTAAACCTGTTGAATCAAGCCGGATAGTTTATGTCTCAGCTGGAAACAACATTTCGATTGAAACATCACTAAAATTAATTAAAGAATTATCTGATTTTCGTATTCCAGAACCCTTAAGAGCAGCATGTTTGGAAGCTCGACAAGCTCGTCGATTGGCTAATGAATCTTCTGAATAAAAAAATTATGTTAAATTCATGATGATAAATTCATGATGATAAAGCATTGATTAATGTTTCATTTTTTTTTAAATCTCAATTAAATCTCAATTAAATCTCAACAATAGCAGGTGTATCATCTTTTTCACCATCTTCTTTATCTTCTTCGCCATCTAGATTGGAGAGCATTCCCATTGCGGAACCAAGCATATTCATGATGTTGCTCATGTCAAGTCTTGGTTCGCCATCTTCTGAAGAACCTCCGCCCATCATTGATCCAATCATGTTCATCAGAGCTGCATTGGGGTCCATAGCTGGGCCAGGTGCATTACCTTGTTCAACATCAGAAGTTTCTTCAGTAGTTGGAGTTTCCTCAGTAGTTGGGGTTTCTTCGGTTTCATCTTGCGCTAGTCCGTGTGTAAACATGTTCAGCAACGATTGGTTGGAATTAACAATGGCGCTAGCCACATCAGAGCTGGAAGGTTGATCTGTTTTAGGTTGGGCCATCATTCCACCAAGGGAACTTTGTAAATTTTGCATTGTCGCGTTGAGACGTTGCATTGTAGCTTCCATTTCCTTTTCAGCAACCATGTAGTCGGCAATATGTTGTTTGCCCACTAAGGCCAGAGCCGAGTTGATCTCTTCTGGAGTGTCCAGCCATCTTTGAAAAGTCAAATCCTTGATACACTTGAGTGGTTTGTATTTATCTTTCTTGACCCTTTCTGACTCAATTTCAGTCTCATAATCAGTTTCAGTTTCAGTCTCAGTTTCAGAATCACTATCAGAATCACTATCGGAATCACTGTCATCAAGATTTAAAGCCTTGGCAAAAGGACGTTGGAGTTCACCCCATTTATTGGAGAGAACATCGCAAATAGATGCAATTGTAATATTGAAATATTGAACTGAAACGTTGGACAAGTCAGGATCTTCCATGTTAAATTTGTAAAAGATACTGGCAAATATAGCTGCCAGAGAATCAAGATCATATGAATCAGTTTCATCAATCATAACTATTTCCCTTGTAATGTTGAGTACTAGCTTTCCAGCTCCGTTAAGCCAGAAGCTTTTGCAGCCTGGATTCTTTTCAAAAAAGTCCATCAGATCTTTCTCAATCTCTTTCTTGCTTTGCACATGGAAAAAACTATCAATCAGATCGCTGTAGCTAGAACCGTTTCTGGTTAGGTGTTTGGCATAAGGACTATCAGGCTTAATTACCAATAGTGTCTGAATAACTTCGATCAAAAGAGCCATTAGTTTTTGATTCTTGCTAAAAGTATCGCGGATATAAGTCGTGACAACAAGCATGTCATCAGCCAACTCAGAGATGGTACACGTGCTGACCTTGTCTGTTAGATAATCATAAGCATAATCAGCCATGACTTTCAAGACCAATTTATTTTTTTTAGCTTCTAATTCGTCCGAAGCACTCTCTTCTTTCAAAATGCTTTCAAGAACTTCAGGATCTTTCAAATCCTCTGGAGAAACGTCGAACATTTCTGCCAATTCCTTGGGCGTGCCGATTTGACTAGTCATCTGATTAAACAAATCAGTTAACGCAATCGTCAATTTAATAGTATTTTCAGTGGGAACACTGATTTTACGCGCAAAAGTAATCATGCAACTTATTTCATTTTTTGGAGCAATACAAATCAATTTTTTTTTAGATATCTCAAACAAAAAATTGATCATTCACTTCTAAGTTTAGTTCTAGTTCCAAGTCAACTAACTTACTAACTTAAACCAACCCAAAAATGAGATCACCCACTCTACAAACGCCTTGCGGATTGTTAATAATGGAAAGTATTTTTATTCGTGATTTTAACCTTGAAACTGAAATAACACCACTTGTTTTATATGGACGCGGTGATGCTTTTGATGAAAAATTTGACCAATGGAAATTAATTACACCATCGCTAGATAACGGATATTCAATGGGTCGACTATGTTTGTCGATGAAAGCGAAAGATATTCCAACAATTCCATCTTTGTGTAATGAAATTCTTAAAACACATCGAATTTTCTTAAATGATAGTTCACAAATTACTCTTGCAATTGGTGAAACATATTCTAAAGAACAAAAAGAAAAACATCTTTGGACTTCTCTTCAAAGACTAGAAGAAAGTGGAACCAATCCCAGGCAGCTTTTTAGCACAGGCATTCTTTGCTCCGGATATGTAACTGAATATGAACCTCTCAAAAAATGGATTAAAGCTCATCCTGATTCAGACGGAGACATTACCGAATTTAGAACATGGGATCAACTACTCCAAAGTCTCCAAAACTAAATATCGTGTTCTGTTAAATGATGCCAAATGATGTATGGCTCTGGAGCATCTCCCGTGATGTAATTGACAATAACAAGGCTTCGATCATCTAATTGAACCCATCCTGTGTACCCACCATCGGGTATAATCGCCGTATCATAATTAATTGGAAACTTTCGAAATGTATTAAAATCACCTCCTTGGGTCAAACAAGCAATCGTATTGCTGGCCCACGTTTTATCACTATAGGCTGACACTTGCTCTCGATAAGTAATTAAATAATTCTCAGACATTAATTTATCAATTGTTGGGCGATGACATCCATAAAATCTAGTCTCTTTAACCTTGGACCATCTTTTTTTATGAAAATCTCTAACTGCATAATAAGCTGGTAAACCTAAGCCTGAATTTTCTCTCATCATACAGGCCAGATGATCACCATACAAAAATAAATGCCCCTCACATAAATTTAATTTTCTCTTTTTTATTGTTTTATCTAAAACCCATCTGCCAGATGATACATTTTTAGTTTTCCAAATGAACTGGTGAGCCATGTTTGATCTCCATAATTTATACCCACGAGGCCTCAAATCTCTTAAATGTGTCGCAATATAATAATCAGTCCCATAATGAATAATCTTGGATGGTAAAATACCTTTCAAATTAGTTACAATCGGTTGCGACCACACAAAACCATCTGAAGAAGAAACCATATAAACTCGGGTTCGATTTGGATTATTTTCATTATTACCAAAATCAGTTGGATATTTTTGATCAATGTAATCACAAAAAACCCATAATTTATTTTCTATAATTGAAAATCTGGGACAGTTCCATCTTCCAGAAGTACCTTTAAAAATTGTATCAATATCTTTAAAATCAAAATCTCCATATTTTTGCATTTCAAAATCATCTGAGGATGGTTCATCTAAACTAGGTTCATTTGGTTTTAGCTTGGAAGCTGAAATTATAATGCTTGTTTTTCCATAGCTAGCATGGGCCAGCGCTTCATTATGGACGACAAACAAATGGTTTTTAAAACATATCACATCAGGGTACCCTTTAAATAATTCATAATTTTGTGCTACAATACCAGTTTTCATAGTAAGTTTTATCAGATTATTTATTGTAGGTGTGTTCATTTTAAACTAAATTTATTTTACTATTTAATAAAATGAAATATGTTAACTTTATTGTTGGTGCAGTGGGCTGGGTTCAATATTTTATGCCGGTTGCTATTGCCGCCAAAGAAAAGGGATATCAACCTATTTTTTTCTTGAGAACGAACCGTAAAAGTTATGCAGATCCATATGGCGGAAAACATCTCAAGGAAATCAAAAATATCGCCACTGAATATAGCATCTTACTCAAAGACATTAAAGAGGCCATTAACTTTCCAGGATTAACCTTTTTGATGGAGGGAGATATTACAGGACAACAACCAATTGATTATGAGACTGCTGGAATGCATTATCTAAAACCGTATCATCTTAAGGTTTCCATCAACTTTAATGCTGATTTCATTTGGAGTTATCCTAAATATGTTGATAAAATGGACTACATAATTTTACCAAATGAAATTTATGCTAAAACATATCGAACCTTATCACCTAAAAATCGTTATCTGGGGTCACCTAAATTTGATGTTGAACTACCATCGCCAGAAGATATTTACAAAAAATATGGTCTTAATCCTAAAGATAAGCATGTCTTATTTTTTTATCCAAAGAAAAAGTGGTGGGAACAAAGTAAAATTTTAAATAACAACAAGAGTCGCTTCTTTGAGCTTTTTACTTATCTCAAAAAGATGGGATTCAAAATAATTGTAAAAACTCGTGAAAAAGATAGTTTAATTCATAAGCTGGGTGATTATTATTTTGAAGATTTAAAGCTTTATCCAAACTCTTCAGTTGAATTACTCAAAGTGGCCGATTTATCATTATTTTTCTCTTCGACCACAATTGAGGAATGTGTTTTGTATGGATGCCCTTTCATTGATTTTAAGGTTGATCCAGCCCTGGATCGTTATGTGTTCTTGAATCATAATGCCTATTCTAGGGTCATTGAGCATTTTAATATTAATTTCAATTCTTTTTCAACAATTGTCAATGGTTTTTTGAATAATAAGGATGAAATGCAAAAAGCTTTTGAGGATACTCGGCAAAAATATCTTTTTGAAATGGAAGGTCTTTCGGGTCGTATCCTAGATCAGTTTTTAGAGGAAGGCAAAGAGAAATATGAACAAGCCACCCAACTGCATCAAAAACTTTTGAAACTAAAGAAACTTCAAAGCAAAAAGAAACGTTAAGGGGATGGTTGAAAAAATTGATATTGATTCTTAAAAGATTTTAATAGTACTTTAAAATGTCCCATCAAACTCTTGCATCAACTGACTCATCCCGATCATTTCGGGAAGTTTATCCAACAGACACTGTCCATCATAAGAATCTTATTCTAAATACTCTCTCTGCCATAGAAATACAGATTATGTTTATTATAAGTTTCAATATGAGTTTTGGATCATCTGGCACTAGTTATTTTGATTTGTTTCATAATTCTTCAATTTACGATTGGTTTAAAATGACAAGTCAGCATGATTTCTGGATTTATGGTGTTTTTCATTCAATCTCTTGTATTTTGTGGGTTATTGTTTTTCAATTGAAGCCTTCTTGGATTAAAGAATTTTTTGAAATATCATTATTTCTAGGAATATCATCAATGTTTCATATTAATATGACTTCAAGTATAACAGTATTCTGTATTTATAAGTTTGTATTACACCCATCTGATTTAACAATACCATTGTCAATCATATTTATGATGATAAACTTTCTACCTTGCATTCTATTTTACTCATTTAACACATACTTTTGAACAAAAAAATTGATTTTGTTTTCTAACCATTTCAAATCGTAATTCAAGTAATGAACTCTAACACAAACATGACTGAATCTAGTTCTGATAGAACTAGGGATTCTTTCGCATCTAGCTCTGGAAGCGAGAATGAATTCAGGCACCGATGTACTACAACTTCTGATTCACCAGCAACCTCAACTTCTGTGAAATCTACTTATTTTCCAGTTTCTCAGGATTCTGAGGTAGTCACGTCTGAGGTTGAGATTAAGTCCAAAACATCAGATTACACTTCCGATGATACTCCCACTCAAGGCACCACTTCAGATGCTGTTTCAGATTACCTTTCTAGTGCCACTAGAACAAGGACCATGAGCAGAACTCGAACTCCCTCTACTGAGGACGAAAAGATTGATGATTATCCACTCACATTTAATAATATGATCTGGATGGCTTTGATCTGGCCTTTGACAATTTACTTTCTGTTTCATTTCCTCAGAGTGATGATGGCCGAAGACCTCACCAATACTCAAAAGCTCCTTCTTAATGGAGAGAAGATAGTATTTTGGATGATCTCTTTTATCATTTCTAGGTGGATCTCGCGCTCGATCGGAGCCCAGTATCTTTTGTTGCTCGTCGGCGGAGTTGCATATCTGAATTATTTGCTCCCCCCTGGATTGGGAAGAAGTTTTATCCCGGAAAATGAAAGTTTTTACACCCCGACATAAGGTGTAGGTTAAGTTTGGACTGAGATTAACCAAAATAAATCAAAATTAATAATAAAAATTAATAATAAAAATTGATTTCATGCATTTCACTTTAATTTTTTTATTATTTTATTGAATATTTCATTTAATATGAATTATGATACCAAATCACCTTCATCTTCCAGAATGACGCGTGAAACAACATCAAGCAGACCAGATGCCATTCAGGATTATGCTTCGAGCGCGGCTCTTTCACAGGAAGAGTTTAGCAATGCCGTCTCATCAGCCTTAATGATTCAAGCGACACTTTTATCCTATCATATTACATTTGGGTGTTTTGGACCAGAAACACCTGAAGAAACACAGATCGATTGGCTTGGTTTGATGTGGCTTCACCTCGGATCAGCAATTTGTTCAGTTATTTTTTTCGAATGGTTTCCGATTTTATGTTGGATTTGCCATAATGTGGCCCTTGCTGCGTTGACATATATGGTGGTTAGGGTCTATTTTTATCCTGATCCAGATAGGACTGACCCATATGGTGGACCATGTCTACCTTTGCAATGACTTGGCTACTTCAATTACTTCAATTACTTCAATTAAAAATTGATTTCATACATTTAACTTTACTTTTTATTATTATTTCATTTGATATGAATTATGATACTGAATCACCTTCATATTCGGATATGACTTCTAGTTTAACATCTAGATCTCCCTTATCTTCGAGCATCACATCTGGAATGACATCCAGATCTCCTTTATCTTCAAGTGTCACATCGGGAACAACAACTAGATCCCCCTTATCTTCTAGTGTGACATCTCGATCAACACCTAGAATTTACAATCCTGCAACAGATTCTGATTGGCCTTCTTCAGTTTTTGAAAATACTCGGAGCCGTACCAAAAGCAAAAGTTCTTCCGGATCTGATACAGGATCTGAAACTGAAACTAGATCAAGAACAAATTCCAATCCTTATTCTGACACTGATTCAGATTTTGATTCGGATGTTGATTCAGATTTTAGCCTTGATGGATATTACAAGAAAAAATATGGAACAACATGGAGAAACTCTTATATACTTCCAATAATGCTATTTTATTTGCCGGGTGTTTTAGTTCTGAGCAATATGATTAACATTGGATATGATTTACATAATCAACCCGTGATTGATTCTCTTAAGACAGCTAGTTTTGCGATGGCCGCATTGAGTTTGTTAGCTTCAATTGTTTCTAAGTTTAGATTTAGTTCTTCAATTGTCCTTTTCTGGACTTGGGTGATCTATCTGATTAGTCTTTACCTTCCATTTAGTTTGGGATTGTTCAATGGCACTCTCAGCATGACATCAACTTATCTAGTTTTTTCGACTTTAGTGGTTAGTTTATCAATCTTAATTGTTGGGGTCGTTGATGTCGTTGATCCCTAAACTTTTACCTTTAAACTTTTACCTCTAAACCTTTACCTTTACTTGATAGGTTTGATTAGAAGAAAATTGAATTTTTTTTTAAGATCTGTCATCGAATCAATTCAAAATAATGCTCACCCTCGAACAAGAAGATAAAGCAATTACTGAACAATGTCTCGAGAATTCTCTCGATGACCGGATGAAGGTTTATGAAAAGCGGGAGCTTCGATCAAATCTTCCTACAGATCGTCCAATCCTAGTCAGATTGGATGGAAATTGTTTCTCTAAATTTACAACTTCATTTCCGACTTCAACTGAAAGTCCTTTTAATGAACATTTTACAAACATCATGGTTGCTACGGCAACTTCATTGATGGATGATGTCACTTTTCGACCACGCCTGGCCTACACTCATTCTGATGAAATTACTCTTCTTTTTGATGAATTTGAAGTTTTCAACAATCGTACTCAAAAATGGATGTCGCTTTTGAGCTCCAAAGCATCAGCGTACTTCCAACTTCACATGAGATCAACCCTAAACCAATTCAGTGATCATTGGAATGATCATCCAGACAAATTTGATACTCTTATTCGATCTGCTCCGGCATTCGATGCTCGAGTCATCTTTTTCCCAGTTGGTCGAGAAATCGAAGTTGTCAACTACTTCATTTGGAGATCGCAGCGAGATTGCTTCAAAAACTGTGTATCAACCTGGGCTGAAAAATTTTATCCCAAGAAATCATTGAATGGACTGACTACAACTCAACGATTGGATAAACTTGAAAGCGAAAATGGAGTCAAGGAAGATGATATTCCTCTTTATCACCGTCACGGAGTTTTCATCAAGAAAAATTTGGTGACAATCGAAATGGAAGACCCATGCAAGGCCGGTCAACTAATTGATGTTGTTCGCAGTAAACTTGTCCATTGGTCAATGAAATTTACTTTTGCTGCTTATCTTTTGGATATTTTCCGATCTAAGTATCATGAGGAAGAAGTTTTTGACCAAATCGAGAAAGAAGTCGAGCAACGGTATGCTGAAGATCTGGAAAATGAATCTGATGAATCTAACTCTGAAGAATCAGAATCTGAAGAATCAGAATCTGAGGAATCTGAATCCAAGACTGAAACTGAATCCAAATACCAGAATGTTATCGAACTGGAGAAATGGGATGCGGAATGGCAGTTCAACTATACGGCACCCAAAGCCAAAGTAGTTTATGATGATCTGTCTGAGATGAACAAACTATCTGTTCTGGGACTCACTTTGATGCAATTCATTTTGAGCTTTGTTTTTGGAAATCTTTATGGAACAGTGGCACCATTGAAGAATTTTTCTGGACCAGCTACCGGGATTGCAATCATCGGACTGGCTCTGTCGGTGGGAATTATGGCCAAATCAAAATTCACTGAAGTATCTGGGTTTAATGTCATCTCTCTATCTTGGTTTACTGGAATGCTTCTTGGCACATCCGCTCAATACATGGTCAGAGAATCTATCTACCAAGCTTGGTTTCAACAATTTAGTTATACAACAATTGTCTTTTACGGATCATTCCTAAACCTAGGAATTATTGCGGCCTTCTTTTTCCTCGCCATCAGACAGATTAACAAACTTGACTAAGAACTAAGTGTAATACACATAATCAGACGGGTGTCTCTTTTGCAAAAGTTGAATTAAATATTTTTTTTTATCAGAACCGGAGTTAGAGTTAGGGTTAGAACAATTTAGCTTTGGAATTTGACCTTTAAACTCTCCTAATCCTAGCTTGGACCATAACTTAGGAATCTCTTCACTAAAATCTTCCATTTTGATAACTTGTTGAACATTTGGTTTGGTAAAGTAATCTAAATCACGGAAATGTTCATAGTATTGGCCTTTTAGGATAAAATCTTCAAAAGAGACTTCTGGACTTAAATAACCACATTGAGTTTCATAATTATAACATGATCGGATTCTCGATAATGGATCTCGGATCGTGGTAAAAACATAAAAATCATCCCATTGATAGCCTTGGCTTTCAACATAACGCTTGATCTGACGAGCATTATCATGCTTGCCAACTGGTTTTTGAAAGATAGATTGGCAACTTATCACATCCGCATAAGGAGCAAGAAGCTGGTGTAAAGTTGTTGAACCACACTTCATATTAGCTAGAAATATAAAACGTCTTTGAAATGAAATAATTGTCATTTGAAATTCAATCTCAATTAAAAAAATAAATAGAAAATTTAGTTAAGTTCTCTCAATCCAAATTCTCTCATTCGGGTTCTGAATCTTTCCCAGCATCTTGAGCATCTTGAGAGTTAAAAGAATTTTGAAATTCAATCTTCATTCTTCTAATGTTGGTGACCATTCTTTCGATGATGTTGAGAAATAGTTTTTTGTCAGATAGAAATTCTTCTTTTTCTGTTTTAAATTGAGATTGAATCTTCTCAATTATTTCAGGTGAAGCATCTTCCAAAAAACTTTCATGAAAGATTGGGGCTTTTCTTAAAATCTCTCTTTTAAGGCCATCTTCATCATAAATTAAATCTAGTTGTTGTGCTTTTCTATTATTGGCTGGGGCACTATTGTGAAATTCTTCTAATTTTTGATAAGTTAGACAATGATCTTCCAGCAAAACCATTAATTTTTGAAGAGCATCATCCAAAGCTAAAGTTTTATTACTAACCAATCCATTAAAATAACTTTTGATGATGTAACCGACCTTATCATGCTCTGGGTAGAATCTGAAATTATTTTGCAAAAGATCAGCTTCTCCAGGGTCAGTTTTTCCAGTTGGATATTGATATGATTCAATCATAAATCCCATTTCATCCTTTAAACACTGTCGTACTAAACTTGATAACGCGTCCATGTGATACGATGTAATATTTTATATTATAATATCTATTATGAATTTTTCTTTAGATTCTTTGCGAAGAGCTTAAGATGTGTTCAAAAATAAAAATTTAAAACTACTTCAAAATCAAATGTCAAATAAAGAATTAAGTGTCTTACAAAGAGCCAAAGATGAAGGACGAGTTACCTTTATTCATGAGCCATATCCAGTAATGGTTATTTCGGATGCTTTGCCAGAAGATCTTTATCAAAGACTTTCTGATGAATATCCATCCCCAAAAGAATGTTTTCGGCTTGATGACAAAGATCACACAATTATGAATCCTAACACACGATATCAAATTAACACGGACAAACTTCTGAACGATCCAGGAGTCACACCCCTCTGGAAAGAATTCGCTCGTTATCATACTTCAAGAGCCTTTTTTTTAGAAGTTCTAGACCTCTTTGAAGAAGATATTCGTAAAAAACACCCCAACCTAGAAAGGGACATGGGGCGACAAATGAGAACCTGGACAACCGGAATCCGTCGAAGAACCTTAAAAGATGATTTAGTTATGGATTGTCAACCTGGAATTAACTCTCCCACCATCCAAAAATCAAGCGTTAAGGGACCTCATGTTGACAACAAGATCGAACTTTATGCTGGACTTCTTTATATGAGAAAACCAGGAGATGACTCCAAAGGAGGAGCTCTAGAAATCTACTCACATCCAACCGGAAAATATAAATTAGAAAGACATCCAATTTGGGGCAAAAATACTGTTATTGATGCCCAATTAAAAAGAATTCATTCTGTTCCATATCAAAAGAATTGCTTTGCTTTCTTTGTTAATTCTTTTGACTCTTTGCATGGAGTGTCAGACAGATTTCCTACTTTACATTGCCGGCGCTTAGTTAACATAATTGGTGAAATACCAAATCATTCTAAAAAAGGTTTGTGGTAAAAAAATAAGTTAAGTGGATTAGTTAAGTGGATTAGTTAAGCATGACTGACACTAAGTATGACAGCAGTAAGGATAAGTATGACATGGAAAGTTGGCACATGGAAATGCTGTTAAATTTTGAGGTTTTAATATTTCTGATGGAGCATCCTGGAAAGTTTTAATATGATCCATTAAATTTTTCTGAAGATTTTTAGATACATTCAGATATTCAACTTGTAAAATCAAATTATTTTTTTCACTTGGATCTTTTTCTAAATCATACAGTTGAGGGTTAAGTTTTAGAATATTATTCATGCGACATGAATGGTCATAATAAGTTGGCAGACAGTTTCCACCAGCTGTATACAAATGATACTTGTAATTATCCTTTCTAATTGCCATCACTGCCCCAGGAGCTTCGATTCGTCCTGATGACCGGATCGAATGAAAGAAGAATTCTCGTCTTGGTCCTTCATCAAGTCCATTTCTCAAACTGGGATACAAATTAAATCCATCATGCCAATCCTGATTCGAAACATTAGCCATGGCTAAAATAGTTGAATACCAATCCAATCCAGTTGCAAAAAGTTTACTTCTCTTTTGAGGAATTAGACCACGAGTTGAATAAATAATTGCTGGAACTCGATGACCCCCTTCCCAGGTTGATCCTTTTGAGCATCGAAAAGGATAATTTAAACCCCCATGATCACCATAGGCATAAGTTGCCCCATTGTCAGAAGTCAATATTATGATTGTGTTTTGATCCTTGGTTAAGGTTGTAATCTCTCCCACAAATTTATCTAAAGCTTGAAGACTTTCTACATAATTGTCATTTGGATAGTCTGGAATATGAACATGATGGGTTCCAATGTGAATATAATATGGTTCCAATTGAATTAGTTTTTTTATTTGATTTAAATATTGCTCATCAACACGAGTCATATTTAAGTACCCTTGCTCTAGAATCTGATGATTTTCGAGAATGGGACACGGTCCAACCCGATTGGATTTAGTGCCTGCTCCAGTACCATTTAATTGGCTCAAACATTGATTGTGAGACATTGGAATTCCATAATAATAATTAAAACCATGGTTTAGAGGATGATGTCCATTGTATAAACCAAGGTGCCATTTACCAATCATTGCTGTGGAATATCCATTTTTTGTTAACTTAGATGCATAGGAATCATAAGTTTGATTGAGACCACCAATTGAATAAGGATTTAAAACTCCTGGATACAGACCCAATCTTCTAAAATACCTTCCGGTCAGGATTGATCCACGCGCTGGAGTACAAACTGAAGCTGGACTATAGTAATTAGTCAAATATGTTCCATGTTGGGCTAAATAATCTATTTTGAGGGTTTGAGTTAGGGGATTCCCGTTTAAACTTAAATCTCCATAACCCAAGTCATCAGCTAGGATAAAAATGATGTTAGGGGGAATTAAGTTAATTGATCTACTGAGCTGGAGGGTCAGTGCGATATATAATAAAATGTTCAGTAAAAATTTCAATACTTTCATGGTTTGACTTTTCTTTTATTGAGATCCAGTTGAATTTCTATTTGATTTCAATTTTGTTGGTGAAAGAAAATCCATGGTTTTTGATCCGATTTATGGCATTCTTTTTCTGGATTGCTCTCTGACGAAGCCCTTTTTGATGTTTATCAGCTTTTGATTTACATTTCTTGTTAGTATGTTCAGCTCCATCGATCTTGATCAAGACTTCTAGATCTTGGCTTCTATTTCGGAGAGCTTTTTTGAGACTCTGGTGAATAGCCAGTTCATTTTGATTGTAGACACATAAAGCTTGACAAAGCTTGTATTCTAGGTTACGCTTAACTTTTGGTTTTGTGCTTGGATCGGGATTCATTTCGATGACTTTAGATGGCAACCACAAGCTTTCAAAAAAATCTATATCATCTTTCTTATTGGCTCGGATTATCTTGAGTCGCATTTTTTCATCAGTCATTAGCTGATATGATTTTGAAATTTTGATGAAAAAACTCTTAAACCTATCTAACCCATCATTTCTATCTGGGTGAACAAGGCGACTTAAGCGATGGTATGAATCTTTGATTTCTTGGCGATTCGGATTGGAATCTAAACCAAGAATTTTAAGTGGATTTTGCTTTGCTTTTTCAATTCTGTTTAATTCTTTTTCTTTTTCTCGAACAGTTTGATTCATTGACTGTATTAAGTTAATTATATAAAATTATATAAAAAAACTCTTAATTTAATTTGGTTAATTTGTCTAGTTTATAGTTTAAACATCCTCAGCTCTAACGGCGTTGTTGGTTGTGTAGGATTCTTCTGCATCGATGCAATAATAAAGGCAACATTTCATGCACTTTTCTTTGCAATACAGGCAAAGCTCCAGGCAACTTTCTTTAATAAAGATCAGTATTAAAATTAATCCATAGCAAGAACCAACCATAATCCATGGAAGATAGTTCAGAACAAAATGAATTCCAATCCCGCTCCATCCAATTATGATTGGTATCAATAAATTCAATTTAGTATTTTCGTGGTCAGTAATGAAGCAAAAGTAGATTGGAGCAACTGCACCTGATACAATCAAATATTCTTCGGAAATAGCAGACCGAATAAAATTAATTATTTGATCAGCAACATCATAAAGTGAAACAATGAAGCCACCCTCTTTGAGAATATAACTGATGAATGCAGATCTACGAAGGCAATACGTAAATGCGCCATTGAATTTTTTACTAATTTTGTTCATTGATTCAGATTCATATTCATATTTGTGGAATTTCCAAAATTGTTCATATTCAGATTTGTGGAATTTCCAAAAGTGGATATCCTTAAGGGCATAAATTGAGGGATCAATGTCGGAAATAATGGACCAATGTATTAGTAAATTGACAATATAGTATGGAATAAACAAACTAATATAAACTATGAAAGCATTCCTCTCCCATTCAACTTCTTGATGAATATTGGCTAAATGCTCCATACGATACCTATTCATAGCCCATGGGAGAAAAATTATCATTGCAATCACGGAACACACATAAATAATGCTCATCAACCAGACAATAATCTGGAAAATACCGAGCACAACGATGGCAACACCTGTTAGCATATCCCTTAGAAAACGGGTGCATTTAGTTGAAGACAAATGATAAGTCCTTGTAATACCTAGATTTTTGTATTTGGTATGACAATGCGGACAATCGTAAATGGCTTCGTTCTTGTTGTTATTTTCATTTTTTGAAATATATTCACCGAGGCATTTGGAATGAACATAAACCATTTTGCAAGTGCAACACTGTATCTGAGACCCTCCTGCATCTTGGCAGATGAAACATATTCCTTTGGATTGGGGCATCATTGTAGATGATGAAGTGATTCTAAAGTGAGTTTAATCAATTTTTCAAACTAAATTAAAAGTTAAAAAGGGTGGATTCGATTGAGTTAGACACGAATGTTTTCTCTTTTATGTTTTCCTTTTTCATGAACAATGTAATCTTTAAAAGGTCCATATTGAATAACATGATGTTTCTTTTGATTTTTAAGATTTTTAACTAAATCTTTGCAAAAAATCCAATTCTCCTTTGGAATTTTTTGATGAATTAGGATCTGTTCTTCAATTGCTTTACGAAAAACAAAACCATCATCCCATTTGGGGTATTGGCGAAAGCTTCCACTTTCAAATTTACGAATGACCCTTCTTAAAAAGTTGTAGCCTTTATTATTTTTAAATCCAATAATTCCCGATTCAACTCCTAAACCATTTTTAATTCTTTTGGGACCTAAATGAAAGATCATGTCGCGAGTCATAAAAATATCTAGAATTGTTTGATCAGTAATAGTCTTTTTAAAATACGAATCTGCGTCAACCCAAATAATGTAAGTATATTGGTCACCATATTCTTCTAGGACATGACGCATTGAGACAATTTTGCGGAACCATCTTGAGGCTAGTCTATTCCAGGAATTTTCAAAAATAGCTGGGGCAGATTCTATAGTGGCCTTTCCACCTAGGTAGTCTGGGATGATGTCTGCATTCTTTGTGATCCATTGACTTAAAAAAAGATCTTGATTTAGGTTGTATCCTAGGATTCTAGGATCTTTATCTTCGTACATAAAATTTTCATAACAGACAACAAGTTGATGTTTTGGCTGGTATTTTTTAAAACTATCAACTAGTTTTTTACCCGATGTTCCCCACATATCTTTGGCAAAACTAGTTAGAAAAATAGTTTGCTTGGAATATTCCTTTTCTAGTGATTTCTCTTCTGGTGTCTCTTCTGGCGATTTCTCTTCGGACAGCTTCTCTTCATTTTGATTTGACATGTCTTTTATTATACTATGATAGCAATAAAAAATTACTTAAACTAAGACTTGATTGAAAACTTAATTGAAAGCTTATTTAACTGAAATAAATGATTCACACTGTAAAAATGTTTTATAAAGGTTAGTATTTTCATCAATAGATCTATTGAGAGTCAAAATACCTATTTCAATTTGGTCGTCATATTCAGCATCACCAAATATCTGGATTATTTCGGTATGAGTATGTCCTGTTAGAACTGTATTGGTGTCTAAATTTATTATTCCAATGATGAACAAATTTGCATCTTTCAGGTTTATAAATGTATCATTTCCGAATGAGTTCAATCTAATCCTTGATAGTCTTGAAACACACGGATATAAGTCATTTGTTATGGTTTCTATTTGAAGTCCCATATCTTTTTTTTTTTGCATCACCAGTTTCTGATAAAAAGCTTTTTCCAAAAGACCCATAAAAATTATTTCACCATCTTTCACTTGCCATGGAAAACAACCATGATTTATATAATAATACAATGGGTCTTTAAAAATGCTATCAATCGATAAGGTCGGAATTGCTCTAATCTTTATCTGATAAAAAGGATCTACTTGATCTTTAACAGATAATTCAAAATTTTTCAAGCCTTCGCAGAATTTGCTTGGTAAAATTTCCATCAAACTATAAGTTCTAATTGCAACTTTTATATTTCAATTTTTAATCGAGATTTCCAGATTAAAAATTGATTGAAATCAGAGCCAATAACCCCAGACCATCTAATGAATATGTTTAATTCGCTCAAACAATTTAGACCGCTTATCAGATTGAGTCATTCACATAGTCGTCGATCTTGGTTTCCTGGACCAGTTTCACATAAATCCGTTTATGAGGAATTTCAAGATGAAAAAAACCGTCAAAAACTTCTCTGTTGGCAAATTGATGTTGATCAAAAACTTAGGACTCATCAAAGATTACTAGTTGGACTCTACAAGAAGATGGGATTATCAATTCCAGATGAACCACATTTTAAGAAACTCAATTAAAAATTGAATTAATCTGAATTCCTCAATCCAAATTATTTTTCCTATTAAAATAATAAACTATATGCCGCGACTAGTAAACCTACACTGCGAAAATGGGTATGTATTGGGAGTTTATGGAGGTAGTTTTACTGAAAATAATCTTCTCAAAATGTCCCATGGGGAAATTTATTCAATTATGCTCGAGAACAACAATCCCGATCGTGTTAAAGTAAATTTAAGAATTGATGGAGATTCAGTTGGAACTTTTATTATTGGTCCTTATCAACAAATTGAGGTTGAGCATCCACTTGACTTAGCTCGAAAATTTACTTTCTTTCAAACTAATCTTCTTCCCCAATCCCACAACAATCGAGGAATTTCTGCTGGATTACCTCTGAATGGAATGATCGTTGCTACTTTTACACCGGAAAAAGTAACTCCACCTAAAACCTACTATTCTTCCTTTAGAAATGGTCAAGCTGTAACAAAAAAATTTTCTCAAAATGGGAAAAGAAACTCGTCTAAATGGGCTGAAGGTTCAACAGCTTTTACCCTTCCAAGTTCTCAAACGTTTGAGAGGTTAGAGATTATTAAATTTGATAAACTTAGCTCGACTAAAATTAAAATGAAGTTAGTTGGGCAAAGAAAGCGTCAAACTCACTATCAAGATCAGTATCAGTATCAAGATCAGTATCATTCAAGTTACCAACATCCTGAACCATGCCAAGAATACTATTGGCCAGAACCAGATAAGATTGAATGGTTTGATAATCCCTGGTATGTCAAAAAACCATCAACTCGCCCATCAACTTACTCAGATGCTCGCTCACATGATCAATGCACAACATGCTGCGCGTGTCAATGTGGAAAGCATTCGAGATGGTAAAGTGCTAATGAGGTGATATGTAGCTAGAGTATTTTGAAATCAATAAATACCATTGATCATATGAATTACTTTGAGGATGTTCTTTTTTATTTTGATTAAATGATTCCATAATTAATCGCACAGTGGTTTCGTTTTTTACTTTAACAAAACTAAGAATATTGTCGTGAGGAGTTAGACTTTTTCTTTTATGCGAGTTTAAAATCATTGGAGGTTCACGATCCAACAGTTTAATTTCGGTTTTAACTTCGGTTTTAGATGGAACCTTAATCAAAGCCATGATATACATTAAAAAAAATAATATATTTAGTTATTTTAATCAATTTTATCACCTGCCAACAGATCTGGGTATCTTGTTTAGATATCTTGTTTAGAATCAGAGAACACTCTCATGGTTCTTGATTGGATTGAGGTCCAATGAATCATATGGCGCCCACTCTCGAAATGTATCCAAATCAGATTCCTCATTGCAGAGGACCAAGATTCGACCACTTTCCCCCTTCTTGATCTTCTTGAAAATACTGTAAATGTCATCATGACTGGATGAATTGTTATATTCACCAGTTGATATCTTCTCAACTCTCAACAAACAGACTGAATTATCCCGGAGATGTTCCCCGGCTGGATGACTTTCATCCACGACGCTGGCCATGGGAAGCTTCAGATGAGACGTGTTACTAGAAAGATTAAGATCAAGTGCATTTCCTCGGATGTTCAGGCCAAGCAAATCCTCTTTCTTCGTAAAAGTAATTGAAGCCAATTTAACCTGTTTCTTCAAATAAATCATCTTGTATGACCCATTGGAGCAACACATTGGAAAAGCATCAAAAATCTTGTAAGTTTCCAAAATATCCTTAAAAAGATGATGTTCATAATCAGACTTAAATTTCAAATCAAAATTTCCGAAAAATGAATCATAATTTTTTTCAAAAAAGCTTAGCTGATCAGGATCAGCTGTTGATGGTTCACCTGGGTTAGCCTCTGATTCAGTTTTGATAAGATTCTCTTCATCATTTGAAGTGATTTCGTCAAAAATATTGTTTGTCACAAGTGGATGTTCTTTGAGGAGCATTATTGTATCTAGTTTTAGTATTAGTTTTTTTACCGTAACCACAATGAAATCAATTTTTATCTTTTTAAAATACCCTAAAATGTTTCAGTTTTGTCTTGGTGAAAATTTTAAAAAGATTAATTCTTTAATTAAAGCTAAAATCCAATCAATATTTTCCAAATTAAAAATCCATTGGTTAGGAATCCAACTAACTCCATATTTAGCTCCAAGCAACCCTCCAAGAATAGAGGCTGAAGTATCTGAGTCTTTATTGAGCTTGATAATTTCATTCAACATTTCCACGGGACTCATTCGATGATCTAAGTATAAAAAAGTCCAAAGAACAAGAGCTAAAGTATCAAAAGCATGAAGAGGATTACTGCAAATTTGATTGGCGACTTGGCGATACGTGTTAATATAAAAAGGAGTATCTAAATTTTGGTTAATTAGATCTAATTTGAAAATTAATTGAGAATTTTTGGCTTCTAATCCAGCAATTCCTAAAATTTGATGATCTTTAAGCATTTCCAAAGAGGTTGTTAAAAGATATTGCATAATTTTAGCATAAATCATACAACTTTCAATCGAATAAGCGTGCAAATGAGTAATTTCTAAGCCAGATCTAACATTGTGCATTAAAGCTGAATTATCTAAATCATAAGACCAGAGAATCAGTGGAGATATTCTCATTAATCCTCCGTTACCAAAAGATCCCTCAGAGTAAAATTTTTTATAGGCATCTTTATATTGCTCTGGATTTGCACTGATAATATCTAGAATTCTTAAAGTTGCTGGACCATATTTACGAATTGCTCCCGCATTAAAATTACAATACTTGAGAGCTAAATTATAGCTGTTGACACCCTTGGATTCAACGATACTATCCAACCCATTTAAAGTCATTTCTGAATCATCAGTGTAGGGATTACCTTTGAGAATTGGATTTAAATTATTTGGGATGTCACCTGGATAATTTTCATATGGAGCTCCTAGGGTATCTCCGATGATGACACCTAGAATGACTCCATAGAATTTTTTAATTAGTGTTTCTTGATTCATTTTATCCGAATTAACAGAAAAATATATCAAAAGTTAAACGTTTCGAAAAAGTAAAGTTAAGTTAAGCGTTAAGTTAAGCGTGTTGATGTTTCCTAGTAGGATCCAAAGCACTACCATAAAATTCCATCATTTGTTTTTGATCAACTTTCATCATGAATTTGTCAATAATTTTATTCAAAATTCTTTTATTAAAAATTAACTTGGTTGGGTATTCTTTCCCTCCTAAACTAATCATCATTTCCTTCTGAGGATTAAAAGTGATTGAAAGAGCTCCATGTGAAATTGATCGACAAAGTGGGCAAACATATTTTTTTTTTATATGCTGGCCATCATTTTGAGATTTTAAATCTTTTTTAGCGCAAGAACCGCAAACCAAATGTTGGCATGGCAATAGCATAATGCACAAGGCTTGAGAGCATTTTGCACAACATAAATTTGAAGTTTTACGATCTTTTTTTTGTTGTTCATGTTGGCAAGCTTTTCCATCCAGCAAGCCATCCTCCAAACAACATCCATGATATACTTGATTACAACATGGACATTTTTGATAAAAATTTGTAAAACATATTGGGCATTCTTGATTGGATGAGTCCATTTTAATAAAATCTTATGAGATCTCTTATGAAGATTCAATTTTCTCTTTCAGATCTTAGATCTTAGATCTTAATATGGGTAAACACTATCCAACTTCTGAGTATACGGGTTATCACGATGAGCGCTCAACAAAGCTGGATTAATTCGTTCGCGATTCATATCCTCTGATAATTTATCTTTGGTGCTTGTCAAACCACATTGGTTTTGTTGGGGTGGGATGGAATATGATCTAGTTTCATATGGTTCACGAATATTAATAACATCACCTTCAATCTTCTTGGTTTGATGATTAAAGAGATCTTTACCAACAGCTAATTTGACATTACTTCTAGTTGGTGTACGACCAACGGCGATCTTCTCCTTGTTTGGATTCAATCTTGCTGCGTATCCTCCGGCATATGATTTGGGACGAGCAACATGATGAGAAGCATGACCTTGGTATGGGTAGTCAGTTTGAAACTGTCTTTGAGTGTTTTTAGCTTCGACTTTGCTAACTAGGTAACCACGTCCGGGACCAGCTCCAGTTTGACCATCAGCATGACCTTGATAATAGTGATCTGATAAGAATTGTTTTTGAGTATCTTTGGGATACATTTGAGCAATCGCATAACCAGCATTATATCCTTGTGTTCCTTGGACATTACCCATATGATCATTGTCAATGGTTGTTTCTTTGATGGTTGTTCGCATTACATCATCTGGATCATAAACAGTTAAGGCAACTGGGCCAGCTAAATTAATGTGGATGGCTTTGTTGTCAATGTTCATTTCTTTGATAGTAGTTCTCATAACAACACCTGGATCACGCACAGTCAATTTGGAAGCACCAGTTTGACTAAAGAAACCATTGTGAGGATTATCAATTGTTGTTTCTTTGATTGTTGTTCTCATAACATCCTCTGGATCATAAACAGTTAACTTGGCTGGCAGCTGAGCTCCTATATAACCAGTATGATCATTCACAATAGTTAATTCCTTAATGGTTGTTCTTAAAACAGCATCAGGGTCATGAACAGTGAGTTTAGATGGGAGTTGAGCACCAAGGTGACCACTATGATCGTTATCAATGGTTGTTTCCTTGATGGTTGCTCTCATAATATCATCGGGGTCATGAACAGTGAGTTTAGATGGGAGTTGAGCACCAAGATTACCAGTGTGATCATTATCAATTGTGGTTTCTTTGATGGTTGTTCTCATAACATCATCTGGATCACGAACAGTAAGTTTAGATGGGAGTTGAGCACCAAGATTACCAGTGTGATCGTTATCAATGGTGGTTTCTTTGATGGTTGTTCGCATAATATCTTCTGGATCACGCACGGTCAGTTTGGATGGAATCTGAGCATTCATGTTACCAGATGGTCTGGGATTACCAATGAAATTCTCCTTTCTAGTTTCCCGGAAAATATCTAAAATAGGCATGGTGATGGCTTGAATTAGACTTTTAACGTTGCTATAGTGATTTCTCTTTTGGGTCACATCACGTTCTTGAGGTTTAACTTCAATCGCATTTCTACCATAATCACCAACTCTTTCAACATCACTCTTATCATCTTGCTTCCATTTCCCTTGTCCATTGACATTACGCCAACCTGGATAACGATAAGTATTTTTATTAGACTTTTTCATTCCAGGGATTTGTCTAGGTCTTTTAGCAATTGGAGCCGCCGAACCATAATATGATTTAGTATTCTTACGATGAGTTGGCTTGATATAACATTCGGATCGAACACGTGGCTTTTTAAAGGCCCCACCAGTTTTAAAATAACGATCGCTGGTGTTGCGATAGAAAGTTTCGGGACGATTCTTTTTAGGAGGAGCAACAACACCACGCTGTCCTTCGCGAAAACCCATAATGAGCCGACCTTTGTAATTTAGTTTCGGATTATCAACAGTTCTCATTTGATTAACATTCTTTGGTAAAACAAAATCACGGGAATTAGCCTGATTTAATCCACCACTTGGCTTCCAACCATAACCTTGATTCAATCCCGGACCAACTCTGATTTGAGCAATTGGTAACTCATTTTGACGTTTTTGAGAAGGATTATATCTCAGCTTAATATCCTCTGAATTATAATTACTACTACCAAAGACATTACCAACATCTCTTTCCATATTAAACATGTTTTTGATTTCAGTCTTCTCGCGATAAACTTCACTGGAACCAGTATGATTTTCTAAAATTTGAGCTGTTGCACCATCCATTGTGTTTTGTCTAACTTGACCCCCAAAGAAAGGTTGCATATTATTGTGAGTAAATTCTTCTATTTTCATCATTTCACCCGTCAAAGGCGATTTGAAAAATTGTTGCGCTTGATTTGAGGCACTCTGGTCCGGCTCAAAATCTAAACTATCATTTTGTTGATTAAAAATTCTTTGATTGAATCCTTCCGGTATCACACCCGATGTAACCGGATTTCTACTGGATTCTACATTACCACGGACATTTGATCTCTCAATCGATTGAGCTTGTTGATACCCACTTGATTGATAAGGATCAACTTGATGCCCAATGGCTCCTAATCCAGCTAAAGCAGCTAATGTTGTTGAAACCATTTCTAATTTTACTAACTTACTAATATGTGACAAATTATTTTAGCAAGATAACACTCAAAAGAAAAGAAAAGAAATAAAATAAAAAGATCCCATAATTCAAGATCCCATAATTCAAGATCCCATAATTCAAGATCCCATAATTCAAGATCCCATAATCCAAACGCTATCATTCAATTCCTGTGGAATAGAAACATTTCTTAATTCTTCTGGAACTGACTCATCATCATCGCCCGGTTGCTTGTATGTGTATGAAACCAGCTCGGATTCCATATTATCTTTGACCCATTTCCAGCCTGGATAATATCTCAAATTATCTGCTCGTACAAACAGCTGAGTTAGGTGGGGGTTAGGATCTCGGATCATTTCCAAATAAGATTCTGGTTCTAAACTGGAAATCACAAAAACTACTTCAGCATACTTTTTTACATTAGACATTCGAACATCCAAGGGTTGGTACTGATTGGGTTTCATCTTCTTTGACAATCTTAAATGTTTATCATCATAAACACCCACTATTAATTGTCGGCCTTTTTCTCTCATTCGTTGTAATAATTTCCAGTGACCATAATGAAAATTATTAAAAAATCCGACTGTATAAACTTGATCATACATACTATTTAAAAAAAACAGAAAACCTATTCAAAATTTAAACGAATCTGAATTTAATTCCTAATTTAACTCTTAACTTAACTCTTCAAGTAGTACTGTGTTACTTTTTTTTGATTTTAAGTTATTAGTTTTTTGAAATTCCGAAAGATGTTCCTTCAAACCGAGATGGGCCAAGGTTGAATCAATTGAAAGAATTCGAATAGCTAGCAAAGCTGCATTGATTCCATTATTAATAGCCACTGCTGCAACAGGAACACCGCTGGGCATTTGAACTATTGAATAAAGTGAATCAACCCCATTCAAAGCGGAGGTCTTAGCTGGTAATCCAATGACAGGTAACGAGGTTAAAGAAGCGACCATTCCAGGAAGATGCGCTGCTCCTCCAGCACAAGCGATAATCACTTTTAATCCATTATCATTTGAATCAACTGCATAATGATACATTTCCTTAGGCATCCGATGTGCAGACACAATTCCAACCTCATGTGGAACACCAAACTCCTTTAAAATATCAATTGTTGGTTTGACAACACATGCATCACTAATTGAGCCCATAATGACACCAACCAAAGGTTTACCAAGAGGTTTTGTCAAAGGTTTGATCAGGTCTTCAGTCAAAGATGTAATATATTCCAAATCTAATTGACCAGGATTTAATTCAGTTAAATGCCCCATCTTTCGATTAGGTCGATTACTTTTTTTTTTATAATCATGAATGTAAATTCCTTTTTCGAGCAACTTATCTACTTTTTCTGAATCAAGTTCATAGGGCCCTGTAAAGTCAGGTCCCAGAAGGTTAATCATCAAGGCCTTTTCTTCTGTCTCATTCTTTTGAACTGAATAACCCATTAAAATTCGCATCAATTGATCATATTGTGAAAATCGGGCACTTTCAATTGTATGATGTCCTGAATTATGTGGTCTGGGGGAGATCTCGTTAATTAGAATTTGATCATCATCAGTTAAAAATAATTCAACCCCAAAAAGACCTTTTGATCCCAGAACATGAACAGCTTTTTTAGCCAGATCAGTTAATTGACCAGCCAGTTCAGCAGTCAGCTGAGGAGAATGAGTATGCAAATGACTTAGGATGTCATCCTTGGTAAATTCCATTTCAACCGGCTCAAAATGATACTCATTCTCTCCATCAGAAACTACCATGACACCAAACTCTTTTTTAATTTTGACTAAATCCTCTAAAATATAGGAACCTTCTTGATTCAAAAAATCATTCAATCGATCTGGATTGCTTTTTAAATTTAAGACTCCCAATCCATTATATCCCCCTTGATCTTTTTTGATAATCTTGTCGCGATTGTCAGTTAGATCAAGATGAACCTTTAAATCAGAGGCCGTCGGAAAAATTTGATAAGAAGCAGTTGGAATTTGATTATTTTTATAAAGCTCTTTTTGTTTTGATTTTGATTGAATAATTTCTAAAACATGCAGACTGGGGATGACCACAGTTTCATTGCAAAAAGAACCTCTTAACTGATTCAAAGGTAGATTCTCAAACTCATAAGTTATAACATCTGATTGGTCACACAGTTCAGAATATGATTTGACCAAAGTGGCTAATCCTAAGCAAATTGATTCTGAAGGTTTTCCAATTGGATAAACATAAAAGTTTAAATTGCTTGACAGTTTTTGACCGGCCTGAATTAGCATTTTGGCTAATTGCCCATCACCAATGATCCCAATATTATTGACATTCATTTTTAACTTTTAAATTTGACTTTAAATTTGACTTTAAATGAGATTAAAAAAAATATAAAAATTCAATTTTTATCATAATCCTTATCATGATCTTTATCATGATTCTTATCAGGCTCAAACCCAATCGCGATCATCCAAATTAAAAGCCATTAGGCTAGCTTCTTGCATAGTGCACAAATAAAAGAAGATAACATTGTCGCTGCTACCATTTTCAATCTTTCTTTCATAATATTCGTCAAGTAATTCAGCTGGCAAGTCCTGAATAACGATATATTTAGTCACTGAATCTTCTTCAGATGTTTTTTGCAAAATCATCATGATCCCTTCACCTTGTTCCAGACGGTTTTTTAGATAAAGCTGTGTCAAGGGTTTCTTATTCTCTAAGGTTGAACGAATTAATTGTTCCATTGTATTGTATTGTATTGTATTGTATTATTGATACAGATTAAACCTTAAATTTAAACTTAATTTTAAACTTAATTTTAAACTTAATTTGATTAAAAATTGATTAAACTTTTGATTTTTAAGTGTGATTAAATGAAAAATTTTGCTATCATTGGATATGGATTTAGGATACGATCCTTAGTCAAATTACTAATTGAAACTAATTCTGAACTTAATTTAGTTTCAATTTATGATTCAGAGTGGACAGAGATAAAAAGTGAATTAGAGTTAAAACCTGAAATTCAACTTCTGGGTGGAAGCAGCTTAGAAACTTTTTTTGAGGACCTAGAAAAGGAAAAAGTTGAGTTAGTGATGATCGGATCAATTAATTCAGAACATTTTCAGCATTTAAAAAGTATTTATGAGAAATTCCCCAAGATGAAAATATTTTGTGAGAAACCATTGGTTACTACTTTAAGTGACCTGGAAAGGTTGACCGAAATGGTTAAGTTGAAATCGCTTAATCTAGCAACTGGATTTGTGTTGAGATATTCACCATTCTTTCGCAAAATCAAAGAGTTGATTGACACTGGGATTGTTGGAGACGTTTGTAATATCAATGCCAATGAATGTTTGTATTATGGGCATGGGGCCTTTATTAATCAAAACTGGAGACGTCATCACAATCTTAGTGGAGGTCATGTTAATGAAAAATGCATTCATATGATTGATCTTTTAAATTACTATGTTGAAGGACGTTGCAAGTTTATTGAAGCTGACGGAAGTACATTCTTTTGGCGTGAGGAAAACAAGAAATATTTACCTCAATTGAAAGCTTTTCATGATGATGACCCAAACTTACTGCATAAATTCGAGATTAGAGAGGATGTTGATTCGTATCAGACTGAAGATCGAGATGTTTGTGATACTTGTTCAGCAATTTTAACTTATCCCAAAACCTTAGTTACTTTTAATTGCACCACTTATTCTCCTAATTCGAGCCGAAGAATTGAAATTCATGGTACTCTAGGAAGGATAATTGCGGAATGGGAAAATGATTCAGCTTCGATCCGAATTACTAACAAAGGATTTGGAAAAAGAGAAATGAAAGGTCATCCCAGCCAATCCTTCATAATCCAGTATAACGGAGTTGAATGCCATGGTGGTGGTGACCAACTGATTGTGAATGGGCTAATTAATTATGTACTCAATGATCAACCTATGACACCCAGAATCGAGGAAGCTCTTGAAGCAAATAGAATTACTTTGGAGATTGAGGCAAAAATCAAAGAAAGAGTCGAACTTAGAAAGATTTTGACAGTGCTTGGGAACTATCCTTAACTGGAAAGAGAGTAGAACTAGAGAAAGAGATTTTGACTAATCTAATTCATGAAGTGTAATCTAAAAATTGAATGATTTAAAAGGTAACCAAGAAGAAACATCATGAACGTCACCTTTCACACTGAATCTAAAATCACGGTTGATTTTAGTCAAGCTGATGCCGATATTCCTGCCGTCGATGCAGCTAACGGAAACAAAGCAGATTACTTTGATTTCGAAGCAATGGGGAGCCTTCCAGGTGGACTTTTTGTGTCTATTGCTGATGGACCAATTGATTTGGTTCTAAAGTCAAAGAATCATGAATTCACCATTAAGTTCACCTACACGAACTGGTTTGATGATCGTCCTTGTGACATGGGATGCAATCACTTCCAATCCGAAATTCCAGATGATTTTTACCCAGGGTCCAAGGTGGTTGGAATGAATGCCACGATGGATGAGGATACTCCGCTGAGTGCCCTGATCACCAGCTTTCACTTCTACCGGGCTGCCCTGTGCAGTCAAATCTCTCCTGAATCTCCCACTCTTCCCTCAGATGCTTCTGCATCAAGCGATGACGGGTAATCAATTTGAGCTAGCTGTCGCTGTTTTGGAACGATATTTCTTGCCTTTATTACGTATTTTTTTTACATGTTTATTAAATAAATCAACTAAATCGGCCAACATATAACGGGATTTATTATCTATTTTTTTGTTTTCACTCAAATTATGTATCACTTGAAATAGATTTTGAACTTTTTCAGTTTGTGGTTGAGTTCTGAGAACATTCTCGACTGTCACCTCGACTAGAGGAACTAAATAAAGGGTATTTTCCTCAATCAAACTTTGACATTTTAAAGATAATTTTTCATGTTTTTCAAATGATTTCATTAAATATTGTAAATTATCAACCAACTGCTTCCAAAAAAATAATAATTCTGTAACCGAAAGTCGTTTTGAATTATAAAGCTCTCCAATAAATTGAGAAAAGCCCTTTTGATAATTTCTTGACTTGCGACTAACACAATAATCATCATATGATTCATCCTTTTTATGCCTAACCTTTTGAAATTCTAATTCATCAGCTAAATCTTCACCATCAACCAATATAGGTAATATATCATCAATACCCTTCCCGTATTTATTGGTCAAATCATCAATAAATTCTTGAACTATTTCAGTGTCCTTTAATCCTAAAATGAGTTTAATGTAGTAGGGACAATAAGTAGGTTCTAAACGAGCTTTTTTAAGCAAGTCGTTTAACAACATCTGGACATAATGCTTTCGTTCTTCTTGATAATTATCCAGGCTCTTGTGAATTTCTTCTAAAATAGATTCATGATTTTTGGAGGCTATTTTATTACAATAGCCTTTAATTTCTTGATAAATTTTTTCCTTTTGATCTTGGCTTTCACTTTTGATCAAGGTTGTGGTTCTTCTTTTCCTCCAATCATCCTGAAGATTAGGTCTTCTCCGCCGATGGTGATTAAAAGGATGAATTTGATTTATTTTTTCAAAAACTATTTGCGTTTCTTGAGTAAAATAAGATAAATCTCCAAGTTGAGATCTAATTTGATTTTTAATTTCATAGAAATCATCAATACTGTAACTATAAATGCTGCTTGGTACCTTAACATCAGGAGACACGGTCTCGGATGGATATGAAATCTCGGTGGTCATACTTAATCTAACTTAAAGATTTCGGATTATCCTTAATACATTTATTATAAAATTTTCTCAAACTAAAATAAACCCAATCTGAATAATGTTTCAAATACTTTCATCCTTTTCTAAAAAATTTGAAGAAGGTGATTTTTGCTATCAAGACAATGGTCATTCTAGCATTAAACATTTTAACCACCACGGGACGACTCTCATTGAGAATGTCGAATTGTCCCCCACTCGCAGCGCCCAATTTAATCATCAACCGATTTGGGCATCCTTTATAGGATCAATTGGAGCAGTCACCATTGCTTCCCAAATTTTACAAAAAAGTAATCTCAATGAAAGTCAAGTTAGCGCCTTAATCATCATTATCGATAGTCTTGATGAAATAACTAAGCTAGCTTCCGAAACAAATCTTGATCTGATCCTAGATCAACCAAGACAAATTCTTGAATTGGATTATCTGGTAAAAAAGTCATATCATCTGTTATGTTTAATCAATTATGCCAGAGAAGCATTTGAAAAAGAACCTTTGACTGGAAAACAAGATGAATACCTAGAATATTTTAGTGATACTTATGACGCAATGACAAATAAGTTTACAGAACTCAATAAGTTTTGTCATCGCTATAATGATGATACAACTTGCAATCTACGGCAATTAATCTTGAATTCTCCAGACCTAATTGGTCATAATTTTATCATTGACAAAAGCTGTGACATTGAAATTGAAGACCCCGCTAGAACACTACACAAACTGAAACTTGATGATAGTTTATTAGGTCAAATTTTATTGCTGGATGTTGACAAATCAACTCTATACTTGAAGAATCTTGAAAAATATGTTGAACATCAGAAAATTGATTTAAAGATCTCTTCTCTTTCACCAAAGTAAACTAAACTAAAGTAAAGTAAACTGAAATGAATTTATTAGAATCTTTTTACAAAGAAGGATTTATTAAAGTTGGGGATTACACACTTAAAAGTGGAAAGAAATCTCCTTTATATTTTGATTTTAGATCATTAATTTTTACATATCATCTCTTTGATCGAGTTGTCGACCATCTCAAAGAGATTATCCAAGAAAATTTTGCTTCTGATGAGTATTTGAATAGGAATTATCAATCTTCGATGTTAGCTTTTTTGCCAGATCCATCAAAAAGACAATATCTTTGTGGTGTTCCATATGGAGGAATGTCATTTGCCTCAATCATCAATGATAAACTGCACAAAGAATCTCCTGGTTGGTTTGGGATTACTGTTGCCCGACAACAAAGAAAGAATCATGGAACCGGTGGATTGATTTTTGGATTACCTCCTAATTCAGAGGAAAAACATAAAATAATTCTAGTTGAAGATGTTATCACAACTGGAATGTCGGTCTACGAAACTATTCAGGAGCTAGAAAAAGATAATTGTGAAATAATGGGGATTGTCTCAATCTTCGATCGTCATGAGTCAGTGGAAGGTTTTCAATTTCCCCGAGATAAGTATCCGATCTATTCACTTTTTGAGCCTTCTGATATTCTAACCATTCTTAATTTGATGACTTCCGAGGAAAGAATGAAGGTTCTTCCATATCTAAAAGAGATTATGCCTAGTAAAAATCTTTATGTTGACTTTCTCAAATCAATCGAAACTAGAAGGACAAACCTGGTTGTGGCGGCTGATAACTTTAAAAGGCCAGAAGACATCATTGAATATGTTCGAGTGAATGGTGATAAAATAGCCATCTTGAAACTTCATCATGATATTCTTGAATTCAGTGATCATCCCAATGATCAAAGGTTAACCGAAATTGGTTTTTGGATTCAATTGAAACAAATCAAGCAACACCATGGATTTTTAATTATGGAAGATGCTAAAATTGCAGACATTAGTAAAATTGCTCTCCGAAAAATTAAGCGAATCAATCTCTATGAGGGAGTTGATTTGGTTACCATCCATGGAATTAATGCAGAAGCGTTATTGAATAATTTACCTGAAGATTACAATGGGCCACAGCTGGTGGTTGTTAGTGATATGTCATCAGAAACAATTTGGGATTATCATTGTGAGCCATCTGAAAAAGAACAATATAAACAAAATTGCTTTCAATTGGCTAAATATCCACATTTATTTGGGTTTGTAACTCAGGATCATCCAAAGATAAATGGTGTTATTTTAATGACTCCTGGAATTAGTCTGACAGTTCAGGCAACTGCTGATCAAAAGTATCGAACACCTGAAAAAGTAATTAGAGATGGAAGTCACTTAATAATTGTGGGTTCTGGAATTACTGATTATGATCAATTGATTAGGGAGATGACAGAAAAATATCGACGTGCTGGGTTTCTGGCTTATAAAAAAACTTTTCTATCCTAGAAGTAAAAGCGAAAAGGATCGATGGAAAAAACTAACTCATTCACTTATAAATGCAATAGTCAAAAATATGGAATTAACTGGATAACTAGCTGGTTATTTGTGTTTAATATTTTGCATGCTTACTATCGTCAAACGTATTTAATTATGTTGGGATCTTTTTTTTGTCTAGTGGCCAGTTTAGTTAATCATTCTAGTTACACCGATGAATCACAATTTATTGATCGATTTATGATTGTTATTTGGGGAATTACCTCAATCTTGACCTCGATTCCATTTAATCCATATTATGCTTTTTCAATTATGAATGTGATTGGGATTATGGGATCTTACTTTGTCAGTGGTCACTCACATTGCCAAGAAAAAGGAATCATTAACCATTCTATGGTTCATATGCTAGGTGTAATGGGAATTTCTTTTATGATTGAAGCTTGTCATCATAATAAGATTAAATTGCAAAATATGATTAAGATCTAGTTGCGATCTAGTTGCGATCTAGTTCAATCTACCAAACTTAGGAGTTGAAACAGGTCCCCAAAGCAGTTCTTCTAAAAGTTCTTTCTGATATTTCAGGTTTGGTCCCTCCAAATCATCAATTAATTTTTTTATTTTAGGAAATACCTTTTGAATCTTTTCATAATAGATTTGAAGTAATTCTGGAGTGTGAGCATAACTCAAATACAATGATGTTGAAGCTAAAAGACCCTCTTCCAACATCAATTGGGTATAATAAGTCTTAATTCCTCTATTAACGTAATCACTAAATTGACACTCTGATCCTTTAAAAGAGAAATGAAATAAAGAAGGCATTCCACTAATCTGTAGATTTAAACCAATCGATTTGCTCCATTCTAGGATCCTCTTTTGGAAGCCCAATCCTCTTTCTTTTAGAAGTTTACCTAGATTTAATTTTTGATGTTTCTCAATCATCGCTAGAGCGGCACTTGGTCCCAGATCTTCGGTCCAATAAGTACTAGAAATAAAAGAGGCTTCTGCTAACATCATAATTGGTTTTTTTCCTAGAACCATACTGATTGGATATCCATTACCAAGAGCTTTTCCGAAGATTGCTAGATCAGGAGATATTCCATAATTGAGATGAACTCCACCAGTATTAATTCGAAACCCGGAAGTAACTTCATCAAAGATCAAAGTTATTTGATGCTGAGTGCATAAATCTCTAATCTTTTGAAGAAATTCTAAATCAGGTGGAGTACTTCGATAGACTTCCATGATAACAACTCCTAATCCTCCTTGTGAATCGTTCCAAATCTGTTCAAGCTCAGCGTACTGATTAAAATGAAATGGTTTAATTGATCCTTTTAAAGCTTGAGGAACTCCAAGTGGTTCTAAGCCAGCAAGAAGATGATCCCCTAGTTTATCGGATTCAAGGTTAGCAGCCAAATACCAATCATGCCAGCCGTGATATCCGCAAAAGGCTACTAAATCTCTAGGATGTCCACTTGATTTATGAGCTGCAGCCCGACCTATTCTTATTGACATCGCGCAGGCTTCACCTGATCCACGGGTCATTTTAGCCATTCCGGGATTGGCCCAGGGATGAAGTTCAATCATCTTCTCTGCTAACCTAACTTCAGAAGGACAATTTAAAGTCGAAATGGATCCTTTTTCAACCGCCTTGATGACAGCTGTGTCAACATCAGGATCTTGATATCCTAGAATAGAGGTTCCAACTGACATATAACCAAAATCTAAAAGCTTAACACCATCTAGAGTAGATATCTGAATACCATCAGCTTTTTGGTAGTAAGATGGCCAGTAGTTTGGGAGATGTAATTGAGGTCGTTTGGACAAAAGGTTAGTTCCGCCTAGAATTAGTTCTTTTCCTTTTTCTAAATATAATTTTTGTCCCAGACCATTTTTGGTTGGTTTTGAAGTTTGTTGATGTAATTCTTTCCGACGTTTAAAGAATCCAGGATCGTGGTTTTCTAGGTCCTGGCAATTTTTGAGAAGTTCTTCTAGGGATAGTTCAAAATTTTTGGAGCTAGAAATCAGTGTTTGAATTAGTTTCAAATCATCAAAGACGTCCAGACTTAGAAATAGATCATCAAGAATTGTAAATTTATTTGACCTCAGGATCTCTTGGACTAATTTAGATTTTTTAAAATATTCAGGGGAATATATTTTAGGGCAAGTGGAAGTGAACCTAATCCAGGGAGTTACATGTTCTCTTTGATATGGTAAAGTTGCTTTTTGGTGAGCTTCTTCTAAAATTTGATAAGTCATGATTTCTAGGTCCAACCCATCTGGAAATCCATCGTCAGAACCAAATCTTAAATAATCAACTTGGCTTTCTCTGAAGAGGGCCTCCGCTTCCTCTAATATTTCGATACTTAAAAGAGGACAATCGGCTGTTATTCTAACAATGGGATCTCTTCGCTGGGGTAAAGTGATTTTGGAAGCTTGATAAAACCGATCAAGAACATCTGAATTTGATCCCCGGTAAAGACTCAAGTTGGGGTTTGAGATTGTTTGATAAATATTTTCAATTGAATCATCTGTTTTCTGGCAGGTGGTGGCTAAAATTACATGATGACGTTTTGATTTCAGAAGTCGGTTTAAAAGAAATTCTAAAAGAGTAATGTTTTCTCCTTGGTAAAGTATTTGTTGACAGACTTTTTCCGGGAATCGAGATGATCCGCAGCGGGCTTGAACAATAATTAGCATTGTGTTATTGTGTTAATTAGTAAATCATAAATAAAAAAATCTTAAATTCAGTTTCAGATTGAGAAATACTTATTATTTGCCAAAAAAATTCTTTTTCTTAGAGGATGGTGGGGCTGGTGCGTAGGATGGATTAGCAGCTGGATTGGCAGCACTATTTCGGTTAAGAGGCACAAATTGTGAATGCTTTTCATGAGAGTTATTTGCACCAAAAGAGGAAACCGCGGCTGAGTTCAAAGCTTTCATGCGAAGAACCTCGGTTAAAATCTGAGCTAAATCAATTAGGATTAGAATTATATTTAGCAAAATTGCTAGTCTAGCGGCCATTGGTACTATCAAGTAGAAGGACATGAAAAGACCTGAGATAATATAGATAACAGGTGTTCTGGACATTTTAACATGGATCAAAGTGCTGAGACAAATGAACATGCAAAGCAGACTGCAAACATAATCCATCAAAAGAATTTCATATGTTCCGGAATGATTAGTGATGCTTGTTGCTATTGCTGGAATAGAAACAGCTAGCCGGTAGTCAACAATTGAAAGAAGTCCAAAATCATTAACTGACCAATCTTCTGAGGGCCAATGAGTCATCCAAAGGTTTTTAATCCAAGACGCTTTCTTTTTTGGAGGAGAAGTTTCTTTAGAGTAATTTGGGGTCGGTGTCATAGTTGATTGTGACATTCTACTCAATTAAAAAAAATAAAACAATTTCAATTTTAATTCACTTTTTAACAGCTAAAAGGATGTTCAAGTTTCAAGCATTATCAGCCAGATCAGCAACTCTCCAATATTCATGTCCTTCCCGGCACAAAATGAGAGGTAGTTTACCAGCTTTAAGTTCTTGTTCTGCGATGTCAAAGACATTTTCAACACCTTCTGGAACATCAACCAATGGCGCAGCATTATTTTCTAATTGCGTTGCCCGAACACCGAGAATAGCAGTTCTCTCAAAAACTGTTAGCCATGGATCATATACATTTTTACTTGGGTCATAATTCTTATAAAAGTCATAAGCATCCAAATTTAATGTTTTAGTTTCAGGATTACTGGGCTTGGATTCCGTGGTTTGATCAAAACTTTCTGATTGATCCTCATCTTTGATTGAGATTTTCTCTTCTTCTTTCTCAGTCTCTGGTTCAGCGATGGATTTATTATCTTTTAATTTAGGCATTTAAGATAGTTATAGAAATTATTTTAAAGAACTTAATCTCAAATCAATTTTATCTGAATTCTTTAAAATGGATCTTTAAAATGAATCTCTAAAATGGATCTCTAAAATTGATTTGAGATCAACTTTCTGACAATATAATTATGACTTCATCTGAAAATCACCTAGTTGCGCTCTACAAAAGGGGTTTAACTTTTTTCCAAACTCGTGATCCTCTAATTTATACCCTACTGGAAAAAGCGGGACAACCATCATATTTATTAACCGCTCTACCACGAGGGTTATTCAGTTGGTTAATTGGAGGAATCCTTGGTCAAAAAATTCGTTTTAAAAAAGCTCAAATGCTCCGAATGAAACTTTACACCAAAGCAGGAAATCTTAATTTCAGTCCTCAAGACATTCAAGATTGGAAAAAAAAGGATTGGTTGGATCTAGGAGCTGAAGAATTTCAAATTGAAATCATTAAAAATGTTATTGAAGCCTATCAAAAGAAAGAAATCAAATTTGATGGACTTGATGATTTGGATAATTGGAAAAAAATTAAAGGGATTGGTCCATGGACTCTCAACAACATCATGATCATGTATTCTGTAACTTCTTTAAAAAAGATTCCTGAAATTCTTTTAGTTGGAGATCTAGTTGTTAAATCTGCTTTAAAAAGTCTATATGATTGGCCAAAACTAACCTCAACTTTACTTGACAAGAAGAAGCTAGAATGGATAAATCCTAAAACTCAGGAATCTTATCTTGGATTAATCAATTGGTATTTATGGAGACACTGGAGAACGTATCAAAAGGAGATCTTAGTCCAAAAAGAAATCTTACAAAAAAAATTGAATATCTCAAATCCTTTAAAGTGAAGTATACTAATATTATGCACTTTTCCAGTACGTTCAAAGATCCTTCTGCATTAAACTTTTCATTGGCCAGGAACAAAGCTTATCTCAAAATGGATGACGTTGTGCCATCAGACAAAATGTCGGATATCATTTTTATTGATGATGAAGAGCATTATGGTGTTTACTACAAATATAAAATAATTACTGATGATAAATATCAACCTGGATTATATCTGGACCAGGCTGAGACTATACATAATATAGAAACTCCTAGAATCTTGTTTCTAAAAACAGAAGATGTTGATAAATTTATTGAACAGCAGACGGTTCCAGACAAAATGATGGTCGCAATTAAATATTGCCAAGAAAATCCAGAGAATTGCCCTAAAATTCTTTTAGATGAAGAGACAGTCAGGAAATCTATTCAGAATGAATTAACTGATTATCCGATCTCAGAATCAAACAAAAATTACTTCTCATTCAAACATCTTGAAAGTCAGGCTATCATTAAATGTAAAATTTCTTTTCCCGAAGTATCATACTATCAATTAGTTAATAATGAAGGTGAACGGATTGCTTTTTTAACCAAAAACTTATTAGAAAAAGTCAAAATCAACCTTGACTTTAGTGACATTATTGAAAAAGATGTTGATCTTTTCAAACAAGTTAAAATGCCTTCGCTGTTTAAGCAAGAACTCAACTTTGAAGAAATGGGTATTGGAGGATTGGATGATGAATGCAAGAATATTTTCAAAAGAATTTTTGCTTCCCGATCATGTAACCCAGATCTTCGGCGTAATTTGGATATTATTCATTGTCGTGGTCTTCTTTTTCATGGTCCTCCGGGGTGCGGAAAAACTCTGATTGCTCGGGAACTTTCAAAAATTGTTGATAGTCACGAACCGCTCATTGTTAATGGTCCAGAACTTTTTAACAAATGGATTGGAAAATCAGAAGAAGCTCTCCGAACACTTTTTAAGCCAGCTAAAGCAGAATGGAAGGAAAAAGGAGAGGCCTCACAACTCCATGTCATCATCTTTGATGAAATTGATGCTCTTTTTGCTCGTCGTGAAGCAGAACCATCTGGCGGAGGCAAGTGCATGAACAACATGGTTAATCAATTGTTGTCTTTGATGGATGGTGTTGAATCAATGGATAACATCTTGGTAATTGGAATGACTAATCGGTTGGATATTCTAGATCCAGCCATTCTCCGACCAGGTCGTTTTGAAATCCAAATCAAAATTAGTTTACCTGATTATGAAGGACGAAAGCAGATTTTCAAAATTCATTCTAAAAAAATGAGTGAAAATGGTTGTTTGGATTCAGATGTCGATTTGGATAAGCTAGCCAGAATGACTGAGAATTATACCGGTGCGGAGATTGCCAGTCTAGTTCGTTCCGCAGCTGCTCAGGGTTTGGATCAACATTTGGCTGAATGTCGTGAAGATTCGGCTAAATATCAACAAGATACTTTGAAAATTTCGGCTGAACATTTTGAATTGGCCTTGGAAGACATGAAACCACAATTCCAGAAAACAAACAAAGCTTTTGAGAATGTTTTACCAAGAGATCTCATCTTTGATCAATCTCACGGGATTAAAGAATTTATTGATCAATCAACACGGCTAATTGATCAATATCTAAAGGGAAATTCAAACAAACCTTTGAAATTGGCTTATTTTGATTCACAATCAAACTCGGGGAAAACAACATTAGTTTCTAAAATTGCTCAAGAATGTCTTGTTGGGCAATCAAATTATTTTGGCAACATGGAATTAATCGGTTTATCTGAGATGCGGAAGTCAATGGCCTTGAAGGACCATTATGACCAGTCATTGGAAACAGAAACTTCCTTGATCATTTTAGATGATTTGGAAAAAATCACCGAATTTGGTAAATATTTCAATACAGTTCAACTAAATAGATCAATTCTCCAGACAATCAAAACACTTTTCAGCAGTTCTTTACCAAAAAAAAAGAAAATTGTCTTTTTGACAACTTATTCTGACAAAACCTTTGCGAAAGAAACAGATATTTCATCTCTTTTTGATGGAGATTTTCAAATTCCTCTTTTTCGAGAAAAAAATAGAGCCAGATCTGAGCCAATCAAGTCTGAAACAACTAAATCTGAGACAACTAAACCACACAACCCGTTACATGAAGCGTTGAGCAATGTTTTAAGTTGAGTTTAATTCTCAGTCTTCTCTTTCTTTGATTAGAAATTTTATTTTTTATTTGATTTTTATTTAGTTTTGTTTAAAATCGAATCATTTTCCTCTAAAACTTTCAATCTTCCAACAACATCTTCTAGATTTATTCTTTTTTTAGTTAAAAGTTCTTTCAATTCTTTTAAAATTCGAGTGGAAGTTAGTTTTGGTCCACCCTCACGATTGATTTGAGTTCCAATTTGAACCAGGCTAGCGCCCGCGAGAAGGTATTCATAAACATCAGTGCCTGTTTCAATTCCCCCGCAACCAATTAACTTGACTGAGCGGGTTAGATCATTCTTCTTCAGCAAATTATAAAATTGCCAAATATTGGCCAAAGCAATTGGTTTGATTCCAGCACCACCCAGGCCTCCTAATCCTTTTTTAGGATGGATGACAGTAGTTTCTTTTTCGGCGTCAATCACCAGGCAATTTCCAGGACTATTAATCAAAGTTAGGAATTGAAGAAGTCCTTGCTCAAAATATGGTTTTAGAATCTCAAAAACAGTTGCCAATTGATCCTGATCAAAATATGGTGGTAGTTTTAATCCAACCACCAAATCAACGGCAGATGAAGATCCGCTTGATTTCAATGGTTCAAGCAACGAATCAAGTAGTTCGGGCAAGTTCTCAAAATCATAAGCAATTTGTCCTTTTCCGATTAGATTAGGGCAAGATAGATTAATTTCGATTGCACTAACTTTAAGTGATGGATCAGATCCAGAGCTGATGATTGAGATGGTTTCTCTAGTTTTTTCAAGGTCCATTGCTGATAAAGACATGAAGTATGGTTTGCCATACTGATGAATTTCATATTTACCTGAGGCATTCAAATAGAATTTAAAACCATTGTTGGGAAGCCCCATTGAATTCAAACTAAGTTTGTCATTGTGAAAATAACGTGGTTTGGGATTACCATATCGCGGAGATTCAGTTGATGTTTTAGAGATAAACGCGCCTAGATCTGATTGAGCTAGATCAACTAGATCTGTAAATGAAGTACAATGAACTCCAGAAGCATTCATCAAAGGGTTCTGGAGCTTCAAAGATCCGACAGATGTTTGGGTCAGTTTTGGGTTGGACATTTCTGATTAGAGATTGGTTGGATAATCTCAAATCAATTTTAGCTCTTTTGTTTTATTTTGTGCTGAAATATCTTGCCTCGGAGTGTCTTGGGTTAGGGCTTTCTGATCTGGAATAATTCGGTCGAAATTGTTCATGCGAAGGATAGCATTAGAAATAGTAATTTTTTCATAAGCACTGATTGGAATGAATTGTTGGTGAGCATTAAAGACTTGATCATTGGAGATTACAATAAATTTTTGGATGTTGTCGATTGAGGTTGTTGACAACCATCCTTCAATTGTCTTTTCGAAATGCCTTCTCACTCCAGAATCATTTAGGATGAAGGGTAAAATAATTTCTTCAGGTTCTGGGTCACGCCCATAAATGGCTCTGTATTGCCTGGTGTAACTTCTTTTCAAAAAACATGAGAGATTGGGAGCACATGATTTAATTCCAGACATTTGACAATTTTCCAAAAGAATTTTAGATTCATCAAAAGTTAATCCGTATCCATTTTTATAGTTGTTAGTGAAGGTTTCGATATCAATCACATTTCCGAATTGCATATTCAAAGTATCCTTCTTATTGATAAACTGGGGTGGATTACCACAAAAGATATTTTGTTGATTAAATTGGTCTGGATTACTCATATTATTTTTAGACATTATTTCCAGTTGTAATTCATGTTTTTCAGTTAAATGATCCAGTTCTTTACTAGTTAAAGCTCGTTGAAAAGACGATTTCATTCGTTCAATTTCTAGTTGATGCTCTAAATTTTTAATTTTGGTATCTGATTCAAGTTCTGACTCAAGTTCTACCCCTATCCCTGATTCTAGCAAAGATTCGACCTCAAAATCAATCTCATGATTGATCTCTAAATCAGTCTCTTGATCAATTTCTGGATCTGATGAACATTTTTTAGTATGTTTATAGTAACTTCCTCCTGCAGATTGAAAATATTTTCCACAGTATCGGCAATTAATTTTTTTGTTTTGTTCTTGACTTTTAAAGTTATCAAAATGCTTTTTTGTCTGATTATGTCTGACCAAGTTATATTTCGAGGAAGTTTCAAAATTACAAGCATTGCACGAGAACATATTTATCCTATATAGTACCCCCAAGAAAAAAGAGATTTCGACAAGAACGTGACCCCTTAAAATCAATGCTACATCAATGCTACATGGTGTTTTTGACCCTCGTAATGCAGGTGCTCACCCTTGGGAACACATAAAAAAGTACTATCGGAAATTTTAAAAACGAGTAAAAAGGAGAAAAAACGAGAAAAAAGGAGTAAATCGGTTTGGGAGCTAACTATTGTGGTAGCCCCAATTTATTGCCAAATTTTTTTTGGAGCAAAATATAGCATTGAAAAAACTACCATTTCTTAGATGTAGCTGAGATATACCAGCTCCTGAAACACTTTTTAAAAAGGTCAAAAAAAGCCAAAAAAAAGAGCAAAAATAGTGGGAGAAATCATGTGTTAGCAATGGCGAAATTGTTCAAACGGGCGAAAAGGGGCGAAAAGGGGCGAAATGACGGGCGAAACGGGCGTTTTAACGCCCCATATACCATAACAAAGCAAGTGGTCCAGGAGAAGTACCTGCTCCTTTTTTGGGTGTTTTTGCCTCTTTTAGAGACTTTTAGAAAAAATGGACCTATTAAAATTCCTCTGGTTGAATGCTAAACGCTCCTGAAATAAAAAAAAGAGCAAAAAAGAGGAGCAAAAGGGGCGTTAATTTTTTTTAGACAGGAGCTACTCGTAAAATTAATACTATTTGTATACATCGTTTTTTTGACGTTTTTTAGCGCTCCCAAAATGCTTTTAGCCCTTAACTCCTAAATCACATGCATTACCTTTTTTGAAAAAAGAGCAAAATAGGGGCGCTCCTTTTGGAGAAATGGACTCGTTAAAAATGTCCCATAATCTCCTACTTCACTCCTATATCACCGTTGCTCTTTTTTAGAGGAGCAATTTTGTGAAATATGGAAGATTTGTAATGAAACCATCCTATCGCCCTATCAAACCAAAAATAGAGAAAAGAGAGAAATTTAGGGTATATAGGAGATAACTCTGCTTGAAATGGTAAACTTCCTGTGCTCTTTTTTTGCGATTTTGCTCTTTTTGTTTGGGGATAAGCCTCCTAGAGTTTAGGACGTTGCTCTTTTTCGCCCGACCCTAAAAAGTGTTAAAAAAAGAGGAAAAAGAGGGGCGTTAGGGGGTAAAAATATTTCTGAGCAATGTTGCAGGAGATAATATGGAAAAAAAATTTGAAAAATATTGAAACCCAACTCAAAAAGAGCAACACCGCGAAAAAAGGGTGTTCCTCTTTTCTACTACAGAAATAACATTTTAGTGCATTTTGGGAGCTCTCAGCATTAAATACCCTCATTTTTATTTTTTTTATGGCGCTATGCAGCTCGTCATCCTACTATAATACACGACCAATATTTCCAAGCCCTATTTGGGAGATAGCTTACCATAGCGCCATAACGGAGTTTGTAAGCTAATACAAGGAATTCCCCTGGAAACTCCATTTCGTGTTTTGGGATATGCTATCGTTCATGCAGGTTTTTTGTATATAAGAATGCATAAAAAAAGTGAAAAAAAATAATTATTTTATGGCCTTATGCATGGTTATCTCCCACGTAGGGCTTGGTGACTTTTTTCCTTAAGTACCGTATAAGCTATTTTAACTTACAAAGTAATGCTAAAAAATAAAAACGCGTATTTTGGGAGACCATGCAGGGCTATCTCCCAAATAAGGCTTGGATGATTTTGCCCTTATATACTAGTAAAGCTATTTATTATGGGGATCAATGCTAGAGAGAAAATCGAAAAATATGGCGGAACGCTGAGCTATCTCCTAAATAGGGCTTGAAAACGTTTTATTTTTATGGCGCTATGCATGTCTTAGATAGGGTTATATGCTAGAGAAAAAATCAAAAAACATGGCGCTATGGTCCGCTATCTCCCAAATAGGGCTTGGAAAATAAATTATTTTGTAAGCTAACTATGAAACTCATTACGGTTTATTGTTATAATTTTTTTACACTTTTGGTACTATGTATGGCGGTACACATGAGTTTGATATAGGATATTGCATAAAAAAATATTATTACCCAAAATCATGTTTTTCGTCAGTTGGTGCGTTTATAATTCAAATTTTTTCTTGAACAGGTTTTTTGAACAAAAAAAAGAGTCAAAAAAGAGATCAAAAAAGAGTTGATTTTTAAGTTAAAATTAAAGTTGATTTTAAAGTTAAAAAAGAGATCAAAAAAAGAGTTAAAGTTTAGAATTAAAGTTTAGAATTCATCAAATCAAAATTAATGTGTCAATCCAACTAGTTGATCGTTCATTAATTTGAAGGTGTAATGTTCAACTTCTTTTTGGTGGCTGTGTTTATCAAGAAGTTTTAAGTATTTTTCATATCTAAATTTGCTATCGCTATCATTCCGTGTCACTTCCGTGCATTGAGTTCCTTTTCTAAGTTTCCCGCGAATTACTTTAGCTAGAAGGGTGTCCAACTGCTTTAGGTCAGTATAATCATCTGAATACCAATCAGTTAGAACCTTCAGTTGTTTGTATTGGCCGTCAACTAGATGTTGTTGAATGGCGTGGATCTCTTCTCGTTTAATTCCAGAGCTTTCTGAGATTGGAATATAGACCAAGCCATTTGTTTTGTTTTCCTTGTGATATTTAAGATATCGGTGGTATAATATGGCATCTGAACAACCCCAACCCCAAACATTATTGCTGTAGCCTCCTATTTTTTCAAACATTTTGATATTCCATAAAATACAAGTTCCTAGGTGGTGGCCTTTGTATTTTGATTTCCAATTAAATCCAATTTGGACTGGAGCTTTATTTGCTTTTTCAAAAGCTAAATAATAGGGCATTAAGGTTGGTGAACTTATAAAGCTAAGATTGTTGATAACAATGTGAGTGCAATTATGTTTTTTGGCGATCAGAAGACCCAAATTAATTAACTGACCCTTGTTAAATTTGCTATTAGCTTTGATTTGTTCAACAATAATGATTTTAAACTTCAAACCCTTAACAGTTCTGAAATAATTTAGCAAATGTTGAAGCAGATCTTGGCGAACATTTTTGTAATCTTTGTTCTGAGAGTAATATGGAATGATAATACCAAGTTTATAATCAGTTAAATTTGTAATTTCTGGTGAAGAAATTGAGATGTGAGGGATGGCTTCAATGTGACCCTTGTATTTATCAAATTCAAGATCAAGTGATTTAGAGTTTAAACGTCGGTGAGCAATTGAATTAAGAAGATAATGCCAGTATTCCAAAATTGTTTTCTGGTTGAAAAACTTTCGATAGGCTAGGTATCCATTGCGAGCGATTTTTTGAACTGATTCTGGATGGCTGTTAGCCCACTTAATAACTGAAACTAGATCAGATAAATCCTTTTTAACTGGAATATAATGTTTATAGGGTTTCAGCAAATGACTATACCATGTTCGATATTCACCATTGACCTTTAAGACCAAAGCTCCCAGTGATAAATAATAAGGAAATTTAGAATCCATTACATAACCAGGGATTGAGATAATGTATTTGTATTTTCCATATTCGAGGTGATTATCACCGGTTATTTTGAACTGGCTTGAGGCATGATGAAAATTTAGTTCCGAGTCATGTTTATCTCTTTTGTTTAGTCTGGTGATTCCAACATTTAAAAGAGTTGGATGTTTGTTTCCTATGACAGCTAGTTTGAGACGAGTATTATTTTCTGGGGTGGTTCCACAACCAGAGGAATCATCTCTGAAATAAGCCATTGAAATTTTTTGATCCCACTCTAGGTTCTCAGTCACATTCTCTGAGAAGATAACTGTTTCATCCAGGTTGGGTTTTTGCTGACAAGGGGTCGAGACAAAAGAATTTAAACAGTCATTTCTGAAAAATTCACCAGTTACAAGTTTCCAATCCTCTGGAGATGGATAAGCTAGATCACCAAAATTATCATTGGTCGCCACACTTAAAATTGGATGATAAGATGGATAGTAGTGATCGGTCAAAGGAACATTCTTGCCATAAATTTTATCAAAAGGTTCCGTGAAATTATTGGTTAAGAGAGGGAAAGACCTCAGATTTAAATAGAATTCAACATCATCAATCTGATGAGCCTGACAGGTTGCTTCAATCATTTGATACATTTCTGACCAATATGAATCATTAATCGAACCCAAATTTCCAGTTTGAATCAAACAGTTACTGGCTCGCCACAAATCTTTGTTGGGCAGATATTTAATGGTTTTTCCATTGAACTCTTTTTCTTTCTTTTGGTAATAATCCTCCAGAGTTTTGTATTCTTTTGGGAGTTTAATAAGATTAGCCCAATTATTAACGAAATTAGTGTTAATAAAGGGTACAAAAGAGTTGACTTGACCATCTTTAATTTGAACATAAATACCATTTGAGATCTTTTGGAAAAGATAGTTGAAGGTATTTGTGACAGTTCGAGAAGAAATTAATTCATAAACCGCTGAATTGAGCTTGTAGTCGATTTCCTTTTGTATTTTCTCGTGCAAATTAACTTTGTGATGATGGTGACTGTGAGCCTGACAGGTTTTTCGAGTTTTATGATCATATGAATCTATGATTCCGCTGTGATACAACCATTGTTTCACAGTCAACCCAGTGTCATCTGGAAGAATATTATTATAAATCACTCTAGTAACTTCATCATAGTTGGTAATAAAGGGAAATACTGCTTTTAATTTCGCGTTGGTTGGATGGGTGTAATTAATTAATCCCTTTAAACAATCTGAACGATATTGATGATTAAGATTTTTATAATAAGGTTTTCCTTTTTTTTTTGTTTGTTTCTGAGACTTATTTGACTTAGATCTGACTCGTTTTTGAGTTAGCTTCTTAGTTCTACTCTTGGGCATTCTTGTAGTTTTCCTTTTTGTCGTTTTCCTTTGTATTAATAAAAGAAAAATTGAAAATAAATCCGTTTATAAAGTTATAGTCGATCCTCTGTAATGAAAATCTTTGCTGGTAATTCCAATCATGACCTTGCTCTTCGTATTGCAAAACACCTCGGGATGACCCTAGGTGATATGGTCTGTGGACGTTTTAGTGATCATGAATGTCATGTTCAAATTAATGAAAATGTCCGAAAGGAAGATTGTTACGTAATACAATCAACCACACTTTCCAAGACAGGTTCTCCAAACGATAACCTAATGGAACTCGCAATTATTGTTGATGCTCTTCAACGTGGAAGCGCTAATACGGTGACAGTTGTCATCCCTTGCTATGGTTACCAAAGGCAAGATCGTAAAGATACTAGCCGCGCACCTATTTCAGCCCGCTTAGTTGCTACAATTTTGGAATCAATTCAAGTTGATAGAGTGATTTGTATGGATCTCCATGCCGGGCAAATTCAAGGTTTCTTCAGGTCTCAAACACCAGTTGATAATCTGTTTGCCGAAAATGATCTGATTGATTACATTAAGGATAACATCCTACCCAAATACAAGAAAGAGGATTTGGTGGTTGTTAGCCCTGATGAAGGAGGTATTAAAAGAGCTTCTAGAGTTGGCGAAAAGCTTCATACTGGCATCGCAGTCATCCACAAGGAACGATCTAAACCAGGAATTGTTAACTCGATGACACTTCTTGGAGATGTTAAGGGAAAAATATGTTTACTTGTCGACGATATGATAGACAGTTCCGGGACAGCCTGTCGTGCAGCTAATCTTCTCAAGGAACATGGTGCCACACATATTTACATGCTGGTGTGTCATTTGATTCTTTCTGGACCAGCAATTGAAAGAATCGAAAAAAGTGATTTTACTGAAGTTATCGGAACAAATTCAGTTGAATGTCGATTTGATCGCGAGAATGTTAATGAAGACGCCAATAATGTTGTCAGATCAAGCAATTCTAAAATTGTTTATGTTGATGCGTCGTGGTTAATCTCAACCGCCATTAAAAGGGCTCAATCTGGAGATTCCCTCAAAGAATTGTATGATAAGGGACTAACGAGACAATCCATCTCACCAATCAATTATCCTCCTAAGAATTCCCGCTACGAAGTACGATCCGAAAGAATACAACATGTTACTCCCAAAAAAGAAGAAGTGGTATGCTAACTGTGATTCATCTGTTTTGAATCACACTAATTTAAAAATTAATAAAAAAGATATTGATCTAAATGTTAGCCTCACGCCCCTTGAGATAGAGATACTTGCTTAGATTTGGACTGGGGAAAATGTTTACTCAAATGAACTTGTAAATTAAAGTAATCTAGTTGATCACTTTCTTGTAAATCTAATAATTTTTTTAATTTATCATCTGGATTAATTTGTTGCTTATTCTCTTTATCTTGCAACCGATTTTCTTTAATATAGGCGTAGACTTCTCGGGTAATATCAGTTCGGGCCATTTGAGTATTGTGGGGTTTTCCTAGGAAATCACAAATACCAGGGGAAATTTTAGTTGGCATGGTAATTCCAGATGGTGCTCTCTTGGGTTTTTCAGCATTTTTATCAACCGTTTTCTTCTTCTTGGTTTTTTGATTATCTTTCAAAGCTTTATCAACCTTTTTCTTGTACTGGCGAAGCTTAGACATAACACTTCCAACTGATGTTCTAATAGAGGCAACTTCTTGGCAAATTTCTTCAAATTGTGAATTAAGTTCATCTAAAGGATCAACTTTTTTAGTTTTGGTATCAGTTTCATCGACTTTGCTTAAATCAGAAGAAACAATCTCGACATCAGTCGCAATTAAAGTACTTTTATCTGTATTTTGGACATTTTCTTGAGACATCAAATTTGAATCAGAATTAGGACGCAATTATTATTAATATATCCGGTGGTGATCTTTAAGTTGATATGAACTCGTTTTTTTGACGGCAATTTGAGTTGGATTAAATTTGATAAAATTGATTTTTGGTCCTTGCATCACCAACACCAACACTAACACTAATGTCTAGACATACATCAGCCAATTGGTTTGGCCGAGCCACTGCTTGGGGTGGTTGTTATAGCTTCCTCAACTTAGGTGGTATTTTAGCGGCCCCAGCTTATGGGGCAGTCATTGCTGGAACTCTTGGATGCGGAATCGCCATATCAATCTCCGCTGGAATTTGGGAATATTGTCGTCATGGAAATCTTGGAACACTTGATGATTTGGTTGATTCGTTTCATCATACCGCGACCGAACTGGTCAGTTGTGCCATCCCATTGATCCCGATTCTAGCAATCTGCTGCGGATGAACCTAAACCTAAACCTAAAACAAAAATTGAATGAAACCACCCTTAATTATATTTTTTAATAAACATGGGAAATCAATCATCACACCCAGGAATTATGCTTCCTAGCAATCCTCCTCAACATCCTTCGAATCCTCCTAATCAGGGAATCTTTGTACCTCCTAATAACAATATTGATCCAGGAATCTTTGTTCCACAGAGACCCAATATTGATCCGGGAATCTTTGTTCCCTCAAAGCCTAATCCAGATCCAGGAATCTTTGTTCCCTCAAAACCCAACCCAGATCCAGGATTTATGATACCTCAAAAACCCAATACAGATCCAGGGTTTAATAAAAGGTTTCCATTGTATCCAGGCAAGATGCAATATGGTAAACTAATGTAGTAAACTAATGTAGTAAACTAATGTAGTAAACTAATGTAGTAAACTAATGTAGAAAATTGATTTAGGTATTCAGTTGAATTACTTAACCAAATGGGAAATAATCCATCTAATCCACCTCAAATTAAACCAGATTGGAACCTTAAAAACGGACCAGGCACAATAGTTGGAGGCGCTGCAGGAGCTGCTGTCGGTCATCAAGTTGGAGGACCCGCAGGTAGTTTTATTGGGTCACAGGTTGGCAGTCAAATTGGAAAATGCACTGATGTTGTACTTGATATGCAAGGACGACAAATTCAATCTGATTATCAACAGGGACTTAAATGCGGAATGCAGCAGGCTGATGCAGCAAGATATGCAACTAATGTGAATAATGTACAGTAGATTATGTACAGTAGATTATGTGCAGTAGATTTAATTTTAACTTTTCATTTTAACTTTGTTTTTTTATGATAAGAAAATTGAAAAAGAAAATTTGATTGAGAAAAAGCAATTGAAAAAAAACCTAATAATACATTAATGGGTAATACTTTAAGTGGAATCAGTGAATTATTTAGACATGGGTCCAATGAACAGAAAGAACCCGGAACACCTTTGTTTCACAGCAACGTTGTCACGGATCCTCTTCTTCAACCAGATTATGTTTCAAGGCAAGAATTGAATCATATTAATTCTGATCTATCACAATCTATTTGTCAGCTAGATAATCGTGTTAATATTTTAGGAAATGCCGGAGCCTTAATGTCTCCTTTCAAAAGAGAGCTCAACAGCTTTTATTCAGTTGTTAACGAGCAATCAGAAGTCAATTTAGAAGATCATGAGAGAATGCATGATCTTCTTTGCCAACTCCAGCAAGAAATGTGTAATTTAAGAAAAGAGGTTAGCTTCCTCAGACAAGAAAAGCATCACGAAAAATATCACGCGAAGAATCTTGCTGAGCTTAATTTTAATTGGGATCATAGCGGAGAAAATTTTCATGATATCCCTACTTCTCCTCCTACTTCTCCTCCTACCACTTCTCCTCCTACTTCTCCTACTCCTCATGGTTCGCCTACTTCTGAAACAACGCTTAGTCCAAGTACACCAAGTGCTAGACACACCAACTCTCCAGTGGATGAGGATGAAACTGAGAGAAATTCACCTTCTCTATCAGTTAAAGAATTTTTAGAATTAGAAAAAAAATTGAACACGTTAGAACCATTATCATCAGAACCATTATCATAGGAAATATGTCTAACCAAGAAAAAACAGACCTAATTGATCATATGCTTTCAATCTACACTCCTGAAAATAGAATGGGTTGGTGCAAATTGGCCACTATAAAATACAGATTTCAAAACTATCGTCTGAGCGAACACGATATTAAACCACAGGATTACATTGTTCAAGATCAAACAACCCTAGAAATGATCAATGGCCAGATTCGGAAAAAATCTTGTAGCAACGACGAACTTAGGAACATTATGGAAAGATTTTCGGTCGATGACTTAATTTACATCGGGATCTAGATCTAACTTCAAAGCAGCATTATAGCCTATTTTATTAGAAATATTGTAAGCACGGTATAATTGTTTGCTAAGATATTTTGGACCATGGAAATGTAATCCAAGTTCCTGATAGAACCCTTTCCACGAAGTAATTTCAGATATTTTTTTTACTTCTTTTTGAAATTGATCACGAATCTCTCTCGATGGAAATCCGTAATAATAATCATATGTGTCCATGACCTCTGGAAGAGATTTCCCTTTCGGTTTAGCCACTTGAGTCAAGAAATAATGATAAAACAAATTCAACTTTTTACCAACCTGGACCAGTTGCCAAATATCATTTAATTTAGGCAAAAATGACATTGCGTTAGAGGGTTTCCAAGACTTATCATCCTTTAAGATCCAAAAAATATTTCGTTTCAAACACTCATCCAAATAATCCTTTTGTAGGTGTTTCCATCCATATTTTTCACTAATACTCAAGTAAGATAGAAATTGTCCTAAATTGGGAATGACTGATTTATGACGTTTCCGAGGACCACCATCAATAAATTCACCCAATTTAGCATCAACTATCTCCTGGATTTTAGGGTTGTGTTTAGCTAAGAAATAAAAAAGACGATGCCATCGGCAATATCCTTCCAAAGCTTTGTTTGATACCACAATATCTCCTTTCATCATTTCGACAATTGCGGAGGACATCAAATTTGATAGAACTTCAATCGCGAAATTCTCAAACCATAATGAATCATCAGTCATTTTACTTTTTAAATAATCCATTCGTTGGTCAAAAGTATAAACTTTATGGCCATCAGCATCCATTTTCTCTGGATCTTTACAATTATCAAAATCATCTTGAGTAGACCAAATTTTATCAGCACATTGACCAGTTAATTTTAAAACTCTCCTAGTGGAAGTCGCAATTTCAATAATTTTACTTTTGACCAATTCATAGAATTCAGTTGACCGACAAGAATGATATTTGCTGAGATAAATCGGCAACCAAAATTGAGTTCTCTGATTCAATGATGTTTTTCTTAATCCCTCTTGATAAGAATCATATGAGGCTAAATCCAAACTGAATTCCATATTCCTAATAATACTTGAATCTGGAAAATACTGGCAATTTACCAAGTATCCGAGGTAAGATTCTTCTGGAACTTGGCGAGAGTGAAAACACTGAAGTTGATTTCGCTCCAAAATATAAGGATCATTAATGATTACCTTCAAATCATCCGAAAGATGAGATAATGTGCTTCGGCTTCTGTAACTTAACCGATCAAGGACACTTAACTTTAATTGAGTAGGTAAGCTGTGCAACGTATAACCAGAACCACAAACAATCTCAGGTAAAGGTCTCTTAATTCTTAATGATTTGGTATAATCCCAGTCAACCGGCTTTAAATCTGGGTAATACCCCATTGAATAAATAAATTGATCAAAACATGTTTCGAAATCATATTTCAATAGACCCGAATTAACCAAAGAAATTAGGCGATCAAAGATTTGATCAACCGGGATTTCTAAATAATTAATACTTCCTTGAAAATTTTGAATATCTGTTGAGACTTGTTGGTAGGACATTTGATGCGGGTCCTCTTCAACCTCAAAGCCTTTTGCTTTTAAAGAATTTAAAAAATTATGACTATCATCTTGACAATCATTACACTGATGATGTTTGACACATCCCAACCAATCCAGTTTCCCACAACAATGCTTGATCGGTATAATCGGAGTTGTATCTATCGAATCCTCCGTCTTCTTCATCCCCTCTAGCTTCTTCATCTCATCAAGCTTCTTCATCTCTTCGATCTGATCCATCTTATCCTTAAAAAATTTTGTAATTCGATCATGATGTTCCAACAGATAGCCATGGCACGGATCACCCTTCAATTCATTCAAATCCTCTAAATATGATTGAAACTGACTCAGATTAGTGGCCTCGATCAAAGGTAAGATCTTTTCGAAACTTGCTTGAAAAGCTGAAATTACTTTCGGATCTTTTTGATCAAACTCTTTTAAGAGCCATTCCACGAATTGATCAGTCAGATGATTTTTGTCATCCATCAAAGGAATAATTAATTCTGGAGCCAATCTCAATGGTGGCAGTTCAGTTTTGAGAGGCGGGTAAGGCTTTTGATAAGTGTGACCGCATTGAGGACATTCATATTTTAAGCAATCTCGGTAAGCTTTGTAGAAAGGTGAATGTTTAACTAAATTATCTATATCACCATATCCATGCCAATAAGTTGAATTACTGTTACTGTAAGTTCTAATGATTTCTCCATTATCTTGCTCAGCTTCATCCTGAAATAAAAAAGATTCTAGCTGTAATAGAATAGTTGTTAACGAATAAGAAGAAGACCATCCACCCAAGTAAGATGAGGTCTTAACTTTTTTATAACCTTCCAAACTAAATAATTTGATTAGGTCTAGGCAAATTGAAAGATTTTCTCGGTTTTTATCCCATCCATAAAAAACATTTTTATGAGGAATCATAACTCGTAAAAATACTTTAGGTGGAATTAAAGGATAATCATCTGTAAACTTAATTTCATAATGAATTAGAAATCCCTGATAACGACCATATTGGGGAACTAAATTCCCATGCCAGGTCATGAAATCGGATTCAAGAGGCTCCAAGGAAAAATTATGCTCCAAACTAAGCAGCTCACGATAATCTTTCATAATTCGTTTCATAGCATTTTGATGACTCATATCAACATATTAAAATATAGTAGAAATGTTTATATTCTTTTTGTTTCCAACAATTTTCTAACGCATGCCTCCATACACAAAGGAATTTGGGTCAAATTATAACCACCCTCCAGAACCAAAAGAATTCTAGGTGTTATGCTTTGCAAGAGTTCCGTCATATCAGCATACCCTTGAGGAGTTATTTTATATTCTCCCAAAGGATCTCCTTGACAAGCATCAAATCCAGCTGAAACAACAATGATATTTGGATTAAAGGCCTTTAATTTGGGAAGAATCGTTTTTTTGAAGAGTTCCAGATACATTATATCAACTCCAACAGCTGGTTTGGAAATTCCAATGTTTAAAATATTAGAATTACGATTTCCAGTTTTGCCGCTTCCTGGGTAAAACACCCCTTTGTCATAACGATGAATTGAAGTAAAAAAGACATTTGGATCATTCTTTCTTTTGACAATCTCTTCTGTTCCATTACCATGATGAACATCCCAATCAATAATCGCGATTTTCTGGTCATGGGTTCTGGCAAAGTAGGAGGCTAGGGCAACATTATTGTACAAACAAAATCCCATTGCTGTGTCAGATGTTGCATGATGGCCCGGAGGACGCACAATTGCCACTCCAGACTGGATTTCTTTAAAAAGCATTTTTTCCATTAAAGCAATACTTGATCCAGCTGCAGATCTAGCTGCTTTTTCGGTTTGATGACTAACGTATAAATCGCCAGAAGCAAAATGCGGAGCTGCATCACTAGCTTTGAATTGCGGATTATCAAAGAATTTTTTGATTTTCTGAAGATAATCAGCCTCATGAACTAGCAGGAGCTCTTGATCCGTGGCATCTCTTGATTGTACGGCAATCATTTTATAAATTAGACCCTGTTGAACTAAACGAGCAAATATTTCACCAACCCGGTTTGGACATTCTAGATGCGGCATGATTGATTTATGATTCATGGTGACCGGATCAAAAGCATATCCAACTTTCTCATATCCAACTTTCTCATAACCAACTTTCTCATAACCAACTTTCTCATTAAATAAATTTAATTTTGACATTCTAATTTATTATAACTTTTAATAAAAAAATATTAAACAATCAATTTTTAGTTTAGGCTTAGGCGTAAGAGATTATTCGCTCTTTTGACCCTCCTAATCTTCTTGCTTTTCTTCTTCATCTCCTTCTTCGTCTTTTTCTTCATCTTCCTTTTCATCTTCTTCTTCTTCGTCATCCTTTTCTTCGTCATCCTTTTCACTTTTTAAGCCTTCATCTTCTTCATCAAATGTGTTATCTTCATCAAAAGGAGTTGAATGTAAAATGCCAATAATTTGGATTGTGTTATCTCCATTTTCATGACGCTTTTTTAAAACTCTAATTTTAATTTTGTTTTCTGGCTCCAGCATAACATACTTCTTGTTGTTAAAGTGCAATTGACTAGGAACAACAATATCTAAAGGATTAATTTCATCACCAATCGTGCAGATGATTCCCATTTTAGTTACATCTTTTACAAAACAGGTAATGATAGATCCCACGGGGGGATTGCAAATATCAGCATTATACTTGATATCATAAACTGGTAGCCCAGTAAAATAAGCTTGATTAACTTTTCCTAAAGTTCGGCTTAAAATCCGAATGCTGCCTGGTTTGACATATCCTTCACGAATGCATCTTCCTTCAACTTCTTTTTTAAGTTTGGCCAAGAAAATTTGATCTGGTTCAAGAGCTAATTCATCAGCCATTAAATGATATCTATAATCGAGGATATTAGTTACGTATAATTCAGATTGACTCATCACTTTACTTTAGAGATAGATTATTTTACTTTAACTACTTGTTTGTTAAATCAATTTTCTGTTTCAGCAAGTTCTTTTTCACGGAATTCTTCAACATTATAAAACCATCTTTTTCCATTCTTTCTTTCTTGGTTGTATCGTCGCAAAACAACTTCAATATCATCGCACATAACCTTTTTGTTATTAATCTCACTCGTTTCCGGATATAAACTCTTCAAATGATCATAAATTTCTTTTCGAGATTTGTAAACACAACTGATTCCTTTGATTGATTTCTTATCACCTTTCCGGAAATCACGAATTTTAAACAAAGGTGGATTGTCAGCTTTATCAAATTTTAGATATCCATAAATCTCATTTGTATTTTTATCCTTATCTCTAAAGTACTTGATTTTTTGAGCATCTCGGATGCGATGTTGATTACCTTCATCAAATTCAAAATCACCTCGGCCTTTCATATAACGATAAAAGATCTGCTTGTCACTTTCAGCCAATCGATAACCATAAATTTGCTTGTCAGTAGTGTGCTCCAAATCCCCAACTCGAATAATGTTGTGACCCAAACAACTTAATAACTTCTTTTCGAGAACCGTCAAAGTTTTACGATTAATATGTTTGATCAAAAGATTCTTAAGTAAAATACCCTTAAAAGCATTCATTAATCGATCAACAGTAATCTGATAAACCTCGTCAATGCTTAAATCAAAGGTTGTCATAAATGGGGAATCTTGACTCTTATTTTTAATTTGTTTGATTCTGGTTTCAATGTAATCCAGGACCTCAGAATATTGATATTGATCTTTCTTGACCAAAACCTTCTTATTTTCGCCTCTGTGTTTGACATACTCAGACAAATCTAGCATATTTGGACGAATTGGTGGTGGAATACCTCTTTGATAAAGTAGTAAATCCGGATTATGAATATGAGATGGTTGATAAATATAGTAGTTGCCTCGGTAAATGATATGACCTGGTCGTTTATATTTATCATAGACTTCGGTACTATCCCGAATCATTTTATTTAGTGCCTGGTAAGCAATCATACTATCACGACCATATTTAGATGGCAATTTAGTGATAATCTTTTCCAAAGTCAAAATAATTTCAGATTTAAAAATCTTCTTAATTTCATCAACTACTTCACTAATTTCATAACTAAAAGAATCCAGATCATAAGTACTGAAATCCAAATCTTCTTTCTTGATATCTAGGTTTTTAGGTTCAGCATAACATTTGTATTCGCAATTTTTAAGATAATGACAAACATGTGAGTAAGGTTGATCATACAAGTAAACTTTCTTACGAATTCCTCTTGAGGTGGTGATCATAGTGGGTTTACCCCAATCTTTCTTTGAATAATAGTTGCCTTCCTTATTAAGGATACAATCAACGGCATTTCGTCGTAAAACATCTTCAGCAACTCCGATATTAATGGCTTTGTTTTCTGCTTCACGGTAAATCTTTAAATCGACTGTTTCTTGGTTTCCATAAGTGGCGGCATAAATGTAAACTGTGACATTACGCTCGTCTTTCGGCAATCTGATATGGGACCAACTACGTAATCCACGACCAATCGCTTGCGATAGACGATTCAAATTGTGCCAAGGGTTTAGAATATGAATTTCTCGGACACCAAATAAACTTAAACCTTCACTGGCCGCTCTGGTCGCTAGAATGATTTTAACAGGTTCCTTAGACATATCATGCTTTTTGGCTAAATAACTTTCACGATACTTTGATAATTGCGCATTACCAGAAATAATTAGATAATCTCCTTTGTATTTTTTAGCTTTCTGGTCTGAAATTAGAACAGGTGTTTCGCTCGAGCGATATTTTGTATACCCGGCCAATTCTAAAGCAAAAGCCAATGGAAGGATTCCACTATTCTCATATTCGGTATAAACAAAAATGAGTCCGTTAGCCTTTTCAATATTTTGAATGATCTTATGAATTTTAGAAGAATGAATTTTGAGTTTATCGCCTTTAAATTTGAAAGCATCATCTGGATCTCTGAATTGGTATTGGTTGCGGCCATTGACTTTAATCATCAGTGAGTTTAATCCTCTTTCACCATAAGTTTCATTAACGTTGGATGTTTGGTGCATTCCTTGGTAAATAAAGTTTAGAATTTGTAGTTCAGAGGAATAAGCAGCCGAAGTTTTTTCTTCATCTGGTGCTAATCTCTTCTCCAAATAAGCTCGATAAACTTTCTCCTGTTGAGGACCCATTGGACAACTAACAATTTCTAAATGTTTAATTGGTCCTTTCAGTTTATTACCATGAATATCAAGTTTAGGCCATTTTTGTGGGGTCAGAATATCAGCCATTCCATGAACTGTTCCTGATAATCTAATTGGATAACTGATTGGGTTTTCGCCTCTCAAAAAACTGATATATCCACGGGAATATTTTATTAAATTGTCTTTACCATTGGGGGCGAAAGTTCCATCATTCTTGAAAATATCAGATTCCTTCAGAACAGGACGACCATCATTGATTAAAAGGTAATTTAGAAGTGAAATTAAGTCACTGGCTTCGTTAAACATGGGAGTTCCAGTTAACAAAACCAATCTCAAATTATCAGCATGCTCAAGAACCTTCATTAAAACGGGTGGAACAATTCGACTCTTTTTCTCGGCGATGTCTTTAATGTTGTGGGCTTCATCAATGACGATTAAGGTATTACTGAACATTTTTTTTATTTTAGCAATTTCAGCTTGTTGATAGCGTGCTTCTGGAACACCACGAAGTGATTTTTGAAGATCCCTTAAAACTTTTTTAGCCCATTCTAGGGCTCCATAAAAGGTGTAGGTGTTCTTAATTAGTTTATCAATTTTGTGTTTCATTAGTTTGCAAGCTTCCTTGTTACCATCAGCACATTTATGAACTAATTCTGGATTTTTAAGTTCTTCTAGGTAAGCACTTCCGGTACATTGATTGGATCCTTTCTTGTGTCGATCAATACTGAAGATTTCTCCTCGATCAAAATGTGAACCAGCGATGATTATAATTTTCTGATTATTTTTTTGAACAGCTTGTTTGAGACTTTCAGAAATGGCGATTGCGGCACATGTTTTACCGGCTCCCATTCCATGGAAAATTAGAAGGCCATTGTATGGAGTTCTTCGAGACATGAAATTTTTTAGGAATCTTTGTTGATGTGATAATGAAATTTTGTCACGTTTTCTGGCGATAATTTCATCCATATTTTCGGGCGTGACTTTTTCTAAACGACTTTGATAAAATTCAGCTTTTTGATAAATCTTCCTCGAGAAATCTTTATCATAGTAAACTGGAAAATTAAGTTCTTCGTTGCCGGAATCTGGATCATTACCACGAGCATATTTAACATTCTCAGCAATTCTCAAAATCTCGTTGCGAAGATAGCGATCTGAAACTGAATTGAATTCGGCATTCAAATGATCAACCGCCTTTTCGTATTTTCTGGCAGTTACCCAAGTGTCAATCTTTTTTTGAAGCTTCAGCAATTGAGGCTTAAATTGTTTGGCTTTTTCCTGGTTTGAAATGTCATTTTCATAAGATTCCATTTTTTCAATCAACTGCTCAAAATTCTCAAATTCTTTGGATGGGGACTTAGATTTAGACATTCGGCGAGCTGATCTAGATTTAGATCTAGATTTAGTTTTTTTTTGAGTACTTTTATTTTTTTTAGAGGAAGAAGTTCTGGAGGATTTAGTAAAACTAGTTTTACCACTTTTATCAGATACCTTTGCAGATACTTTTCCTTTGGATTTACTATTTAATTGACTTTTCATTTTGCTCTTCAGTTACTTATTTACTTAATGAAAAGAAATTTTTCCCAAAAAACATAAAAAAAAGAACTGAACAACGCTTCTTAACCATTCAAATAATGTTTAGAATGATAAACTAATCATAAAAAGTAAAAATGTATCCAGATCAAAACTAAGAACTGATGACTATCGTCGGATCGTCCTCGATCTTGTGTTCTTTGAAGTAGGTATTTTCCGCCCGGATAATTGAATAAGCTTTCTTTAACACAATCATTTTTTCTCTTTGGTAATGGCGTATTTTCTTGAGGGCTTCTTGAAAGTTAAACCATCCAATATTCCCAATTTCAGCCAGTTGTGTTTTATTGTTTCGGTTAACTTCTGGTAGTGTCTGGCTAGTTGATTTACCTAAAAAGTAAATATGTTTGTATCTGATTTTGTTAGTTCCAATAAAACTTTCTTCCAGTGGCTTGACATTCTTCATAATGATATAATCTTTCTTAATCAATCCGGTTTCTTCTTCAAATTCACGGCAAGCACAATCGACATCACTTTCTTTAAGATGACGACGACCTTTCGGAAATCCCCACTCGGGTTCATCCCAATGATGCTCAGCTTTGTTGATTAATTCAGTTAGTCTGTTATTTTTGAGCATTCTTTCATGCTTATCTTTGGCTTCCACATACTCATAGCGGTAATGCCGGCAGTTTTTGTTGATGACAAACTTCTCTAGTAATTCATCATAAGACTGAGTTAAGAGACGATCTCTCTCCTCGTCACTCATAATTTCAATTAATTTCATCAAATAGGCTTCATCGCGTTCCTGATATTTTCCACGCATAAATTCTGTAAATCCAATACTATCACGCCTTTGGACTAATAAAAATTTGATTTCCGAATAATTATTAATCTGGATAGTATCATAAAGTATAATTCCTAAACTGATGATGGCCTCAAGACATTTTTTGTAAGTATGACCGATTTTCCCACAATTCCCACAATATAGTTTGAACTTTTCTTTTAGGTTTTGCGGTGATAATTTTTTTTGGCTCATCTATTCTACTTTACAATCTACATTTTAATCTGTTAAATTACCCTTAAGTCACTTTAATTTATTCCAAACCATCTTGGTATGATTTTTAGAAGAAGTACTTTCAAATTCAAAATTAAGTATCTAAAATTAAGTACCTAAAATTAAGTATCTAAAATTGAATTAAAATTAAATTTATGATTTAGATGCACCTAGAATGGATGCTCAACAACAATTTATGGATGATGTGATGAAAATGACATCAAATGTCTTAAAAAAATGTTATCAAGAAAAAAATGATTGTATCTGTACTGTCAGATATCGTTATTTAAAAGATAGACACAATTTGCCAGAGAAAAAGAAACACATGATGGAAGTTTTTTGTGATAAAAAGGTAGTGAATTTCACAACAAAACAAGTCAAGAGTTAGATAAAAAAAGGGGTTGTTTATAATTAATTATAATGTTATTTAAGCAATCCTAGAAATTATCAATTCAAAAGAACCAATTCAAAAGCTCTTATTCCGTGCCCGTAAAGAACTTTTACTCCCAGAATTTCATTTGGTTTATGCATTTTATGGTAGATCTTCATTCCTTCCTCCATTGTTCTGATTCCTGGATGAGTTTTTTTTAATGTTTCTTTTTTTAAATATTCTTTCACATCTGAATACTTAGCAACTCTGATGATCAAGGTTCTTTGAGATTGTGATCCACAACGAAAAGTCAAAACATCACCCTCTTGATAAGAATGATATCGAGGAACATTTATCCTTCCTTCAACAACTTTTTTCCCAGATTTAATCATTTCTAGATATAGCTTTTTAACTCTCAGGATATGACTCGTTGGAGCTAAATTCACTTTTAGTCCAAATCTAACCACTCCATATTTTTTGGCTCCATCTTTATAAGTTCCCTCCGCGTGTGGAAAACTTTCATAAAGTTTGATTCCTTCCTTGAGAGTTTTTGTGTTTGGTAAAACCTTTGAGATTCCAACTTCCGAGATAGCTTCTTCGAAACTCTTGCATTCTGTTCTTTCTATGATCACAATCGTGTAGGGTTTGAGACTTGGGTTTGAGCTGTGACTGATTGTAATGATGTCTCCAACTTGGATTCGTTGTCTTTTTGGATCGTTGACTCTTGTTTCATAAATTTTAAGACCATTTTTGATGTTGTCATAATGTGGGTCTTGTAGCTTCATTGCATGGTGAGATCTAGCCATTTTTAGGATGTTAGTTGAGCTTAATTCAATTCAGTTTTATTTAACTCTATTACTTTCAATCGCGATAAATATTTTCGCTCTAAAAAATAAGATAAAATAAGATATGCATCCAAGTATTTGGGGACCTTATTTATGGTACATTTTACACATTATATCATTTTCATACCCGGAGCAGCCTTCATATGCAGATAAAAGGCTATACCATGATTTCTATGTTAATTTTAAAGATTTAATTCCGTGCACCAACTGCCGAAAACATTATAATCAACATTTGCATCGTCATCCAATAACCCCGGCGCTTGATGTCCGATCAGATTTAATCAAGTGGGTTATTCAGATGCACAACATGGTCAATATTTCTCTTGGAAAGCCAGTTCTAAGTGTCCCAGAAGTTCTAGCTGCTTACCAGGCTTCTGGTTATCGACCACCTAATTATAGAGCACCTCTTCCAGAAGAGTTGGACCGACCTAAATGGGTTTATGGAAAATTATTGTTTTGGATAGCTCTTTTTGGTAGTTTAGTTGGTTATCGGTGTTACAGTAATTACAAAAATTCTCAAGTTAGCTATTATTAACTGAAAAGCTTAAGAAAAAATTGAAGTCTATTCCACCTAATAGTCAAAGCCATAACAATGAATTCAGACAAAACTACAGATGTCACTCCACCTGAGATGATTCGATTAGCCGAGGAAAAGACTTTCTGGCCTAAGCCAGAGCATTCATATCTTTTGGGAACCGAAATCGATCCCGATGATGATCCTCACCAAGACCATAGATCTTACAACTTGTCCATTAATTTATCAGAAATTGAGAAATTGAAGGCTGGTTACAAATCCGAGACAGAAGACAAAATTCAAATCTGTAAGCTTTATCATCCAAGTTGGTCAGGAACCTTATTTGACATATCAAACGATTTGATGTGTGATGGGGAGGATGATACCATTCCTCTAACCACGATGGATTATAGTGATAACTCAGCACAAACTGGAATTGCCACTGATGTTAACGAAATTGGAGCAGGTGTGTGTCCCACCACCGTAGAACTGTATTGTCATTTCTTCAATACCTTTAATTTTACTGACAAACAAAATCAAGACCTGATTTATCGGGTTTACACTTGCAAATCTAACGTCGGATACAAGTTTAGTTCAGCTGATTATGATATTCCTGAGATGAAGGCCTTTATCGATCATTTTGAAACGGGACGTGACCTTTATCATCGAGCTCAATTGATGCAATCTTTGCTGCGTTTTAGTGATTTTGTCAATTGTCAATTGCTTCAAGATTTAGCCTCATCTCGAATGGCTCATTACATTAATCAATATATCAATGAACTTTATCAATTGAGAGATGATCCAGAAGCCCTCAAGGCAGGTCTTAAGCCTGGGACAGACATGACAATGATTAAGGATACTGATGACCTGATTGTTCAACGGATTCGACAATGGCTTGGTGAGGAAAATACCTGGGGTTCTTACAAAGAATACAGTGATTTCAAGGCCAAGATTGGTTGGATCAAGGAAGAAGAACCTGATGCGGAATGGGAAAGCATTGAAGCTCAAGTAAAAAAAGCAGAAGCAGATAAAGTCAATCCAAAACTGGCTAAGAGTCAAACAGAGTAAATAGTAATTTGAAAAAGCTAAGAGCTAAGACTTAAGAGCTAAGACTTAAGAGCTAAGACTTAAGAGCTAAGACTTAAGAGCTAAGACCTAATTAAATTTTTTTTGATATAAAATTGAATCATCCAAGGTAAATTTTAGATGAAAATATATGATGGAAGAAAAATTTATCACAACTGCCATTGCTTACACAAATGGTCCTCCTCACATCGGTCATCTCTATGAGGGAATTATTGCTGATTTTATTGTTCGTTACTTAAGATTAAAAGGTCACCAGGTTACTTTTTTAACTGGTTCTGATGAACATGGTCTTAAAATAGCTAAAACATCACAAACACTAGGAATTGAACCAATTGAATTATGTGATCAAAATGTGAAACTCTTTCAAGAACTTTATCAACTTTTTAATGTTAAATACGATTGGTTTGTTCGTACTACTCTCCCGGAGCATGAGAAAATGGCTCAAAAAATATTTTTAAAACTTCAGGAAAAAAATCTAATTTATAAGGGAAATTACTCTGGTTGGTATGATACTCGCGAAGAATCCTATTTAACTGAAACAGATCTGAAGAAAATTCCTCCTGAGCATCTTGGGCACACTCGTTATGTTCGGCTTGACGAACCATGTTATTTTTTCCGATTATCAAAATTTCAGGATCAAATCATTGAATACGTCGAAAACGTTGAATGTCTTGATCAATTTTCAAAAAATGAAACTCTAAGCAGATTAAATTCCCCGCTTCGTGATCTTTCAATTACCAGAACTAGAAAATCCCTAGAATGGGGTATTCCAGTACCCAATGATACTGAACATGTTCTTTACGTTTGGTTCGAAGCTCTCCTTAATTACCTGACCGGTAAAGAGCATTTAGGCCTAGATGCCTCGCAAGCGATGTCCCACGTGATTGGAAAAGATATTATCTGGTTCCATCAAGTAATCTGGGTTGCAATGCTGATTGCTTTGGAGGAACCTTTGCCATTTACCTACTATGTTCACGGCTTTGTTTTAGATTCTAACAAAATCAAGTTAAGTAAATCCCTGGGAAATTCCTTTAATCCGGTTGATTTGTTGAAAGTTAAAGAGCTAGATGCAGATTTGGTTCGGGCTTATCTTCTGAATAACCTTCATTTGGGAAGTGATCTAGTTTTTAATGAAGAAGAGGTTCACAAGTTCAATAACGGAATTTTAGCTGATCAAGTTGGTAATTTGGTTGGTCGGGTTCTTTCACTTGGGCACCGTTACAGTGCTGGACAAGTTGAAGCATTTTTAGAACCCCGAAAGGATTGTAACTTTTTGAATTCTAATTTTAAGGTTCCTGAGCTTGAAAAGTATTCTGAGGAAGTTTATCAAATTTTTAGAAATTTAAATAAATGGCTAACTAAAAATGAACCTTGGAAGGTAGTCAAAGAAAATCCAGAACTAGGCCAGTGGATGATTCTAAACTCCTTGAACTATGTTTATAAAGCAAGTCATTTACTATATCCGATTATGCCGGTTAAAGCTGAATTGGTTCTGAAACAATTTGAAATGGGGCAAACATCATTTCAAACTGACTTAAAAGTTGGGACAAAATTTGAAAAAAAGTTGATTCTTTTTAAGAAGTTACTTTAAGAAGTTACTTTAAGAAGTTAACCAACCAAGTCTTGGTCAGCATCAACTAAATCATAATCATTTCCGAGATTGATATCTTTAATATCTTTTTTTTCAGGATCAGCCAATGACTGCACTTTAAGACAACCATTGCTGTAAGTTAATGTTCTAGTGGGATAACCGAAAGTATTTGTAGCACCGGCTATCTTATTCCTTCGGTCATGTTGTATAAAAGTGAGGATGAACTGAACATCAACATCAGTTGAATCCTGGTCTTGAATATCAATGTACAGATTGTTGAATGATGCACCAATGTTCAAATATACATCATGCCCATCTGGATTATTAAAATATTCCGCCTGATAATGATAAGTAGCATCTTCTATCCGATTGGTGGGTTTCATGCTAAAGTTGCAAATTAGAGGTTTACTGGGTTGACCATGAAGGTATAGTTTTGGGGTTAATTGTCGAGGAGATGTGATTTTAATTTGACTAACATAATCAGCCACTTTATGTTGTCCTTTGGTATTGAAATCTTCTAAAGAACAATTTAATTGGCAATGGCTAATATCATGTCGACCAACAGCACATTTTGGATTGGTCAATAAAGTAATTGCACTATCAACTGATGAAGTGATATTGGCTGGATTTATTTCGCTATTTCTTTCTAAATCTCTTTGTGAGATTATGTAATGTGAGTCATATTCATGGGCATCTTGAAGATAAGCCAATTCGTTCAATCGATCCGCGTATTGCTCAATGCATTGATATGAGTTAGAATTTCCCATAGGTTTAAGTTTAAATTTTATCTTAACGTATCTTGCTATATTATACAAACAAATATCTTAGATTAATTTCTATGGCTGACACAATAGGATTATTTCAAAGTCAAAAAAAAAGTAAAGTAAAACCAACTGTTCCAATCAAAGTTGGAAATCAACTACAATATGGAGCATTAAAATCAGAATATTTAGTTCAATTGGAAACTGGTCAAATCAAAAAAGTTCATGTTGATACTGAAAAACAAACTGTTACAATTGGTTTGAATGTTTATCCATATGAAAAAATATGGGTCATTCCGGGGCAATATAGTTTTATTTTGCTCTATGATGATCTGACCTATACTTTAATTGGTCAATACCATTATAGTTTTGAATTACCATATTATCATGATCTTGAAATTATTGATTTCAGTTATGATGATCGAGGATTATATGCCGTTAGTACTACTCATACGTATCTTTTAATGGATCGACCACTCTGGATCAGCAATTTGAGACGAACAAGTTTTAACCCATATCAGCAATGGTCCGAATTATCAGAAAAAAAAAGAAAAGAAACTATCATCTTTCAACCATTATTTTTTGAGAAAACAACTGTTTTCTAATATTTTCTAATTAGGTAATTAAAAATATATTAACAATGGAAAATCATAATGGTATAATTTTAAAATGCATTTCGAAAGTTCAAAATATGTACATCAAAGAAAAGAACAAGGTTGATATTTTTGAGGAATTATTAAATGGAATGTTAGAAATTAGTGAAAGTGAATATGGATTTATAGGAGAGATTCTTCACAATGATAATATTCCATATCTTAAAACATTGGCAATTACGGATATTTCTTGGAATGACGAGCTGAGAAAAAATTATCAATTATTTAGAACCGAAGGAATGACATTTACTAATCTTAATACTTTATTTGGGTTAGTTATTATGGAAAATACAATCATTATTTCTAATGATCCCGCAAATGATCCTAGAAGGGGTGGATATCAAAAAACTCCTGTGGGCCATCCACCATTGAGATGTTTTCTAGGAATTCCTTTTAATCACGGTGATAAATTAATCGGAATGATTGGCATCGCGAATGTTAAAAGTGGTTCTTACAATAATCATCATGTTGAATTATGTCAACCCTTTGCGGATACTTGTTCAACCTTGATTGATGGATATCGTAGTTCGCGGCTGCAGCGAGATGCCGTTCTTGAGAAACAAAATTTTTTCCGATTAATTAGTCATGAATTAAGAACACCCTTAAATGCCATTATTGGTTATTCTCAGTTGATTGATTTAGTGACAAATGATCCTCAAATTAAAGAATATGTCAAACACATTAATAATAATAATTTGAATCTTTTAAAACTGATTGATGAATTATTAAATTATTCAAAACTTAATACAACTAATTTTGGAGAAAAACAATTAATTCAGCTTGATACTTTAGTTAATTCAAGAGTCTTCGACCTAAAAGATAATAATACTGATAATAATTCACCAATCACGATTGATATTTATCCAGTTCAGTTAGAAGTTAATGTGGGAATGTTAGAAAAAATTTTTAATAATTTAATTTCAAATGCAATTAAGTATAGTACTTCGAATAACCCCATCAATATCAAAAGTAAACTTATAGACAATCATAAAATTAAAATTATGATTCAAAACACTTCAAATTTAATTACAAAAGAAGATTTATTATATTTGGGCAATCCGTTATATCGTTCCAAAAAAGTTAGGCATATTTCAGGAAATGTGTTAGGATTGTCAATTGTTTCTAAATGTTTAGAAAATATCAATGGTAATATTGAATTTTTTTTGTTATCTCCCAATATATTTTTAGTTGAAGTAACATTAGATTATAAAACTCTTATTCAGGATGAATTAAACCCAAACATGAAAGTTATTGGTTATCTAGAGGATCAAAAATCTAATCAACAAATTATGAAAGAAATTTTTAAAATTAAAATGCCAACCTATAAAATTATTGTTTATGACGATTATGCATCATTTAAAAACAAGATTGAAAAATTAGATTTATTGTTATGTGATTTGGGTCTTCCAGATGTTTCTTTAGATGAGTTGAAATCACGATTAAGCACGCTGGCTATTCCAGTTGTGATTGTTACTGCCGATGTTACATCTGTTCATGATGAAGCATTGAACACAGTGGCTAAAGAAATTCTAACCAAACCACTTTTGATCAATAATGTTGTTAAAGTTGTTGAAAAAATTTTTGAAACTGAGGAAACTGAGGAAACTGAAAAAAAAAGAAACTGAAAAAAAAGAAAATTAGATCAAAACTCGAATCATAAAATTGAAATTTGTAATTCATATCTAGACTTTATCATACATGCAAACTGAGCGAGTTTATATTTCGCATTCCGCGTACTATGTTAATGCCCATGGGGTTAAAGCTCTACGGAAGTGTGAAGTAACTATTAAAGTTCTTGATGTGCCTAGTCAAAATCAAGGTCAAGCTGATCTTCTGGGGGAGAAGGTAAAAAGCAAGCCATTGGTTCCCAAGGTACTGGATGAAATTGTAGTAACTTTGTCAAAGGGATCAACTCTACTAATTTACAACGATATGACCAGCGATGGAAATTCTTATCAGTTGTTTGTTGCATCCCCTCGCCCCCTAAATGACGAGGAAAAGGCCTGGCGAAAGAAGAACCCAGATTACTACTACGAACATGACTTTGTTTATCAGAAAGCAGACACACCACTTGCAACTGTTAACTACAATGCTAGTAAGGCAGCGGCGAAATATTACAAGAAACAGTCATCTGCCCTTGATAAGGTCCTGGCTGGATTGGGTTCACTCTCTGTTCTGGGGGCTGGTCAGGTTACTGAGCCCGAATGGGATGATCTTTCTGACAAGAGTTACTTTTACATCAAAGACCCTCAGCCGATTGGACTGGATGGATTTGAATTTGAGGTTTCTTGCCACGGAAAGAAGAATCTCGAAACATTTCACGAATCAATGGGGGTTCAAGATCACTAAAAGCAAAAACTAAAAGCAAAAAGTAAAGCGAAAGCTTGAACGATAAAATTGATCACTCTTAATTAATTTTTTTATTCCAACTATAACTTTAAAATGAGTAAACACGAAAATGTGGTCAAAACCCCAAAAGGGGATAGTCGAAAGAATGCTCTAATCCAAAATGAAAAAGAAGTTCAAACTGGATGGGAAGAAACCAAAATTCACTTGACTAAAATATCAAATCAACCTAAATTTTATCTAACTTTTCCTTATCCATATATGAATGGTCGCCTTCATTTGGGACACGCCTATACCCTTTCCAAAGTCGATTTTATGGCTCGCTACAAAAGAAATCAAGGTCACAATGTCTTCTTTCCTTTTGCTTTTCATGGAACTGGAATGCCCATCCCGGCCGCGGCAGCTCACGTAGTTGATGATCTCAAAGAATGGAAGATTGGTGATCCGCTCAGCAGCGGTTCACAACTAGAAAAGCTCTCCAAAATGGGAATTCCACCAGAAGAGTTTGAAAAATTTCAGGATCCCAATTATTGGATTAAGTACTTTCCTGAAGTAGCTAAAAAAGATCTAACTAAATTTGGGCTGAGTGCTGATTTTGAGAGATCCTTTATGACAACTAAACTAAATCCTTACTATGATGCGTTTATTCAATGGCAATTTCGTATCCTAGAACGGAAGGGTTATCTCAAGTTTGGTAAGAAACATGTCATCTGGTCTGAAAAAGACAATCAGGTGTGTTCTGATCATGATCGCCGGATTGGAGAAGAAGCTAAACCTCAAGAATATACTCTGATCAAAGCTAAACTAGTTGAAAGCTCTGATCCAGAAGTTATGGCCCTAATGGAAAAGTATTCTCCATCACTTCTTTGTGCCACTCTTCGACCAGAAACAATGTATGGTCAAACTAATCTCTGGATTCATCGGAACATTTCCTATGCTCTTTTCAAGATTAAAGAGGACTACTACATTGCTAGACTGGAAACTTATCGTAACCTGCGACACCAGCTTGATGATGTGACTCTGGTTCAAGAGGATGTTTTGAAAGGATCAAACCTGGAAGGCAGTTCTGTTAAAGTTCCTTTTCGTTCCGATCCAGTTCAAGTTTTTCACATGAATAATGTTTCAGATAAGAGAGGCACAGCCATCGTAACATCAGTTCCAACCGATTCTCCTACAGATTACCTTAATTGGAGATACTATGATCAATCTAGGGATAAATACCCAAATCTAAAGCTGGATTCAGTTCTTTCTCCTATCATTCAGGTGGGTGAAAGTACTCAATATGCAGTTGATTCAATTGAAAAATCAAAAATCAAGTTGGGGCAAAAAGAAAAACTGGAAAACATTCACAAGAAAGTTTACAAGGATGAACATGACCTAGGTGTCATGATGGTTGGTAAATATAAGGGACTCAAAGCAAATCAAGCTTCTCTGAAAGTTAAAGAGGATTTGATTCAATCTGGTGAGGCTCTTCCTTATTGTGAACCATCTGAACTAGTTGTTTCTAGATCCAATGACAAATGTGTTGTTAGCCTAACTGATCAATGGTTCATTAATTATAGTGATCCAATCCTAACCGAAAAAGTTAATGATTATATTAAAAATGAACTGACAGTTTATCCGGAAGAGGCTAAAGAACTTTATCTTAATGTTTCCAATTGGATTAAGGAATGGGCTGTTTCAAGGACCAATGGTCTTGGAACACAATTGCCAATTGATCCTCAATATCTAATTGAATCTCTTTCAGACTCAACAATCTATATGGCTTATTACACAATTTCTGATAAAATCAAACAATTGCCGATTGAATTGGTTAATGATGAGTTATTTAATTATCTCTTTCTGGATCAACCATCACCGAAAGTGGTGGATGAGCTTGGTGATTCTGATAAAACTTTGGTGTCCAAAATGAAAGTAGAATTTCAACATTGGTATCCTCTTGATCTTAGAATTTCTGGCAAAGACTTGATTGGTAATCACTTGGTGATGGCCCTTTACAATCATGTCATGGTTTGGGACGATGTTAAAATGATGCCTCAAGGTTATTCAACTAATGGACATATCCAATTGAATGGTGAAAAGATGTCTAAATCGGGTACTTTTATGACTTTGCGAGATGCGATTGATAAACATGGGGTTGATGCAACTAGAATTGCTTTGGCTCTTGGAGCTGATTCGAATGATAATGGTAACTTTGACGAAAATAATGCGATGGATAGTGTGATGATGTTGACCATTGAATCAGAATGGTTTAAAGAACTTTATCAACTGAAACAAGAAACTTCACCTGGAACCTCTGTTCGAAATAATACTTGGGATAACTATTTTCGTGAGTCACTGAAGAAGATTACTTTGGATTATCAAAATAACATGGAGAATATGCAATATCGAAAAGCTCTAATGAACATTTACAAACTGCGTAACACCCGCGATGTTTATCGTAATCATCAAAATCTAGCATTAAATTATCTAGGAAACTGTCTTGATTTTGTTGAGATCTTCCTCATGTTTCTGTCTCCCTTTGCTCCCCACTGGACTCAAACGGAAATAGCCATCCTAGAAACAGAACAAGAGTTTCTATTTGAATTTCCTTACCAGAAAGCGGATGCTGTGGTTGACCAAGAAACTCTTTACTTGGTGGATACATTGATGGAAAGCATTTCTAAAACACGAAAATCATATGCCGTGTTGAATCGAGGTAAAAAGAAAAAAGGAATTCCAACTTCTTTGCATCTGAAAACTTGTTCAGAAATTTCTCCAGAAGTTTCTTCTTTGATTCAGAAGTTTTTGGAGAAAATGACGAATTCGAATGGTCAAACTGAAAAAGAAGTTTCAGTTGAACTTATTAAGGAAGCTGATAAAAAAGATAAAAAATTTATTGGTCCTGTTTTGAGTGAAATTGCCAAAAACGTTGGTCAATACACTTCAGAATGGTGTCGATTTGCCAGATCAGAAGATTTAAATCAAAGATATTCTGAGATTCTGGAAAAGTGGAGTAAGATACTCTTGGCTGATCTTCAACTTCCTGAAATTAAAACTGAATTTATAGAATCTACTGGTGAACCTTATAAAATGTTTCCATGTTTAACTGTTCCTAAGTTTGAGTTTTAAAGCTAAGTGTTCTAAACCAAGTGTTCTAAGTTTGAGTTCTAAAGCTAAGTGTTCTAAAGCTGTCCTTCTTCATCCAAGGCGACAAAAATTAAGATGAATATTAAAACTGCTGCGGCAGCCATGATAAATGCATTTCTAGTTTGTTTGTCCATTAAAAATGTTGATTGAGTATTACTTTTTTAAAAGATATTTTTTTTATTATCTTCTTTCAATGGCACTAACAAAGTGATTTCTCTGTTTGAATCTAAATGGTAATAACCCATCCTTTCAAATTGCCAATTTCCTTCTTCTGAATATCCCTCGAGAAAGTCTAAAAGGATTTCTTTAACTTCTTTGGTTCCAGATTCATTCTTTTTAGGATCTGGATAAGACAAAATAGTTAACTTCCTAGTTTGTAATTCCTGCCAATTCTTTTGGTGATAAGAAACCCAATGAATGGTTCCATTAACTTTTTCAGTATTGGATTCTTCTGAGATGAACTTAGCAGTAATTTCATCTATTTCTCCATTTTCATCAACAGTATGACTGATATATTTAATAATTCCAGCATACTTTAGGCGAACCTGTTTAGCTGGAGTCCATCTTTTGTATTTCTTATTGGCTTCCAACCTAAAATCTTCTCGTTCGATGTAGACAGTTGATGATAAAGTAGTAATGACTTTTTGATCTTCTTTGCCTTCTTGGTTTGGATAAAGAGGTTTTTCCATAAAGATGACTTTATCAAAGTTAACCAAAGTCACTTTCAATCGATTGAAGACGGCCATTCTTCTAGGTGCCTGTAAATTCAGGTTATTTCTGATTACAGCTTCAAAAGATTGTAGATTCGTGACAGCATTCATATTTTTAGTGTAACCTTGTTGAGCGCAAAATTCTTTTAAGATTTCTGGAGTCAATCCTTTTTTTCTGAGACCTTTGAGAGTTAGAAGTCGTGGATCATCCCAACCAGTTAAATCACCCTGTTCTAGGAGTGCCTTAATTTTCCGTTTTGATAGTAAACCAAAATCAGTCAAGAGACGATTTGTTTCTTCAATTACCATTCTAGGAAGACCTAACTTGTCTAAAATCCAAAAAGACAATGGTCGTCTGATGTAAAATTCTAGGGTGCAGAAGGAATGTGTAATCCCCTCAATTGAATCAACAATGTAATGACTATATTCATAAGTTGGATAAGCTTTGTAAGTGTCACCTGTTCGATAGTGATCCTCTTCAATCATTCTGTAAATAATGGGATCATGCATACATTCATTTGTTCGATCTTCAACTGGAATACGAAGTCTTAAAATAGGGTTTCTAGAATCATATTTATTGAGAATTGAATCAAACAACTTCAGAGTTTCTTCGGGACCCATATCTCGATACGGAGAGGATCCCTTGATTTTCCGTTCTTCTTTAATTTCTTCTGATGTTGAAAAATCTCCATAAACATAACCATCTTTGATTAATTTTCTAGTGTGGTCAGCAATCTTGTTAAAATAGTCTGATGTGTAAGAGACATGATCCGGTTTGTAACCAAGCCATTCTAAGTCTTCTAGGATAGCATCAACATATTCTTTTTTTTCTGTTTTGGGATTGGTATCATCAAAACGAAGATAACATTCTTTTAGTTTTAATTTTAGTTTTAATTCTTTTTGGTTCGAATCTTGATCAAAAGGATAGTTAAAATTATAATAAATTGATTTCAAATGACCTAAATGGAGATATCCATTTGGTTCTGGTGGGAATCTAGTTCTGATCATATTGTGTTATGATTGATAATTGAATTTAACTTAATGTTCAATTTTTTCATTTAGTATTCAATCGCTCAGCATTCAATGAATCGAGAAGAATTATATATATGTTTAAAATGTCATAAACCATATACACCAAAGGATTGGCTGTATAGATGTGAAGGTAAATGCGATCGGTTTATTTGTCACCAGTGTTCCAGTGAAATATGCCAAGAAAGAACAAAGCTCTGCAAGGAAAGAACTTGCCAGTATTGTACTTTGAATTTTGATGAATTTTGTTCAAAATGCCAAAAGCATATTAAACTAGTTTATCATGAAGAAATTCAACGAACTGCGGATTTCTTGAAAAGAGGATATGGATTTCTTGAGAATAATTGGATGGTTTCTAAAAATTTTCAGGAATATCTAGATCTAAAAGGAAACTGGGTTGATCAATGTCGATGTGATCCTAGATGCCTTTGCATTAGCAACATTTATAGAGAAACAAAAAAGAAAAGAAACATTGATTTTGCACTTTATGAGACAGCCGATGAGACAGGTGATTTTGTTATGACAGTTTGCGATGATTGCTTCAAAATTGAAAACCCTAATGAAAACTCGAATGAAAACCTTAAATATGTGCCTCTACCAAATGAGATACCAATGTTTTAAAAATTGAACATAAATTAATAAAAGTAGAAGTTAATTTGTATTTCTCATACAGATGCCTTATTATATGTATGCCTGTTTACACTCGGTTAATGAATCTGACATCAAGCACATTACTTGTGCCAACAGCCCCCACGAGGCTTTATCAAAATTTTTAAAATCTGAAAAAATTCAATTGCCTGATTTAATTAAAACTAGATATGTAAAACCAATCAGTTATTTAAATACGACGATTGATTATCAAAAAAAAACTATTCAATTTCACAAGAAGGTGATCACTTTTGATGAATTAATAAAACTAATGTGTGATTCAGAATACATCAATGAAACTGATGCTCATTATTCATATTGCGCTCCAAAACACTTATTTCAGGAAGTGGATTTTATTCAATAGGCGCTTGAAAGTTGAAAGTTGAAAACGAATTATTTTTTATTAAGTTCTAAATATAATGGATACTTCCCAAAACAATTCTTCATTGGGTCATTTGATCCAAATAAAAGCAAGTTCTCTTGAAATAAAAGTTTTAAATGAAATGTTATTTGACTACTTGGTTCCACCACATAAAGCAGTTATGTTTGAAAAAGCACAAAAGACTTGGATTTTTGAACCCATCAACCAGTCTGATTTAACCAATGATGCTGTTAATCAAGTTGTTAATCAATTTATCAATGATGTTTATTTCGAATACAACCTGATACTTTTGTCAAATCAGATCTTAAGTGAGCTAGTTTTTGATTATCCTAGATTGCCTGGAGAACCTGACAAAAATGATAACAAACAAATTTATATTATTGATCAAAATAATGAAATTTGCCGATACATCATTAAACCTAATGGACATTTCAAACAAAAATCTACTATAATTGAACCAACAACTTATTAGGTTAGAGTAGATTTGATTTGAAAAATTGAATTACTTTACTCAATCCATTCTGATTCAAAATGACTCAAGTTTTAAACAAGCAATTTTTAAACAATTTATCTGAATTTGATGGGTTTAAAATGACTTCATTGAGATTTTTAAACAAATTATCTGAATTTGATGGATCCAAGTCCATCCCCAACAAATTTTTGAATTTAATGCTGGTTGTTGATGGTTCTCGATGGGAGATCCTCACTGATCTTAACATGATCAATGATGATATGAACTTGAAAGAAGAATATTCACAATCTGATACAGAAATTTTCAAACTATGGCTAAAGTTGTCATCCCAGAAAAAGATTGATTATCTTAACCAATCCAATAAATACAATACACCAACTTGCAGCGAATACTGTCTGGAAACTGGTGAAATATTGATGGGTGAATGTTTCTTTGAATTTCTGGAAGATATAATGTCCAGACAACTTCTGGTTGACATTTTTGGCGAGGATCTTGGAGGAAATCATTTTTGGGACAGTAAAAGTTATTGTGATGATTTAAACACCGGCATGAGCATTTATGGTCGAATGGATATCCATAACAAGGGATCCTTTGAGAAAGCTGTTGAAAGACTTTATCTGAAAAGTGAAGAGAAAAAGAAGTGAAGATGAATTGAAAAACTAAAAAAAATAGTTACATTTACTTAAAATTTTAGATTTTTAAGTTTAAATTTTTTTATTCTGGGATCAATCTTAATAGAATGCCCATTGCATAAAGTTCTTGCATCAGTAGTTTACAAGAATACGGAATTCTAATTTCGCTGAAAGCTGAATGGTTATCACAAGATTTGCATTCTTGAATGTTGTATTGGATACCAGTTCTAGAATCAGTTGAAATATTGTGAGTAGCGATAATGCCACAGATGTCACAAATGTAGACTCGGTAGTTATCCGACATGTCCATCAACCGTTCTTTCAAAAAGACTGATGCTCCATGGGACAGAATTGCATCACGTTCCATTTCACCAACTCGGAGACCACCATCGCGACTACGACCTTCACTACATTGTCTGGTCAGCATAACAACCGGACCAGTTGAACGACTGTGAACCTTGTCATCAACCATATGTTTCAATCGTTGATAAAAGGTTGGTCCGAAAAAGACTTTGCTCTTGATTTGACTGCCATCAATTCTAGTGTAGAGGGTCTCGTCCCCATGGCAATTAAATCCTTGAGACTCCAAGGCCCGAGCAATATCAGCTGGATTCAAATCAGTGAAAGGAGTCGCGTCCCCAATACCGCCTAAATTACAGGCAACCTTACCAGTAACACACTCAATCAAGTGACCAACTGTCATTCGACTAGGAACAGCATGTGGATTAACAATGATATTCGGGATAATGCCGTCTTTGGTGCGAGGCATATTTTCATCAGCGTAGATCATTCCACAAGTACCTTTTTGTCCGTGACGACTGGAATTTCCGGTCCAAACTGGGACATCACTCATTTCATCTTGGACCATAAAAATGTTACTTGGAACCGTCAAGCAATAAACCTCCTTGTTCCATTCAATTTCAGTAATGTTTTGACCTTTAATTTTAATTGTTTCAAAATCATCTGTTTGCATTGCAAAACGGTGGTCATAGCTAACATATCTTAAACTATTCAATCCATCCAAAGCATCCGACGCAATTAAACCATTGCTCAGTTTACTATCTAAGTCACCACACATAAAATGATCAAGTGCATCAGAATTGACAGCGTTCAAATCGTAGGCCCAAGCTGGTAAATGAGCACTGTTCAAATCAACAACGCTTGCCAGACCAGTTTCATCAGTTTGATTAATTTCAATCTCAACTTCTGAGAAGAGTTGATATAATTCATCAGAATGAATCTCAACTCGGCGATCACCAAAGAACAATGTCAAATTAGGATCAATCTCCAAAGCCAATAACAATCTTTTAAAACCTCTCAACAAGTCTGAATATTTTCCGATCAGAGTCCAAATTGGATCATCTTGATATTGATCAGCTAATTCCTCGATTTGGGTTGGTTTTAAGCCCGCTTTACTCTTCGAAATACGAGTGATTTCCTTCGCAAAAGAGCAAGCATCGTCATAATTGCTTTCATGATTTTGTTCAAAATCAAAAACGATTATGTTATCCTTCTCATCCAACACACCATATTTGATGTAAAGTCCTAAAAGCAAGGCCAATGGATGGCCTGAGACTAGACGGTCACCCAGTTGGGATTTATCATTGGATCGGAGGTTAGTACCTCCCCAGAACATTTCACAATCTTGTCCAATCAATTCCTTGGCTTCTCTGAGTACATACTGAGATGATCCAGTTTTGACATAGACTTTATGTTCTGGAGTAACTCGCAATTTAAAGAGACCCTTTTCAGTGAGTTGATTAAAATCGATTAAGGTTTCAGAGTTTTCAAAATGAATTAGTTCGCTTGGTGGGCTGTAGCTAAAGGAATAAGTGGCGGGGTTGTAAATGACTACCTTTTGCCTCAATGGTCCTTCAATATTCAAGTTTTCCAGATAATATTGTGCCAAAGATACTTTACCATTTTCAGTGTAAACTAGGGTTGAACCAGGTAAACAGAACTTATCACCAATGGTTGGAACTCGGATTGATCTGATTTTGACTTTGCAGAATCGGAAACCTTCTGAATTTCGGCTTTCATAAACCCGGCTAACATATCCTTCTTCATTAGTTCTCAAGGGAGTACTAATATCACGGTAGGTTACCTTATTACTGCTGCGATCTTGTTGGCGAATCGGAATAATTTTTCCGATGATGATTTGTCCTGGGTAAACATAAATATTTTCCTTAACAAATCCTCTTTCATCTAAATTCACATAGGAATCACCACGTTTTTTCCCAATACTAATATCATATCTTTTGTCACCAGTGATTTCATCAATTTGACCTGGGTTGGCAAATTTCTCTTCTTGTCCAGATGATTGAATTTTCTTTTCATCATCCTTGTAGGAGCGGTAGAAGATTGAGGTAAAGAACCCACGTTCAATCGCCGAACGAGAAATGATAACGGAATCTTCCTGATTGTAACCAGTGTAAGTTAAGATACACACCATCGCGTTGATTCCACTTGAGATACGATCACCATAGAAGTATTGTGAAAATCGGGTATTAACCAAAGGTTTCTGGGGATATCTTAAGATATGAGCGAGTGAATCTAACCGTAAAGGATAGTTAGTCGCATAAACTCCCATGGCCTGTTTCCCTTGAGCACTTTGGTAAGTGTTACGAGGAGATTGGTTATGATCAGCATAGGGAATACATGAGGCTAAGACACCTAACATTAAGCCAACCATAATTTCACAGTGAGTATACTGATATTGATAGCGGGTGTCAGTTCGGTAAAGATCCTTTTGTTGTGAAGCAATTAAGAGATTACTGGATTCTAACGTATCGATGTATTCAATAACACCTTCCCGCAGTTCTTTCATTTCTTCTATTTTTTCTCTCATTAATTCTTCGTCCAAACCAGTTTCATAAATTAGTTTCTCATTCATTTGGGGTAAAACCAAGTTATTCCAGGCGATAACTTTCTTTTTTAACTTGATGATATGATGACTTTTGAGACGTAGTTTATTGGGAGAATCAACAATACAGAGGGGTCGAACTAAACGACCTGCATCAGAATAGATTAGCACTTCTTGGGTTGAGTGATGCCAGTAGACTGAGGTGTAAATGTTTAGCAAGCCTTGACGTCTTAAACTTCGAAGCTTGGCCACTAAACTACCTGGTGATTCAGTAATACCATATAAATCTCCGTTAACAAAGACTTTGGTTTCGTGATATAACTTTTTAGGAGGTATTTCAGTTGTTTTCTCAACCTTCAACTGTTTCAGTCGATGCCAGATAATTTTGGAAGGACTTGGTTTGGTGATCATTGCTCCATTGGATAAATTCTTGACTAGACCAACTGAACCACCTTCTGGAGTTTCGGCGGGACAAACCCGTCCCCAAGAACTGTTATGAACTTTACGAGGGGGAATGATTTTACCATTCTTTTCAGCGGGTGAATTCAAACGTCGCAAATGGGAAATTGCACTTGGATAGGTTAATCTGTTAAGAACTTGGGCTGTTCCAGATCGACTTTTACTTCGGGAAGACTTAACCTTCCAATCGCCAGTGGCCAAAGAATATTTTAAGCCACCCTCAATGATATTTGGTTTAGCTAACTTAGAAATGTTATTGATGTTAATGACCTCAGTAATGTCATTTTCAGTTTTCCAATTCTTATTGTTTCTTAATTCTTTGACAATCGCCTTTTTCATGTCCTTGACCAAAGCTTTAAAACATTGAGAGAATAGGGCTCCGAGGAGCATTCCCGGGCTATCAATACGTTTTTTAGCGTAATCATCACGGTCATCATAAATTGTTTCTGAGTCTGAGACTTGATTTTTGACTAGGCGATTGACCATATAACCCAAGAAGAAGGCTTTCTTTTGAAAGTTGGGTCCAACGTGAGGAAGGAATTCATCTTCCATAATCTTCCGCAAATATCTGATTTTGTCATCAGTTGTCAGACGAATGTCTTTTGGGGCACCAAGATAAGAGATGTGCTTGGCCAAATATTCCAGGGCCACACTTTGGCGAGGAATAATTCCTTTAAAATCGGGAACAGCTTGAAAATCTTCGATTGAAGATCTCAAGAAGCTAATCAGTTTCTGATTTTCTGGAGCATCCAAATCATAGACAATCATTCGAATGATTTCCTGGTCAGATTCAACCCCCAGAGCAATGAAGAAAGCCCAAACAGGTAAATCCATGTGGAACCGATGCGCAATTGCACGAATTGCATTATCCTTGGTTCTGATTTTGACACTTAGATTTTTGGTTGAGCCAAAAGAATATTCAGGTTCTGATTTGATTTCACAAGAATTACCAAAACGATTCTTAGGCTTGTTATTACTGAAAATGTTAACCGAATTGTTAGCTGACCTTTCTTGAGAAATAATAACTTTTTCATTGCCATTGATAATGAAATAACCCCCTGGGTCATATCGGCATTCACCCATTTTTGTTTTTGGGATGTTCTTGTATTTACTTAAAATACAATACTTTGATTGAACCATAATCGGAATTTTACCCAAAAGAACCTTATAAAGCTTTCTTTTGTGAACTTCCTCATTCTGCAATTTATCTATATCACCTGTTCGGTGAATGATTTTAACCTCTAAATCTGCTCGGAGATTAGAAGCATACGTCAAACTTCTAGATCGGGCCTTGGCCGGAGTCATCTCATCAAAACTTCCATCGTTTTCAGAAATAGTTGGGGGTTCAAGCGCAATTTCACCAAAAGTTAACTGAAATTCATATTCGTATTTATTAGCTTCTTTTTGATATTCGTAATAGACACAAATTGGATTAAACTGCTTAATAATGTTCGGGATTAAGGTTTCAACAAAATAATTAAAAGAATCAATCTGGTGACGAACTAGCTGATGTCCATTTTTAGACTGGTTAAAGTAACTTCTTAACAGAACATCATAATCACGAGGCAAATGAGCCTCCGTATTTCTAGAATCTTCATGATTATAATTGAGTTTACTCATCAAAATATTTTCCTGAGGATTTACAGATCCAAATTCAATTTTTTCCATAGTCGTATGCTTTTTTTTTTTTGAAAAATTGATTACAACAAACTTAAAACACTTGATAATAATCTTAAGTTCTTTTTCAAAATGAGCGACCCATCACATTGGTTTGTTGGAACTAAATTTTTTGAAATTTTATGGAAAGGGGAAATTGCTAACCTCGAATCCATTTTAGCTTCAGAGGCTATTCTGGTCTTTGGTCTTAAACAGAGTATTGCTATTCGAGGATCTGTTCCAGTAATTAATTGGTTAAAGAACCGGTGGGGTGTTAAACAGACCTCAATTCGTCTTATTTCACTTAGTATTCAGGCTTTTCAAAAAAACCAAATTAATTATGTATTGCATTGCAGTCAGCTTGTCAACCAAGTTGAGTATATGACTGGCGAGGTTTACCAAATTACAACCTCAAGCGCCATGGGTTCAGTTCAAATTACTAAGATAGAAATTGAGCAGTTATATCATGAAAAAAAAAATGTAATTATTTATGGTTGATCCTTAATGTTGATCCTCAATGTCGATCCTTAATGTTGATCCTTAATTGCGGTTACTATACCAGATGAATCCTCCAATCAAGGCGGCTAAAATTAGGAGAAAAACAATCCCAATAGTGATTGTGGTCATATTTAGGTAATCTGATTCTGGTTCAGGGCTTGGACTTGGTGTCGGGGCCATTGTTTCAAATGGGGTTGGAGTTGGTGTAGGTGCACTTTTTCCAATTTCCATTAGTGAATCATGATCTAATCCAGTTAATTTTTTTAAGGGTACTGGAGTTACTTGTGGATCATAATAATTGTTAAGAAGTACTTTTGAGCTGGTTTTGGTATCTTGAAGATCATCTTCATCAGTGGTGACCTGGGTGCCATCATCTTCTTCAATCTCATCATTATTGTAGCTAACATTAACGACGGTATTCATATCATCTTCAAAAAAGTCTTGCCATTTTCCGCCTCGGGTTAGGCAATCTTTTTCATCATCAATTTCGGAGTAAGGATAGCAAGATTTTTCAATAAATTCAACTGGTCCTTGTAATTTGTTTTTAACTGTCACAAATCCAGAATAAAGATTCTTATTCTCGGCAACATTAGATCTATTTAGATGACTTAAACCAGTGGTTAAATTGTTGAGCACATCACCAAACTTTCCAGTATTTTCATCATTTTCTTCGGCTTGAGCAATAGTACTGCTGAAAGGTTCCAAGAATTTTTGACTATCTTCCAAACTCTGCTTTTTTTCTAATTGACGTCTTCTTTTTAATCCCAAGTCAGCCGCAGTCAAACCAGCTTTATTTTTAGTACCGCTATTTAAACCATTATTCAAAAGTAGTTTAGAAATCCGACCCATTTCTTTCCCATGAGCGAAAAGAACATGAAGAGGAGTATTACCTTTTTTGTCAACAACATTAATCATTGAAGGATTTAAATGCAATAAATAATTAGTCATCAAATAATCATTGTATCTAATGGCATAAAACAACGGAGGTTGGCCATTAGAATCTAATTTACTTGTGTCAGCTCCAGCATTAACCAATTGAGTAATCATTGTTGGATTGCTATAAATGCATGCATTGTGCAAAGTTGTGCGCCCATCAGAAGATTGAATGTTTAAGTCAGCACCATTACTCAGTAAAAGCCCGACACATTTAACGGCTTTAGCTTTAATTCCAGCAATGATTAGAGAATCGGCATCATCATTATCAGTTAGAATTTGATTAGCTCCAGTGGACTTATTTTTCAAGAGATATTCATCCAAATGTGATTTTAATTGAGTTACATTATCATCCCGGAAATAACTTCGAAGACGAAGATGAGTTAGGACTCTTGATTCAGGGGATGTTCCAGTTCCCTTAATCAAATCACCAAAACCCAATTTAGGAACACCGCAGTTCATAACAGGACAATCTTTGTTGAGTGAGTCAAGATCAAATTTCATCACGTTACTTTGAGAAGTTGGTAAAGTGTTTTCACCTATTTTACACATTAGATATGGAGTTGCTCCCATCCAATCATCTCCCTCACATCCTTCATCATAACAGACATCTAAAGAATTTAATGTTCCTAACTTTTTATTTTGACGAATTTTAATGTCTTTGTAACGGTTTTTCATGTTATTGTCTGGCATAATTCTAGATTCACGAGGATCACAGCAAACTCCTTCGGTACCACCCGAGTTTAAGCAAGCTGATGAATAGGTTTGTTTAATGGATTTCATATCTTCTGAGTTTAATGACGTATTAAACTTGCGACCAGTTAAAACATTTACTCCGCTAAAGTCTGCCTTTAATGATATTGGCTCATTGACGTTGCATTCTTTGTCAATACATGATATTTTATAAAATAGTTCAGCCATTTTCTTTTGTATCCTTTACTTATTTAAAACAAAAAAAGTCGATTCAAAAAGTATCTTGGATGACTAACAAAATTGATTTAATTTGATCCCCTAGATCAAATAAAAATCATCCCATGGACAGATTGATTGAACTTGGTGTCCCCAAGGAACTCTTTGAAGTTAAAACTAAGTATGAAGGACCGGAAGAAAGTAGTCCTGAAAATACAGCTAAACCCTACATTAAAAAACATATCAAACATGAACTTGACGAAATTCTTGCATTCCAACCTATTCAAGAAGTAATGGCTGCTCGATATTTGATCTTTCATCCTAATACCAAGCTAGCATACATTGAGTTTATTGTTTTGTACAAATGTACTAAAAATGAAGAGACCAAGAAGGTTGATGTCTATCATAAAACTTATATCAGTTTTGACAAAGCTGGTTGGACTTATAATGATTATATGTTTGCTGATTACGAATCTGAATCTGAATCTCAATCTGAATCAACTGATCAAGAAAAACCATCTGAGAATTTGATTTTACTTGAAATTGGTGAAAAGCGAAAATTGATGATTGAACTAGCCAAGAAAAATATGATTTCTCGAATTGCAAAATCTTTTGGAAGAACTGACTATGGTCTAGATATCTTCTAACTACCTATTTCTAACTACCTGTTTCTAATTACTTAAACCTAAATTAGTCAAATCTAGATTAGTCAAATAATCAACCATCACATCAGTTCGAAGGAGATATTTTAAGCCGTCTTCAACTAAATCCCCAGTGTGCCGCCATTCACGATCAAAAAGTCCAGCTCGTCCTCGCTGAGCAGGTACTTTGGTGTGCAGACTTTTATCCTCGTTATAGAAACTAGTTGATCCTCCAACTAAACCATCTCTTTCATCATTGAGAAAAATATTTAAAGTTAAACCAGTGTAACGACCTTGGGGGTCACGATTAACACCATCACGATGCATCATAAATTCTCCTTTTGGTTGATACCTAGAAAATCTAAATCGAGAATTGCATCCAGTTAAAGGATTGCCGTTATAATCCTTTGGCAAATATGGTTTAACTCTTTCAAATAAAAGAGCTGCTAGCTCAGGATCATCTGACATGCCGCGATCATACAAGGCAATTCCTCGATCAACTACTTCTAAAGGGCCTGCTTCAAATCTTTCAATAATTTTTTTACATTCTTCATCACTTAAAAAGTGATCAATTACTTTTAAATGTTTACTAGTCATTTTAATATATATTAACTGTAATTTTGATCAGTGTCAAACGCATAAATTAACGCATAAAAAAATTGATTAGTTTAAGGGAATTTATTTCAAACTAATAAAACTAAGAAATCAAATGTTTGGTCCACCAATCCCTACTTTTCACCATATTACTGCTCCTCAAGTTGATCATATGATCAGAAGTGGTGCATTTAATCATACTAATCAGATGCATCATATGATGACTAATACGGCAGTTCATAATGCTCAATTATTGGGTAATGCTGCAGTTTTGCACTTGCCGCCTGTGCCACAAGTTCAAGCTCCACCTCCAACACAGAGAGCCTTTCTAAATATCCCATTGCCACCACCTCGAGAGGTTCATCATCCACCTCAGGTGGTTCAAGCTCCATCTGCAAAAGTTGAAGGAGGAACTTGGAAGGTTATTCATGATCTAGGTACCATTAAACCAGGAGAGAGTCCAATTGATCAAGTTGTTAAAAGGGCTTCAGCTGAAATTTCTGGATCTTGTTTTAAAGCACCTTGTCTGACCAATCCTGTCCCAAAAGATTTAGCACGAGTACTCTGTTTTGAAAGATGTGAAAAAGTTCGCCAAGATGGAATTGAACAATTGCTGCCATCGGTTGCTGCGGTTGGATTTAGTGGACTGGCTGGAGCTGCTCATCTTGCTCAAGATTTAGCAAAAAATGAAATAGATAATAAAATTTGTCGAACTAATTGTGTTGAAACTAATCAGTGAGATCAGATCCTTTAAGATTCGTTTAAATATTCCTGAACAAATTCAGGCAAAGTTACTTTAATTTTTTCTAATATATCAGCCGGAATTTTTTTGGAAGCTTGTTTAAGTAAATAACCAATTTCTTGATATTTTTGATTTTGATATTCTTCCGAAAGCGATTCTGATTGCTGGGTGACCATCTCAATCAAATTCAAAGCCATCGTCAGATCAATACCACCCTCAGCTTTAAGTGATTGAATTCTTTCATCATCTTCCAATCTCTTTTTTTCTGTCTCTTGTTTTCTTGTTTCTTCATTCAACCTCCTGGTTTCCTCTTCTTGTTTTCGTCTAGCCTCCTCAATCTTCTTCAGATAATCTGGATCAGCCTGAAGTTTAATCTGCAAAGCCAATGCAACAGCTTCTGCTTCTTTTCTTTGTCGTTCCAATTCTTCCAGGCGAAGACGTTCTTTCTCTTCAGCTTCTTTTCTTTGTCGTTCCAATTCTTCCAAACGAAGACGTTCCTTCTCTGCAGCTTCCCTCTTCTTCCTCTCAATCTCTTGCAGACGCTGATGTTCCCTTTCCGCAGCTTCCTTCTTCTTTCTCTCAACCTCTTCCAGATGTCTCTTTTCAACTTGGATTTTATCCCAATCCTGTTTAGCTCTCCAGAGAGGAATGTTTCTATCGATGGAGAGTTGTTCGTATTGATCGAGTCCAAATCCGAGAAGTTTTTTAATTTTGAAAACATCTGGAACAAAATCCGCGTGATTTCGTGTTGTTTGAGGTCCCCAAAGAATAGTGAAAATCTCTTTCAGGTTTTTAAGTCCTTTCTTATTATAATTGACTGGAATGTTAATGTCAGCTCCATAATCAACCAACATCTTAAAGATTTTGTAATTGGGATGAAGAATTTTTTCGAAAAGCATCCAATTCTTTTCCTCAATCTTGTAGTAAGGCGCCATTCCATGATCCAGGAAGAGTTGGAGTAGTTGATCATTAGGATAGGAGCTGCTTGGTACTATGACGCGATATAGCGGAGCATCCCCGATATAATAGGGTGGTCCTTTGACACGATATTTCCCTGGACAAAAAGGATCAGCCCCCTTGTCAAGTAGAATTTTAATGATTTTTAGCATCTGATCCATATATTGTTTGCCACCATTCCGGCTCAGGTATGGAAAGGATTCGCACAAACTATGTAGGAAAGTGTGTCCATGAATGTAATAATCAATGTAACTATCAGGATGATCTGAAAGATTTTGGCAAAGACTTTCAAGACCATCTAGATCTCGATTCCGTTTCAAACTGGTAATACTTTTCTCAATTTGCTGATGATTCATTTGGTAAAAAAAAAGAGAAGGGAAGTTTAATCAATTTTTAGATTCAAATAGTTAATCAAATAGTTAATGAGGAAGGAGTCTTTTTTAGAAGAACTAGACCTGGTTTATCGCCAAGTTTTAGATTTTTTCTTTGACAGTAATGGAGTTTTGATGTTTTAAAAAACTTCTGTTTACTGTGTTGTTTGACTATTTCGGCCATCAGATTCTTTAAATTTGAATCTTTTTCTAGGTTATGATTTTCGACCGTTGAAAGTGCATAAAAAGTTAAAGCATGTGGTGATGGAGCATTTGCTAAATGAAACCACCAATCTTTCTGGGATGCTTTACTAACTAACTTACTATTTTCGATATCTGACTGTCCTAGCTTAACAACTAAGTATGGTACATCAAGTGGAAGATCATCTGGATGTGAATATTGCACTAGTTCAATATTTTCAACATCATCTGGAATATAATAGTATGATTTTACCATTTTTGTATGGTTGTGGTTTGGTTTTACTTTAAGTTTAGTTCTGATTTTACTTTTATGCTTTTTTAATTCAATTTTGCGATCAGAAAATTGAAGACATTAAGTGACATTAAATAATATCATATCGTATCATAATGTCTTTCGAGAAGGAACTCAAGAAGGCCACTGGCACAATTAAGAGCGGATCCCAGCGAATGATCAGTTCTGACTATTTATTCCACTGCGCAATCGCTGACATTTTTCGGAAGGATCGCATCCACAATCCCGAAACAAATGAGCAAGAAGACACAATGGTTTTTCCTACAAATGAGGAGTTGACCATTTGGATGTGGAATCTTTTCGAGAAGGATCTGGCGACGAAGGCCCTACCAGCGAAGGCTCTAGAAAACATGAAGAAGCGAGGAATTTCACCCAAGAAGCCACCGGGCGAAATCCTAAACATCATTGTTGCTGCATCCAACACAACTAACCTAATTCTGGTTCATCACCCTGGGAAGGATGCTCTGGGGATTGATCTTGATGTCGGGCAACTAATCGAGGAAGTTATGGACGGAACTAGCTTTGAAATGAACCACACGGCGACTGATTATGTTGTAGTTGTCGAGTATGATGAGGGAAGCGACCAGAGTCCTTACAAGGAACGAGATGTCATTCTGCGGAATTTCTTTACTGCGCTAAAGAAGACTTCGATCTATCCTGTTGAATCAGATAGCGAGGAGGAGAGCGATGAAGAGGAGAATGAAGAGGAAGAGAGTGGTGAAACCTAAATTCAACACTAAATTCAACACTGAATTAAATTTATTTTTTATATGTTTCTTTCTTTTTCCAAGCATTCAATCTAAAAAATTGATTAAATAAAAAATCTAAAGAAACCTCTCATCTCAATTAGTAATAGTAATGATTGATATAATTTTTGTTTTGGGAGGTCCCGGGTCGGGAAAAGGAACTCTCTGCCAAGGTCTCAACCAAGATGGATGGAAACATATGTCTTTGGGTGAATTGTTAAGAGAAACTGCTAAAACTAATCAAGTGGTGGCCAATTTATTAGAAGGTGGTAACATGGTTCCATCAGATCTAGCAGTGGGAACCATCCACAAGTATCTGAATCAGTTAGACGACAATTCAAAAGTTTTAGTTGATGGATTTCCACGAAATGAGACCAACTGGGAAGAATGGCTCAAACAAACTCCAAAAGATAATCGATTAGATATCAAATGGGTAATCTTCCTTGAAACATCCAGAGAAGTGATGTTTAACCGGATTATGAGACGAGCTCTGAACTCATCCAGATCAGACGATCGGGAAGAGGTTTTTGAAAATAGATATCAACTTTATTTGGAGAGTCTTAAAGTTTTGGAAAGAGATGAATTAAAAAATATTTTATACAAGATCGATTCAAATGGTACTCCAAATGAGACCCTGGAACAAGTCCAGAAAGTGATTACAGAATTCTTCTAACTTAATTCTTTTAACTTAATTCTTTTAACTTTATTCTTCTGTAAAACTACCTTTGTTTTTAGAATCAAAAACCAATTTATAAAGATGATCATCAATATTTAGTTTAACTTTGTGGTCACCCTTGGCAATTAATTGAGTTAAAAGATAAAATAACTTCAGTTGTTCTTGTTGTTGATCAAAATGAGGAAAACATTGAGCTTCTTGTTCATCAGAATGTTCAATGATAGCATAATCTTTGGAATAAATTTTGAGATAATTATTCATGTAGATATCCATCTTTTTTTTATCATCAACTTGATTCTCTTCATTTTGAATTAGGTTAGCATAAAAATCAAATCCAGCCAGTCTCATTTCTGATCCTGTTCGATTAATTTTATCAATCACATCTAAATAAGTTAGAAGGCCACCCAGCAAGAATTCTGGTGGTGAATTACTTTTTCCTTTTTTAGCTTCTTCTTCCGAATAAACATATGATTGATATTGGGAATGCGGGATAATCTCATTGAAGACTTCCCGATAAGTTAAGTTGGGATAAACCTTGCGAAACCGATCATGATAAGGGAGATGTTTATCAGCGTCACTTAATTTTTCATTGAGAAGCTTGGAGTGATTTCTTGGTAAACAATCGCAATGGGTGAAAAAGCCTTGTTTATTGGCATCAAACTCGAAATCAATTGCATCACCGGGAAAGATTGGTTTTTTACAAAAAATACACGGAGCGGGCCTTTCAAAGGGAAACTTCTGATAAATTGCATTAATAAAACTTATTTCATTTAACCATTCTGGTGGATAATCCAGTTGGTAATGAAGTCTCATTTTTTGATTGACATAAAGAACATTGGTTTTAGATCCATAATCCTCAGGATTTGTTTTGGCTAGGACAATCCCGTGATTAATTCTAATTACAACGTCATAACTATCAATCTCTTTTCCCAAGCCGCGACCCTCTAAATAAGGAGCAGGTCCAACCATGATGATTCTTTTACCTTTTAAATAATCATAAAATTCTTTATCTGCTAAATTACGGATAGCAAATTTATTATGTATCCAATCGACTAATTTTTGACGACCAATCATTATATTGAATTTATTTTACAATTAATACTTAAGTTAATACTTAAATTATTTTATATTGTCTTCATTGTCCACGAGATTTAAACAGAAAATAGATTGCAACAGAAATTCCACTTATCAGAACCAGGAGCCAAAATAGAAGAAACCAGCAATACGCAGAACTGTTACTGCATTCCTCACAGAATCGGCGTCTGCTTCTTGGCACAGTCTCGTCTACAGATTCCTCTAATTCTAATTCAGAAAATTCTACTGGGGGAGTACCCGCTTGGATAGGTGGATCAGGCTCACTTGATTGATTTAATTGTGAATATACTCCATCTTCATTATAACATGGGGGCAGGCTTGCATCAGATCTAGATTTATAAGGGGGAGGATCCATTTATAGTTTGTTTGATAGGGTATTTATAGGATAGAATCAATTTTTTGATACTTTTTTAAAATAAAAAATAATTTAGAATTAATAATTTAGAATTAATAATTTAGAATTAATAATTTAGAATTTATTTTGATTGGATTATCATCCAAATAGAGTCTCATCCCCGCCAGTGGCGTTGTAGCGAGCTGCCGCATACAATATATAAGCAATCATAGCGATCACAAACACCGCACAAAACATACCCCCCAAGGCAAGTGCATTCTCCCGACAGCAATTTTTTTCTTCTATCTCATATTCAGAGTCAGATTCAGGGGATTCAGCTATAGGTTCAGGTGCAGATAATACTGCATTTGATCTAGATGCATTTGATCTAGATGCATTTGACCTTGTTGCATATGATCTTGATGTATTTGATTGAGGATAAACTTCATCGTAATATCGCGGGAGTCTTTCATTATACACTCGACAAACTATTGGATTATACACTCTTGGATTGTATGCTCTTTCGGTATATGCTCTTTCAGTATGTCTATAAGCTGGTGGATTCATTTATGATCTTGGGCAATGGTTAGCAACTTAATCAATTTTATGATGAATCTAATCCTCATCTTCTTCTTGGCGAGGCACTTGTCGTAATTGTTTTTTACTTCGGCAATTATCTTTCGCATATTTTTTTAAATAAGCTCGGCTAAAAACCTTTTCAATTCGTCCAGGATCACCTTCAAATAGCTTCAATACTTCTAGATTTTCAACTAGAGTGTTAAAGATTTGCCCACAGGCATCATTAGTTTTTGAGTTAGATTGTAAACTTTTTAATGAATCACTAATTTTCATTAAAAGATCCTCATAAATACGTAACTTGTCTTCAACTATACGCATTTTATCATCCTGAACTCGGAGTGATTTATCAACCTGTTGGTTGTTGGCACCACTTTTGACATCAGTTTTGGCGTTAGCGGGTGAATCTGGTAACAGTTCTTCATCATCCCATTCCTCATGCTTGTTTTTGCGTTCTTTTCGGCGAGGCATTTCTCGAAGAAAAAAAATATATAAATTTAAAATTCAATTTTTAATCCATTTGGATTTGTCCTAGATTTGTTCTAGATTTGTCCTAGATCATTCAAGATCCACAAGATAAGCATTCTGGGTCATCAATTTGGCATTGAGGAACAGTGTCAGAACTATCTCCGCCACTCTTTGGTGCTCTTCGTCGGGCACCTCGAGCACTCTTGTTTGTCAGCTTAGCACTAACAGTAATCTTCTTCGCGGTTACCTGACGTTTAGTTCTCATGTAATACTGACCAGTCTTTAATCCTCTTGACCAAGCATAAAAGTACATTGAAGTTAACTTGCTATGATCCAGATCAGTAACCCATAAGTTCATACTCTGGCTCTGGCAAATGTAGCGACCTCGGTCAGCTGCTTGATCAATAATGATCTTGGGACTCATATCCCAAGCAGTTTTATAGAGATCTCTTAAATCTTTCGGAATGGATTCAATGTCTTGAATACTACCATTGGCAACAACGATTTCGTCCTTTAATTCTTCAGACCAAAGACCTAAATCAATCAAATCAGAAACTAAATGCTTGTTGATCACAATGAATTCTCCGGCTAGGGTTCGACGTTTGTAGAGTAATGAGGTATATGGTTCACAACCTTCGTTATTGCCTAAAATTTGAGCGGTTGAAGCGGTTGGCATTGGAGCCAAAAGCAAACTATTTCTTAAACCGTAAAGAGCAATATCTTTTTTGAGTTTATCAAATTTGGGTTTCATTTCCGGACTTGGTTCTTCGCCCCACAAATCATATTGTAATTTCCCCTTGTGTGTTGGTGATCCAATAAACGAAGAATAAGCTCCTAAGAACTTATCTCGGTTAACTTCTTCCGGAATCAATTTCAAAACGTCTTCAAGATCTTTGTATTCCTTCTTTTCGACAGGAGTCATCTCCTTTTTGAGTTTGTTAGAGAGTTCCTTGTAACGAATCATTAACTTTTCACGTTTCTTAGCTATTTCAACTGAAGCTTTAGCGGCAGCATAGTAAATATGTTCAAAGATTTGGATGTTTAGGGCACAAGCTTCGGGGCTATCAAAAGAATATCTCATCAAAGCGAAAACGTCAGCTAATCCTTGGACACCAATTCCGATTGGCCGATGTCTTTTGTTTGATCGACGACATTCTTCAACTGGATAGTAGTTGAGGTCAATAATCTTATTCAAGTTACGAACAATGACTTTGGTGACTTCTCCCAGTTTATCAAAGTTAAAGGTGCGAGTCTTCTTATCAACAAATTTGGGTAATCCAATTGAAGCTAAATTACAAACAGCAATCTCATCTTTCGAGGTATATTCAATGATTTCGGTACATAAGTTGGAGCATCGAATAGTTCCTAGATTTTGCTGGTTCGATTTAGCATTGGCGTGATCTTTAAAGAGAATATAGGGTCCACCAGTTTCTTCTTGGGATTCGAGAATTCGAGTCCAGAGCTGTTGAGCTTTAATAACCTTTGTTCCTCGTCCTTCTTCTTCATATTTTTTGTAAAGAGTTTCGAATTCATCGCTGTGAGCATCATATAATCCAGGACATCTATCCGGACTCATTAAAGTCCATTGACCATCAGCTTTAACTCGTTCCATGAAAAGATTCGGAATCCAAAGGGCATAGAAGAGATCGCGAGCGCGAAGATCTTCGGAACCTTGTGGTTTCTTAAGGTCTAGGAAACCGAAGATATCAGCGTGCCAGGGTTCTTCATAAATGGCAAAGGATCCTTTTCGCTTGCCACCACCTTGATCGACATATTCAGCGGTCGTGTTAAAGACTCGGAGCATTGGGACAATCCCATTTGAAATACCGTTGGTACCGTTGATAGGAGTTCCTTGGGCTCTGATGTTGGGGATAGCTAAGCCAATTCCACCAGCGGTTCTGGAAATCATGGCACAGTTTTTCAAAGTATCAAAGATTCCTTCGATTGAATCATCTTTCATTGAAATTAAGAAACATGAACTGGCCTGTTCCATTGGGGTTCCCATGTTAAATAATGTTGGAGTGGCATGGGTAAAATAACCTTGTGACATTAAATCATAGGTTTTAATAGCTTCTTTAAAATCATTCCGGTGAATACCAATTGAGACTCGCAGGTACATGTCCTGGGGTCTTTCAATTGGTCTCCCTTCTGATTTTGTTAAATAAGAACGGAACAAAGTCATGAAACCAAAGTATTCTAGAGCATAATCTCTTTCATATTTGATAACATTGTTGAGTTTATTCTTGTGTTTTTGAATAATCTTGAAAACTTCATCATTAATCAGAGGCCTGTCGCGGCCGAGAACATCTTTGTGACGATGGAGTATGTCAATTGTTTCTGAGAAAGATGGAGAAGTATTTTTCTGATGATTGGAAATTATAATTCTCGCAGCTAATGTCTGATAGTCGGGATGTTTAGTTGTTAAGTTGGCACAAATTTGAGCTCCCAATTCATCCAGACGGGAAGTGGAAATATTCGGACAAATTTGATCCATAATCTTCTGAGAGACCATATCAGCATTAACTTTTAAACCTTTTGAGAGGACGCGGATTCGCTTACTGACTTTACCAAAATCTACACGTTCGAGAGTTCCATCTCTCTTGGTTACATAAATCATATCATCGTTAGGACCCATATCATCTTCAGAGACATTATCTAAAAAAGTTTTGAGCGGTTCTTCACTTGTCATTTTGTTAATTTAGGTGATTAAACTTTTAGTATTAGAGATTAAATTACTTGATATTCTCATTAAATCAATTTTTTATTTGCTTTAAAATTAATTAACCTAGAAAAGGGTGATTAGATTTCTTTTGAACTTTACTTTGGAACTCTCTAGGGAAATTTTAAGTTAGGGCTTTATTTTTTAAAATCTAAATTTAATTTTAAGGTGTCTAATAAATTAAAAATCTAATAGTTAGTTAATAAACTTTAGGTTCAAATATGTCTAAAATAGAAATTGGTAATGCCAACAATTTTGTTTATATTCCTGATGGACAGGCAAATATGTTTTTAATGAAATTAGCTGGAAAATTACGTTCTCTTCTTTCAGAGGGTCCCAATCGTAAATTTGTTTCAAAAGAGTCGATAGGTGGACAATTTCCAAGTTTTCCCTCTGGTGATGGTAAACCTGGTTGGGTACAACCATTGAAATGGGATAATACTGGTAAGGAAAGTTATCAACCAAAATCATCTGATTATTCGGAATGTACCATAATTGATGAATCGCAATTAAATTATCTTAATCAAATCTTTGGTCGTAATGATGTCACTACCCCACCAAGTAATTTAAACGATCGTATTAAATATTTATGTAATGGAGAATATAATATTTATCCAGATGGAGTATTCACCCATAAAGATGGTAGTTTAAAAGTTCAAAATAAACGATCCAAGGTTAAAATTCCATGGGTTATGGTTAATGGAATGATCATTCCAGTTAATCCTTTTGTTGGAGGTGGGCTCGAAATAGTCACTGGCACAGATGATCTAGATACATTGATAACTAGTATATTAGATGTCCCAGAAGGTCCTAGAGGACCATCCGTTGTAAATAACGGTATTGGTCGATATACTGGGCATTGGGGTGCAAATCTAGCTGTTGATGGAGTAATAAGATGTGGAAAAGGAGCAGATACTAAATTAATTGGTATTCATGGACCATTTGGTAGAGGTGCTACTATGGTTGGTGGTATGTTAGAAACTGCTGGTGGGTTTTTTGGATTAACTAAAGAATTAATTGAAGAAGGTCGTTTGTTTCCAGAAGATTTACAATTAACTATGCCAAATCAAGAAATGCCCAAGCTGTTTCAAAAAAAATATCTATGCACTCCCGAATATCTTGCTGAAGGAGAAGATTATGTTAAAGCTGCAGTTGAAGCCGCCAAAGCTACCAACAGCAAGGTAGATGAAACTGATGTAGCTTTTAAAGCCATCATTGCCGAAAATAGTATTCTCTTTCAATTAGCTGATAATACCGCAAAAAGAGGTCATGGAGCTAAATTACAAATTGGAGATATGAAATCACTAAATGCAGCTGTGAATGGAGATGGTGTTTCTGAAAAAGATATTGAAATAGCTTTTGAATTCGCGAACAATTATCCTATTAATCATTTAGCTTTTGGAATGAGTCTAATGGAAAATGATAATCGGAATACAGCGTTCTCTTTCATGACTAGTCATGGACTATTGATTGATATCTCTGATACTCAATTTGAAATCCTTAAAAAAACTAAATCACAACTAGTCACTGGCGAAAGTGATGGGTTAGTGGCCATTAAAGTGAGTGAATTAAGTAATCCAACCGATCCAGTTACTAATCTGTTTAGCCCTAGTGAAAAGAAAGTTAATGTATGGGGGACTCATGTTCATCATTTAAAAGCTATTGATAAATCTAGTAGCGCATCAGGCGCTGTTATAGCTGGTATTAAAGCACAACTAGGTATGATTGGTGGCAAACCCAAGCGGAAACAAACCAAAAAGAAATCAAAATCCAAAAAATCACAAAAAAAGTCTCAACGAAAACGAGGTGGAGGAAAAAAAAATAAAAGATCTCAGAAAGAAAAAAATAAACACTCTCATAAGCAAAAAAAATGAGATAACAAATTAAAAAGACCCTTTTCTAGGTACCTCTAAAATTTAACTTTTCATTTTAAACTGCTTTTTAACTTTTAACCTAGAGCTAGAAAACCCTCTTTTAAGAATGTTTTTCTGTTCATAATGTAAATGAGTAACAAATCTAAAAGTAACAAGACAACTCAGAAAGTTTCTAGAAAATCATCTAGAAAATCTAAATCATCTAAAAAATCATCTAAAAACTTACTAGATCAATACAAAGTAACAAAGCTTAAAAATGGGATCCCTGTAATTATGACCCGTAACCCCAATCAAACGACAGTGACAATAGCCATCTTTGTTAAAACTGGTTCTAACTGGGAAACACTAGAACTAAACGGAATTGCTCACTTCCTAGAGCATTTGTTTTTCAAGGGAACTGAGAAAAGGCCTAGTCAAACTGAACTTTCCAAAGAACTAGAAAACTATGGAGCTCAATCTAATGCCTTTACTTCTCATGAAATGACTTGCTATCACATCCGAGTTAATTCTGATTATTACTTAAAGATCATTGAAATTCTAGGTGATATCATGACCAATTCCCTTTATCGACCAAACGATATTGAAATAGAAAAGAAAGTTGTTATCAATGAGCTTAAACAACGCTACTCCAATCCTGTTTATCAGTTAGCAAATGAGTTCTATGGTAAATTCTTTAAAGGACACCCAATCGCTAAATCAGTTGTTGGTAAACCATATTTGATTAAGAAATTTGATCGTTTCAAGGTTATGGCTTTTCTCTATATGCATTATCAACCTAAAAATCTAGTAATTTCAGTATCAGGAAATTTCTCATCTTATGCGACCCTAGAAAAGCATCTCGAGCTGAATTTAGGATCCAACTTTCATACTAGGTGGAAATCTGATTCAACTTTTTTCAAAAGAGAATATGAAAAATTAGGTCTCTACCAATCTCAATGGAAGAGAATCCTAGCTCTAATGAGTAATCAGCAGAATTTTTCTTCAGTTTCAAAGAAAATAAATTATCATATTTCAAAGAAGTCTTTGGAGCATACTTTCGTTGTGATGGGTTTTCCAGGAGTGTCTTTCAACGATCCAGCAAAATATCACTTGCAACTTTTATCTCATGTTCTAGGAGTCGGAATGAGTTCAAGACTTTTTGATAAAATCAGGTCTCAAGAAGGTTTGGTTTATTCAATCAAAGCCTATCATCAAGCTCATGATTATAATGGAGTTTTTGCTATTCAATACAGTTGCAATCACACTCCAAAACATCAAATTAAAATCCTGAAATTAATCAAAAAGGAATTGGATTTGCTTCAAACTACTTTAATTGATCAGGAGGAATATGAAAAAATTCTTAATAAATTCATTAGTCGAGTCAGAATGGCTCAGGAGAATTCTTACGAGAATTGCTTTCACTATGGAGTTCAATTAACAAAAGGCAATGACATTAAAACTTATTCGGACTTAATTGATATTTATCAAGATATCAGCCGAGAAGATTTACAAGCTGCTGCGGCAACTTATTTTGACTATAATAAGATTTTGATTCAAACTATTTCCCCAGTTAAGGTGTTTGCCGAAAATTATCAAAAGATCTTTCAAAACCATAAAATTGAAGAGCAAAATTAAATTTAAAGGGAAATCAAAAGATAAATCAAATCATAGATGATGTTAACTGCTGTCAGACGATTCTCTAGCGTATCACAAAGATCTACTTTAAATTGTTATACGAATGCTCAAAAATTATTTCCAGGGGGATCAAACGGTGAATTCCGTTTTAAAAATCCAATCATCCTTAGAGAGGGGAAAGGAGCTCGTGTCACAGACATAACTGGAAAACGATATGTTGATTTTACTATGGGATGGGGATCAGTTCTAGCTGGTCATTCACACCCAGAAATAGTTGGACCAGTCGGTAAAGAGCTTGCTTCAGGAACTAATTTTGCCGGATTAAATGTTTATGGAGTCGAATTAGCCGCTAAACTTAATCAGATTCATCCCGAATCATGCCAACAAGTCCGTCTAGTTGGATCCGGAACTGAAGCCACTGAATACATCTGCCGTTTAATGCGAGCTTACACTGATAAACAGTATATACTAAAATTTGAAGGAGCTTATCATGGTTCTAATACCATTGGAATAACTAGTTTATTTCCAATCAAAAAAATGGATTATCCATTTCCTGAGCCAACTTCAGGTGGAATTGACAATGAACCAAAAATTCTAGTTGCTCCATTCAATGATTATAAAACAACCGAAAAAATCATCAATGAATATAGTGGTCTGTTGGCTGGGGTTCTAGTTGAACCAATTCATCGATGCACCCCACCAAAAGGTAATTTCCTTGGTCAACTAAGAGAAATATGTGATCAAAAGAAGATTCTTCTCGGATTTGATGAAGTGGTGACTGGGTTCAGATTGCATCTCGGTGGCGCGGAAACTTATTATCGCGTTAAACCTGATTTAGTGGCTTATGGTAAGGCTCTAGGTGGTGGATTTCCAATTGGAGTTGTTGCGGGACGCAGTGACATTATGGAATTGTTTAATGAGAATCGGATGAATAAGGAACCTTATGTCTGGGGTGCTTCGACCTATGGAGGAAATCCAGTTTCCTCTTTGGCGGCCCTAAAGATGATTGAGATGCTAGAAGACAATTCTTGTTATGAGTTTTTGCATCACCAGGGTCGATTCCTAAGAGACGAATTGACTAAACTCTTAAAAGAATTTGGGATTGAAGCTCAAGTAATTGGCAATGGTCCGATGTGTCAAATCATATTTTCACCGAATCCTGTTCAGAATTATCGTGAACAATTTGATTCGGAGGATCGAGAATTTCGCCAGGCTTTCATGAATAAAATGGTTGATAACGGAGTTTATTTGAATCCGATGTCAACTAAACTTTATCTTTCGTTGGCTCATAAAAGTGATGTGATTGATGAATTTCTAAATAAAACTAGAAAGACTTTGAATGATTTACGGAATTTTAGAGATTTCAAAAAATTAAGTTGAATCAGAAAAAAAGTTTCAGAACCAAAGAAGTTTAAAAAGTTTTAAAAGTTTTAACATTTTTTAACATTTTTTTTTAAAAGATATAGAATTAGAATTTATAACTAGAATTTATAACTAAAGTGAACAAGGATTGAATGATTTTATCAGATAGAATCAAATCAAGATTAGACTGGAGAAGTCTTTATTATCTGGCCTCAACTTCTAAGAATCAGGCTTATCAACTCAATCAATTACATCGAAGGAGCGCTTGTTACATAGTAATCTATTCGATAAGTAATGGTTTAAAACATGGAATGGCCAAGGTTTATTATCATGATGGGACTTTGCAGCGTCAAATCGAGTATTTAAATGGTTTTATTCATGGTTTAATGATTGAATATTACTCAAACAATCAAAAAGCCGTTCAAATTAAGGTTTTTGCTAATCAACCACATGGAACATATCAAACTTTTTATCCAAACGGTCGGATTAGAACCCAATATAAGTTTTTGAATGGTATCACTCATGGTCAATTCAAATCTTTCTATCAGACTGGTCAAATACATCAGGAAGTTTATTTTCATTATGGAATCAAATCAGGATTTGAAAATTATTATTGGATGACCGGAGATCTCAAATCGCAAACCACTTACCAAAATGGAATTAAAAATGGTCGTGAAATTCATTGGTACAATGATCAGCAAGCTTCCAAAATTTTATATTGGAAGAATGGGAAAAAAAAAGGATTATATCAAGAATGGTATTGCCACGGGCAAGCCAAAATGGTTACCTATTATCATCAAGATTTACTCAATGGATCTTATGGCGAGTGGTGGGACAATGGAGAAATAGCTAAAAATTGTCATTATATTGATGGCGAATTAACTGATTCATTAACAACTTTTGACCAGGATGGTAATTTAATGTTATCTGAATCTTACCTTGGTGGAATATTACATGGTTATTCTCATCAATTTTTTCATGGACCAACTCGAAATAAACATTTATCAGATTTAGAAATTCCAGAAGATGGATTAGTTGAAATTTCAGAAATGTATTACCATGGGGAATTAAATGGAATAACAATAGTTACCATCAATGGTGCTAAACGACGAACCATTTTATATATGGATGGGTTAAAGAATGGTGGTCAAATGGAATATGATTCAGAGGCTCGTAAGTTGAGAACCTTGTTTTATGTCAATGGCCACAATCAATTAATTTTGGAAGAGAAAAATTGAATTGTATCAAGTCTAATTAAAAATATTAGATTCACCTTCTACTATCTAATGACTACTTACAACAAACCTGGTGAAGATCTCACTCTTTATACCGTCGTCCAATCCCATCTGGAAAAAAAATATCCAAAAGTTTCTGAAAAATGGCGTGTTCAAATGAACAATTTACATATTTTGCCATTTGCCCTTATTCAGAAAGCGTCTTATGTTTTAAAGGATCTTTTAGAGGCTATTCTAGCCGAGGAAGGAAATTGCAAACCATCCGGTTGCCTACAAACCAATGTTGATTATCAAAAATTTTTGATTGGAGAAACCAGAAATCAAAAGAAAGATCATGAAACAGAATATGTCAAGGCTCACTGCCTAATCAATTCGCCAAATGATCCAGTTTATCTTCTTTGCTTTGTTCAGAATGCCATTGCAACAATTACTGTTCAACTACCAACTCTACGAAGCATTCGACGATTTGTGAAAGGTGTTAAGTCAATCTTCGGGGATTCGTTCTGGAAAGAAATAGACCAAACCCGAGTAATCGATCGCGATGGTAAAAGCATCATCACTCTCCAATTGCACAATCGACGAAGATTTTTCGAAGAATCAACTAAGAAATCCAACGACAAGCAAACCAACAACAAGAAACCCAACAACAAGCAAGTTGAGAACAAGCAAGTTGAGATCAAGAAACCCAACAACAAGCAAGTTAAGTAAATAATTTAAATAACCAAATTAGATAAGAAACCACCACATGTGTTATCTGGAAATAAACCAATAATAACACACATAACCCAACAAATCATTAAATTGATACCCCATCCACATAGGTTTTTTTATTTGCATATCTTTATCAGTAAAATAAAATAACTCTTTAAAATAAGATTAAATAAGATTAAATGCATCCAAGAAGAATTAATATTGCAGAAGATAATTCATGTATGTTTAATGCAGTTCATTATTTAATGAACAACGAAACTCCTCAAGAACTCCGTCAAATAGTTGCTAGTATTATCCTAAGTAAACCACATATCTACACCAAAGTATATTTAGGAAAAGATGTCGATTCATACATTGAAGACATCATGAGCCCTGACCAGTGGGGAGGAGCAATTGATCTTCAAATCATTGCTGAATATTATAAAACAGAAATTGCCGCTTTTAACATCGAAAATGGTAAACCCGTTGTTTATGGAGAAGGCCGAGATTTCCCAAACCGAATTTATCTAATTTATAATGGAATTCATTATGATTCTTTAGTAATTGAGTTTGGAAAAGATTTTGAAGCACTCCGGATTTTTTCTAGTCAGGAAATGGAATATTTTGAGTTATTCAGAGATTTAACAGCTCTCTACACTGAAAAAGGCGATTACATTAATTTAAACAAATTTTCGACCCAATGTCAAACTTGTCTTAAAAAATTGTTAAATTCAAAAGATATTCAAGAGCATGCCACTAAAACGGGTCATACCGACTTTAAAGAGGTCCGTAACTAAGTACCATGATGCATAATAACATCATTAACGTATAAAAAACCATTCTTTTATTATAAGTTTTTAAGTGAATATGGACATTTTCTGTTACAAATTCCCATGTTACAATCCACCACAATAATATTAACGCCTCATGACAAAAAGACATCCTTTACTTTGGATTAAACATAATAATTTTGAGCTAACTTCATAAAAATATACCCAGCAATTATTAAAAGTGCTAGTAGGCCTATAATTTCAATGCTAGAACCAATGCAAGGTGCCCCCCACATATTGTCCATATTTTTTTGAGTTAAAAAGCCACCTCCACCAAAGCCCATAAATCCTTCAGTCAGTTGCTTTTGGGACGATACTTTTCTCTCTTTAACAGTTTTAGTTTTGTCAACACTGGAATGCGATCTAATCATATTTGTGTTTGTATATTCTAATAATGTTCCAAGAGAAAAAATAGTTAATAAAAGATTATTAATTTGATCAGTACCATCTTGTGAATCAGAATGAACCCAGCTCCCTCCAACACTCTGGTTTTTCACTAACCTAACTACAAATCTTAAATGATCAGCTTGATTCACTTTTGATAAACTACCCAACAAAGCAATCAAAACTAAAGTGTAAGACTTAGCTGTATCAAGATGATAAGGATCATAATTTGTATCGTCCTTAAAAATCTTAATTAACTCTCGAGTAACCTTTTTTTTTAATTTTTGATAAGATTTATTTTTAAGGACTTTTTGTGGATTTTTCTCCATTAAACCAAACAAAGCCAAACCAACATTCAAATATTTAATTTGATGTTGGCCAAAGCCATCCAGAATAGGTATTAGGCTACTAAGACGGCTTAGAAAAGCATTCCCTTGATTAAGATGCGTTTCCAGTTTACGAACATAGACTTCAGTTGGGTACTTATTTCTCTTTTGAAAAAAAATATCTTTCAAAAATTCATTTGAAAACAATTCATCATCATCTTTCTTGAAATCTAACATCGATTTAGGATGATCTTCCCGAAAATTCATCGCGCATCGGTACAAATTATGACAATCCTCTTCATATCCTAGATTTACTCCATAATGACCCTGGAAATAGGCCAACATAATTGAAACACCTCCATCATTGACCATTTCAGTCTTTTCACGATCCATGACTTCGAGCCGATATTGACGAAGATATTTAATACTTTTAGCAATGGATTTTTTAATTTTTTTTTCTATATTATGTTCTTTTTTCCTAGGTTCTTTCCCAAGTTCTTTCTTAGTTTCTTTCCTTTGTCCTTTACTCATTTATCATCTTGAGAGAAAATAATTTGGAAGTCATGTACAAGAAAAGTCTAATTGAAACATAAATTAGGATTGGAAAAACAATCCAAGCTAACAAAATCTTCCAAAATGGATAATCACTAGTTGATTTGGATTGTAATTTCTTTTTCTTAGCAGCCCTTTCTAATCTCGACTCAAATCCCTCTTCTAAATCCAAAACATTATTTTGTTTTTTAATTGTCTCCATTGAATAAGTCTCAATGAATTTCTTTGAATTTGAGTCAAGATGATCTCTCATTATCCCATAAGCTAACCACGACTTAAGATAGTTTTGATCTTCTTTGATATCCCACCAAATATCTCCACCTTTCGTTTTGACTGTCATCTGGGTTTGCAGCAGCTTCAAAGTCATTTTCTGACCCAGACTTTTAGCTTCTTGAGATTGCTGATTATAAACAATTAAAGCCCAAGTCACAAACAAATCTCTATCATTCACTTTAGGATCAGCCATGTAATTTTCCACAAAATCTTTTAATATCTTATTAAATTTTCTTTTAACCGTTCCATATTTTTTGCGATCAAATCCCAATTTATAATTATTTTTAAAAGCAATAAAAATCAACAACATTTCCCCGATATTTTTAACCCAAAGTAAAGATTCTCCAGAATCCTTTTCTTTTTTGACATAGGAATCAAGGAAATTATCCCAATGCGCCGCAAATGGAGCTTTTTGACCTTTCAAATAATACATTTTTAGGTAACCAGAGGCAAAGATATCATGATCTACTTTTTGGGGAGTTTGATCCAGATCTTGGTAAAGACCAAGAGAGATCTGATGAAATTTATTTCCTTGAACTCTTTGACCTTGGTTTGGTAAAGTCAATTGGTATTTATTTTTATAATAGGTTACAATTGCTGAAATACCGCCATCATATTTAGCCTTAGATTTAGCGGATTTTCTTTTTATTTCTTTATTTCTCAAAACCATTTCTATCTTTTGCAAAAAGGTTTTCAGATATTCTTTTTTCTCCTCATAGGACATTCTTAAATTACAAAAAGAGAAAGTTTATGAAGTTTTATTTATTATTATTCTGATCATTCTCATTATTCTCATCATTAAGATTCTTATTGAAATCGTCTTCTTCTTTCTTAAAAACCACAAAGTATAAAATTATTGGAAGAGCAATAATAATCAATAGAACGAGCAGTAATAAAAGTGGCCAGAGAACCAACAAGAATGATGTCCAATCTTCAAAAAGTCCAAACATGACTCCTGTTTTAATTGGTCTATTGGCGCCATAAACTCTAACAGAGCTAGCTGAGCTAGAATAAGATTTAGATTTAGTTGACATTGTTTATTTTTTAGAAAGAAAAAAAATAAAATGTTACATAAAATATTGCACAAGAGGGAATGCGTTTAATTATAATTAAGTAGTATCTTCCAATTAAATTACAATGTGTATCATGATGACTCCGCATGAACCTAGTAGCACTAGGTTAATCAACATCCCTGTCCTTTTTAACGGTCGTAAATCATTCTTGCTTTCCTACACCAATGATTTAAAGGTGGGTCAATCAGCCTTCCAGGCTCCAGCCACATCATTACCTTTAATGGGTATGCCCTTTCAAAATCAAACTCAAACTCAAACTAACAATTCAGTTGGTGTAATGATTGTTCCGATACCTAACCCCTCTCAAATCAGAGAATTTGGTTTGGTATCAGCTTCGGATCCCCAAGTTAAAACCTTTCGTCACTCAGTTCATAATCTGGGAAAAGGTTTAATGAGTGCTTACATGGCACTCAGTTATTCAAATGGTTCGCGTGGTATGAGTTACTCAAGCGATTCCAAATCACTTGAAGTTGTTCGAGTTGGTAACTATGATATTTCAGTCGCTCCATCATATACAGAGCTTCTCGAAAACATTAATTGGAATCATTTCCAGTTGCCACATGATTTTGAAAGACGAAAAGCAACTTTCTTAGACCAATCTCTTTTTAAGGATTCAATGGCCTATGTAGTTGCTAAAGCCGTCGATAATATTAAAGACGACGGTTTTGGAGTTATTTATCCTGATACAGGATATACTTATTTCCCAACTGCTCATGAAGACAATGGTGGAAATCATGCTTATGATGTTCTCTGTTATGATTTTACTTTAAATTCTCATCAATATCCTTTTAAAGTGTCCCAAAATCAATACTCATACATCATTGGTAGTTATATGGTTCCGGCTAAAAATGGGGAGATCTTAACTTTGACTGAAAACAAAACTTCTTTGCTGAATCAAGCTTTAGACAAACTTCCTCTTCGCTGCCTGACCAATCAAGGACGTTCAGCTAGCTTTCAAATCAATTATCAAGCAATCAAGGTTATGAACTTAATCCCGATTGGCATCGCAGCTAAAAATCAGAATATCTGGGATACACCGGCTGAACCGGTTCTTAACTGCGACCCTTCCAGTCAATCTCTCAAAATTCCACCACAAAAACGCCAACCGACATTGGTGTCTTCAGCACCTAAAGCAGCAACCAAAGCAGCAACCAAAGCAGCAACCAATGGATCTGAGTGTTCTATTTCTTGATCACAAATCACTTTCTAAATATAAATTCTGTTCTGGATCGCTGGTGGTTAAAACTTGACCATAAAATCCCCGGAACAACCAATACCAAGGAGAGTATTCTCCTTCAAGTTCATCATTTCCAAGCCAAGCATTTTGCCATTTTAAGAATGATCTTTCTGGATGCGGCATCATTCCCAAATGACGCCCATTTTGACTCAAAAGTCCCGCCACATTATCAATCGATCCATTTGGATTATAGGGATACCTAGCAGATTGATAAGTAATTACTGGATATCCATCACCCAATGAGGTTAATTTACCCTCTCCGTGGGCGACCCAGCAGCCCCATCTAACACCATTTAAGTTCTTGATAAATTCAGGTGAGTGAGGTGATAAAGAATCTGAAACTTCTAAATTCAACCAACGTGATTCAAATCGTTCCGAATCATTTTCTTCTAGTTTGGCATCTCCAAACCATCCAAGGCGAGTCATCAATTGGAAGCCATTACAGACTCCTAAACTAAACTTTTTAGGATTTTGATAGAATTGATCAAATTGATTTTTTAATTTAGGATTTTCGAGAATCATTTGAGCCCAACCATTGGCTGATCCAAGAACGTCACCATTGGAGAAACCACCCACCAGAGCTAAACAGTCAAAATCCTCCAAACTAAGTCCATTAAGAAGTTCAGAAGTTTTAGCATTGGTTGTCTTAAACCCAGCTACGTTAAAGGCCTCTTGCATTTCGCGATCTCCATTGCTACCATCCTGTCTTAGAATTAAACATGTCACCTCATAGATTGAAGCATAATCTTCAGGCGGATATTTTAAATTTCCCAATAAATAATTTTTCAATCCACCATTCAAAGCTAATGATTCATATTCATTTTTGATTACTTTTGGATTAGCTTGCTGAAGTTCTAGTTGATAAGATCGTTTTTCCCAAATTTCTCTGGCTTGGAGTAAAGTCCAATACATTTGCATTTCAGGAATACTAATTGAGATCCGAGTTGTTGGCCCCAGAATCTCTGGTTTTAGGCTTAATTTCGAGTTAATATAATCAAAATCTTTCTCTAGAATTTGGATCACTAAACCCAGTTCTTCATTAAAATAGAATTCCGCTGTTTGGTTAAAGGTCATTTTCCTTTTAACTGAGGATCTTAACCCAATATTATTGGCCAAAGACATTTCGATTAAAGTTGTAATCAATCCACCATCGCTACGATCATGAACAGCTAGAATCTTCTCCTCAGCAATTAAATTTTGAACTTCTGTCCAAACCTTTCTGAAAAGTTCTGGCGAATCCATTCGAGGATAAAAGTCCTCGCTCAAGGTTAAACCACTTTTCGGGAAATATTCCTGAGCTAGGATTGAACCTCCTAAGCGATTCTTTCCCTCTCCAAAATCAATTAGAAGTAGGATTGATTCCTCTGATGTTTCAACTAGACCAGAATTAACTTTGACTGTTAAATCTGGAACAGGAGCATAACCAGAAAGAACTAGAGTTGCGGGGGAAATTATCTTGGTTCCATCATCTTGACGGCTAACCATTGATAAACTGTCCTTTCCACCATCAATCACGGGACCCAATTGACAACATAATTTGGATAATCTTTCAACCGCTAAATACAGAGAATGACCATAACCTGGTTCTTTGGGAGACCACATCCAATTACCAGAAATACGAATTTGATCGATGGCAGGGATTTTAGCCCCAATCATGTTCAAGAGCATTTCACCAAAAGTCATTTCAACCATTCTTTCTGGTTGGTTGAGACCTTTTAAGGGTTGCTCACCAATTCCAAGAAGTGTTCCGGTATATTTTCCATTTTCGGGGCTAATTTTGTAGGATGTGGCAACCAGAGCATAATCAGAAATAGGAACCTGGTATCGTCCAACTGTTTGTTGTTGGGCAACTAAGCCACTGACAGATCGATCAACTTTGTTAACTAAGAAACTTTTTGAACCAACAGTAACATTTCCCAGAACTTTTTTGACTAAATCGGTTAAGAATCTAGGTAGATCATTCAATAGCTGATTCTGATTGGTGGTTGGATCAGAAATATAAACAGGTTTTCTTGGTTCAACCCTCATAATTTTAGCTGGAATATTTTCAAGCATTAAATCTAAATCGAAAGAACCAACCATTTGACGACCATCACAAACTTCTAAGAGACCGGTCTCATTAGTTTGACCAATTAATTCTAACTCTAATCCTTCCGCTGCCGCAAACTCATAAATCAATGGAACATCACTATCTTTGACTAGAAAAGTCACCTGTTCCTGAGATTCAGATGACCATAATTCCAAAGTCGATAAAGTTGGATCACCCTTTCGAACTTCATTCAATTGAACAATTCCACCCAATGGACTAACAATTTCCTTGGTTACATTTGCCATTCCACCGGCGCCTTGATCATGAATACTCTGGATTGGATTTGGAGAATGACCAGCACATTTTGAAACAAATCTAGTCAATCTATTTTCCATTTCTGGATCACCTCGCTGAACAGCTTGATAATCTAATTCTTTATTACTATCCGAATCATTACGGCTAGAAGCGGATCCACCTCCTAGGCCAATTCGATAAGTTGGTCCACCGGCCCGAACAATAATTAAATTGGGTTCAACTGGATTTTTATAAAGATTTTGATGGTAAATATGTCCTAATCCTCCCGTAAACATAATTGGTTTTCGAAAAGATAAATTCAAATCTTTTTCAGTAAAGGTTCGAGTGTATCCTAGAATGATTGGTTCACCAACTTTGTTTCCGTAGTCTGAAGCACCATTGCTGGCTTCAATTAATATTTTCATGTTTCGGGCTTCTTCTTTGGTTTGTTGATCTCCTTTCGAAAAAGTTCCGACACTGTATCCAGCAGTTCCAGCAATCATACTGGCTCCTCTTCCGGTAGCAATCACATCTCTGATTCGCCCACCAATTCCAGTTGCCGCTCCTGGGAAAGGACATACTCCAGTGGGAAAATTATGAGTTTCAGCTGTAAAGCAGAAATCAATTTCTTGTGGTCGTTCATTTTCATAAACCTTAAAGCCTTTGATAACACTTGAATTATCTGAAAAAGCCACTAATGAATTTCCAGGGTTCTTTTTGTAAGGCTTTTTGACTAACTGGAACATCGTCTCCGGCATTCTCTCGCCATCAACATAAACATAGCTGTTAAAAGTCCAATGTCTAGAATGTTCACTATTCGATTGGCCTAGATCATATAGTTCTAGGTTGGTTGGAATGCGACCTAACTTTTTGTAGATGCTGGTGTAGAAGTGAATGTCTCGATCATCAAGACTTAACCCATAAATCAAATTATATTTCGAAATATCTTTTAGTTCTATGTTGAAGTTGGTTTGATAGTTGATTTGGTAATCAAAATCAAAAGGGGAAACTCTCCAACTAGTTAATCCGGTTGAAGGATAGATTTCCATTTGAAGAGCATCAAAAGAATCTTTCCAATTGGGGTCTTTGGTTCGGATTGCTTTTTCAATTCTTTCTAGGTGTTTTAAACCAGTTGAATGGATGATTTCTTTGGCGATCACTGACCAAGGTGTTTTGACATTTAGTCGGGGACCATATTCAGTTAGGTCTTCACCATGCAAATTACTTGTCAGGCTGAGGGGATCTGACGAGTTTCCTTTGATAATTTTATCAAGTTTTTCTAGGTCCTCGCTGCTTGGCTCTTCAGCCCAAGAACTATAGTAGACATTTTCAGTCGTTTCAGAAATTAATTGATATGTTTGGTACATCATGGAATATATTTCTTTCTGAAGAAGTTCTCAATTCAATTTTAGGTCAATTTCAGAGTTTCAGAAAATTGAATTGAGATGAAGCAATAATTTGTTTTTTTTTTGTTTTATAGAAGTAGTTGCTCAATTAAAACTTCAAAGAATAATGTGCGGTATTATTGCTTTATGGGATCCTAAAAAAAACCAAACTTTACCTAATTTAATTCAAAAGCTAAAACGACTTCAACATCGTGGTCAAGATTCATTTGGGTATGGATATTTAACAACTTCAGGGAAAACTCTGGAAGTTCATAGAGAAGCTGGATTAGTCAGGGATTACGACTTAAAATCCAAAGCTTCGACGAATTTTGCCCTTGGGCATTTAAGATATTCAACCTCTGGTTCAGCAAAGGGTGCTAGTGAATCGCAACCACTTGGTGGAGATAATTTCCTGTTATGTCATAACGGAAATTTGCCTAATCATTCAAGGTTAGAAAAGGATTTGGAGATGACTACTTCATGGGAAGGAAGTGACACACAACTCCTAACTTTGTATGTCAAATCGCTTTATTCAAAGCATCAATCTTGGAAAGAAGTTTTAGAAAGAGTCATGAGGAGAATTCCAGGAGTCTATTGCTTGTTACTGTTAACCACTGAAGGGATGTGGATAGCTAGAGACAAGTATGGATTACGTCCTCTTCTAATTTCAGGTCGAAAAGAGGATGGTTGGTTAATTGGTTCCGAATCAGTTATTTTTGATTATGGAAAAAGTTATCAGAACATTGAACCTGGTTCTCTTTTACATTTAAAACTAGATGGAACAATGCATAAAAGTCAAATATATACTAGTTGTTTAACCCCTTGTATTTTTGAGTATATTTATTTTCTAAACCCCAATTCAATCATTGAAGATGAATCAGTAGCTAAATTCCGTTCTCGATGTGGAGAACTTTTAGCTAAAAAAGAATGTCTTCGTTTTGATTCAGAATATATTGTCATTGCCGCACCAAGTACTGGTTTAATATCAGCGCAACAATACGCTGAATCGCTTAATTTAAATTATCGACCCGAAATACTGGAAAAAAAGAAAAAAGCTGGAAGAACATTCATCCTAGAAAATAACAAAAAAAGAATTGAAGCCTGTCTTAATAAATACACCTTCAATGATGATTTGATTAAAAATAGTCGCCTGATTCTAGTTGATGATTCTTTGGTTAGAGGTAATACTTTGAGAGTCATTAATCAGATTTTAAGGGAGAAAGGTGCTTTGGAAATTCATGTTAGAATTGCCTCACCACCAGTTAAATTTCCTTGCTATTTTGGAATTGATATTCCGACACCTGAAGAATTAATCGCTAATTCTTATCTTGATCAAAATAAAAATTTAGATTGCTCTGAACTGGCCTCAGTTTTAGGTGCAGATTCTCTAGTTTATTTAGACTTATGTGACATGTCAGAAGCTTTTAATAAAAAGAAATTTTGTTCTTCGTGTTTTGATGGAGAATACAATTCAAAGCTGTTGGAATGGTGATTTAAATAATTTCTTTTAATAAATTAATAATCTTAATCTTAATAATATTTCTTAATCTATGTCTGATTTAAGTAAAAAAGCATCTGACGCTGCCAAGTCATTACTCAAATTTTCTGGAGTAGGCTTACTGTTGTCATCTAGTTCTGAAAAGTTTGAAGATAATACTGATCAAGAAGTCAAACTATCAGCCGGCGTAATTGTTCTAATGGTTATTATTGTCATTTTACTAGCCATTATATTTCCATTGGCTTCATATAACATTATGGGCAAAAGCATTTTGTCTGCCATTCTAACCTTCTTCTTTGGGTTTGTTTACATTGGCCTTGTTTGGTTATGGTATGGTTTGATTAGCCCACGCCAATTGAAGTAATTTAACTTAACTAAAAAAATTAACTAAAAAAATTAACTAAAAAAAATATTTTTTTTTCATTTTTTTTCAAATGAAAGATCGTTCAAAGTCTAACTTCAAATGATTTACAAACAAACAAACACAAACTAGCTAACTGCCTCTCTCGCTTCTTCACTCCTTCTTGGCTGACTTGTCCCCAGCCTTGACAGCCGCCATCTCTGCCGTCTCTGAGTTGGTGTCGATGGCTACCAGAGCCCCCTGAGCCGCCAGGAGAAGGTCGGTGTGGGTCCACCCAACCCGGTCCAGAAGTCCCTCCAGAACCGAGTCTGCAACTCGCATCTCCTGCGAAACTGCTGAGCACAGGCGACGGACCACAAGCAAGCCCTCTGGGAAATCCTCCTTGAAGGCGACCGAAGTCTCCTCGTTGAAAGATCGCTGCCAGATTGGGACCAGACTCATCGCACTTCCCCCAGATGCTCCCTCAACCAGAGGGCAGTTGCGGTGCCGCAGTCCGGAAGCAAGGTTGATCGGCTGACCAGTCTCCTTTGCCACGCACTGGATGCAGAGGATCCGGACCTCCTTGTCCGCCAGCTGCGAAGGCCAGTCCGGTGGGGTCTTGATGTTCTTGACCGCCCGCCGACCGATCTTGGCTGCTGCTGCCTGACCCACCTCCGGGTCTGTGTGCTGGGCCAACAGCTTGGCCTTCTTGGCCTCGCGTTCCTTAATCCGCAGCTTGGTCCGCACTGCCGTCTGAGCCTTGTGGATCTGCTTGCGGGAGAAGGCTGGCTTCTCAGCGTGGATGTTGTGGGTCTCACCGCAGCCAGAGCAGGTCACCAGGAAGGGCTTGGACGACAACGGGTTCCGCTTGACCGCTGTTGGAACCGTTGACGCGTGGAGGGTCTTGAGCATCCCTGCTGCGGTGTTCTCCGTCTTCTTGTTGCTCTCCAGCTGGGTCTGGAAGACATTCCTAAGAACACCACCAACAATCTCCTGGGCCAGAAAGCACTTGGCCTGGAAGCAGACATGGCCGAAAGCCTTGGCACCGTAGCCCTTCTTGACTCCATCCAGGATGGCAATCAGAACGGCGTAGGCAATTGGGTCGGTCTTGTCCGGTCGCTGCGAGCGCCCACGCTCGATGCACTGCCCAATCGTCGACAGTGGCTGGTTGGTGCCCGAGAAGACGAATGACATGATCAGGCCCAGGATGTCCCGGATCTGGACCGCAATCCCATCATCGAAGTTCTCCGGGGTCGTCTCCTCTCGGACCAGGCACAGCTCCATCAGGCACCGGCAGAGAAAGATCACAACCACCCGCTGGATCTCAACGATGTCGCCATCCCTCAAGCGAGGTCCTAGAACCTCCTTGACCATGCCGGTAATCACCAAGCGGTAGATGAGGTACTCGGACCCATCACCGGTGGTGAAGTGGGCTCGCGGCTCACTGAGGTGATCAAGCTTGCCAAGCTCGTTCAGCGCGAAGAGGAGCTGGGCCCCGCTTGGCACTGGGATCACCCAACATCCGGTGACGCCCGCCAGGCGAGGGGTGATGGGCTGGCAACTCAGCTGAGCGACTGCAGAACCGTGTCCCACTGCGGCAAACTCCAGCATGGCCGTTCCAGTCAGGTCATCCAGCCAGGACACCGACTGATGGAGAGCAATCATCCCAGCCACCATCTCCAGCAGGTCAGGCCACGATCCACCGTCCTGTGACGCCTCCATGATGGCCTTGGCCGCACCTAGCGCATCCCAGTGGTTGATGATCATCCAGTTGCAGCCACTGTCTTCAAAGAAGTCCCGCAATTCCACTGCTGACCAACTCGCCAGCATCTTCAGGGTGTCCTGGATGGCACTCTTGCGGAGAGCAGCCTTGACGTTCATCCCAGCGATCTTCTTTCGGGATGAGAGGCTCGACAAACTCTTGATCGGCTGAACCTGTCGCAGCTTGTTGAGGACCACGTTGCCGAAGCCACGAACCTCCTTCTTAGCCACCTGGTAAGCAGCCTCGATCGCCCGGATCTGGTCCTTGAGCGTCGCCAAGCGCTCCTGGTGCTTCAGCTCAGCCTGGTCGGTGTCCGTCTCGGTCTGCAACAGCTTGACCAGTTGCTTGGTCAGCTCCTTCTTGGGGCCCAGAAAGCGCAGGCGGGTCTTGTCCTCCTTGGCTGCCATATCCTTGGCGAAGTCGTTGATGATCTGACCGATGGCCTTCATGTAACGATCAATCATGCCACAGGGGAGGTTGGTCAGCTCCGTCACAAAGCCCTCCAAGGCCTTCTCTTCCAAAGGACCGAAAGGCTTTGACATGACCGTCCTGAACCAGTCTCCAAGCTTTTCAGCCGAAACTGGTTGGTCGTTGAAGCGGGGCTGCCAGTGGGTGATGTTGACCATCTGTGAGAGTCCCAAAGCGATCTTGTGGCCGGTCGTGGCGCGCGAGATGTTGAGAACTCCCTGAGAGGTTTCAAGGAAGTTCTCAACCTTCCGAAAGCCCTCGACGTCGCAGCTGGTCAGGGTGTAGTCTGGGTGGAGGAAGTTCATCTCGGTTTGAACAAAGAAGTCCTCTCCCAGCTTCCAAACTAGCATCCCGTCAGGGGTGACCAGCTCAGCACAGGTCAGGCTTGCCCCAAGCAGCGAAGTGCTCACGTCACCAAGGTCCTGGACCTCAATGATCACAGCGGCGAAGCGGTACGGTCCAAGGACCATGCGCATCAGTGGAGTCAGGTCAGCCGCCTTGACATGCAGCAGGGCTCCAGCCTTTCCAATCACCTCACGGGGAAGACCAGTGTGTTCTGCACAGAGGAGGATCGGGTTGCTGGAGGAGCAGGCCCTGGTCAGGCTGATCAAGGCTCCCTTAGAAATCTTGACCAACGTTGTTCCGGCCACTGGCGTCGCACCATCAACCGTGGTCAGGTAGAAAGGCCGTGAAGCGTCATATGCAGCTGCCTCAGCAACCACATCCTCCTCCATCGGTGGAATCTCGACCGCCGTGAAGTCATCGGGATGGTCCTCGCCCGCGGCAAGCATCTCCAGGTGCTCTGCCTCGCGGCGATCGTGCTCGTCCAGCAACCACCTGGCGTGAGCCAGAGAGGCCTCGATCTCAGTGGCCGTCAACTTTTCAACTGAGGGAAGCGGCTGGTTGAGAACCTTGGGCATCACCAGCGGGGTGTGAGCCCCGTTGCAGAAGGTCATGGTGTCGCCCTCGTTGCTGCGAACTGACAGGAAACCAATCCCGACATGCCGCGCCAAGTCACCAGTCAAGGCCAGTCCGTCAAAAACGTAGTTGACCCCGTTCTCGTAGTCAATCACGATGGTCATGGGAAGAAAGCTCTTGGTGAAGCGCTCCATCAGAGCACCATGCCAACCAACCGCGACCAGATAGCAGAGCTCCGGAGAAACTCCATCAAGGACGCAGAAAGTCATCCCATGGACCAGGTTGCTGCCATCATGCTGGTCACCGGAGTGAATAACCTGGGAGATCTGGCGGCACGAGTAGTGGGCCACTCCACCAGGCATGACAGCCCCAATGTCAAAGTAACCATTGGTGTGGTCAGAGACCACCATCATCTGGGTACTCCGACCACGGAGAGTGACTGAGCCTTGCGGGTCGATCATCACCATTCGAAATGTGGATGGATCCCGCCCAGCCGGGTAAAGACTGTAGCCAGTGTTCGTAGTCAGAAACTCCGACGTCCTGGCGGGGACTGAAAGAGCTCCAGTCATTGCCTGACAGGCGCGATCCTCCGCAGCCGCCTGGTTGACCTCCAGGAACAAGGCCGCCATGTCGATTTCAGTGGTGTTGAGAACACAGCCCTGATGAACCAGGTAGCTCTGGCCGCCACTGAAAAGGACCTGGAAGGCTTGCTTTGGGTCGTTGGGCAGTGACGAAGGGCCACCACACGGGTCCAAAACCAGTGTGAAGTGCCCGAAGACACGCTTCACTGCAGTGACAAGCTCCTGAACCTCCGCAGAGGTTGCCAGAGTTGCCGCAGCAGTGTAGGTAGAAAGAGAAGTGGGAGCGGGGGTACCGCTTCCAGAGTTGTCATGTGACAGGTTCTCCATCGTAATAATATTTTAAAACCCTTATTTTCATCAATTTTAGCCATAGATAGCAACCGAAATGGGTTATTTTTGGTTTAGTTTTGATTTAGTTTTAGCCGTTTTACTCCATCAAGACCAGAATAAAATTGAATTAAGTTTATTCTATATATAAGTAATGTGTTCATAGAAAGCTCTGGTTGAGCTTGACAATCCAACTTTTAATTGAAACCTGTCAAAGGCACGTAACTATCGGCAAGATAAGGACGTTTTGAATACACACCAAGTCTCCAAAAAGCTCTGACTAAGAGCCTCACAACTTTATTTTAAAAACCCCTGTGAGTGGAACGTAACTACTGAAAAGTAGAGACGTTTGAGATTTTTTTTACTTGATTTTATCTACTTGATTTTATCTACTTGATTTTTCTGCCATTTTAGGTCTAATGATAGAGTGAAAATTGAATTGCCAAACCTATTAAACAAGTGAGTAGGTGATCAGAGCGATCTGAGCATCCAAACGACCAACAGAAGCTCTGCAAAGAGCCTGACAAATTTTACTTTTAATGAAACTCCTGTCAGAGGAACGTAACTACTGGAAGGTAGGGACGTCTTGGTTTTTTTTATTATTTTAGCTTGGTCCTACCAAACCAAAATAAAATTGAATTGGGTTTCCGATAGATGGTAGTAATGTGTTCACAGAAAGCTCTGATCGAGCTTGACAACCAAGATATTTACCTAACCCTGTCAAAGGCACGTAACTACCCAAAAATAGTAACGTTTTGAACACACCCCCAAGTCTCCAAAAAGCTCTGAAGAGCCTCATAAATTTAATGGAATAATTCTATGAGAGGAACGTAACTGTCGGCAAGATAAGGACGTTTGAGATTTTTTTTACTTAATTGTATTACTCAATTGAATCACTTTAAAATTGATTTTATTTTTTTATTTATTTTTTTTCCGTATTAAAACTGATCATTATTGAAAGATGGAAATTTTATTTAATCATCAAGAAGTCGAAAAAAAATGGTTTGAACATTGGACCACACATCATTTATTTGAATCGAAACCCAATCCGGATCAAGAATCATTCACTTTGATCTTACCGCCACCTAATGTGACTGGAAAACTACACATTGGTCATGCTCTAAATGGCACTTACCAAGATGCTCTCTTTCGTTACAACAAAATGATGGGGAAAAATGCTATTTGGGTCCCTGGAACTGATCATGCTGGAATTGCCACCCAAAACATTGTAATTAAGAAACTTGTTCAAAACGGAATTGATCCTGACTCTCTAACTAAAGACCAACTTCTCCAAGAAATTGAAAAAGTCAAAGACGAAAATCACTCCATCATTGTCAATCAACTCAAGAAATTAGGTGTTTCATGTGATTGGACTAGAGAACAATATACTCGAAGTCCCAAATTCAATAAATTGGTTACTGAAACTTATCAAACCCTTTTCAATAAATCCATGATTTATGAAGAATACAAACCAGTTAACTGGTGCCCTCGCTGCCAAACAGCCCTCTCCAACGATGAAGTTAGTACCAAAGAACACAGCAGTAAACTTTATTATCTGAAATACAAGTTTCTGGATTCTGAAGAATACATCACAGTGGCCACAACCAGACCAGAAACTATCTTTGGTGATGTAGCAGTTGCTTATCATCCTTCTGATCCTAGAAGAGATTTCTTCCAAACTCAAGGTCATGTTCTAGTTCCCATCATTAACATTAATAAGAAAATTCCTTTAATTGAAAGTTCTTTGGTTAAGCCTGATTTTGGAACTGGTTTGGTCAAGATAACTCCAGCTCATAGTGAGCTTGATTTCGAGATCTTTCAAAAAAATAAGAATCTTCTTTCTGATTTTCAATTCATTTTGGATAAAACTGGAAAATTGCAAAATGTTCCTGAGAGGTACCAAGGAATGGATCGTTTTCAAGGTCGAAGGGAAATCCTAAAAGAACTAACTGAATTGAACCTTTTGGAAAAAGTAGAAAATCACACCAACATGATTGGGCATTGTTATCGGTGTCAAACAGTCCTAGAAATGTATTTATCATCTCAGCTCTTTGTCAAAATGAGCCAGATGGCTGACAAAGCTCTTGAAGCGATGGGTCAAATCAATATTTATCCGGAACATCAAAACAAACTTTATCAGAACTGGTTAACTGAGATTAGAGATTGGTGTATTTCACGCCAAATTGCTTGGGGTCATCCAATTCCTAGTCAAACATGTTTGGATTGCGGGCATCAACAATTGATCAACACTGACTCAGACTCTAACTCCAATACTTGTTCTCAATGTCAAGGGACCCCCTTGGTCGAGAATAAGGATGTTCTAGATACATGGTTTTCATCTTGTTTATGGGCTTTTGGAATTTTTGATTCTCCTGAAGAACTGGAGTATTACTATCCAATTGATGTTTTAGTTACTGGAGGGGACATCTTGTTCTTTTGGGTTATTCGAATGATTATGATGTCACTAGAAATGGGTCATCAGATTCCTTTTAAAAACATCTATCTTCATGGGATCATTAGGACTAAAGAGAACAAGAAAATGTCTAAATCACTTGATAATTCAATTAATCCGATTGAAATCATTGATAAGCTGGGAGCTGATGCGTGTCGTTATACTTTAATGATGGCAACACCTTATCGATTGGATGCTAAGATTGATCATGATACATTCTCTTTGGGGCGTGGGTTTTGTGTTAAACTTTGGAATTCAGCAAGATACATCTTAATGAACTTGGGTGAACCTAAACCAACTCAAAAACTGAATTTGGAGTTAAGTCCAGAGGAATTCAAACCAATGGATTTATGGATTATGTATCGTTTGCAAGATGTAATTGAGAAAGTGAATCACTGCTTTTCAGAAAATTACAACTTTGCTGAAGCATCCTCTGTAATTTATGACTTTTATTGGAATTATTTCTGCAATCAGTATCTTGAATTCAAGAAATTCACAATTCAAGAGGAGAAGACTCAAAAAATCCTTTTAAAAATTGTCATTACAACCTTGAGATTGCTTCATCCTTTAATTCCGTTTGTGACTGAAGAGATTTATGAACATTTTAAGCCGTACCTAGAATTGGATGAAACTAAATGTTTGCTAGAGCTAAAATATCCACAGGTTGAACTTTCGTTTCATAAAATGCACTCGACTGAATGTCAAGTGGTTTATGATTTAGTCACAAAACTAAGAGATTTCAAGTTGTCTTATCAAATTAATGTTAAGGAACCACATCTGAAGGTAAATTTGATTAAAAATCCCCAAACTCAGCCTGATCTTCTTGAAGTGGCTGACTATTATTGTAAAGAAATTATTGGAATGGCCAAACTAAATGATTTTCAGGTCACTTCTAAGTCTAACCTAAAAACGTTGAAATTAAAGGATCTAAATTTAGAGCTAGAAATAGAAGTTGATTGTCCTTTGAATCTGGAGAAAAAAAAACAAACTCTGGAAAAGAAATTAGGTTCAACCGAAAAATCGTTGAAATCTTCAACTGAATTACATCAGAAATTAAAAGAAGGTGGAAAACCTCTGGAAAGAATTGAAAAAACCTTAAAGGGTCTTCAAGATCAAAAGAGTGCTTTGGATCAGCAACTTAAAGAGCTGAAAGATTTAGATTTGTTGCAGCCATCACAATAGATTAAGTTTGAATTAAATGTTTTCACAAAAATAAAAAAAGAAAAATCTTTCGGGCAAATGCCTCTTTTTTGGTTTTGACTCCATGTCGACCAGCGACGTGAAATACTATTTTTTATTTTGTTTTCTTTTTTTTCATGCTTGATTAAGGTGGAATCTTCTCCAAAATGCTACTACTCTTTCCAGGGATCTTTACAAGTATCTCCGTTACAAGAGTACTTTCCAGGGATCTTTACAAGTATCTCCGTTGCAAGAGTAGTAGCATGAACAGAGATGTGTGCACAATGAACACTTACAAGATTCTACGTGGTCATCAGTGCGAGGAGGATTCTTGATGAACTCTTCCTTGTCACAAAACTCACACAAATCATTGCATATGCAACGGTTGACACATGCACAGCATTTGCAGCCTTCCTCATGCTCGGCAGCGGTCTTCCTCAGGAGCTCAATCTGCTTCATGGCATCAGAACGCTGTTGTACTCTCGTGCACGTCCTACATTCCCCGCGTGCAACAATCGTGGGACAATTGTCGGGGGTTCTCCGATAACAACAGCGTTCACACACGCAGTGCTTGCAGTGGGAATGCTCCTTGATCTGTTTAAAAACCGGGAGCATGTGCATTTTGTGGTGACCCTGAATCCCCTTCCTGATCCGACGGTCTCGATCCTTCACCGAACCAGGGTCACTCGGATCGATCCGGGGTAGGGGCACAAAGTATCTATATGAATCCCCGCTGTGATATGGTAGCACGTACGGCTCTCGACATATCATATTTGTTTGAGGAGCAGCCTTCATAGCCAAAGCAGCACTCTCAATACTCTCCGCAATAGCCGCAGCCAAAGCAGCACTCTCAGCAGCACTCTCATCAATAGCCGCAGCCAACGCAGCACTTTCAGCAGCCAACTCAGCATCAGCAGAAGCTGCAATCCTTTCTTCATTTGCAACTAACACATTAGCCTTAACAGAATCGGGATCTTTGCAGACGCACATGTCCCAGCAAAGACAGCGCGGTTTGCACTCGACGCACTGGCATACTGCGTGATGAGTACCTTTCTTCGGGGAGCTTGCTCCCTTACAATAAAGGCAAGGGTCGTGGCAGATGCACTTCATCTTGCACCTATAGCACTTGCATGCTCGTAGGTGCAAGACGTGCAAGAATTCGCTCCTCGATGACTTGGCGTTGCTGAGGGCAACTTTTCCTGACCACTCCTTGTACGAAACCTTTTTTGGGGGTTCAGCGAGTGATTTTTGAATCGCCAACTCAACTTTGGCCTCCTCAAAATCTTTGACAGCAGTTTTCACCACCGCACCAAGCTCTCGATTAATGCCCATCGCTTTCGCTCCTGCCGTCTTCAGCTCCGACAGTGTTAGCTCATGAGCTTTCGCCAACGCTGTATTCCCAGCAAGCAGAGCACTTTTCACCATCTCTCGGATCGCCACAACATTCTCCGCAAGAGCCTGAGCGTCTTTTTCTGCAGCTCTTTTAACAGCGAATGCGTTAAGCAATGCTTCCTGTGTGACCGAAAATCTGTTTAGAACAGAGGGCTCTTCTGCTTCTGACGGGGCAGTGAGCAGCACACTGCTACTCACACCTCTTTTCGGAAGTGTCTTCATCTGGGTTTGGGGAGGAGGAGACTCAAAAGTCTCTTGACACAGGGATTTAGCCTGGTCTTTACTCTCTCCGGTGGTATATCTGGTCGCCATCACAATGGTTGGAGATACGTTTTCAAGAATGGTATCGCAGGATAGCAGTTCAGGGAAGCGGGAAAAATCGTGTTTTTCAATTCTTTGTATAACATTCAATAATAGCAATCTTTAACTAAGATGGTCAATTTTAGATATGCGAAGAGGGTAAAATGTCTAAAAAGGAGTGTTTTGAGACTTTTAAAATTGAAATTATTATTTTGTTAGTTTAAAATCAAAGGAATGACAGTCATTAAGACATTGTGCGATTTATCAAAAGAGATTGATAAGCATATTAGTGGTTTAAACCACAATCAAGAATTCGATCTTCTAAATGTCAGATCCATACTAGAAAGATATCAGGGGAACGATTGGCTCAATTATAGGCCTTGCGAAAATTGCGATAAGTGCCAGTTAACTAAAAAAAATTATCGGAGAATGCCAATTCTTCTCCCAAGTCTTTATTCAAAAAGATATGATTTTTACCTTTTAGTTTGGAAGCCACAAGTTGAAACAGGGATTCATGATCACCCTGAGAATGGATGTTTGTTAAAAGTTCTTGATGGCGAAATCTGTGAAGAACGCTATTCTAGCGAAGGTCAAATGACTAAATTAACTAATTTAGTTCCAGATGATATTGGGTATATGCATAATGATATTGGTTATCATAAGGTCATGAATTTAAAAGATGAGGTAGCTTATTCTCTTCACATTTATTCGCCACCAAAATATATTCCAAGAGTTTATCAATTGGATGATTTGACACCAGCTTGTCGGTTGGAATTTTCCAAATAAGATTTGGAATCTAAATCTTTAAAAACATACTCAACCACCTCTTGGTCATGACCTTTTATGATCATTATCTGTTTGGTGTACTCAATAAAATTATCTAATAAAGCTACATATATTTTTTCAATGCTAAGAAAATTATATTTCAGAATTACTACAGTAATAAAGTAGTATTCATAAGTTGCTCCAGCGATGGTTAAAAATCCTCCGAAAAGGAATCCCACCCAATCAACAGATCCACCTAGAAAATAAATTAAAACAACACTCAAAACAAAAAGACCAACATAAACATAAACTAGAATTAGGGCAATATTAAAAATTTTGTCGTTAATCTCTTTATTATTTTGATTAATATTTTTTATCTTTTTTTCAATTTGATTTATTTTTATTTGCAATTCCTCGTCTGATCCGGTGCCGTGAACAATGGCCAGCTTAAACTCCAGAAATATTGAGGCAAAATTACTATATAGTTTGGTGGTTAAACCGGTGATATATTTATCAACTTGTTGTGTTACAACAGTCTTATACAAAACTAAGATTATGGAATAGACAAGCAGGCCCTGTAAAACTCCATTTGGTACTGAATTTGCAATTTCATTGCGAACTGTATTATCTGTCAGGTATTTTAAGAACATTAAATTAACTTTCTACTAAACTTAATTATATATGTATATAATAAATAACTTTGAAATGGCTTTATTGAGTAGAAAAATATACAGAACTATTTTTGAAGCATTATGTTTTGTATCATTATTGAGTTTATTCGAATTTATATTATTTTATGTAATTATCGCCCCACTGAATGAAAAAAAAACTACCAACATCATTATTAGAAACCTAAAAAAGCTTGTTACAACTGTGGATGTTCCAGACAAGTTCGATGTCAGTATTCCCAAGTTCATCCTAAGCGATATAGGTAATAAACTTACTTCCGGGTTTGATCCCAATTTAAACCATGCATTTACGTCTAATGGAGCTCCTTCTAGTTATATGATAGAACTTAAAAAGGTAATCACGCATCGTTTTCAGGCCATTGGTTCATTATTTGGATTAATTGATCAAGAATTTGCGTATGAGAATACAATGAAACTATATTTAACGATTGTCATTATTTTATCAATCTTTCTATTGGCAATTATATGGTTTATTTTTGGATATTATGTCTATGGCTACAAACTGGCTAGAAGATCATTTTTAATTTCGATTCCGATCACTTTTGTTTTTACTGGGGCGGGACAAATATTTTTTGCGATGTACATAATACCGCGTTTTCAATTGGCTAATAACGCTACAATGGAGGGGAAAATGTTTCAATTATTAAAAAATGCATCCTTTTAAATCACGTTTAGAATCATAAAATTGAATTTATTTTTTGTCATTAAATCATTATCATACAAATGACCGCTTCAACAAAGGCTCCCTTCACTGAGTACTACACAAATGTACTCGCCAAGGAGGTAGATCACATTTATTCTCATATGACCCAGGTTTATCCACGATTGAAGGCCGATCCATTGGCCTGGAAGTTCCTAACCGAACTCAAATCTGGGGGTGAAATTAATTACGAAGATCCTGGTTGCAAGGCCGCTGAGGGCATCATCTTGGATGACTATGATGGTCATTCGGGGTTTAGCTTTGGCTGGACAGTACGGACTCTGGCTCGTGCATCCAAGAGTTGGATTGGTTATCTTGAGATTGTGGAGACCTCCAATCCCAAGGACAATCTTGAACTGATTAAGGAAGGTGATTTTGAGACGGTTGATCTGCGGTTTTATCGCAATCAGGCCAAGAGCATCAAGGAGTGTGCTATCATGGACCGAGTCTATGCGACCATGATGACAGACCAGAGACTCGCTCTGCAACGCTATCTTAATCTTCAGAAAATTCTGATTGACCTTCGCAATAGGCTGAGTGTTTTTTCCAAGCTGAATTCAACATTTGAGGATCAGAATCCCGACATGGATCAGCCTCTGGCTCGAACACTCCACCCTCCCAACAAGAATGCTGACCCACGACAGCTTGAGCAACATGCCGCGATTGTGGACCGCTTCGGTACATTTCTGGCGACCAATGGGACTTCTCTTAACAAGCTTACTGAACTGGACACCTTTATGAAATCTTGCCAAGAGGGCATCCGCTCTTTTGAGAATGCTGCTCTCTTTGGTGTCGAGTCTTTTGAGATGCGAAAGCTTTTCCTGAACGTTATCCAGAATGGATGGGACAGTGTTGTGGCTCCAAGCACCTAAACACCAAACAACCATAGACTGATCAAGTCTATCAAACTATAATTAAACATTTTTTTTCATTAAGTTTTGCTCATCTATCAAAAGAAAATTGATAAAAGATTAAGATACCAAATATAAATAACTCTATGTCATTGTCCACTATGTTTGCTTTACCAAGCGATCGTGATTACGTGAGCGAATTTAAAGATCAAACAAATTGTGATTTAACTTTTGTTTGTTCCGATGGCGAATTTAAAGCCCATCTCAATATTCTTTCTAGCAACATTGAATACTTAAAATCATTAGAAAGTTTTTACTCTAATTCCAATGTGGGATTAAATGATGAAACCCGCAAAATTAATTTAGAAAGTTCAACTGAAGTGGCCCGCAACTTTGTTGGTGTCTTCTACAATCAGCCTTTAGAAATCACTAAAATCTCTGATTCGGGACCTTATCTTGAACTAGCTAATTATCTTGTTTCGAATACCTTTACAGCATTCTTGGCTAAATCTTTCAGCAGCATTATCATTAATTACATCAAAGATCAGAATGATCGATGGTTTTCTGTTTACAATTATTGGTTAAAAAACACCCATAATTATGATACATTGATCTCTAGCAAAATTGAGGCATTTTTGCGCAAGGAATCTCATGATAAATCTAAGCATATTGAGTGGTGTTTAGAAGCAGCTAAACTGCCTAGTCAAATTATTATAATGGCCAAATTAGGCTTATGGAACTATTATTTGAACAAATTCACTAAAACAACTCTGCAACTTCGAACACTTTTTCAAATTATCAACATTCATGAAAACATTAGCAACGATGATCTGACCCGAGGAATAGCTACTTTAATACCTTTTCTCCCAATCGAATATTGGCTAAATGTTTGTGAATATCAAGAAGGATCACTAGGATATATTGCTGATTTTCATCAAGCTTACTTCAATAATTCGACCAATTTGATGTTACGCAAAAAAATAGGTATGAATCTAGAAAACATGGAAATCCCAATTGAGTTGAATTTGCTGGAAGTTGAACTTCTCAAGGAGGATGGTTATCTCACTGAGGATGAAATAAAGTATATCAAGATTACTGATGATCAAGTGATTTTTAAGTTGGAAGATAAGAAAGATCAAGATGGGAAAGACATTGAAGCCAAACCCATTCCATCACTGCAGCTTGATTTAATTAAAGGAACATTGGAAGAATCTAATGAACCTGATAAACTTTCTTTGGAGATTAATACTGTTACTAAGCCTGGTACATCTACTGGTGCCACTACCACCTGGAAATTGACAGTTGGTGATCAAGTTACTCTGATTGATCCTCATCTATTTATTTACGAACTTAGTCCAGACGACAAATTATTAAAAATTTGTCAGAATCTTTACGGATTTAACAATTATAATTATGGACGAACCCCAGCCAAATCAGCAAAGGATTACATAATTATAACATTAGCTGAAAATAAGGTCAAATTAAGATTAAAAGAAGGCAAGGTTGAAATCATTTCTATCGTTAGCCAGATTCAGCCGGCGAATAGTAATAATTATTATTCAGTTCGCCGAAGTTCATTAGTCAAATTTAGTATTCCTCTGGATCATTTAGAAAAAGGTCCTATTCTTGATTTAGTACCATATTTAATTGGAATTGGTGCATTGGAAAAGAGATCTTCTCCCACTTATAGTACTTATAGTTACCAGAATTCATATTCTACTAAACTTTCAAAAACGACTAATATTAATTTTGGAATTAACCATGACATCATTGTTACATTTCCAAAAAATAATATTAATGTTTTCCAATTGAATTATGTCGATTGGTATGGAAAATATGAAAGATCTTCTGGAATTAATGGTTCCAGTGTCAAAGGTCTAGCCATGACAACTACTGACCACAACCAATTAATTTCTTTGAAAACATCCAAATTAATTCACTTTCGGATTGGATCATTTTCGGTTGATGAGCAATGTCAGGAATTGCCAGTCAGAAATTACAAGATTATTTTGAATTACAAAACCCACAAAACCACATTTAAAAGAAGGCACCGCGACAGTAAATTTCTTTTCACCACTGGAGCTTACTGCATTTATCTTGAAGCCCACAAAAAGAATGAAAAGAATAAGAAGGATTTTGGCAATCAATGGAATGGATACAAAGTCTATTACTTGAATACTTTTAAGCCAAACAAGTTAATTTGTCGGGAATATTCAACTGAAAATTATTATAACAGTGTGGTCGCCATTGATAAATATTTTCTGAAGAAATAACAAACATGAATCAGACAAACATGAATCAGTATCAAGAAAAATTTAACAAATACTTAAAAACATTTTTTATTAATCATCCTAAACTAGGACAATATTATGAGATTTGTGAAGGAGGGAAAAGATTAAGACCCATTCTAGTTCTAGCTATGGCCACTCACTTAAAAAATGACTGGGAAACTAGTCCTTACAAATCTAAAATATATGATTTAGCTTTAATTATTGAACTTATCCACAGTACTTCTTTAATCATTGATGATTTACCTTCGATGGATAATGATCAATTTAGACGAAATCAATTAACTTTTCATTACAAACATGGGAGACATCAAGCTTATTTAATGGTTTACAATTTGTTAACAGTCATCAAAAAATTAATTTTGAATTTGGAGGGTGGAAAGATGGATTATATTGAGTTGGAGGAATTAATCAACTTTGAAATAGGTAATTTGATTTTGGGTCAAAGATTGGATTTAGATCCAAAATGGCAACCTCATAACCCAGATGAATCTAGGACTTTAAAAATAGCTGAATATAAGACAGCTTCTCTGTTTAAACTCTCTGTTTTGGGACCATATTTGCTTTTGAAACCATTTCTAGATTTAAAAATAGGTTCTACAAAATTTCTGGATCTTGGTCATCATCTTGGAATGGCTTTCCAATTGAGTGATGATTATCTGGATTTAAAGAGAGATTCTGTTTGGAACAACTATGGTTTAGAAACATCTCTAACGAAATTAAAAACTAAATTTAAGGATTACTTAAGCTTGGTCGATAGTGATTTAAAGGCTCTGAAAATTAATGATTTGGGGTTGAAAGAAATTATTGATTTGATGGAGGGTAGGTTTCAAAAAAAATAAGATAAGATAGTAAGATATGACAAGTTTGTTGGAAAGATTAAAAGAAAGATACAATCTAAAAGAAATTCTAGGTCAGAGATATGGTCCAGACATTTTAGACTTTTATCTTAAAAATGAGGAGAATTTATTTAATTTAGAAGATCTAGGTTATCAAATTTGGAATTCCTTTGGATTGTTGTGGCGTGGTGAAAAACACACTTTAATCTTAACTTTATTAGAAAAAATGAACAGGTTAGAAAGAAAAAGTTTGAGTCTTAAAAAGCAGTTTCATAGCTTAATTGATCAATCAGAGCAACGAAAAAAATATGAAGCTGACAGGGATTTTTGGGATCTTGTTCTTGGGGAACATTACCAGAAAAATGACTGGATAACTTTAAATTTGGATTGGGAATCTATTTTGTCTCTAAGAGAGAAGACCCGTGAAGAACTTTATGAAGTGAGCTGTCGAAACTTAGACAAGATGATTAAACAAGGTGATTAAAAATTGAATCTTTTTTTTTTTAATTTAGTTCGCTCAAAGGCATTTAAGAATATCTATTAAAACAATAGAAATATGTTCGGTTTCGGATCTAAAGATAATGGTGCTAAAGACACTGAGTATTATGATGTGCTAGGTGTTCAACCTAATGCAACTCCAGAAGAAATTAATAAAGCTTATAAGAAGAAAGCTCGTTCTGAGCATCCTGATAGGCATCCCCCAGAAAAACGAGATGAACAAACCAAAATTTTTCAGAAAGTGGCTGAAGCTAATTCTATTTTATCAGATGAGAATAAGCGGCGCATTTATGATCAAGCTGGTAAAAATGGATTGGAGGATATGGGAAATCCCAATGATGTTGATCCGTTTGAGATGTTTAAAGACATCTTTCAAGGTGATTTTCCAGGTGGACCTGGTCTAGGTGAATTCTTTAATAGAACTCGTCAACAAAAGCCCCGGCCAGCGACAGTTAAGCATGGTGTTCCAATCACTTTAGCTGATATGTACACTGGAAAAGAACTCAAGTTAACTTTGAAACAGGAAATTATCTGTACCCAATGCCAAGGCAAAGGTAGTACTAACCCATCAGCAATTCGCCGGTGTACTAATTGCAGTGGTCGGGGACGAGTAGCTCGATTAGAGCAAATTGGCCCTGGTATGATGCGGCAGTTCGAAGAAAAATGCCGGACCTGCAATGGAAAAGGTCAAGTTATTAATCCTGAAGATTTATGTGCTTATTGTGAGGGTAACCGCATTCTAAAGGTTGATAAAACACATCAAGTTCATATTAAGCCGGGGATGAAACCAGGGATGGCAATTCAAATTCCTGGTGAGGGCAATCAACATCCTGATTTGGATCAACCAGGTGATCTTTCATTTGTTATCCAAGAAGCAAAAGGCTACAATCCAAGTAAATTAGTCAGAGACAATCATGATTTGACGCTGAATATTAATTTGACTTTGGCCGAAGCTCTCTGTGGTTTTAAATTGGTCATTTATCAGCTAGATGGCCGGCAATTTGTTGTCGATTACACTGGAAAACCAATTCAACCCGGTTCAACAATGAAAATTATTGATGAAGGAATGCCTGTCATAGGTCAACCTAAAATCTATGGTGATCTACTAATTAATTTTGAGTTAACACTACCAAAAAGTCTTGATAAAAAGAGAATTGGGATCTTAAAACAAGTTCTGGGACAAATCCAACCAGGTCGAACAAACCCACCAATTGTAGAACATCACGAAGAGAAGGATTTAGAAGACATTATTGAAGAAGTTAACTGGGATAACCACCCAGGTGGTTTCAATTTCAACCAGCCTCCAAGAGGCTTTCCTCAAAGACCAAATGCAGAAGGTGGTCCCGGAGAAATGGGTGAAGGAGTTCAATGTGCAACCCAATAAAATAAAAAATTGAAAGGTTTAAAATCAGCTTAAAATTAGCTTAAGTAATTAATTTGTATGACGGAAGTTACTATTAAGCCTGAAGATTTGCAGCAGATAGTGAAAACTGAAATTCAGAAAATACTTTTTTTGGTCGCTGATCAGTATAAAATTAATCAGCAAGAAATCCTAGAAAAAATTATTCCTAGGTGGAAATGTAATTTAATTTCAACCTATTCTGATATTCTGAAAAATAAGAAAATGCGCCCGATTAATCCAGAGAATTTTTGTTTTGCAAGAAAGCCAAACTTGGAGAGGTGCACCCGCAATCGTAAAAAGGGAATTGAATATTGCGCCAGCCATCAATATAATCGCCCTTATGGTCGAATTGATGAAGAACCCACAACTGAAATGATGAAAAAAAAGAAGGGTAACCAGAAATGTCAAGTAATGATTAAGGTTCAACCCAAAACAGTTGCTGGAAAACAATATTTTGTTGATAATAAAAATCATCTTTATGTTTCTGAAAAAGTTGGGACAAAAGTGAGATATCGATGGGTTGGCGATTGGGAGCCTAAAACCGAAACAATCAAACTCAAGGATGGTGGTTCATCCATCCCAACTGATGCAAAGGTAAAAAAATTACCAGCCAAAGGTAAAACAACCACCAAACCATCTTCTCCAAAAAGTAATCTAAAAAGTAATTCAAAAACTAAAAAAACATCACTCAAGAAAACTACTCCTAAGGCAGAAGAACCCTCTAAGGCAGAAGACCCCTCTAAAGTAGAAGAACCTCCTAAGGTAGAAGAACCCTCTAAAGTAGAAGAACCTACTAAGGTAGAAGAACCCTCTAAAGTAGAAGAACCCTCTAAAGTAGAAGAACCCTCTAAAGTAGAAGAACCCTCTAAAGTAGAAGAACCTACTAAAGTAGAAGAACCTACTAAGGTAGAAGAACCCTCTAAAGCAGAAGAACCCCCTAAAGTAGAAGAACCTACTAAGGTAGAAGAACCCTCTAAGGTAGAAGAACCCTCTAAAGTAGAAGAACAACTTAGAAAACAACTGGTTAAAAATGTTGATGGTAAAGGTAAATCTAAGACAAAGCCTAAATCAAAGCTGGTACCCAAGGCTAAGAAGAAGGTTAATCTAGGGAGTAAAAAACAATGATTCCGTAACAATGATTCCGTAACTAATTTTGAATTCAGAATAATTCTGATTTATATTTTTATTTTTTAAAGACATATATTGATTAAATTGAACTGAATTAAAGGCTCAATTAAAGACTGAATTAAAGATTATTATGACAAGGGGTCCAACGCCTAAAAAAATTGTTAATCTAACTTTGCCGGAAGAGTTAATTCAATCATTGAATTCAATGGTTGATAAACAGAATTATGAATTGATGAAGATTGTCTCACATGATCAAATTCTTCATTTAATGAGTTTGCTCCGTTTTTACTACTTTCTGCCAAACAAAAAAATTCCTAATCGCCAGGAAATAGACTGAATTCTTTCTTTCTCTTCTTAAAGTAAAAAGTAAAAGTAATGAATACCGAAATGATTTTGTTGTTAGGCCTAATTATATTAGGTTTACCGTTACTTGGATATGATTTTAAATTATTAGTAATTGGATTATTAGTATTTTTTTTATCTTTTCCTGAACAACGAGAGAAGATACTCGGTTCAAGCTTGATTAGGGGTCTTCAGAAAAAAATCATTGAATCTGGCAAAGATATGGCATCTCAACCAAATTTAGTTTTAGCTGGAGAAGGGGATATTATTATAAATAAATTAGGTCTATTAAAGTTTAATAACCGCCGAATTAAGGGACAATTAGTTTCAATCAACAAATGTTGGAAGAATTTTAAAAAACTAATTAAAACAGTCCTAGATCAAAAATCATCCTTGCCTTATCCACATCATCATTTTGAAACTTTAAAAGATCTTCGAAAAAACCTTTTAAACCAAATCTCAAGCTTGATTGTCGGATCATCGCCAGATGTTATCAGAGAAAGAACCCTCCTAAAAGATCGAACCTTACCAAGAGATGAAAAGATTAGAACTCTCTTGAGAAAAATGAATTTTGTTTTAGATCAATTAATGGTAATTTTGGAGAAAAATATTAATCAGGAATGGAAACAAAATCCTTACACTGAAATTAATCCAGTTCATTGGAGCGCTCCACAAGCCTATGACAAAGATGATCAGGAAACATTTCTATAATTTTTCTCTTTAAATAAGTAAAGTAAGTAAAGTAAACAAATTAAAAAGATGGAAAACGAATATGCTAGGTACCTAGAAGAAGTTGATCAATCATCCCTACCAACATCAAGATCAGCCGGAGTTGCTAAAACACATCGGGTTAGTGAGTTAGAGAATGGTGATAATATCCGTAAAAGAGGGTTGATTATTGTTAATATTCAAAACTGTTTTTTTCGAGGTGGTTCAATGGCTTCTATCCCAACTGATACACCAAAAAATGATATTAAGCTTGAAAAAGAATTAATTCATCGAATCAACAGTTTAATTAATCTTTATGAAGAGGATTCTGATTATTTTAAAGCTGGTTTGACTGGATCGGCTGTTCTAGCTGGTCAAGTAATTAAAACCAGAGATCCTTCATCTGAAATGGAACATCTTGAAGGCAGTTATCCAACTGGATCCCGCAAAAAGCATTTCTTTGATTCAATTATTTACACTCAAACTGCTTATCCTCCTGATCATAATGCTTTCGCCAGTCATCACTATCTGAGAGCTAAAAAAGAAAAAATTAATCAAATTGTAACCAATCAAGGCATTGATGCCAACGCCGCCAAGCGTAAAGTTAATGACGAAATGCTAGAAAAACATTATTGGTCTTACATCAATACTAACTTTGAAAATACCGGAATGTTACAATTTGATGGTGACCGTAAACTATGGCCAGATCATGCTTTAACTGATGGATCAGATGTTATTATTGAAAATCACCAATGCTATCGTGGAGTGGCTTTTCATCCCAGATTAAGTTTAATGCCACTTTATCGCCCAAATCCAAATATAAATCCTGCAGTTTACATTAATCCTCCTAAATTATTTGGTCGGGGACGTGTCATGTGGTTAGAAGGAACTCCTGAAAGTGATCCTAAATCAGCTTTTATGACAACTTTAAATCAGTCAACTGGTCTCAATGAATATTTGCAGGAAAATGGGATCCAAGATCTGTATGTAGTTGGATTATTCCGAGATATGATGATCGAATCAACTTTGGTTGACGCGGCTGAAACTAAGCAATATCAAAATGTTAATCTAATTTATGATGCCACCTTGTCATATGGATTACCAGATAATGCGACGGGAGTTAACAATCAATATTACTTTGAAAATGTTGATCAAATGGCCAAGTACCTAGAAGAGGTTGATCAAACAGACTTGGATGGTGAAAAGTATTTGAGAGAAAATAATGGATGGGTTAGTAATTTAGTCAGCCGAGGTGTTAAAGTCATTAACTACCGAAACATCTTAGAAACTATTTCTCCTGGAAAAGAAAACCTTTCTTGTAATATTGAACAAAAAGGATTAATTAAAAATTTAGATGGAATATTCCAAACATTTACAGGAAAGACTAGCCGGGTTAACTAGCCGGGTTAACTAGCCAGACTAACTAGACCACCCAATTAGGATCCATAATGAAACAGTATTGGTAAAGTTTATAGTAAAAATCCTTATTCCATTTAAGACTTTTATCTTTTGATTGACTAATGATAGATTTTCTAAATTTATCTAATTGTTCTTTGGTGGCTTGTGTTGAATCTACTTGATTTGCGTCAAATTTAGTTTTAGCTGATTGAACCTTGAGCTTGATGCCTAGGGTAGTAGCTTGTTTTTTTATTTTTGGTTGACTAGGACCATGAATTATCCGATATGGTTTTAAAACATAGGCAAATTTGGGATCAAACTCTGATTCAGCCATTCTCGAATTAAATTTGAGACCAACTCTAGGACTACTCAAGAGAGAATCTGTTCTAGGTTGTTGAAGAGCTACCAAAGAATGATATTTATTGGTCAGAACATTTCTGGTGTCAGCATCACCCAACTTGGCTAGATCTGAAACTTTATCCAATTTATGTTCTTTTAAAATTTCTTGAACCACCAAGCATGGTCCTTCAATAAGATTTCCAGTTGAAAGATCTTTAATACAACGAACTAAAAGGCCCCCGTGTTCGTTATTGGGTCCAAAAGTAATGTCCATACCTTTGTAAGTACCTTCTTTATATCCTCCCCGCATACGATGATAGTACCAGGTTGCATTTTGCAATTGTTCCTGATCTCCATGAACAAAGGTATCATTATGAGAGCTAGATTTGTGATAAAACTCTATTTCAATTAGTTGGTATATTTTTTTCCCAACTTTGAGATTGTGATGGTTGATCAGTTGATCAGATAGATAAGCTAGATCAGTTGATAAAAAATTCATTCGGGTTGTTTAATTAAGTGTGAATAATTAAGCATCACATAGCTCTAAACTAAGTCTAAATTCAATTTTTAAAATTGAAGTTAATGAGATCCAAACACATTTCTTAAAATAACTAAGAGGATGAATAAATTATCTTTCAAAACGAGCGACCACCGCCTTCAAAAATATGGTTGTTCTAAAATATCATTGAATTCATTTAAATTAGTGGTGGGTGATATTATTTTAGATCCCAAACAAACCTTAAAATATCTTAAACACAATTTTACAAAATCACCTAGAATGCCATTGAAAGTTCTTTCGGGACCAATGAAAAGAAACATTTCCGATTTGATAGTTAATTATCACACCTTGAAACAAACTATCCAGGAACCTGATGCGGAGTTCAAAGCAAATTTACTAGAACGATTAACTTCAAAAAATAATTTTACAGAGTTTCTGATTTCAGATAATGCATTATTTGTTGGAAACACTCCTGATGGGAACTGGTTTAGCTTTATTCCATTTGATAATAGACATAATAGTTTCAAGTTTCTTGAAGAACTTAAACTTGATCTTCCAAATGGAAAATACTCCATCATTGATTCTATCTGTATTAATGACCTCAATCGCATAATCAGATTTGAAATATCTGTTATTGAAGTTAAAAATACCAAAATCATCGTCTGGAGTTAAGGATCTGGGATAGTAAAGATTACAAAATAGAAGATTAAATTCTATTTTCCATTATTTTTATTTTTATTTTTATTTTTCTATAAAATTGAACAAGATTGATGATGATGGCACGAAGTTAATTGAACCCCAACTAACAAAAATGGGAAACACGTTATTTAACACATTATTTACTAGTCATAATTCAAAATTTGAAAACTATGGAAATTCTCCTAGTTTTTGGTCTGGGGATCCAGGTCTAAATATTAGTTCGAATGATTTGCAAATTGGGGATCTTATTATAAATCCCAAAGAAGCTTTACTATATTTTAAAAAGGGATCCAAAACACTTGGAAGGTCAGTTAAACCATATCGCAAATCAATTGTTGAATGTATCACTAACCTAGATGAAGTTTTAGCCCAAATTGATGATGGTACTAATGAACTTTTAAAGAAATGTGCTAAGCAATTTAAAGAGGTTCGCACATTAAAAGGTTTTCCTAATCAGGAGACCGCATTTAAAAAAAGTGAAGTTTTAATGTATGGTCAATCTTTTGGTTTCGACTCATGTTATACATGCAATAAATTTATGAGTCTTTGTGAATTTAATTTACCAAGTGGATCATATTTATACATTACAGATGTGACCGGATATGATGGCAATGTAACCATTTATTCAGTCAACGATTTGACAATTAAAAAATAAGCATCTAAGTTCAAAATCTTATTGAATAGAACATTCTTTAGAACGTTTTGGATGATTTGAGTGTGATTTAGGATAAATATTATTAGGTCTCTGGCGGGGTATTTGATCTGCATAAGTTTCAACCATTTTATCAAAGAACTCATCCAAGGCTGGTTTGATATACAACTGATCAGTGGTCGCGGAAACTTCTGCATAAGAGTATCCGTACTTTGAAGCAAAAGCTTGTCCTTCTTCTTTTGTAACTTCTCTTTGGTTAATATCTTTTTTATTACCGATCACAATACCAGGAAGACATGTTTCTTTGTGTTGCAATGAGAGATGATGTTTGATTTCTGAAATCCAATTTTCTAAATCAATTAGGGATTGAGAGTGGGTTAAATCAAAGACCAGAATTAGTCCTTGAGTGGACGGAATATATGATCTAGTGATTGGCTTGAATCTTTCGCCACCAGCTAAATCCCAAATTGAAAATTTAATATCATAACCATTTAGCGAAGTATATTCACCAGTATATGTGTGACGATGACAAAAATATTCAACACCAATGGTTGGAGAGTGGACACAAGTACTATTATTAATAAATTTATTCATTAAGGTACTTTTGCCGACACATGATGCACCAACAACAGAAATTTTAAAAGAATGACTCATTTTTTTGGGATTTATTTTTTTTTATTTTATTAAGAGATTTTCTTTCTGATTTTTTTTGCTTCCTTTTTTCTCCTTTCTTTTTCTCAACCCTTTCTTTTTTTCTTTCTTACTTATAAAAGATAAACCATACACAAAATGAGTTATATTTCTAATGGATGTAATGATTGTTCAACTGTAGATTTTGGTGCCCAAGGAATGGGTTCAATGGGACAATTCTCTGGTAGCGGTGGTTATGGTGGTGGTGGTATGCAACAACTAACCTACCCAACTGTTGCTCCGGAAACCGTCGCCCCTCAAGTTACTTCTGGTGCCAATCCCTATTTATATCAACAAACCGCACCCCAAGAACAACAGGTGCAACAGGTTCAACAAGTTCAGCAAGTTCAAGTTGCTAAGCCCGGAGTTAAAATGCCCCCTCGCCCTCAAGCCGTTGTTCCAGTTTTTCCTAAACCCGCTGACAACCAAACTGGTAAAAGTCTTCAAGGAACCATCGGGACATATTTCAGTGGATCAACCTTCGCAATTGCAATTGCTCTTCTAGTTGCTAATGCTTGGCATGAAACTATTAAATACTATATCAATCAAGCCATTAAATTTAATGGAGGAACCCCAACTTATTACATTGTATACGCTGTGGTAGCCACATTGGCTTCTATTTTCCTTTCCAGCCTGCAATAAGTTTCTAGATCCTTTTCTAGATCCTTTTCTAGATCCTTTTCTAGATCCAGTTTTTGCATTTATTTCTACTTTCAATTTAATAGTACAGAATGGAAATTGAAAAGTATTCTAAAGAATTACTAAGTGTTATTACAAATTGTCTAAACGAGATGATCGTAAATGACGATATCAAGTCAATGATGAATTTTGTTTGTGAAACACTGACTAAAATCACCAAAAATCAATACGGATTTATTGGTGAAATGCTCAAAAATAAAAAAGGTATTCCATTCTTAAGATATCGGGCCATTGTTGGAAATGATTTTATGACAACTTACACAGAATATTACAAAAAACATTTTATTAAAGAGGATAATTTAGATTTCTATAATTTTGATACTCTCGTTGGACTAGTTTACACTGAAAATAAAATTATTTATTCTAATGACCTAGATAAGGATCCTAGAAGGGGTGGTCATTCCAAAATTCCTGAGGGACATCCTAAAATAAAAAATTTTATTGGAATCCCTCTCAGTCATGGAGGTGAAATAATAGGAATTATTGGATTAGCTAATTATGAAAAAAAATATGATGATAATTATATTGAATATGTCAAACCTTTTATTCCACTGATCACTAGTATTATCGTCAACTACCGTAAAAAAATAAGTTTAATTCAGCAGCGTGATCTCTTTCTGGCTAATATGAGTCATGAGGTTCGAACACCCTTGAACGGAATTGTTGGAATGGGACAATTTTTGATGGATACTAAATTGACCAATGACCAACAAGAAATGGTTAATATCATTAATAAATGCAGTCTCCAGCTGCTATCCTTCATTAATGATTTGCTTGATTTTAGTAAAATGGTTGATGGAAATATTAAATTTGATCAAAAAGTCTTTGATTTGGAAGAAACTTTACAAAGTGCGATTGAATTATTTCAGTTGGAAATTGAAGATCGTAAAATCAAAGTTAAAATTCACTATGATGCTAAAATGCCTAAGAAAATTATTAATGATAAACAGCGAATTTTGCAAATTATAGTGAATTTAACCTCGAACGCCGTTAAATTTACAACTGGTGGCACAATTGAAATTGGTATTGATCTAGTTAAATTTCTTCCCAACGATGTGGTGTCATTTCAGTTGACCATCAAGGATAATGGTTGCGGCATTCCAGCTCATCGTTTAGAAGAAATTCAAAAAAAATTAAAAGAACAGGAAAATCTGCAATTTCCATATAACCTGGCAACTGGACTAGGTTTACCAATTTCCAAGTTTCTGGTTGATAAAATGCAAGGAACTTTAAGTTTAAAAAGTAAGGAAAAGATCGGAACCACCGCAGTTGTCAATCTAGAAACAAACTACGAAAATTTGAATGAAAACAGCTCTCTGATGGGCATCAAAGATAAATTAGCTGGTCAACAAGTCTTGCTGATCTGCGATGACATGGCTCAGAGATTAGCGTTAGTTCAAATTATAATTGGCGTGGGTATGTTACCTCTACCAGCTTCGACAATTGAAGAAGCTCATACCTTTATTGAGAATGGAAACACTCAGTTCAAAATTACTATCATCATTGCTAACACTCTCGGCAATATCCATAATATTTTTTCAACCACAATTGAAGATAAAATTAACAAAAACAATATTCTGGCCAATCATCATCAACAACTTTACCAATTTATTATGAGTTATCACGATAATCAAACTAATCCAAGCTTAGTTTTAATGATTAATCCCAAAATCGATTATGATTTTAAAATCTTTGATTTAATTCCAAGCCAATATCGAATTACATATCATGAAACAGATAAAATTAAAGACATGTTGGTTCATGAACTCAATGGCAAGAGCAAATTGAATAAATTGGTTGATTACAAAGAAAAAGTGGATTTCGACACAATCCGAATCTTGAGTGTTGAGGATAATTATTCGAACCAGAGAGTTCTAGCTAAAATGTTGAATGAGATGGGATTCACTGGTATCAAATGTTTGTATGACGGGATTGAATTCATTGAAGATTTAGAAAAGGGCAATATGTATGATATTGTTCTGATTGATTTGAGAATGCCTCGGATGGATGGAAAAGAGGCTGTTCAAAAAATTATTAAAAAAGGGTTAAAAAAGAAAATGATCTTTATTGCTTTAACTGCAACTGTAACTGACGAAACTATGAAAGAATGTTTCAGAATTGGTATGGATGCTTTTATAGAGAAACCAATTAATTTGGGGCGATTAAAAAATGTCATTCAACTGATTTTTAAAAAAAAATTTAGTGATGAGTAAAAGGGGGTGATTCTTGTTTCAAAACTTTCGACCCATTTGAAATTTTAAATTCTTTTTCAGGTTGTTTGCCGTCATCCTGTTAAAGTGAAATCGAACTGGATCCTGGCAAAGATCATCCTCATCACTCTCATAGTTAGTGTTATCATAGTTAGTTGATGAGACGATGGTTTGCGGCGGCTTGACATCATCAGTCAAAATGGTTGTGCTAAGTCCAATATCACCCGAAGGATTATCAATCATTTCTGGATCAATCTCAATGACCGTGTCACCATTTTTTTGATTTTCCGGATTAATCAATGTGTAGTTTAAATTGACTAATTCACCTTTCGTAATTGATTCGAAATATTCGTCCCAATACTTCTGATCAATATCCAATTCATTCTGATCTTGTTGTGCAATCATTTTTTTAATATGTCGTAGATAATCCCGACCAGATATTCGTTCATCAGGTTCCATGGCTAATTGATCATCAATGTCATCATAAATATTAGCATACTCGCGACTGGCATCAGCGTGAGAATGCATTTTTTCACTTGATCTAAAATACTTAATCCAAACTCCTAGAATGGTTCCGATTAAGGCTATGAAACCTAAAACCATATTAATCCAAAATCTTCCATCATCACTAACTTTCTCAGAGAGTGAAACAAACAAAGAGGCGCTCACAACGGCCTCAATTGTGATGTTGGGTAATGATAAAATATCATTCAACCAAGTGTAATGACCAGCTACCTTTTTGTGAAGATACCGAAGGATTTTGAGCTGATCCATTTTTTTTCTTAATTGTTTGACCTTCCGATCAGTCCATCCGTTATTGGGAAAAGCTTCTTCTGATTGAACTGGAACTTCAAGATTGGTTTTGGGCTGACTTCCCAATTTCTTAGGAATATCATGCAATATCAAAGAATCTAATTCACTATCTGTTTTTTCCTCATTTTCAGTGATCTGCAGGTTTAGCTGAGAATCCATTTTAATTTAATCTAAAAAAGTCTTTTTGAAATCAATTTTTCAATCATTCTAATCGATGGGGTTCTAATCGATGGGGTTCTAATCGATGGGGTTCTAATCGATGGGGTTCAAATACTGTTGATAAGATAAATAAACAATTATAATTGTTGAATAAATATCAATTGTATAATGATTGCGGGTTAAAATAGCACTTATAATAGTACCAACCGTGCAGACCCAACTCAAAACAATAACTCCATCTGATCTAGAAATTTGGTTAATGATCAAAGTAGTCAAGAGAGTTTGGATAGTGTGGCCACTCAAACAACTGAGGTGTTCTGTTTTGGCTGGACATGAGATAGCTGTTAGAAAACTTCCGATGAATACTAACCAATGAAGATACAGATAAACATTACCGACATAATTAATCATTCCTAAATCAAAATCAACTAGTTCTGGGAGAAAAAGTAGAGTATTAGCAATTACAAAATAATCTGGAAGAAGATGATACTTTGACCAATCCTCTGGAGTTATGCTATGGATAATATCCCATAATGGTTTTTCGGGCGCTTTTGTTTTTAAGAATTTATCAATTTTTTTGATTAAAAATCCCAATAAAGCATAGTTCAAGATTAGCTTAATACCTACTTGGTAATACATTTTATTCACACCTCAGAACCTTCAAAAGATGTTAAACTAAATTTTTAGAAGTTTCATTTAGAAGTTCCATTTAGAAGTTCCATATCTTGGGCAATCCATAATGGCAAGCGTCGAATCCGGAAATAAACCTAATTGATAAAAAATCAAAAAGAAGTCCAACCAATCCAAACCATCCTAGAACAAAGGATAAGGTGTTTTTTGTACCACCAAATCGGCTTAAAATAAGATCATCGACGATTCTTTTATTCGCGGTTAATGCTTGTCCGCTATCAAGATACATTTGATGAAAGTAGATTACATCCAAGAGTAAAATGAGAAGGTATAATTTAACCCGAGTTGCTTTTGGCCAAAGATCTTGTGGCGGAGGGTTAAAATTACCATTTTCTTCAGTGACTTGGATTGAAATAGTTATTTGAGTAATAATCGCATAAGTTAGGATGATGACTGGAATGTACCAGTAATCTGGCATATGTTCACTGAAAGGAGCCACATACCACAACGCGATCAGACCAAATAGATAAAGAGACATGGCACAAATTCCAGTGATGAATGAAAACCATCGACATGGCATTCCATAACATTTCTTTGAATCAGTTCTTAAAACTGGATTTTGGTAAAAAGCAAAGAAGTTCAAAATAAATACCAAGGCATAAACAAACCAACGAAATGGAAGACTTGTGTAAAATATTTTAAAACTATCAAAGAAATATCGACCTAAATCATAGACAAAAAATCCAATCATTTTTCTTATTATACAGTAAGACAATAAGACGACACCAACATCGTAGTATTATACTAAAAAAACATACTAAAAACTAAAAATGAATCTAGGTCTTTATGTTAACAATAATTTATTATTCCTATTAATCCCAGTCGGTCTTCTATGCTTTGCCATAATGGCCAGCAATTTTAAAAAAGGTGATCCTGATAAAGAGATTCCCTCCAATTATTACCTCTGGATGGTCCTGATGGCTTTGTGTTTGATCATGGTTATTCAGTACTTTTCTTTACCATTCTATATTTTCATGTGCTATTTGATCTTCTTATTTTTTGCTTGATTTCACAGCTGCCCTCTTAGCTTCCTTCTTGCTTGGTCTCTTACTTTGGGTTTTCTTTCCTGATTTATGAGTTTTATTTTTCCTCATTCGCTTTTTCTTCTGAGTTTTCTTTTCTTCTGGAACAGGAAATCTTCTTTCAAAACTATTTAAAGCATCCATTAGATTTTGTCTATCTTGGGGTGGAGAAATCGCGTGTGCTCTTGGAATGTAAAGGATTGGACTATCAGAATCTTTTAAGTTTTGACTTTTTAATTGACTTTTGGAACCACCACCAGCAAATGACTCACCCGCTAGAGGAAATGGTGGAGGATTTCCTTCGGCAAAATTTCCGTGTATGGGCTTCTCCTTATTAACTATACCAAGACCAGTAGAAGCGTCGCTCAGATCTTTGCTCAGTTGATCTGTATATTTAGCCATCTGAGCAGCATCTTTCAAGACTGATTTAACAACCTTTAACTTAATATCTCCGCTGCTGCTGCTGATCGCTTTTAATCTTTGCAATAATTCATTAATTACCGCAATACTATATTTGTAATTAGCAATTACGTTTTCAGTAAATACAGCATATTTTTGCATAACGGCATGGTCCCAAATATATTCATGTTCAACATCACGACATTTATAAAGATAACTTTGCACTTTTTTTAAATCTTCTGGATCCCCCATGTTATATTGATGTAAATCTGTTTCCGCATGGTATCGATCAGAATGATTAACATCTCCAAGGAGTTCACCCCCTTGCGCATCAAGTTCACTCCATCCTGGCGATGAATCGCGATTTGCATGCATCTTTTCAAGATCACTATACTTTGTAATATCTACAGAAACATCGTGTGATCCCGTACCATCTTTTATTTTTTCTCCAACTTTAAAGTCCTTCGCTTGATCACTAGTGGTAAACTTTTTACCCAGGTCATATACTTTATTTTTATATGCCTTGATGGGTTCTTTGATAGATAGGTCTAAAGCTGGGTTATCCGGAAATAACTTTATAAATTCTAGATCCTTAGCATCAAACCCAAAATTAGGCGTTGGTGTGGTTGGTGTAGCGGGTGTAGTAGCCATTTTATTTGTATTAACTCTTATCCTACATTTAGATAAAAAAAAATTAGTTTTTAAATCAAAATCATTCTCCAACAGGCACCTCTCCTCTACATAAGCAATGTTTCCTTGTAGAACTCTACTTGAAGATCCCTCAATTCATCTTCTTCTTGTTCATCTTCAGAAGTTAGCATCACCACTGCTGGCCAACTACGATCAACATATCTCAGATGAGTATAACCTTCCTGGCTGAAGTAAACACTTCCATAGATCTTATATTCCCACCCAGTCAGGTCTGTCTCGCTAAAGAGCCAAAAGATAATTGCTGGATCAGCATTTACAAATTGTGAACTGATGTGAGACTTAATTGAGTTAGATGCCTTGAGATCTCTTTTGAGACTGTCCTTAGTATCATCATCAACATCTAGAAATTCGATATCTTGATTGGTCAGTGAATCAATATCATAAAAGTGATGTTCCAAGGAATGAACACAATCATCATAACAAAACTGATTCCAGAGAGTCAGATCATCTTGAACATTTTGAGGTAACAGGCTAAAATCAAATCCGGAATTAGAAGTCACATTATTTTTTTTCCCAACAGCCGTAAAAGTTTCATAAAGGTAAGTATTTTCAAACTCTTTCAGAAATTTTGGGATCAACTCGCGATAAAGATTATTATAACTAAACAACAATCGAGCATTAAAAGACATGTATCCAATGAAATTCTTCCGATGAAAAGCATTGAAACTTCCTTTAACCCAAAGCCACATTAGTTCAGTCATTGGCTTGAGAGAAATTATTAGGATGGTTGATTCAGGGCTTTCAAAACCTATTTCTAAAAACTTTTTTTCTAGTTGACCTAGATCATCTGTCTGAGCAACATATTGATCATGATTTATGGTTGGAATCTTTGCAAATTCGGAGATTTCCTCTGGGGTAAATGTCTTGGACCCCTCCCCCCAAAATTCTTTGGAACTGCCAAATCCGGAATAAACTAAAGTTGAAAAATAATCCAAACCCAACAGTGTAATATATTTAAGCATTCTCTGCTTTTTCAATTCAACATTTGAACCTTCCCCGACCAGAAAGATTAAAGTTAAAGTATCTTTCAATTGAGAATGGGTTTTTGTCAAATGGAGAAGTTGTTTCGCGAAAAGAGTTAGAGCAATCAGATCATCTCCTTCCAAATCAGTTGTCACCAATAGCGTCGTGGCTCTGGCAGATGTAGCCTTAAGATTCAACAAATTTTTGATTAACATATCTATTCTGAGATGTTGATTTGAGTGTTAAAGTTAAAATCAATTTTTAAAATGGATGATCAGTTTAGGTCTAGTTGTGTCTTAAAACTCTAATATCATTGAATTTATGAGCTGTTGTTGCATCTTGATCAACAATATTTTTAATTTGTGATTTTTGATGAGGGCTCAGTTCCATTCTACCTTCACCTGAGACACGTCGCAATTGATCCATAAACTGTCCATTATATTGCTGGAGTGTCACACTGTCCGGGACTTGCATATCAACAACATCATCTTGATCTAGAATACCTGAATCACGAAGGTTGCCCTGCATTTGAGTCAAGTTGTTCATAACACTTCTTTGATCACGAATCATAGTATCCAGCTGATCTCTGGTGATTTGAGATTTATATTTTAACTCGCCTAAATCAGCAACCTTATTATAGAGAATCTGATAAGCTTTATAAATATTCATCAATTCATTATGTTTTCTTAAATAAGCCTGATCAACTTCTTCGCCATCTGCAAAATTAGAATTATCTTCAACCGCTTTAATTTTATGATCTTGATCGTTCAACCGTTTGATAGCGTGGTCTGGAATCTCTTTTTTATACCCCTTTCTAGGTTCATTGATTGGCACCAATCCTCTTTGATCTCTAAATTTTTGATTTTTTTTAGGATTTTCTTGATTGGGAGTTTGTTGAAGATCTTCCTGGCATTTAGCCAAAAGATCTCGAATCTCTTTCATTTTACCCCAGTAAATATCTTTTTTTTCATTGTTTTCACCTAGAAGAGCCTTTTGATACAGGTTTCGGTAGCCAGTAAAAACCTTAATTAACTCATAGTGTTTAGCAACATAGGCTTTTTTTAATTTTTCATATTTGATCAGAAGAATTTGCTTTTCTTGATCTAGCTCTTCTTCCTTGGGTTCTTCCTTGGGTTCTTCCTTGGGTTCAGGTTTGGGTTCAGGTTTGGGTTCAGGTTCTTTTTTCAGATCTTCAACTTCATTTTGTAATTCTTTGAGTTTATCTTTTAAATCTCTGACTCCGCTGTCTATTTTCTTGGTCACAAGTTTGACAGTTTCTTCTTCTCTAGGTATGATTTGTGGTTTAACAACTGGAATTACTTTCTTGGTTTCTAGGTTGTTTTCTGTTTCAGAGTCTAAATCCTCTTTGATAGTTTTAATAGTTTTTTTGGACATTTCTTCTAAATTAGAATCTTGTTTATAACTGCGACTGTTACCAATTGTCACACCATCTTCTAGGTTGTACCTGTGTTTTAGAAGTTCATGGCGATCTCTTGATTTGTCAAATTCTTTTCCGCGGGCTTGATCACGAGCAGATTTATAACTTCCAAAGCGTTTGCCAGATTGATTTCTCCTAGATTGATTCTTTCTGGATTGGGCCTGGCCCTGGGATTGAGATCGATTCTTTTTTTGAGTTGATTTTTGAGATTTTTCTTTCGGAATAACTTCTGGTGGAAGTATTTTGTAATCTCCAATATCTTTACTTTTATAGTGGTACGAGCCTTCTGGGATATCAATCTTCAATAAATCATCTTGGGTTTGATCTTGCCATTCTTTGGGTAATTCTATATCTATTTTATCTTCTTTTTTCGACTTATTCGACTTATCACCCTCAATAAATCCATGTAACGGGCTAAACATTTCAAATCCTTATCTTATAATTAACAAAGATTTTATTCACCCTCCTCTAAATCTACTAGTAAATCAATGAAATTTACTTTATAACCACTTTCCGTAATGGTTGAGTATAAAAACTCCATTAAATCTTTCGGAATTTCTTTATTTTCTTTCATAATTTTTTCTTTGATTAAAAACTCTCGAATCTTTTTTTGAGTTAGCTTCACTGGAAGAACATGTGGTGATTCATTGACTCCTGGTTGAAAAGGAATACTTTCCCAATGCGAAGTTTTGCCATCATTTGAAATAGTACCTCGTAAATTTCCAGATCGATACTTCGAATGATTGACCATTGTTTTTTTTTGAGGTATTTTGACAGGCTTTTCTGGTACTCTTTCTGGTGTTCTTTCTGGTGTCATGTTCTCTGGTGTCATGTTTGGTATTCCATCCTCAATAGGATCAAATTCATCATCATATTCTGATTCAGAGCTGGAATAGAATTCATCTGTTTCTATTTCATCTGGTTCCATTTCCATTTCTGGTTCCATTTTCACTTCTGGTTCAGGAGTTGGCTCAGCCATAATTTGAATTGTCTTGTTAGCATCTTCCATAAATTGAACTTTTCTAGGCTCGACAAAGGTTTCCATTTCATCAATAATCATTTCAGCTTGTGAAATGTGATTCGGATCATTAATATTAGTGTTAGTATTAGTGTTAGCGTTAGCCGTATCAGACGATGGAACAGGAACTAAATAAGGAATATCTTCATCTAAATAAATATCTTTGTACTCTGAGGTTGTAGTTGCTCTAGGTTCCATTCTAGGTTCTGTTCTGGGTTCCATTCTAGATTTTACTCTGGATTCTGTTCTAGGTTCTGTTCTAGGTTCTGTTCTAGGTTCTTTGGAACGTGAAATAGGATAATTAAATTGTGGTGGTTGTTTGACTGAAGTGGTTTGAGAGTTAGATGAATGTTTTTGGTAAAGATCATATTGTTTTTGCCATCGATGGTAGTAAGCTTGATATTCCTTTTCAGTTGCTCGATGATCTATTTTGAAAGTGGCTGGTTCACTCTTTCTTTCTCTTAATTCTTTTTTAGGTGTTTCTTTTTTAAGTGGTTCTTTTTTAGGTGGTTCTCTCCTTGATTTTTCAGGTAACATTTCCTGAAGTCTTTTTTTATCACTGATAATCGCCAGTTTTAATCTCAAGAGCCGTGGATCATTTGAGTGAACTTGCTCTTGATAATGCTCGTAAGCCTGTGTTTTTGTTTCAATTAATTCAATTAGATCAGCCAGTTCTTCCTGATAAGTTTTATTTTTTTGAATTATTCGATCTTGGTGTCGCCTTCTGGAAGGTTTTCTATAATTAACAACCCTTGATTCAGCCATTCTAGGATCACTTCTTCTAGGATCACTTCTTCTAGGATCACTTCTTCTGGGGTCAATCTCTTGGTGCCTAGGTTCAGTTCTTCTAGGGTCAATCTCCTGACGTCTGGGTTCATTTCTCCTAAGTTCTCTTTCGGGCTGTCTTGGTTCTAGATAAGGTTGATATGATGGTAATTCAAATCTAGGTTGGCTGGCTGGCGCAGGAGGTTCAACTGGAGTTTCGGGAGGAGGTTTTGGAACTTCTTTAGGTTCTTCCCTAATTCTATAATCTCGATAAGATGGTATAAATATTTCTTTGGCAATTCTGGTGGTTTGATGGTTAATTATTTGAGGTGCTGCTGGTTGATTTGACGATCTCCGATGAATGAGATAATCAAGAGTATTTCTTTTGGATTTGGGTGTTTCATTTAAACATTTTTGAACAACTTGTTCATCTTGGCTAAATCGAACTCGTTTTTGTGTTTTACCTTTTTGAATTTCATTACTTTTTATTTTAAAGAAATCATCTAATTTCTGTTGACCAGGTTGAAATTTAGTTTGTTTCATGGTTTTATCTTTGGCTGAAAATGATCTTTTTTGGGTCTTTCTAGTTGCAACTTTTTCTTTCAAATCTCTAAGTCCTTGTAAATTCTTTTCTGAAAAAGACTCAAATGGGATAGAATATTTTTCCAAAATCTCCTTGAATTCATTAATTTGAAAATTATCAAGGTGATGGGACAATTTATCTAAGTCTAATACATCCGCAAGTGTTGGATTAATTCTTTTTTTTCTTTTTTGCGTTCTGATGTTAACAACTTCCATTTACAAATCAAGAAAGATTTTCTAGTACAAAAAAAAACTTAACTCTTTTTAATCTTTTTTTTATTAAAATGTCTAAAACAAATCAAGAAGATTTATCTCAATTGGTCAATGAACTTAGAATTAAGGCCAAAGAGCTTGAGGAAATTGCCTATCAATATGAAAGTCGCAACCAGATCATGATTGATAATTTGTCTCGAATCAAGGATACTCTTGATGACAAAACTAACAATTTAAAGGTCGAAAGACAACTCAAAACTGAAATGATTCAAGCACTTGATAAAAATATTTTAGAGGAACTTCATTCTCCATTGCCTGACAAATTAATGGCAGTTTGTGAGGATGTTGAGCTCCTCGATTTGAAGTGTTCAGAGTCTCTGGGAGAAGATATCAATCCGGTTAGATTTAAGGAACGGGAGATGATCGAAGAAGAAAGAAAAAATCAGCATGATATTAATCATAATGTTAATGTTAAAGAATATCTTGAACCTGATGAATTGAAGAAGAAGGGTCCAACTCAAATCATTTATGACAATGTCAATCAAATTAATGATCCAGATCTATCAACAGATAAATCCAGTTTAGCTGAATTTGGAAAAGCTTTGGGTGCTAAAATAAGTAGTGCCTTTAATAGCAGGAATAAAACCAAGAAAAAACCTTTATCCGCGGAGGATGTTGTCAAAACGGTTTTAAGTGCGGTCAATGAGGAAACCAGCAATGGATATGATACTGAAGATTTTAGTCGTTTAACTGATAAAGATGTTTACATCAATGGTGAAAAACCCAATGAGTTTTTTGAAAAAATTAATAGTTCAAAAGTGGAAGCTTTGAAGAAGGCTCTTTTAATTGAAAATGATTCAACTATCAATCAACAATTGTCTGAGTTATCGAGTGAAGTCCAACTTCAACAACTCTCTCAATTGCATCAAGTTCTCAAGCTCAAGTACATCATGTATTTGCAGCATCTCCGCCCAGGTCAAAGATTAGGAAAAGAAACTCAGTTTTTGAAAGACCGTGGAGTCAGTAAATCATTTCAAGAATTGTCTGATGTTGAAAATGTTCCAACTTTTGAGGAATATTTAAAGAATTGTCAAAAAGATCCGATTGAATTGGAATTGGGGGAAGAAAGTAACCAAGATATGCTAGATAGATTGTTTGGTGATCTGGATGAAATGAATAGTGATTTATCAGTTCAAATCATTAGATCAATGTTACTCTCCTCAATGTTAAAATCCCCAGATATTGAGGAAAATTTTTACAAAAAAAGAATCCATGATTTGGAGGCTTTGGTAAAATATGTTGAAAAATATGAAAATCCTGTTTCAAATGATAAGGTTGGTCTTGAACCAGCAGTTATCTCTCCAGAAATTACAATGTCGAAAGTCCTTGAGGCGGACATTCCAGATTTTATCTTATTTAAGGATCTTCAAGAAGAAGGAATCCTACAAGAAATGATTAAGTACTATTTTCAATCAGAGAGCCGAGAAAGAGTTAACTCTTTTTTAGCTGAAATGCAAGAGATAGAAAGAACAAACCCGATTGAACCAGATGTTGATCACCAATTTAAAAATTTAGATGAATCGTTCTTCCAAGTTCAATACATGCCAGTAACTTGACTCAACTTAATTCCACTCAACTTAATTCCGCTCAACTTAATTCCACTTGATCCCAACATATCCTCCATAACTTTCAAGTGTTGAGTAAATCGGATCATATAATGGAATAATAACTTGATTGATTTTAATATTTTTAACTCTCTCACTTAATTCGGCACTAACAAATAATGTTTTAATTAAGTAATTTTTTAAATCTTTTTCTAAATCTCGTCCAAAACTTAGTTGGTCAGGATTAGTTTGTAATAAAGTGGAAACTACTTGCCATTCCTTTTTATTTTTATGAACCAGTTCTTTATTAATTAGTTCTAAGCAGGAATTGAGTTTAATTTCTGTTCCAGTTAGAACACCTAAGATTATTTTTTGAAATTTCGGATTAAGATGAGATTTAATTTGAACCTTTTTCTCTCCAGTTCCAACAATCAATAGCCCTTGAATCATTATTTGATATTCCGAATCAATGAAAACCTTTTCGAGTTTCTCATTAATTGAATTTAAATAGACATCAATGGCTTCTTGACGAAGTCTTTCCATTCGATTTTGACTAAAACCACCTCGACTATGGTTGTTGGGTAACTTTTTGGATACCTTAGAGATCAAAGTCAGAGCAGTACCTTCCAGACTCCAGATTTGATATTCTTGACCAAGAAGAAGAAGAACTCCATACTTGTCATAAGAAACATACAAATCTTTAATTAGTTCAACATGAAATCGTTTATCACAACGATACCAAGTATTTTTAATAGGTCGCGGAGGTTCTAAAGTAAATTTCCCTCGTTTTTCTTTACCATTTTCATCACGATACCATCCATAAAAGAAAGCTATTCCATTCTTGGGTATCTTTTTGAGTTTTATTAAAGTTTCTGAGAGGGATTTTAAAGCATCAACTACAGACTGCCGGTTAAACCCGCGACTTGATATTCGCCGCGGTACTTAATTCTCGGCGAATTTTAGAAGAAGCTTTGGAAAGCTGCGCATTGTGAGGTAAGATAAAGGTAACTAAGCTAGTACCTTGGCCGTGATAAGCAGCGAGATCTGTAATATTCATGATTACTTTTAATATAACTTTTAATATGATTTTAAATAATATTTTATTCCTTAAATTCAATTTTTATTCCCTGAGTTTGAGATATTTGATAATCATTTCTTTTAATTCTTTAATTATGAGTGGTTTTTCCAAAAAATCAACAAAGCCCGCTTTTAGGCATTTATCTTTATTATCCCCCAAGACATCAGCACTCAAGGCAATCATTGGAGGATGATCTGGATGATGTTCATTTAAAAAGTTAGCAACTTCAATTCCATCCATGGCCGGCATATGAATATCTAAAAGCAATAATCCACATACAATTTGATGATAACTATTAGTTAATTCATATCCATTAGTAAAAATAATACATGAATATCCTAATAATTTTAATATTTTTTTGATCAAAATAATATTAGAAGCATTATCCTCAGCCACAATTATATCAGTCACTAAACTCTCATTATTTTCTAATATCTGTTTAGTGTAATTCACACACGATGAATTCATGCTTGTTCTACTTAATTAAATAATAGAATTTAAATAATAGAATTTAAATGGTTGGTTAAAGGTTTGTTAAATGCTTGTTAAATTTATTTAAAATATCTGAAACATCAACTGGTTTCAAAACGTAGTCAGTTGCCCCAGCTGCAATGGCTTCTTTCTGGTGGTCTTTAACTGCATCAGCACTGACAACATAAATTGGGGTTTTTCGATTAATATTGTGAGGATTATTTCTAATTTTCCTAATGACATCAATCCCATGTATATCTGGTAAATTCAAATCAATAAATATGATTTTAAAGATGGTTGTCAAAGTTGAATCATAACCTAGATTGCCTTGTTGGAAATGAAAAGATTTGATCTGTTTGTTGCTCAGTTTAATAATCTTTTCCATCAACTTGTAATTATTTAAATTGTCTTCGATGAACAGAACCTTATTTATGTTGGATTGACCTATTTTTATTGTTGCATTTTGGTCAGTATATTTCAATACTCTTGGAACCAATGGTATTTCAAAAGCAAAAATAGTTTTTTCTGGGCATGAGCTTTTAAAATAAATTTTACCATTCATTTTATCAATTAATTTTTTTGATAAAGCCAATCCTAATCCGGTTCCTTCAACATTGCTTTTTTCTTTTTCTAATCTCTCAAAAGGATGAAAGAGTTTGTCCACTAGTTCAGGCGGGATTCCTAGTCCCTGATCAGCAATTTCAACAACCAATGACTTAGGTGTTTCGCAGGAACAATATTTCTGTTCTTGGCAATTTGAGCAATTAATAAAGGTAACAATTGTCACGTCTCCACCAACTTTATTGTACTTGATTGCATTAGACATCAGATTTAATAGAACTTGGATTAACCGTTGTTTATCGGCTCTAACATAGGTACCATAATGGGAATTTGAAATTATAATTGTAATATTAAACTTCTCAGCTTGGCTTTTGATGATTGAAATTGTTTCATCAATAATATCATCAATTAAAACATCTTCTATTGAGAAAGATGCATTGCCGCTCTCAACCTGCGAAATTTCTAAAACTTCATTAATCAGATTCAATAAGTATTTGCTTGCTCTGATGATTAGTTTTAGATTTTCTCGATCCTCAATACTCAAATTATTATTTAAATCCATAATCTGACTAAATCCTAGAATTGAATTCATTGGGGTTCTCAATTCATGACTGACTCGAGATAAGTAGGAATCTTTTTCAATATGTGCTTCAATTAATTGTTTTTGGTAAAGTTTAATTTTTGTTATATCAGAAGCAGTAGCGATGATTAGCGGTCGTCCATTCTCATCAAGATCATCCTTATAAACGATGGCTTTCCATAAAAGATTAACAACGTCCCCACTTTTAGTAATGTAACGGTTTTCAAATTCGTGAACATTAAGGTAGTTTTTTTCTAAACCATCCGCTTTTTCAGTAGTTGCAATTCGATCATCAGGATGAATAAATTCAATGTATGGGGTGGTTAATAATTCTTCTTCAGTATACCCTAGTAAATCAATCCAAGACTGATTAATTGCCAAAAACATTCCTTCTCGTGAAAAACAATTTAGATTAAAAGAATGATGAAATAAATTATGATATCGTTTGGCATCTTTCTTGTTAATCATGTCAATATGCTTAATATAATAAATAAATTCAGACAATAACCTGATTACTTCTGGGGATAATAGATCTGCTTGATACGGATTATCTGATCCGGACAGGGTCACCATTCCCACCACAGATTGATTGTGAAAAAGACGATAGCCAATAAAATTATTTAAGTGAGGATGGTCATCTGGCATTTTGCTGTTTGTTGGGGTTAAAAGTTTGTTTACAATGTAAGGTCCATCTTCTTTTTTGAGAACCTTTCCAAGAATGTTGTCAAGATTTTTTTGAACATAGTAATCTCCAGTTTCATTTAGATTATGGTTACAAATAGAGTCAAATTTAGAATTGATTTTAAACATTGCTGGCCAGACTAACATATTTTGATTGTAAACCGAAATCATTCCCAACTCACTTTGCGTTTTTTCCAGAATGACATTCAAAAGCCTTTGATGCTTAACTTCAAAGCTGGCATCATCTTCAATTATTGGTTTGATATCATCACAGTTCATGACTTTTAGTCGAATAAAATTGATTGAAATTGTGTGAATAATTCTTAAATCAATAATTGAAAATGATGAACTTAGATTGGATTTCTAAATTTTTTGAATTAAACCAACCCTTGGGTAATATCATGGACGAAACATTGCCCTTGAATTTATCTTTAACTGGACGAGTTGATCATATCCGAAAGTGCAGTAACAAGATGTTTTTCTTAGTTCTCAGAGATCGGGAAAAAACCTTACAAGTGATTTTCAAAGAAGACAAGGAGAAACTACCCGATTTAACTCGAGACAAAATTAAGGAATACGTCAAAACCACCCCTGAATCAATTGTCAAAATAACTGGACAATTAATTAAAAGCCCAGTTGAAATTAAAAGCTCAACTATCAACCACCTAGAAATGGTAGGACATACCCTAGAAATATTAAGCGAATCCGACGTTGTTCCTCTTCAAGTTTATAAGCCAGATGCTCTTCTAGAAACTAGATTGAGTCATCGAGTTCTTGACTTGCGATCACAGCAAAATCAAATTATCTTTTATTTGCAAAGCCAAATTCAGAAATTGGCGACTGATTTCTTTCTGGAAAAGCAATTTACTTGGTTGACTTTTCCAAAACTTCTCGGAGGTACTTCCGAATCAGGATCAGAAGCCTTCCATGTTGATTACTTTGGAAAGGAAGCTTTTCTAGCTCAATCCCCTCAGCTTCACAAGCAAATGGCCATCAATGCTGGATTCAAGAAAGTATTTTCAATTGGTCCTGTCTTCCGAGCTGAAAAGTCGCATACTTCTCGTCATTTAACCGAATTTACAGGAATAGATTTTGAAATGGAAATCGGTGGATCTGGTCCAGAGAGTGACCCCATTCAGTTGATTTACGAATTGGTTCAGAGGATTATGAGGGAACTAGAAAAGGCTAATTCGGACAAGTTTAAGCTTTGGGAAACAATTACTGAAAAACCATTTAACCATCCGGTCATTGCAGAAAGACCAGTGGTCGTCATTTACAAAGATGCTTTTAAAATGCTAGAAGAGGCCGGGGTAACAGTTGAATCTCCTGAAGATTTTAACAATCAAGATTTGTCTAAACTGGCTGGATTAGTCAAAGAGAAATACCACACTGATCTGTTTGTTTTGGATCAATTTCCAGCCAGTGTTAGACCTTTCTACACTAAACCAAAAGAAGGTGAAGAAGGAACCAGTTTGGGATATGATTTGATTTTTCGCGGAAAAGAGATTCTATCAGGAGCTCAACGAATTTCAAATTATCAGCTTTTAATGGAAAAAGTAAACAAAGCAGGATTGTCTGGCCTAGAAAGCAGTATTGCCGATTATGTTGACTCTTTTAAATATGGTTCTCCTGAACACGCTGGAGGAGGATTTGGATTAGAAAGAATTATGTGGGCTTATTTAGATCTACCAAATATTCGAAACTTCTCTTTATTTCCGAGAGATCCGAACATCCTGAGACCCTGAATTAAGATTTCAGAGTTAAGATTTCACAGAGATTTAGAAAATTGATTTAGACTTATTAAATTTTTTATTCATATTCTAAATTAAAGATTCTAAATTAAAGATTCTAAATTAAAGATTCGATGCCAAAAAAGAAATTTTATGCTGTCCGAAAAGGAAAGAAAGCTGGTTTATATCGCACTTGGGATGAATGTAAAAAGCAAGTGACTGGATTTCAAGGAGCAATCTATCAAGGTTTCCCAACAGAAAAAGAAGCTAGATCATATTTAAAAGGTGAAGAACCACCATTGATAAAAAGTAAATCAGTTTACAATCCCGATCAGGGAGTATTTTTAAAAAATTTCACTTACATCTTTTGTGATGGTTCTGAAATTAAGCAAAGTAGCGCTTTGGATAAATCTGGGTTTGGTATTTCTATTTTAAGAAGAGATCCCAAAAATTCATTTATTTATGCCACCAAGATTGGCACAGAAAGTAATAATAGAGCCGAATTAAAAGCGTTATTGTACAGCTTGACTCTGCTTGATAAAGGGAAATTGGAAGGGTTTAATTTTTGTCTGGTCACTGATTCAGAATATTCCTTAAACGCGGTTTTTAAATGGTCACCTGCTTGGATAAAAAATGGGTGGATTAACACCAAGGGTTTAGATGTCGAAAATCAAGATTTAATTAAAAGTTTACTTGAGATTTTGCCAAAACTAAAAGATAAAAAATATAATCTTCTTTTTAAGCACTTGATGGCGCACCAAAAGAAGCCCACTAATATCAAATCATATGATTACTTTCTTTGGTTTGGCAATGAATTGGCTGATAAGCTAGCTAAACTAGGTTCAACTAACATTATCAGATTCGACACCAAACTTGATTATCCTCAGATTTGGGATTACCAAACTTGAATTACCAAACTTGAATTACCAAACTTGAATCTTTTTGCATTTAGAATTGTTTGAAGAGAATTTGACTCCAATAACTTCAAAATTTTGACCTGAAGAGTTATCCAAGAAACATTTTTCAAGGGACATATAAAGATCATAAAACTTGTCTTTGCTTCTAAGTTGTTTAGAGGAGAAGATAACAAATTCTAGGTCAATTGTTTCCGAAATCATTCTTTTTTTTATTATATCAAATCCCTTGATAGACTGATCAACACTATCAACTTGCAGACCAAAATTATAAGCCCAGTCAAGTCTGATTTCCGAAATCAATGATGAGCTGAATCGAATCTTAATTTCGGAATGAATTCCATCCCAACTAACAACTAGGTTTTCTAGTTTGAGGATTGGGAAAAATCCACTAAATCTTTCAGGAAGACCGCCATAAAGTTGATTAATTTGTTGTAGGGTTTTGATTTTGTCAGCAGCACCATTGCTGGTCATTGAAACGATAGTTGGAGATCTAACGTGAGAATCATCCCAACGATCATAAGTATATCCAGTATCATCAATTGCTTTTCTTAACAGGGCCATAAAATCATAGAATTCTTTTTCCATGACTGCTTCAAGGCAGTGGGTGAATGGCATGTATATTTAGACTTTAAAAGCTTTAAAAAAATCAATTTTTCATCAAAACTTTTGACCTACATAAACCAATTATCAATCACCATTGCTGGACCATAAACCTTTTCATCTTCTCTAAAATAACCACAATTTCTCATAAATTTAGTGGCCAAAAGATTAATATTGGATTCCTCTAAATCAACATCCTCTAAATCTAGATAAGCAATAACTGGATTGAGACAACCCCACTTTTTAGCCATAACTGTTCCGCGACCAACCATCTTCTTCAAAATGACCTTTCTAGTTGTTGGCAAGTGTTCAGCTTCTTCTTCTGGTTCCTGAGGAGTTTCAGATTCAGTTTCAGTTTCTTCTGGTTCCTGGGGTGTTTCAGATTCAGTTTCAGTTTCTTCTGGTTCCTGGGGTGTTTCAGATTCAGCTTCTGGTTCCGGGGGTGTTTCTTGTTCTGGTTCTTCGATGTGATCAGAATATTCTCTTTCGATGGTAACCTCTATTTTACGATCTAATTTAACGGTTGTTTTGGTGTTAGTCTGTTGTTTTGGCTTTGAAAGTTCATTAATTTCTTCATCGTTCAGGGCACCTTCAAGATAAGGTCTTAGAATTTCTAAGGAAAAGAATTCTTTGGTGCCTTTGAAATTTAATTTACGGTAAGAGCTAGTTGTGTTACAGAATGGAACATAATCAAGTTTGTCAACTTTGTATTCACCATATCTAGAGGATTCATCAAATTTTTCCTGGAACATAGCATCTTTATGATCTAGAATGTCTCTGTATTTTGGTAATTTGGCTTCAGTACTAATTTCATCTTTCAGTAAATCTTGATCAGAAACTAAATCTGGTTTTTCTGGTTTGGTTAAAACATTTGTTGATTCTAAAAAATCAAAAATAGCTCCTTCTAGGTCACCCTTGTTTTTATTAAAATATGCGTTAGCTTCTATTTCGGAACATGAAGTTTGTTCAATCAAAATTCGTGATTCTTCATCAGTCATTCTGTATTGATCTACGATGTCTTCTGGCTTAGCGAATAAAGCTTTAGCTAATTCTTGTTTGGAAGTCATGGTTGTATTAATTTTATGGTATTAATTTTAATGATAGTTTATTATTTAGAAAAATAAACTTAAACTTTTCTAACGGATGGTTAACTAATGTCTAACCTAGAGTGCCTTTTAACCAATCTAGAAAACGATTTTAATCAATTAATTCAAAAGCATCAGGATTTAATTAAGGGGGAATTTACTAAAAGTCAAAATCAAATTTCCAAGTTAAAATCCACCATCAAGGAAAAAGATCATGAGATGATAGAAATGAATGAAAAGCTTGACAAAGCTAATTTTGAAGAAGAAAATTATCAAAACTTCTCTATAGTCAGCAATCTGAGCAAACAAATTACGGAAAAAGAAATCGAAATAAAAAAATATCAAGCTCAACTGAGAATTGCTTCTAAAACAATTCAAGAACTTCAAGTCAGAATTGAGTCTGCTTCTGAAAAAGGAGACTCAGTTGTTGAAGAATCAGAACCAGAACCAGAACAGGAACCTGAACCTGAACCTGAACCTGAACCGGTGGCTGAACCTAAACTGGTTGAGGAAAAACAGAAAGGTCCCAAAACAGAACCGAAGCCTAAGAAAGAACCTGAACCAGAGAAAGAACCGGAGCCCAAGAAAGAACCTGGACCAGATGAGGAAGAGATTGAGATTAATTTAACTAAGAGAAAGATTAAAGGAGTATATTACTATGTTTCCGATGAGGATCCCCCTTTAATCTACGAATGCTTAGAAGATGACGAGGTTGGAGAAAATCCAATCGGAGAAAAGAAAGGTCGTAAATCTATTTTTTATGATCAGGAGAAAACCGAAGAGAAAAATTGATTCAGTAATATAAAAATCACGGAGGTCCATTAATATTAATATTAATCCTAACACTAAATTAATGAAAATTTATCAAGTTGGAGGATCCATCCGAGATGCTTTTTTGAATTTGAAAACTAAAGATTATGATTATGCTGTGGAAGTTGAATCATATGAATTAATGAAGGAAACTTTAGAAAAAGAAGGTTATCGAATCTTTTTAGAGAAACCAGAGTTCATGTCTTTGAGGGCTAAAAGGCCCATTGATAATGAAGTTGCTGACTTTACTGTTTGCCGAACTGATGGTTATTACTCAGATGCTCGCCGCCCAGACAGTGTTCAAGTCGGAGACATTTATTCTGATTTAGCTCGACGTGATTTTACTTGCAACGCCATCGCTATCGATCCAGATGGCACTTACATTGATCCTTACAATGGTCAAAAAGATATTGAAGATAAAATTCTAATTGCTGTTGGTGATCCCAAGGAACGCATCAAGGAAGATGCTTTAAGGATCCTCAGAGCTTTCCGAATGATTATCATGAAGGGATTCACTCCTGATCAACACCTCAAGGAAGCTTTAAAAGATCCAGAGTTAGCTCACCTATTGACCAAGATTTCTGTGGAGAGAAAGATGGAAGAAATGTATCGCATGATGGCTCATGATACAGTAGCGACTCTCAAACTTTTTGGGCAATACCCAGAATTGTATTCTTCAATCTTTACTGATGGCCTGTGGTTAATGCCGACCAACAGAAACTGCAAAGCCCATTAAGATTAAGATTAAGATTGAGCGATCAACAAATTTAATATAACTAGGTTTCAATAAATAAATATGGATGACAACCAATTTAGATGATTATTACCAAGAGCTTGTCAAGGAAGCTCATAAACCTCCTAGTTTAGGAGAAAGGATTAAAAACAAATTTTATTCGATTATTGGATATTGCCCTTCAAGTCAAGTATATCCCTATAATCCCTATAATACCGATCTGGTTGAAATGACCATCCAATCTCAAGCGAATAAAATTTGTTTTTAATCACAACACCTCTTTTGATAGTAGGAGGATTTTTAGTTATTTGAGCTAATTCTAAATAAAATTGATTTTCTTTTTTTTAAAGATTTTACTAATAGTATTTAATGCCGTACTATCAGTTAATCAAAGAGGATACCTATAATGGTACATTTACTACTAAATTCAATGTAATTCGTGCCTCAACCAAAGAAGAGTTTTTTCATAAATTGCTTGAGTTAAATTTAATCGATTCTGACTTGATTTATGATATTTTTGATCATATGTTCATGTTTGATGATAATCACGCTGAATTATTAAAATTTTTAGGAGAAACCCAATTAACCTTAACACCATTAAAGAATAATAAATCAATGGTAGAATTACACCACCGAGATAATTCTAAAATCCTATTTCCAGAATGTTTTTATACAGATATAGACACTGATGATGAAGAAGATGGATGTAGATATGATTGTGAAAATGAACCCGTCCAACGCCTTACCTTCGATTTTGAAACAATTTGGACTGAGATGAAAGAGATTCTTGGAGAGTGCGGGGATCGTAGTTATGGAAGCGGAGGTTACGCTGATCGCTATCGTTATTATTCATTTGTTGAAGTGAATGTTCTCAACTAAAACAAAACTAAAAAAATTGATTTGTTATTGGATGGTGAATTTATAATGAAACAAAGATCAATGCCATATTTTAATTACATTAAACTCGATTGTGAAGAAAACAATAAAAATTTAGCTGATGGTGAACTAGATGTATATTATGCCTCTGACAAAGAGGACTTTTTTGGAAGGTTGATTGTAGCTGGTATGATTGACAGTGAAACTCTTCAAGACATATTAAAAATAATTAATGAAGAATATGTTGAAGAAGATGATGATTATTGCGATCAAGATCAGTTAGAAGGGCTTTTTCAAAAGGATGAGTTTGAGTTAACTATGGATGATGACACAACTCTCAATATAAAAAAAAAAGATAATTCTAACTTCATATCTCCCATCTGCGATTATCATTTCGGCAAACCCGTTGAAACAATCCCATTGAGCTTTGAATTAGCTTGGGAAGCAATGCGAACACTTCTTAAGTATGGAAATCTGAACTCTAGCTATTGCCATATATTTCAGAAAGTAAACTTGATTAAATGACTTGATTAGGTAGTTGAATCCCAAACTTTTTTAAATTCCTGAGTCAGGTTTCCTGGTACTTCCAATTCAGGAAAATCCGGTCCATATTCATAAACAATGGATGAACTATTTTTCATAATGTCCATTACGGTCATAGTTTTTTCTCTAATTTCATCCCAGTTTGGCGAGACTTGATAGGAATTATAAGTTTGGGTCAATAGTAATTTGATTAAGTACAAATGATAAATAAAGTTTTCGGTTGTGATATCACTAAAAAGTGGTAGGGTCAGCTGATATAAATGATGATCATCAATTGGAATCTTCTGATAAACTTGGTAAATTATATTGGTTAAGAAGTTCAGAGTTTGATCAATGACGGATTCAAGGTATTTTTTTTCAAGACTGTCACCCGATTGGGTGAAATCAGTATTTTCTCTTTTTTTTATTTCTTCTGGTTTGACCAAAAACAAGAAGATGTATTGGACAATCATTTTTACCATGTGCGAGCTTGATCGAACTCTCTCTAGGTTAGGTTGATTTTCTAGATTAATCGCTGAAATTGGACCAATGCTTTTGCGGTAGGTAAAGGTTAAAGCATCGCTGATATTGGGTAAATAACAGGGGTCATTATTCATTTCTGGATTCCGGGACATAACTATGAATTGAATGTAAAGAAGAATTGCTCGATCAACCAAGAAGACGGTTGGCTGCAAATTAAAAGTGTAAGAGGTCAAAATCCAAAAGATATGATGAATCATATTTGATCCAGTTAGAATTGCTTCATTAAGATCTAGATTATCAAATTCTTTTAGTTTGAGATAGGTTTCTACAACCACTTTCGATATGTAATAGCAGTAAAATTTCAGAGAATTGATTTGATCAAACTTCTGAAAGGGCAATTTTTCTTGTTCAATTAAAACTAACAAATCATCACTTTGCTTATCTAATTTCATTGTGTATTTCTAAAGAGTAAGAAGAAAATTATCACTAGAATTAAACAATGTGAATAACTAAAAATACTAGATGATTCAGCTTTATTATCTAGTTCATCCTGAGGAGACAGTGTTTTAGTATAAATTTCCATTAATTTTGGATCTAATTCACTACCAACAAAAGATTCCTTGGTTGAGGCGGAAGATTTCTTAGCCGCGGCAGCTGTTTTCTCTTTGTATTTTTGATCAAAAACTTCTTGGATATCATTGTTTTTCAAACAATTCGATTTCAGATTAAGAACATTGTTGTCAGTGACATATCGATCGCCTTCTGGAATTAACTTATCGGTTTCAACGTCATAAGCATACTCGCGAAAAGGAGCACGGTAAGTAAAAGTCTTTTTGATTAAGGTTCCAATTTTATCTTTGGCTTCATTATATTTTCCAATTTTTTTAGGGCTATCTGAAATTTCAACATTATGATACGTTTTTGATTTCAAATTATCAAGATGATTATCAATTGGTCCGTAACTATCTTGGCCGGAGTCAAGATTATAACTTCCCCCACTCCACTGGTTTTTTTGTAAATTTGAATAGTATTCATCTTCAAGTTTTTGGACGGCCTCATGGCGTTCTTTAGCTTGATCTTTTTTTACCTTTTGATCTTCTTCGACCCGAAGCGCATTTTCTTCTAGTTCTTGTCTTTGTCTATTATTTTCTTCGAGTTGCTTAGCATAAGTTTGGCGATGGAATTCATCCATGGTCATCGCTTCCCTTTCTTTTTGATCTAGATCATTAAAATGTTCAGTTGCATAAAGGCTATTAGTCAACAAGCGAGATGATTGATTGATTGTAGCTGGATTCATTTACATTTTGATAAGAAAAAAACTTTGATTTAGTTTGCTTCTGAAAATCGATCATGCAAATCAATCCATCTCAGATTCACTCTTTTCGTCATCACCTTCTCCACCTTGACCGTCTCCACTTCCACTTCCGCTTTCTTTGGGTTCTTGATCGTCTTCTTGATTGTCTTCTTGATCAGTTTGATGATCATCTGGATCACTGAGATAACCTCCAAGTTCATTTTGAATAAATTCTTCTAATGAGTCCGGATTGGAGTCTGATGAACTAGATAAGTATTTCTCTTCAGGATGTTCTTTTTGGTATAGCTCATCCAAATCAACCGAACAAATCGGGCATGTTTTGCTAGATGCTTCTAACCAAGGTTCCAAACAGGCTGAACAGAAATAATGACCACAAATTGTTTTTCTAGCATCACCAGAAACAATTTCCTGGCAAACAGGACATTGAAGATCATCTGGGATTAGCTCCGTTTGGTCAGAGGGGATTAATGGGGCTACTTTATCAATGTCTTTGCATGGTACAATGACATCTTCTAAATTTCTTAAATTATCATAGTTGTTGGCTGAAGTTAATTCTGGCATATGCTGCAATAAATTGTTCATCATTGCTCGAAATTGATCAAAACTATTACTTACTTCTTCTTGGGTCACATCTTCTTCATTGTCTGACCTTTCATCACCAGCATCTCCAGCAGAATCATTTGGGAGATTATCATTTTGGAGATTGCTAAATGAGAATCCAAATGGGATCATAGTGCTGTGGCTGGTCTGACATTCTTCCAAATGTTGCATATATTGATTAAAATCAACTAATACATCACATAGTTCACACGGAATAAACGCTCTATCCATAATTAAATAAATTACAACAAATTATTTTGAATCAATTTTCCTCATGTTAGTTTTTCATGTTAGTTTTTTCATGTCAGCAAAACGACGGTTAAATGCAATTAAGTTTGGATCATTATAATACGCAACCATCCATCCTAATTCACTTTCCAATGAGAATGGAGAAGGTTTATCAAATTTATGAAGTAATCCATTTTGATGATAATAAATATTAAAGGCAATCACAATTCGATCTTTCTGACCTTGATAAGGAAAAACCTGGTGATATTTATCATTAGGAAAAATAAATAAATCACCTGGTTGTGGATTATGCTTAAAACTAACTTTAAATTCTCGAGCCTGATACGATGGTATTTCACGAATTTGGTTAGTAACATAATTTTTAACCTTTAACAAACCAGTCGTTTGATCAGAAGAAATCACTTGACCATCCTCTTTGGGGTCATCCTCTCGACCATTATCTTCAAGAAAATAAGAGACCCATGCACCTGGGGGATAATAACTATCTTCCGGCATAATCGTTTCTAGAAATTGAATCGCTCCGTTATCTGGATCTGAATTCTTAACTGAATTCTTGTCTGAATTCTTGTCTGAATTCTTGTCTGAGTCCAAGTCTAGGTAATAGCATCCACAAAAAAGCGTATCAATATGACAATGCGAAATGTTAAAATTACCATTATTGTTGATTATTGTCCAGGTTTGAACAGCTAAATCATCACTATCAAATCCTAATTTCTTTCCATATTCAGTTATATATGGTTTTAACTCTAAAAATAAATCTTGAACCGCCGCCTCTTGGATTAAATCGTTTTTAGAATGCCATCCTCCTCGGTTAGATCTATTCGGAATTAAATTACCTTCCTTTTCATTTTGATCCTTTAATTGATAAAAAAGATCTCTGATGTTGTTTCTTTTTTCAACACTCAAGGGATGAGTCTTTTTCTCAATCATCGTGTTTCGCGAAACATTAATTAAAAGTGGATCAATTGTATTTTCTAGGAAAGGTAATTTATTTTTTTCAAACATTAAACATTTACTTAAGGTTCCTGTTGGTAAAAAGTACCAATTTAAAATTAAAATTAACACAACCATTCCTACAAACCAAGATATCATTGTCCAATAAATCATCACTATTTATCTTTTGGCCTTTCTTTAGTCTCGTTTAGTCTTGAGCAATACTAAAAAAAATTAATTTTTTCTTAACTTTGAAAATAGCAAAACCAAAAGACTAAAAGACCAAAAGCCTAAAAGACTGCTGGATCAGACAAATCAAGCAATGTATCAGTTGACTGGGCAGGAGATTCTGTAAAAGTTCCTTGAAAAACACTTTGGTCTGGGTAAGTTGATTCTTCAACCCGGTACAAAAAGCTGTTGACATCCCATTCTGGGTAATGTTTAGTGAAGTTTTGGAAAGAACGATCCGTTTTAGGATTTTCATTGATCTGAATCATGTTATTGAAACGAGAATTTTTTGAAATCACTCCTGGGATACCATAGTGGCTGGTTAAATTGTCCAAAAGATAATTCCCAATTGCATCAGATTCTTTGTTCAAAACAAAGTAAAGAATGTATGGAGTTAAAATCATATAGAAACATTCCCGAAGCAACAGGATTGCTCTTTGTGGAAACAATGACAAAATATCATCTCTGGTCTCCAGACTTCGGGGATCGTTTTTCCAGCGGGGATCAATTTCCATGTATTTTTCCATTTTTTCAAGAGCTTTCTGGGGATTCGGCAAAAAGGCCTTGTGAATAAAGGTTTTCGCAATAGCGATCAGAGCACCAAGAATCCCCATATACCATAGCACCGGACGATTTGGGCTAACATTCAAGAAAATTAGCAAGTTCTCATTCAATAAAGTCAAAACCAAGAACATCAGGAAGATAGAACACAGAACATACATGAAGAATCTGGAAGTTGTTTCAGCCAATCGAGATGGGAATTGCCTGGAATAGTTTCTTGTTTCTGAAGCGGCCTTGTTCATTCGATCAAGGAAACTGTGGGGTAGTTCATTGTAATATCTCATTTTCCAGTGAGCCTTTAAAGACCATTGGCGATTCATAATCAGTTCTGCATTACTGTAAAACTGTTCACCATACTGCAGAACAATGTAGAGGAGCATAAACAATAAGATAAATGGCATGAAAATCAGATTAACCGCGGCTACCCAGGTAACTCTTTTCTTAATTTGGGCCAGATACTTTGATCTGTTGTCAAGAACATTTGGATCAATCTCGCGCTTTTCATTCACCAACGGATCAATGAAACAGAAGATTAGATTCCACTCCAGCAATTTGGTTAAAGAATATTTGTGAAAGGCTAGATCTTTCATCCCATCGTAAAAGGTAATTATTAAATTTTCGCGAGCCATAATCCGCAAGGTAAAGGTGTAAGCGTTAACACTTGGGTCAGAATGGTAGTTTAAGATGCGGTTCAAAACATCATTCCATTCGAGAGATGAGAACTGTTTGCTTTCAATGTCAAAAGCTTCTCGATAAATTCGTCTAATTTCCCAGAATTTTTTGCTACTGGCATAAATTGAAATCATTTGGACTAGGACATAAAGACTGAAAAATGTGTAGCAGATCCAGAGAAATGGCCCTAAATGCCAATAATTTCCCCAATTAATATAATCCCAAAGAGAAATTTCATCTTTTAGATCATAATTGATTAAACCTGAAAAATCAACACATTGAACCATGAAAGTTAGAAAACTAACAGTGAAGATTAGAACTAGTAGATTTGTAACATCACGCAAAATTAAGTTCGAATATCCTCGGTGATGAAAATAATAATACAAGTTAAATAAATACAAATTATCGATGGCAGTTTGACTTCCGGCACGATCGATTAACAAGCTGTATTCGTGATCCATGAGTATGATCACTCTATTTGAGATCTTGATAATTCAATTTTATAAGACTTACCAAACTAATCCTATGAAACTAATCCTATGAAACTAATCCCATTAAACTAATCCTAACTGTACGTTAGCCATTCTCATTTGTGAGGGTTGGTGGACAGCTGGGATATCATTAAAAGATTTCATCCACTTTTTCTCCGGATTCATTAAGACCTGGAAGGGTACTAAAACATGTTTTCGATCAACATCACCAGCCAAAATATCTAATAGAACTTGAGTTGGATCGTTAGATGATTGATAAGCTAGGAGAGTCGTTAAAATTTTTAAAGTCCATGGGCTGGGTTTCCAAATCATTAGATTCATCCTCAGAGTGGACTCATCATCATAAAACAATATCAAATTTTTATCAGGATACTGGCTAATGATATCCAGCATTGATTTTTGCTGATCCAGGATTAAAATATCCTGATCAATCCAAATTAAATGTGATTTATTTAAATGATTTAGTAATATTCTGGCCTTTAGGTAACCCAATTGGTTAATGTCAGTCGAAACTTGATCTAATTCTGGTTTATACACATAAAGGTTGGTGCTATGAAGTTTAACATAATTACTTAAATTTTTAATAAATTCTAATTGATTTTTAGATTCATTTAGGTCAGAAGTAATTAGTGACAAGAATTGAAATGGAGGATCCTCATCGGTTGAATGTATTGAGGTGAGATAGGTAAGCCCTTTTTTATTTATCTCTTGATGAATTCGGCGCCTCAAAATCATTCTGGGCTGCATAGCTAAATCAACTCGGCGGCTCCGTCCACCAATTGCTTTTTGTCTTTCATTTAACCCCGATTTTGATAAAGTTTTTTGATGCATTTTTAGGTCCCTTAATTTAGGTCTAGGGTTTCTTCTTTTTTCAATTTCTTTCCAATCTAGAAACAAGGTGTTCATCAGTATGTTCTAAAATATTTTATTAATCTTTAAATCTAATCTTTAAACCTAATCTTTACACCTATTTTTTTCTCTTAAAACTAGTAAGATGGAAAAAACAAATATGGACATTAAGAGGATTGCTAAAAATCCAGGAAGTAAAAAGAAAAACTTTTCCTATTTGGACCAGGACGATAAAAAAATTACTAACAGCGATCTGTTGGGTCGAATCGACAAGTTAGTGATCCCACCTGGTTATAAAGACGTTAAAATTGCCAACACTTCCAGAAACTATTTGCAAGCAATCGGAATTGATGATAAAGGAAGACGACAATATATTTATCGCCCCAGTTTTATTGAAAAAAGAACTAAAAGTAAATATTGCCAATTGAAACATTTTGGAGAAACCATTGAACAAATTAGAAAAGATATCAGAAAAAATATGCTTCAAGATGGATCAATTCAAAATAAAACTAAAATGATCAGCTTAATGCTTTATATTCTAGACACTTGTCATTTTCGAATTGGTAACATACAATACTACAACAAGCATCAAACACATGGAGTATCAACCTTACATGTCAAACATTTAACTTTTAAGCCGCGAGAACTTAGTATTGAATTCGTTGGAAAAAAGAGTGTTATCAATAAATGTACAATCAAGGACCCTTTAACAATTAGATTATTGAAGGAATTAGTCAAGTCAGCCAAGAGACAAAAAAGTGATTTTATTTTTAATTATCGTGATGCTTCCACCAATAATATTCGTTTGATTAGACCAGATGAAGTAAATGGGTTTCTTTCCAAGTATCATGATGATATCACATTGAAGATGTACCGAACTTGGGCTGCTAACCAAGTTTTTCTAGAAGAAATGTTGAAAAATAAAAAGGAATTTCGCGAATTGGATCGTTCAATGAAAAAGAAGAACAAACACAAAAATCCAGGGAAAGAAGTTAAACGAATTGATAATGCTCGAAGTAAATTAATTAGGGGCATTGTGATTGAAATTGCTAATCAACTTCATAATACACCAACCGTTTCTAAAAAAAGTTATTTAGATAATAACCTGGTTCAAATTTATCTTTCTGATCCAACTTATTTTTGGAGAAAGATTGGTAAATCAAAAGGAAAAGAACTTACTGATATTTTAATCGGATTTTTGGCTAAGAATTGCCCTAGCCCTGGTCAGAAAAAAATCACTCATAAAAAAAATCACCTTCAAAAAGGCGGATGGATGAGTTATATAAATCATTACTTTTTTTAGTTTCTCTTTTAGTTTCTCTTTTTTCTTTTAATGTTTAATGTTTAATGTTTAATGTTTAATCTTCATGTTCTGTTGGTTGAACTAAATCTGGGTAGGCGGCTGCTGCTGAATTTGAGACTCCGACTAGGGAAGTCAAAACATAAAGAGCTCCTAGAGATCGACAGGCAACTGAGTCTGACTCCGAAACCAATCTCTCAAAAACTTCAAGATTAATGTCAAGAACTTCTTTGTGGTCATATAAATCCATCACGTATTGGATGGGACTATGAAACAAGGAATTGTCCCCTTCAGTGGGAATAATTTCTCTTTTATATTCGGTGGTTAGCTCAGATCTATAATTCCAAATGTCTTCAATCAAACGATAAAGAGACTTGAGATCCTGCAAACACATCGATAAAAGCCAGTCAACATCGGTTTGGTATCCAAGTTGATCTATTAAACTAAATACTTTTATTACGGATTGTCTTAATTTTTGTTGGTGAGTTAATTCTTGCTCGGAGTTAATCTTAAGATCAACTCCAGATGCTTCTAAATTTTTTATTAATTTTTTTATTCGTATCACCACATTTTCTCTGATGGCATTGGTACTATAAGGGTTATGTATTTGTTTGGGTGAATTTGATATAGTATTGGTATTGTTTGGAATATTCTGATTAAGTAATTGATTGAGTGATCTGATATCGAATCCGTAATAAAATCCATTTAAATCTCGAAAAGAAAAAAAGAAATTTGGGGGAATGTTTTCAATGGTGTCTAAAGTGTAAAAATCTTCATCATTATTGCACAGATGCCTTTGAATAAAACAAGGTCCATGTTTAATTAGAAGTTTTAAGTTTCGTCTTTGCCTGAAAGATCGTTGTATTTTGACAATCGCTGGGATATGTTTTCTAGTTTTAATAAAATTATCGTAAAAAACGACTAGTCGCTTCCTCAACTTGGATGGAGCCCACATGTTGCAATCCAAATTGGGATCATTTAATTTCAAAGTGTGGTAAATGTCAATAATTCGGTGATCTTTTAACTTTTTATCATCCAAATAATCCTGCAAAGTGACTGTTTTGGGTTTGACACTCAAGACTCCTAAAATTCTTTTATAATCATCAATTCTGGTCCGTTTACCTACTTTGTTTCCATGGTGCTTCAAACAATAATCACCATTCTTTTTTCGAAAAGAACATTGATTTAGTTTATCACCTCTCATAACTAAAGCGAAACATTTTTTTGTGTTATGGTCCATCATAAAATAAAATTTATCTTATATTATGTACAGAGAAATTGATTTATATTTTATATTTTATTTTTATTTTTCATATTTACCCACTGAGCCCCTAGGTAATTTATAATAACTATCTTCTTAAAAATAATGTCCAAGAGCCTTCAAAATAAAAGCAACCTCTTCAGCTCTTTCTCTCAAACTATCATATCGATCAGTATTGCTAAAATGACCTTTGTGCATATTAGTTTTCAAAGCGTGAACCTGTCCTTGGTCATAATTGGTGCAATATCTTAGTTTAGCCATAAATTTAGTTGGTTCCCAATATTGAACTCTTGGATCATGTAGACCCGCGGTCAAAAGAATTGGTGGATACCGGACATCTTCAGCTAAATTATCATATGGAGAATATTCAATCATATGATTAAAATCAGTTTCAATATTTGGGTTTCCCCATTGAGTCCATTCGCCGGTAGTTAGTGGAATTGAGGCATCGCACATTGTGGCAATAACATCAACAAACGGAACATCAGCCAAAACAACATCAAACAAATCCGGACTCATCGTATAAACAGCTCCCATTAAAAGACCACCAGCACTGGCTCCCTCAATTGATAAAGTTCTTGGGGAACCCTGATTTTTGTATTCAAACTTAAAATATTTAGCCACTTCAATGAAGTCCTTAAAAGTATTTTCCTTGTTTTCCATTTTACCATCTAAATACCATTTTTCGCCTCTCATTGCACCACCTCTAACATGTGCAACAGCATGAACAAACCCTAAATCGAGAAACAATCTTGAATGGTACAACGAAGGTGGTCCAACGGTACAACCATATGACCCATAACCATAAAGATGAACAGGTGCATTAGGATCAACATCTTTTCGGTATGATAAAGAAACTGGAACAAGTTCCCCATCAAAAGACGGAACATAAATTCGTTTTGATTCATACAAATCAGGATTGTAGTTTGGAGCGGTTTTAGTATCCAGATGTTGATAGTGTTTAGTCGGATCATTATCCAAGTAAGCTTGAACTGTAGTTTTATACAAGACCCTGGGTTGAACGGGACTGCTAACGCTAACCCAAATTTGATCAGAATCATAGAAATTACAGGCAATCGAAGTGCGTTCCATGTCATGATCTAAGTTGGTCATTAGATGCCATTTCGGATCAAGTTTGTCATCTTTCCTAAAAGCAATGTAAGTGAGGCTTCGATCCTCAACTTTAACGTAGATGCTACAGTAATTCTTATTACAGCAAATTCCTCCAAAATCTACTTTGACGGATGAATTTAATGTTAAATCAGAATTCACTAAAGGGGTTGGTGGAATTTGGTTTTGACATTCAACCAGAGTCCAATTCTCAAGAGACGGATCTTCTTTTGAGACTTGATAAAGTTTATGGGAATTCGAATCATCTTTATTTGAGATGATCAACCAATCATCATACCATGGTTCAAACATAGCTTTAATTTTGTTATCACGAGACAAAAGAAGCTGCATGGGACCTGTTTCAATCCCATCTTTTAGAGGGATATAGTGGTGTTCGTAAAAATCGTTCGCCGCGGTTTTGATGAATAAACAGGTATAATCATCTGACAAAGCTCTGCCAACTGAAAATTCGGAATCTTTTTCATGAAAAACTAGAACTTTTTCTTGAGTCTTAAAATCATATCTCCAAATTTGATAAGATCGTTCCGTCTTTTCCTCAGAAACAGTGTAATAAATGTTATTTGATTTTGGAATCAAAGTATAACTAGGTCCATGCAAAGGACCCAATGAATGCTCAACCTTCAATCCAGTCTCTAAATCAATCATAATCATATCATACCATTCATTTCCATTGTAATCAAGACCATACATCAAATATTTATTGTCTTGAGAAATTTTAAGCCCTCCGATATCACAAAAATCATGTCCCTCCGCCAATTGATTTTCATCTAGAAAACATTCATGTTGGTCGGTTTTAGTATTAATCCTCCAATGTTCACAATACCCTTTGCCTTCAAAGGTTTTAATATAGTATTGATATGGTGATTCAAAATCACCAATTCCATGCGGATACGGATAAGAAGAATCAGTTTCCTTAATGTATGATTTCATTTGAGCGAAGAGTTTTTTTTGCATATCCTTGGTATCTTTGACATAATTTTTGAAATATTTATTTTCTGATTCCAAGTGGTTGAGAATTCTCTTGTTCGATCTAGATTCATCACGAAGCCAAAAATAAGGATCTTCAATTTCGATCGAAGGATCCATATAAGTAGAGGGGTCATCATCATTAGTTTTGCCCACTTGATAAGTCTGATCCCGACGCCGGGCTCGAGGAGCAAAATCCTTTCCTAAACAGATCTTCTTTTTCAAAGAACCGATATCGTCTTCTGAACGTCTTTTTAACATTACTTTAAAATAATTTGACTGAAAAGTAAAAAAAAGATTCAATTTTTAAAATACTTTGGTATGCGGATGATATTTTATGTGGCTTTAGATTATGCGGATTCAGCTCCCACTGCGACCAGTACATCAATAATTTTTTGAGAATCGGGATGAGGAAATCGTTTGGCGAGATCCAATGGGCTCAATCCAAAATTGTTCTTAATATTGACATCTGCACCATTTTCAATCATAAACAAGGAATCACCAACATGACACAAAAGACAACCAAGAGCCAAAGGGGTATTGCCCTCGTCATTCTTAGAATTTATGCTCTGATCGAAATATTCCTTGGACAACGTGGCTTTGGCCACCTCAAGGTTAGTGGGTTTGCTATTCATTTCTTTGGTATATTCTTGTTGTTTTTCCTCTGACAAATAATCCCAGAAAGTTTTCCCTTCGTTTGATTTAATACTGGGATCTGCTCCAACCATTAATAAAGTATTGAGCATATCATAGCGGCCCATCATAGCTGCAATCATTAATGGGGTCATTCCATCATTATTAGTATCATTCATTATGTTGTGTTTATTGATCAAGTATAATTGAAGATTATTCAATCAATTTTAATACATTAAATCATTTAACTAAACTAAACACGGTCTAGTTGTTTAGCTCCTGCGGCGATCAATGCCTCAACAATTTTTACTGAAGCTGGATGAGGAAATCGTTTGGCTAGATCCAGAGGGCTCATTCCAGCATTATTTGGAATATTAACATCTACGCCCTCAGCAATTAGAAATAGAACATCATCAAGGTGACACAAAATACAAGAAAGAGCCAATGGAGTATTACCAAAGTTATCTTTGGAATTTAGATTGCCATTAAAATATTCTTGACTTACTGAGTCCTTGACTATTTGAAGGGCAGAAGCTTGGCCATATATTTTGTCAGCGTATTTTTTTTTACCATCCTCGGAAAAATAATCCCAGAAAGTCTTTCCTTCCTCTGATTTGATACTTGGATCTTCTCCGCAATGTAGGAGATTTTTAACCCTGTTATACATATTTGATTTGGCTGCATCCATCAAGGAAGTCAGTCCATTGTTATCAAGTTTGTTCATTGGATTTATGTTTTGATGATCAAGATTAATTCAAGATTATTGTAATCAATTTTAATTGGTTTAAAATTATATTTTTAGTTAATTATCAAAAATAACTATGACATCACTTCCAAATGCTTTCGCAGCAATTGATATCGAGGCCATTGATCCTCGTGTTTTAAATAAAATGCCTTGTTTTGGCCTCTGTCTTATTAATCCACAAACTTGCGCAACCCTTTTTAAAAAAGCTTATTATGTAGATCTTACAATTGATCCTGAATCTAATGAATCGATTGATCTAACTGATCAAACGGATCAAGAAAAACTAGATTGGTTTTATAGCCAAGCTCATCCAGAAACAGCTGAATGGCTTAAAGATCAATCTCAATTGACTCCGCTTTGGTTGAAATGCATCAATGAAGGAAAACCAATTAAAACTGTTATGAGTGAATTTATGGAAGATATTAATGAGCTTCGTTTAAAATACACCTTGACTTTTGCCAGTGATTTCAACGCTTTTGATCTAGCTGGAATTAACTCTCATCTCAACCAAACTCATCAAGGCGTTCCTCTTCATACTCCAGTGACTGGATCTAATCCAGCTAGTCTTGGGTTTCATCCTCATGTTGATACAGATTCCTGGAAGTTAGGATTGGGACTATCTGGTGAAGATCCATGCCAAGTTTGGGCTAGTGATAACCAAGCCTTTCAATTAGTCTTTGATAAGACTGAGCTTGTTTATATGGATGGTAAGTTGAGCCATGTCCTAAACCCGGCCACCGGTCGATGGTGCAGTCTACCCATTGCAGATCATCATCCAGAAAATGATGCCCACTACATCGCAATGGCTCATTGTCTTTTGACTCATGGTCGAGCCCGATTTCAACTAATCCGATCTGATCGATTGGTTTATCGTGGTTTGAGAACACTTAGAGATTATACTCCAACCTGGTTTAGTCGTCATTTTTGAGTTGGTTGAGTTGAGTTGGGTGAATCAGTTGGGTGAATCAGTTAGGACCACCAGCTAAATTTTTAACTTCTAATCGCTCCATGTTTTCTTTGAAAGATTTTGATAATTTTTCGATTAATTGATCCTGTCCCTGCCATAAATTTGAAATTGGAACCCCCTCAATTTCCAAATTAGGATATTCCAGATTAAAGAAGGGCATTTTATTCCATTCCAAATCTGCTCCAGTTAATTGACCCAGATGGATCATTTGGACTAAAGCTCGGGAAACTTTCAAAGGGCATCGGCGAGATTGCTTTTGTCCATAGGATCCATTGATCCAACCAGTATTGAGCAACCAGACTTTAGTATTATGTTTTTCTATCATTTCTCTAAGCATTGTCCCATAAACCATGGGATGACGAACTAGAAAGGCTTCTCCAAAACAGGCTGAAAAAGTAAGAATTGGTTCTTGAACACCAACTTCTGTTCCTGGAATCTTAGCTGTATAACCTGATAAGAAGTGATAAACGGCTTGTTCTGATGTCAACCGAGAAACAAGAGGAAATACTCCAAAAGCATCACAGGTCAAAAATATAATATTTTCAGGGTGCTGATCAGTTAAAGCTGGTAATTTAACATTTTCTAAATAAGTTAAAGGATAACTCAATCTCGTGTTTTGAGTTAGGCTAACATTGTTAAAATCAACCTTTCGATCGGTTGGATCCATGACCACATTTTCCAATAAAGATCCGAAACGAAGGGCTTGCCAAATCTCGGGTTCTTTTTCTTTTTCGAGGCCAATACATTTAGCATAGCAACCGCCTTCGATATTGAAAATGCCATTTTCAGTCCAGCAATGTTCATCGTCTCCAATTAAAATTCGGTTGGGATCTGCTGATAAAGTGGTTTTTCCGGTTCCAGATAAACCAAAATAAAGGCAAAGAGCATGGCCATTTAGGTCTAGATTGCAGCTAGAATGCAAAGAAAGAACTCCTTTGGGTGGCATTAAATAATGCATCACTGAGAAGATTCCTTTTTTCATTTCTCCGGCATATTGGGTTCCTAGAATGATTATTTCTTTTCTTTCAAAACATAAATCAACTGTGGTTGAGGAGGACATAGAACTGGTAAATCTATTACATGGGAAAGTTCCAGCATTATAAATAGTCCAATCTGGTTCTCCAAAATTCTCTAGTTCTTCTCGGGTTGGTCTAATTAACATGTTATGCATAAAAAGAGCATGATAAGATCGTTCACATATTACTCTAACTTTTATGCGATGTTCTGGGTCCCATCCAGCATATCCGTCAAAAACAAAGAGTTGGGGGCGAGTATTAAGGTAATTAGTGGCCGTTTCGCGATTAATCAAGAAAGAGTTCATGCTCATGGGGATATTGATTTGGGACCACCAAACTTGATCTTGATTGGAATCAGTTTTAACAATTCTTTTGTCTTTGGGTGATCGACCGGTTTTGACGCCTGATTGAACAACTAAAGTGCCTTTATGACATAGTTGACTGGTGGGATTAAGTCGTAATTCATGCTCGTAAAGGCCAGCAGGGGAAAGATTATAATGAATCTTAACTTTTCTAGCGGCAATATCTGTTTCATTTAGATTTGAACCACCAACAAGGTCTGGAGATTGATCAGAATATAATCGAGGACCAGTTTGTCGATGGGTTGACGCTAGGCTTCTGCTGATAGAAGTTAACGATGCGGTTGACATTAAAATTTTGTATTGATATTTAACAACATAAAAATTGAATTGTTTTTTATTATTTTTTTTTGATGTAGAAATTATTATGTCCACAACTGAAGTAGAAGTAAAATACATTCATGCTCACAGAAATATTTTAAACCCTAATAAGGTTTCTCGATCTTTAGACGCCGTCTTTAGAGATCACGCGCAGGAATCTCCTAGTGTCCTAAAATATGTTGACAAGGAACTTAGAAATTATTTAAAGTTTCTAAAATCTGATCAAACCACAGTCGACAAAATGACTTTAGATGAACTAATGGCAGAATATGCTAAAGTTGATGACTACACCCCCTCAACTATTACTGTGGGTCCATACTACGATATTTTGGAGCATACTTATAAGCCGATCTGCTTTAAGTTTAGATTAGACGGATCTTTGAATCTGAATACCTTGTTAGATGGTTCTGAAACAGATAACTCTTCTGAGATGGAAATTACCCCCAATCCTTTTAAAATTCATAAATCCTTAGACACTATCTTTAGAGATTATCCTTATCCTAAGTTTGCTAGTGCCGAGAAATATATGACCAAAGAATCCTTCGCTCGCATTCAAGAATATGTTTCTGAAGAACTTAAAAATTATTTAAAGTTCCGGCGATTCGAGACAATTAAAATCAATCAGATGACTTTAGGTGAAATGGTAAATGTATATATTATGGATACCATCACACCTATCCATATCTCGAATCCTCGATGTGAAACTCAAGAGATTTATCAGCCAATCCACTTTGTGTTTAGATCAGATGACACTTTACAGCTAACTCCTCTGGGTTATCCTAAAACCTTCGATGCTAAAAATGAATCTCCTGAAAATTGGGTTAATCTAGATGATTCAGAAAAGGGGGGTTGGACTGATCTCGCTCCGAAATATGCCTGGCCGCCAAGCCCCGATGGTGACCAGGATATGAACAACGGTCGAGATAGCCCAGAACCAACTGAAGAACAGCATATTGAAGAGAAGTCTGTTAAAGAAAAAGATTGTGATGCTGAAAATATCGCTATTTGGAATGCGCTCGCTCCAAAATGTCCCTGGTCAGCAAGTTGGGATGCGAGCAAGTTGGAAAGTATCCCAGAACCAACTGAAGCGGAGTCGGTTGAAGAGGAGTCCGCTGAAGAGGAGTCCGCTGATGCTAAAAATATCTTGGCTTGGAATAAGCTCTATCCAAAATATCCCTGGCCAGCAAGTTCAGAGTTGGAAAGTATTCCAGAATCTCCCAAACCAACTGAAAACGTAACTGAAGAACCAGCCAAAGAATTTGAGGGTCCAAAACTTTCAGATCAATTTATGAAATTTCAGATGGATTACCGCTTTTTAAAAGAATTAGATCCAGAAGGAAATGATTCTGAAAATTTAAGTGTTGAGCTAATCAAGCTGGATCATAAGTTTCAGCTAATAGATCAACTTTTGAAAGAAAGCTTTGGTGCGAGTTCTGTGTCTGTATGTGCCATAGATGCGATGGCTGCCAAAATTCTCAATAAAAAGCTTGCTGTTCTTGACGCATATTTTGATAAGATTGACAATATTTTAATTACTTATTAAAAAAAAATTGATTATTATTAATAGTATAAAATACAAATACCTAAGATTTACAATGGAACTCCAAAACTTAAAACTAGTAATCGAGGAATGTACTGAATCAAATGATTCTAACCAGCCTGCTGCTGGGTGGCTACCAAAACTTATTGCGGATGTTGCCGCAGACCATCCTGATGCAGTGATCTCTGTTGGCGGTGTTGTGCTGTCTGAATCAGACAAATTATCTGGAAAACTACCCGAAAGAACACTAGAAAGAACACCAGATAAAACAATCCAGAATGAATTTATAAAAGATCTAATTCCCAGTGATGATTTTATGGATCGAGTTGGATTTACACTGGAACAGAGAAATCGCTTGAAGAAAGCCTTGGTGGCCTTAATGTTGAAATATCAAGCCTCTCAAATGTGTGCCGCTAAAGAACAGAATTATTCTTTGGGTCAATCACGATCTACTAAGATTTTAGAGAAATATTTCAGTCAGGTTGATATGATTATTGATCAAACAGAGTGAATTTAATTGCATTTGATTGCATTTAATTGGATTAGGTTAAATTCATAAAAAAATATTTTTTATTTAAGATTTTTTTTGAATTCAATTCACTTCTTCCAAATGGATTGAGGAAACAGATTGTAAGCTTCAACATGGTGACATGAAAATGAAACTAGATCCCAGACCAAATCACTTGACCTTTGAGCTAGATTGATATCTTTAACCAAATTGATCTTTTTCAAATTCATGATTGTGGCCTCGTTCATGACATCAAGCGCCAGAAAATCATATGAGGGTTGATCCAGCTTTTCAAGGTGAGATGCTTCTGGTGCGTCTTGCAATGTTGTAATTATTGACTCATGTAGTTTGGGAATGTTATTCGCCAAAGCCTGGTCAAGGACATCCCACTGTTTTGATTCTGGACAGGGATAACTCAAATATTCATACATAATAATCTTTGATCCATTTGTGGTGGTTGTTACAAATGGGTGAGCGTAATGTGTTGTCATGTACTTGTTTTTTTACTTAACTTTTACTTAACTTTTAAGGAAATTCAATTTTACAATAAAAATTGAACATAAGAATATCCAAAACTAATTAGTCATTAAATTAAACTAATGGTTAATTTTACAATAGCAGAAATTGCGAAAGAGGTTAAGAACCCGCTTAATATTCGAAATATTAGCATTGCCGCAAATGTCGATGCTGGTAAAACGACGATTAGTGATTCCCTGGTTTCAAAAGCTGGCATCATTGCCGAGCATGAATCAGGTACTAAGTGTAAGATGGATACACGCAAGGATGAGCAAGACCGGGGAATTACTATTAAATCATGTTCGATCAGTTTACATTATCATTTGGATGATGAAGGACTAGAATTTGTTAAGGAAAAACAAGATGCCAATGGCAATGACTTCCTGATCAATTTGATTGACACCCCTGGACATATTGATTTTTCATCTGAGGTTACAGCTGCATTACGTGTCACTGATGGTGGAGTCATCATAGTTGATTGCGTCAGTGGTGTTTCAGTGCAAACTGAAACTGTTATGAGGCAAATGATTCAGGAACATGTCAAACCGGTTCTTTGCCTAAACAAAGTTGATCGAGGAATTCTAGAAAAACAACTTGAACCTGAAGAACTCTACCAAACTTTTGATCGTGTCATCACTGATATGAACAACAGATTGAGCTCCTATGTCAGCGAGGAAGAATATCAAGAACTAGAATTTGATCCAGTTAAAGGAAATGTTATCTTTGGTAGTGCTTATCATGGTTGGGGATTTAGTTTGAAAACTTTTGCCCTGATGTATGCTAAGAAAGGAACCAATGATCCGGAAAATATCAAAAAAGCATTTAATAAATATAATAAAAAACTTTGGGGATATCACTATCTGGATCCAGAAACCAATAAATGGAATACATCTGGAGTTGGCCCAAGAGGATTTGTGAAATTGATTTTGGAACCAATTTACAAATTTCATAATTTAATTGTTAAACCATCTGATGACGGAAAGAATCAATCTTTGAAAATGGCTGAATCTCTAGGTATTCCTTTGACATCTGAAGATAAGGATCTAGATGGTCGGCAACTAGTCAAAGTCATCATGCGTCGTTGGATCCCAGTTGGTAATGCTTTGTTGGATGTGATTATTAATCATCTCCCGTCTCCGATTTCGGCCCAGAAGCACCGTGTTAAACATCTTTACACTGGTGATCAGGAATCTGAAGCAGCTTTAGCAATTAAAAACTGTGATCCAAATGGTCCTCTAGTTATCTTCATCAGCAAGACTTTTCCAACTGGAGACAATCGGTTTTATGCTTTTGGGCGTATCTTTTCTGGAACTGTTCGGGCCCAGCAAAAGATTTATGTTCTGGGACCAAAATATGAAGTTGGGGCAACTTACGATATGTACAAAGATATTGGAATTCAACGAGTGGTGATGATGATGGCCAATCGCGCTGAAACCATGGACTCAGTTCCGGCTGGCAATGTAGTTGCTTTAGTTGGTATTGATCAATATTTAACTAAATCAGCGACTCTAGTTGATAGTTTGGACACTCATCCAATTAAACCGATGGAGTTCTCAGTTTCTCCGGTTGTTCAAGTTTCAGTTTCCCCCAAGGATGGTGGAGATTTACCTAAGTTGGTTGATGCATTAAAGAAATTGGTTCGATCTGATCCGGTTGTTAAGCAATGGCAAAATGATAGTGGCCAGTATATCATTGCTGGGGCTGGTGAGCTACACATTGAGATTTTGCTCAAGGATCTTGAAGAGGATTTACTGAAAGGTAAAGTACCTTTGATCAAGTCTGATCCAATTGTTCCCTATGCGGAAACCATTGTTGCTCCATCAAAGAGCGTCACTTTATCAAAGAGTCCAGATGGTTTAAACCGGATCTTTATGTCGGCTGAACCAGTTCCTGAAGAGGTCATGAAGGCTCTTGAAACTGGTAAATTAGCTAAACATGTTAAAAATGAAACTGAATCAAGAACCCGCTACAGAAAAATGACCAATGAATTTGGATTAAGAGTGAATGATTTTAGTAAGTTTTGGGGATTAGGTCCATACGATAACTCAACTAACATGATTGTTGATGAAACCAAAGGTGTTTCTTATTTGAATGAGTGTAAGAAATCTATCCAAGATGGTTTTGAGGCTTATTCAAGAGTCGGAATCTTGACCGGTGAACCTTTGATGGGAGTTCGTTTTAATTTGAGACATGGTAAGTTTCATGAGGATCGAGCCCACCGCGGAGCTGATGTAATCATGGACGCAACCCGAAGAGCAATCGCTGCCACAGTCTTAAACGCTGAACCACGATTTATGGAACCGATCTACCGATGTGAGATTCAATGCCCGCAGGAAATTACCAATATGATTTATGGGATCTTTCTTCAACGTCGTGGTCATATCTATTTTATGGAACCCCAAGAGGGAAGTCCGTTGTATTTGATGAAGGGATATTTACCAGTTGCCGAATCTTTTGGTTTTGCTGGACATATCAGAGGTAAAACTTCTGGGAAAGCCTTTCCGGAAATGATTTATGATCATATGGAAATCATCAACGAGGATCCTTTTGAGGAAGGTACTTATGCCAATAAGATCTTAACTGAAATTAGAAAACGAAAGGGAATGCCTGAAGAACTTCCTAAACTCGATCGGTATTGTGATAAGATGTCTCCACAAGATGCGGCTTATTTTAGAAATTGATTAACTTAATTAACTTTATTAATTTAGCGTGATTTATTTAGCACTTTTGAATTTTATGATTAACTAAAAATTGATCAAAATTAATTTTTTATACTCAGAGTAACCATGCTGAAACTCATTTGGGTAACAATTGCAGACCCCGTAACTGGGGAATCTGCAAAATTTGGCACGGAAATCAAAGAAGGAGGTAAGACGTGGACGGCCTTGTGCCAGATACTCTTTTTCGAGGGGTTGTTCGGGTTTATCTCCGCCTCTTCGGTCGGCGATGACAAGACGTCCTTGCAGCGGATTACCTTTCATCAGAAGACTCACCCGGACTACATCTGTGGTGAGGATCTGATTCGCACGACCGACATCATCACCTATCTGGCTCACAAGAACGGCACTCATCGCCTGGAGAAAGCCAGCTTCTACATGTTGGTGATGGGTCTCAAGTTTGATGACGAGGAGATGTTCGCGATGTCCTACGACTTCAGCGATCCGACAATCCGCGAGCACTTCCAGGAGCTGAGTGCTTATCTACCTGGGTTTGCTGGGAACTACGTTGGGAAGCTGATCAAGGCCCGGATAGGTGGGAAGAAGAAGAAGCTGCATGCCAAGACCAAGCTGTCGGCAGTCCTGAGTGATGAACTTGGGGCTTGGCTCTGGGATCAGTGTGATGAGGAGTCACGTCTCGGAATCCTGGCCATGGTTGAATATGGTGTCAAGGGACGCGCGGCACGAACCAAGGCCACGGCAGCCAGGAACCTCGAGATTCTCCAAAAGGAACGCTCTTGTGATAAGTACTCGGAGGCCTTTTACAAGATCGTTGGAGCTGACCCGCGGTGCGCCAAGCTGAAGGCCTTCCTGAAGTGCTATGGTATTCTTCCCAGCGATCGGAACGTAGATGCCATTTACCGGTGGGGTTTTACGGACCTCCAAGAGGATCACGAATGCTTGCTGGCGCAGCAGAAGCATGCCTACAACGAGTCGAGCAAGAAGGTTGATTCAGCAAGAGCCGCGGCCAAGCCAGTTGCACAGCTAGGGCTGGCGATGATCAAGGCCATGTGCGCGAAGTGAAAAGGCGAAACCATCCACAACAACTACAACAACTACATTAAGACACTTTCATGTGTCAACTTTTTTTTGTTTTGATTCAACTCAAGAAAAAATTGAATTTATTTTTCTTTTGGTTAAAAGTTTCATTAAGCAGTTTAGTTTAAATGAGCTACATTATATATTTTCAATTGAGTTATGATCCTAGTCCCTCACCCAGGTATTACGCTCATTACTATCCAATAATTAAAGAAACATTGCAAGAATTAAAATCAGGTCTAATTCAAGACGTTAAGATATCCATTGAAGGATCTGTTGAGGCTAAATCTAATTTTGAAGGGACTTTTATTGCATTAAACGATATATTATCAGCAATACAATTACCAATAATAATTGAAGAGGATTGCACTATTTCAATGGCCTATACTGGTTATCGAAAACTCTAAATCTAAAGAGTTAAATCTAAACATTTCAGACTTAGAATTCTTTTTTTTTTAATTTTTTAAAACATAAAATTGAATTTAAACTTTTCTAAAAGATAATAATATTTATAAGTAGAATGTCGGTACTTGAATTTCTAGTCATTCTTATCAAATTATTAAAGAAACATTCCAAGAGTTAAAACCATGTGTCAATTGATGGATTAGTTGAGGCTAAATCTAATTTTGAAGGGAGTTTTAATACCTTAAATAATATATTATTGGCAATTACGTTACCAATAATAATTGAAGAAGATTGCACTATTTCAATGGCCTATACTGGTTGTCGAAAAATCTAAAGAATTTAATCTAAAGAATTCAAATCTAATTTTTTTTAACATAAAATTGAATTTAAACTTTTCTAAAAGATAATAAGATTTATAAGCAGAATGTCAGTACTTGAATTTCTACTATCACCTTTTGTAACTTCCAAAAAACCTATTCTAAGCTATGGAGTAGTTTTGCCCAAATACTATGTCAATGGACAATTGCATTATCCAACCCCAGAGACCAAGCTTGGTTATTTGGTTGGGGATGGTTTAATGTGGGCATCACTTTATCAAGTGTCAAAACATTTTGGAGTAACCTTATGGGATTCTTCTTTGGGGAAAGTTGTCACGGTGGGTTTACCGGTTGTCAGTATTGTTGGATATTTGATGAAAAGGCGAAAAGATCATCAAACTAGGCAAAATATTAGAACTATTCTTTCTCGAAACAATGCCCACAATTATTATCAATCAGTTCTACCAGATAGATCAATTCATGAAAAGTCATTTGATGTGATTTTTCTTGACCAAAAAGAAAACCTTGATGCCAATGCACTTCTCAAAGCAACAATCAACAATGGATATGAAGTTCATTTGGATTATTATCCTAAAGACACTTTTAAAGAACAAATGCCACACCTTAAAAATCCAGTTCGGCATTTAGAAGTAAATCATTTTAATTCTGGGGTCAATGATCAAGGATGGTTATCTTTTCCACCGCATCTTTATCCTGATTTAAAAATCTTAAAACTGAGCACATGCGGAATTCCCTTGAAAATGAAGTATTCCGCTTTAGAATCTTTGCAAGAGCTAGAAATGCGTGATGTGGTTCTGGAAAACGGTTGGAAATATTACTGGGATAAATTTCCAAGTCTGAAACATTTCATGGTAATTTATGATAATAGCCAATTTACGGAAGGAATTTCTCTAGATAAGGACCAATCTTTACAATCTTTAACTCTGGGGTTTAGCCACAAATTCACTAAGCTTAGTAACCAGGAACATCACAAAAAGAACACAACTTTATTGCAGGATTTACCAAGCACAATTGATGAACTTTGTTTAGAGAATTTAGTGATGAGTGAAACTTATGATTTTGGAAAAACTGAAATTAGAGTTTTGGTTTTATCAAAATGTAAATTGAATCCGGGATGGAATATCAAAGGTAATATTGAAAAAATACTTTTGGAAAAATCTCAGGTTTGTGCTCTTCCTAAACTGGACGCTAAACCAGAACTAATTGGAGGTTATTGCTTGGATTTAGATCAAATTCAAATTGTTGATTTATATTGGTATCAATATAAGTTCTTTTGGCCGACCGATCCTCCTATTTTAAGCATTGAAACTGCTCAGAAATATCTTGATCAAGGGTTATTAAAGATTACTTTTCCGGATGATTTATCTGCTTCAGTTGTCTCAACTGATGATCCCGATTTTGATGACGCGTTCAACAGTTATGGGGTTTTACAAACAGTTGGTGATGGCAACTGTCGGTTATATCAGGCCCATTTACCAAAAAATGATGCTGGTGAATTTAAACAATTAGAGAATCTCGTTTTTGATAACGGAGACATTCTAATAAATGATCGTAGGATGGAATTAGCTAGAATAATGGAAAACAAACATAACCATTTGAAAGATTGTGTGAAAGATGCAATTTCTACTAATTCTTAATTTGCTCAAAGGAATGTAAAGACATAATTAATTTCTATCTTTAATCTAAGATTCTCTTCAATGGCAGATCTTTTTTTTAGTTTGCTAATTTCAATAACTGAAGCCAAAATTAAGCAAGAAAAACATAGTCTAGAAGAATTGCAATGTCAATGTCATCTCAATAACTCGACCTTGACGCGATTGCCTTTTGGTAACTTAGAACATCTTAACCACAAAGAGTCTTTCTTTAGAACTCTTCTTTTGAAAGGTATATCAAAATTACCAATTAGAGATAAAGAGGATCATTGGCATTCAGACATAGAAGCATTACACTATGCTGAGCGTCATTTTAAGCGTCTTTTATTACATAGCAATATTGGAAGATATCAGTTAGATGCGTTGCGTCTTAGTAAATTGAATTCACAAGAATTTTTGGAACATCTAATTCAAAAAGGTTTTGCGAGTCATTTAATTAAGCCTCGAGGTAATACTGGAAATATCTACCAAATTGACTTGCTAGAAATGAATAAATACGACGTTCGATCATCTTTACACCAATATGGTTGTTTAATTCTTTTGGACAAAAATTTAAAAGTAACCTCAATTAAAGTTCCGCATGGGACGAATGATTTACTCAAACATCATGCTGATCAAGTTCTAATGGAACGACCCGCTTTCCCTACTTACTCTTACATGAAATCTTTTTACGAAAAGATTATCTGGAAGCAAACGTGTAATTTAGCGGTTGCTTCTTTATTCGTTCATGTCACTCTAAAATCAAATATTTTAGATTCTCATTTTTATTTCCTGGGTACCGTCCTAGTTTCATATTATAAGCACTATCATCATTTTCCATCTGAAATCAAGAAAATGTTACAACCATTCATCTTCAATGGTAATCGTATTAATTCTAGGATTAAAAATATTTTACTCTCAAATGGAGGTATTCTCAATCGGGTCTTTGGATTTAATCACTCTGGACTCAAAACATATCTTAAAGACCAAGGATTGCAAATGACTGTTCCATCCCCTGATTTGGTTGATGATGTTGTTCCGATCAAGAAAGATTTAATTAAATTTTGGGATGTCTTTAATGATTTTAGTCATCGTTTAACTAAATACCTTGATTCTGTTGGACTTTTAACTGAAGAAGTTAATTTCTTTGTTGATGAGGTTGAAACTAAACTGACTGGAGTTTCTAATCCGGATGATCCTCTATGGCAAAGATTAGCTTCTATTCTAACCCACTTGATTTATACTGTGACAGTTTGGAATTCTTTAACCTGTACCATTGCTCCATATTTAATGCATCCCAAATTGGTTCAGCCTAAAATACATAAAAAAAATCCAAGTGCTGATTTGATTACTAAAAAAGGATTCACTCAAAACATTTATTTAGCTCTTTTAACCACCATGGAATCAATGCCAAAAATAACAGAAAAATTATGGGAAACTCAATCTGAAGATCCCTATGTTCAAGGTATTTGGAAAAAACTCCAAAAAGACCTAATGAAATTAGAAATTAATGAAAAAAAATTAAATCCAAACTTAATTGGATGTTCTTTAACTTTGTAATTTATTAGATTTATTAGATTCATTTATTCATTCATCAAGCATTGATCAAACCAAACAATTTGCTAATCCTTGCATTAACCCGTTTGATAATCATATCATTAAACTCTTTGTCATCATTATTAAGAACTTTACAAATCTCTCGTTTAGTAAGTTTCGCAACAATATCATCAAGTTCAGTACCAGTAACATCTTCAGGTTCCTCTTCTGATTCTTCTTCTACCTCTTCTTCAGATTCCTCTTCTGGCTCTTCTGATTCCTCTTCTGATTCCTCTTCTGATTCCTTTTCTGATTCCTCTTCTGATTCCTTTTCTGATTCCTCTTCTGATTCTTCTTCTGATTCTTTTTCTGATTCTTTTTCTTCAGCTTCCATGTCATCGCCGACATTGAAAGAAAGTTCAAGTTGAAACTCGCTATCCATCAGTTTCTTTAAAATTTGATTGTAACAAATATCCTTGATCTCGTTGTCTAGGTCAGGAGTTGTGTGAATCAATTGAGCAATTGATTGAGCACCTAAATAGTAGTCTAGCCCTAGAACAGTATTGGTCGAAACATTCAGATGATAAGACTGACAAAAATGATCTGGATTATTATCATATAAAGCCTTGAAACATTTTGGATAATTGCTTAGGATACAACATTCCAAAATGGTCCATGCACTTTTATTGCTGTAATATCCAGGTTCAATAGTGGCCTTTTTAATAATTAGAACAAGTTCTTCATCTGGAAAGACTTGATTATAAATCAAATCCATCACAATTGCTGATGTGTTGATGAAATAATCTCTGTTCTCTCTCTGACGAGATTCCCAGTCGAGAACAAATCCCAAAAAATCAAAATACACATCTCCTCCACTGTCATTCGCATAATCATCCCAATCAAAATTCACATGTTCCACTAATTCATATATATTTTTGTACATATCGTTGTTAATTAACAAAGTCATACTTTTCAGATTGGGATGCAATTCGACAGTAGCTCGATATGATTCCAATTCTTCCAAAAGGCTGTGCATTATGGATGTCATTATTTTAGGATTTTTATAACTGCTAATTCCAGTCATCTGATTAACCCAATCGCCACCGATTTGGGTTTTAATCAACATCAGACTCAAATGATCATCCAGATCATAATTTCCGATAATGGTTTTGGTCTTGGTCGAACTCATTACTATTGGTAGTATTAGTATTAGTATTGGTATTGGTATCAATAAAAAATAAATTATTCAATTTTATTAAATGATATTGAATGAGATTGTTACTGGGTCATGTCAAGAGGATCCTCTTTGGCTAAAGTATCGATTTCTCCGCTCAACTTTTTCAAAGTTTTTTTAATTTCAACAAGATCATGCAAATGTTGAAAAGTATCTTCAGTGGTTAAAAATTCTTTGATTTCTTCTTGATTGTCCAAAACATATTTCAAATAACTACGCATCATTTCAAATTTTTTAACCAAGGGTTTTTTATGTTTAGGATCACAAATGTAATCTACAAAGGTTAAATGTTGAGTAAGCAGACCATAAGCTGGAGTGCCTAATTTAGCTTTGAGCTTCAGTAAATATTCAACTGACTGGCTAAAGCCATGTTGGCAAGCAAACTGAATTAAAGTAGTATTGTTAGTTGAAAGTTGATTGATTTCGAGAAGGCTAAGACTACGAGACTGATCTGTTTCTAAAATATCAAGTAACTCATCATCATTGATGTAATCCACTGAAACACAATCGATTAAGTAAGATGCCAAATCAAACTTAATACCATCATGTAATAATTTTAAAATAAATTCGTAAACAGAAATTGTCTTCTGATCGCCAACACATTTAGTTAGTTTTTGTGGACTTTTTTCCAAAATTATCTTTTTTTCCGCATCATAATAAATTTTGGAAAAAAGTTTAGATGTTTTAGGAAAATTTCTATAAGTTCCATAAGTTTTAGAACTTCCTTTCTCTTCTGAAGGCATAATAAATTACAATTATTGTATTATCATGATTCAATTTTTATTCAAAATTTTTTAAAGTGATCCCATCTCAATGAGCTAGAACCTTAACTTTTCTAATTTTACCCCCCTCAGTCTCCAAGGATACCTTGTGAGATGTTTCCAAAGCATAAAGCAGATCCTCGACATCCTCGCGCCACAAGTATTCTTCAAAAGTCTTAAAGAAATCACGCTTGAACTGCGATAATGAAACGCTTTGACCTTTGCGATAAGCTCCCTTCAAAAAGTCAGTAACTGGTTTCTGAAACTTCTTATTGAAGCTCAATTCCCAGCAATAACGATTGATTGAAGGCATTTTAGGTTCCTTTTTAGGATCTTCCATCAAGAGATTGCACATATAACTTTGATGATTTAATTCATGTAGTTCCTTGATCATAGTGGAATAAACATGATCCATGCGGTTTGAGGGAGCTTTTAATTTCAATCCAAGATTATCCCGGAGAGATTTAACATATTCTCTGCTCAACATCGCATTCCAACCATCTTGCATAGAACTCTTAACAGCTCCAATCCAGGGTTTGTTGCTTTGAACATAATCTTTAGGATGATGTCTTTGACCATTAGCAGCCAATAAAACCAATACTCTCATCAAATCCAAAAGATATTTGACATCAAAGTGATCAAAGATACGAAGTTCCATACCGTATGGTGGTTCCATGGGAGCAGCATCAACACGAGGGCAATCACTGGGATTACTTAATTCTTCGCATTTGACCCGATCTGTTTCGACATTGAAAGTACGAACATCGCTAGTGTTAATGTTTAGGGCTTTCTTGGGATACTTAGAATATCTAGACAGAGGTGGAGCAGTTTTAACACATGATTTCATTTTTTCTGAATCAGGGAAATCAACCGCGTCTTGCCAGTGAGCTTTGATGTTGGAAGCACGACCAATACCATAATCCTCAAAAGGGATTGTTTGGCCTTCTCTAGTTTGACCCATCTTACGAAGATCAGATCCACCTAGGGTACCCCATCCAACCAGCATAACACGTGCTGATCCTTTAACCTTGTTCGGACCCTCGCCAACCGCATCAGGATCAGGACTAAAGTAAATACCATTGATTAAAGGTTCAATCCATTGAAATTGCATTCCGAAATAACGATGCATATTAACAAAATCAGGAGTGCTGATGTCAGATAAATGAGGCAAAGTAATTGTGAAATGATAACTACCCAAGTAATCACGGTAGTCTCCATGATCCCCAAATTTATACTCATCATCATAAATGGTAGGGCGAACAGGAACCTTAATGTCACTTAAAAAGTTGCAAGCATGAGGCTTCAAAGGACCATATTTGGCAACCTTGCGACGGGTAACCGGGTTCTTCATTTGCAACTTGATAAACTTATCTTCTAAAAAGACAATTTCACGCTGAATTGATTCAATTGTTCGGTTTGGATGAGATCCAGTGATTAACTCAGGCATTAGAACTGGGGTTCGGGCTAAGATAGTTCTTCCCCCTTTGCATCCAGTGGCTTGACGACCGGTTAATTCCCAATCAGTGGCCATCAACCATTTGTATTCTTCAGTGGTTAACTTGTCTTTGCGGCTGAGAAGAAGTTTACGATCCTTAACTGGAGGCGAATAATATTCTTCGCCTGTTTTACGCAATTTAGTGCAAGAACCTGATTCATCATGATCCCCAGTTAAGAAACAAGTTGATTCTTGAGAATCAAAAAGGATGTTAGCGTTTTTCATTCCAGATTTAGGAATATGGAAAAGTTGCATTTCATGCTCAATACCTAATCCCCAAACATATTCTCTGGGTTTAGCTTCTTCTTTCAAAGCACTGAAGGCTACATTGCTTACTTCGACATCAGAATGCTTTTTCTTTTTCTTTTTGTCTTCCCCGGAATCTTGCGCTTTATTGCGTTTGACGTTATTCATCCAATGAGTGTAAGCGGTTTTACTTTTCTTTTTCTTTTTCTTCTTGTCATCATTGTACAAAACTGGTTTGGAACGAATGACAGTTTTCTTTTTCTTTTGTTTGTGATCATCTTGACCAAGATGCTTTCTCTTTTTAGTTTTATTTAGTGAGTCAGCCATGATTACTAATTATTATTATTATTAGATTTTATTTTTGTTTGGATCTGTAATGATTAAATTTAATCTTCTAAGTAAAACAAATGACTAACCTAGCAGAAGATGCTTCACAATTTTATGAAGATTTCAGTAATTTTGATTCAACTACTATCTTAACAATATCCCTTTTGGGTTTGGTCTTCACTCTAATCTTTATTTATTACTATCGTCATACATTAATTGAAAGCTATGGAAACAAAGTTTATCTATGGTTTGTATTTTTAATTAGTCTTAACCTTCTCAACTTGGTTTATATTTCAGGCTACCACAGATCAAAAGTAGGAACACTAATTGGAAAACCAGGTCCTTCTGGATCGACTGGTATTCCAGGTAAGCGAGGAGAAGATCTTTTATGTGGTTATTGTAATGTCGAAAATGAAATCGGAATTCAATATTCAAATGACTATAATTTGATCGGAAGAGTTCAAAAAACAACTAATCTTCTTGGGGAACTTAGTATTTGGAGAGCCAAAGGTAGTTTAGGAACTGCTCCCCTGGGTGATACAGTTTTTGCCCGGCACATGGCAACCAAAATTAAAACATATATTGCTGGATATGGATCAAAGAAACCGACTGGGTTCAGTAAAATCATCTCTTTGACTGATGGGGTTAAGCAAATTTCGTTTTGGAAAGCTGAAGCTCCAGAAGGATTTGCTTTTCTAGGACATTTTGTTACAATTGGTGCTGCTGCACCCGACACAACTGTTGTGGCTGGTCTACCAACTAAATGCCTTGTTGTCAACAGCAAAGGAAAATATAACTATGTGGCCTCTTTCCCAGCGATTGACATCATTCCTTTAAATGGCGGGGGGCACATTGATTTTTGTTCATTCTGGGCAACTCCTCTAAATCATTTTAGGATTAAAGTTTCTGGGGCATTGTTTCACACTCAGAGTGTTTATTTTAACATTGTTGATGGTCATAAAAAGTATTACAACTACAAAACTAGACGACCAATTCCAGAAAAAGCGGAGGAATTAAAAAAACTACTACAAGGAAAAGTTTCCGTCATCTATCATCATCCAACTGAATCCGGATTCGTTAAATTTCATGCGCCTTTTGTCCAAAATGTTCGTAACCACCAAGGAAAAATTGTATCATACAAGATTCATGCCAAAGAATTTGAAGATTTCTTGGGTCAACGAGAAAATCAAACCTTAGAGGCCTACATTGAATTGTATCGACAAGCACTAAACTACATTTACAAAATCATTAAGAGCTCCCGCAAGCCAGTACATTTTGTTCATCAATCTGGTTCTAGTCAAAAATCCGCGTTAAGAAGTCTAGAACTCAAATTAAAAGAAGCCAAAAATGATGCTCATGCGATGGAAGAAATTAATAAGTTCATTAAAACTATTCAATCTAACAGTACTGGTACTTTTAGTCTTTTACAAAATGAAACAAATGCGGCTGGAAGCAAACAAACTTTACAGTTTAACCGAATGAATTTGACTCAAAAACAGGAAGCTTTTAACAAAGCTTTAATCGCCTTGAGTTCCTTAGAAATTTCAAAGCTTCTTAAGAAACTTCGATCCCGTGGAATTTATCCAACTGAGTCAGCGATCCATTTCTTTGGTGATGATCCTTTAATGGAAACTGTTCGAAATTATAGAAAAATGGGTCAACAAGGAGGGTTTAAAGCATCAGTTAAAGATGAAGAAAAAGATACTTCAGGTGATGGTCAGATAGCACAATTTCAGTTCTTAAATCTTCAAAATAATCAAAAGCAAAAAGCAGATCTTTTAATTGAATCTAAAGATCGAGAAGTCAACCCCAATTTAACACTTTGGGATGACTTAGTTTATCTGTTTCCTTTTGGCCTAGATCATCAAATCGCTAAAACTGCTGATGATCAAATTGAAGGTGGTATTTATTTAGATGCCCCCGAAAATCGTCAAAAAAGATATTTCATCAATTACCTTCGAACCTTTATTCCTCCCAATGAACCAATTTACTTTTTTAGAAGAAAGTGCATGATGTTTACTGACTTAGATGAGGATCGAGCAGAAGTCATCCAGGAAATAAAGAAAGCTTATAATTTTTTGGGACGGCAATTGACTAATTTAAACGCCTTTCAGAACTGTGATGATGACCAAGGATTGATCAGAATTTACCAGAACATGATGCACAAGATTGATCGCCAATTCAAATCAATTCCTGACTACAAGGATAAACTTAAAAATCAAGAATTCTCATATTTTCCAACTGGGCGACTTAAGTGGCTCTTGAGCGAACTCAATGTTTATCATCTAGCAATCAAATCAAATTGTAAAAGTGGTGAAAGAACTAGATTAATTACTAAGATCCGACTCTTTAAGGATCGACTTAGCAAGAACTTTGATTATTTAGTTGATTTAAAACCACATCAATCAGGTTTCGAAATAGAGGACTTTGTTAAGAAGGTTACCAAACTAGATTTCATTGATTTTAGCTTGAGAGAATTAAGAAAATTATTAAAAATTTTTCAAAATGAATTGATCAAAGTGGCCAAAAATGCCAGAGATAATTCGAGTGAAGGACGTTATGGAAAAACCAACTAGACTTAATCAACTAGAAGAGCTTAAAAACTCCGTTAGCTAGAAGAGCAAACATTTGATTTGTTATGGCCGTGGTTGAAGCAACCAATAAACTATCTTTGCCAATTCCGAAATTCATGTGAGAATTTATGTAAGCAGTTGAATACCAGACATAACCTTCCGCGAAAGCCTTAAAAACTAATAGACTTAAATGAAGATAAAAATCTTTATGCCAACCTCCATTGAACCAACCATATAATAAGACTGAAACTAGAATAGCTAAACTGGAACCTAAGCCGCTGTAAACTGATATCCAACTTACTTCTTTGGTTGTTTTATATTGACCTGGATATTGCTTTTCTCCAGCTAAATTCAAATAGGTCCATCCTAGGCAAGAACAGTATGAAATCATAAAGGTTAACATAGCCATTTTACCATCCAAGGTTAATCCAAACAACATTTGAACTAAAATTATTAGGGATGCGGCAGTTAGGGCAACTAAAGGAGCCACTCTGACCACAGTCTCTTTGAATTGATTTTGGAAAGAGGTTTGTGGATCAGGAATATTCATTAAATTTAAATATCGCCAGGTGTAATTGCCTGCGAACAAGGGTATTGTATCATATAACAAGAAATGTAAAAACTTTTCTTTTAAGATATCCATTAATTTTTGAAAAGAAATTTTTTATCTTTAAAATGTATTTAAAATGTAAGAAGTACAGCTTAAATGTCTGAAACAAAAGAACTTAAAAATGTTATACAAAAATCCCATCAGGATGGATCTGATTTAGGAAGTTTTTTTGGAACTGTCGCGAAATATCATTGGCAATCAATTATGTTTGTCTTGGTTTTATTTGCATTTACCCTAGTGTTAAGACAAGCCCATCAAAAATTAAACTTCCCCGAAACAAAAGGGATTTTAAACTGGTTTGGATTTATAGTTTTAGCTAACTTGTTAATCACCTATATCATCATGATTACGTATCGGCATGTTAAATCTCAGAGAGGGTTAGAAGGGCCAGGAGGTTATCAAGGTCCGATTGGAGACAAGGGTCATACACAAAATTGTGGAATCTGTAATGAAGAAATTAAAACAATGGAACAACCATTTAATGATGTGGCTATCCGCCAACCTGTTTTGCCAGCCAAACTAAATCTAAAACCCAAAGGTGATTTAATTCCGAAACTCAAAAAAGAAACTCCTCAATTTGCCACTGGGAGATTAAAACTTAATACGATATCTTATTTCTGGAAACATTCTAATTTCAGAGGATCTCGATATGCCTTTAAACCGGGAAACCATGCCTGGATTGGTAAAAGTAAAAATGATAAAATTAGTTCTCTTAAAATACCAGATGGCTACTGGGTAACAGTTTACCAACATGCCCGATTCAGAGGACGCCGAAGAACCTTTATGGGCGGTCATCATCCTTGGATTGGGGGCTATATGAATGACCGAACCAGCTCAATTAAAATTTATAAAATACCCACCAAACATGCTGTTTTATTTCAACATTTCTATTGGGAGGGACTTCAATTCTGGGCTGGTGGTCGCCATCCCACCCTTGGTAGCATGAACAAAAGAGCATCTGGAATTTTTATACCAAAAGGATACAAACTAACTGTCTACAGTGAATACCATTATCGAGGATGGAAGAAAACCATCGGTCAAGGACATCACATCAATATACATAGTTTAAAATGGGAAAATGCTCCTTCGAGATATAATCTAGGTGATCGAATTAAATCAGTTATTTTAACTAAAGCTTGATCCCTAGAATCAAAACCTAGAATCAAAACCTAGAATCAAAACCTAGAATCAAAACCTAGAATAAAATTGAAAATGTCTTTAATTTAAATTTAAAATGATCGCTTTCAATGTCCAATATATTCACTAAATTAAAGCAAGCCATTACTAATTCATCCCCGAAAATTTCATCCCCGAAAATTTCATTCCCACAGATTTCATCCCAAAAAACCTCTTGTCAAAAACAAATTGCTGATGTGGCAAACTGGGTTGAAAAATCAAAAGAACCACTGGATACAATTTATGTTTTAAAGCATTACAAAAAATTATCTCTAAAAGAATTACTACTTAACCCACATTTGACGACCACATTACGATCTCATTTACCTTTCAAATATTTTGACCTTTTAACCAAAAAACAAGATAATGACCTCGTTTATCTTTTTGAATCCATCGTCTCAATGGAATTATCGCAATCTGTTTTAATTAAATTTTTCAAAGACTGGAGATACCGGTATTTTAAAACATACCCAACTAGATCAGCAATGACCAAACATGTTGGAAATATTTTAGGTATTTATGTCAAACATTATTATGATCCTAGGAATCAAATTTCATTTATAAATCAATTTTGGCAATTCTACTATAATGTTCAAAGTTTCCTCCACAAAGACAAAAGATATGAACATGAATGGAATTTTTTGAAAAGTCTACTCAAATTCGAAGTCAGACTCAATAAACAAGAATGGAATTACTTAATCAATCAGAGAATCATCACTTATTTTCCAGATCAAACGGATTTACCTGCCTGGGTCATTAAAATCTTTTATTTAGAATCTCATCGATTAAAACCAAATGGTTTAAATCTGAAAAAAGGAAATTTAACTTGGAAAGAATATGATAAGATCTTAACCCAATATCACTGTCAGCCCTTTTTTGAAGATAAAATGATTGCTAAAAGTATTCCCTGGTGGTTTTGGAAGAAGTATTTTAATCAAAAAAATGTATATCCGCAAAAAAACTTAAAAGGAATCATCACCAAGATGTTCTTGAAACACCAACATGATCCGGATTTAAGATTCTTGGTTGACTGGACTAGAGTTTTAAGTCATGATCCAACTTGCAATAGTCTTTTAAATCCATCTGAAATCTTAAAAAATGTTGTCCCACATCTTTCAGAATATTATATCTGTCATATGAATCAGAAAATAAATATGCTCAAGGTTGTTGGAACTCAAAAACTAAGCCCAGAGTGTCTTGACTGGCTTTTAAAACAATCTCATCAAAGCTGGCATTCTGATGTTTATTACATGATAAGTCTGAGTCAACCTTTAACACCCGACTTGGTTAACAAACACATCGGAAAATTAAATTTTAATGGATTGGGGCATAACCGTGTAATGATTGAATATCCATTGGATTCTTTGAAATCAAACGTCATGTTTAATGATTTACAATCTTGGATGACCCCTGACGCAAAGGTCATTCTTCTTAATAAAAAAGGTATTACAGCTAAACTAGATCTTCTTCGTCCTGGTTGGATAACCATTCCATATTGTGTTAAAACTTCCGTGGATGTTGATAGTCAATTTAAGGTTTCCAGCATGTCATCAGCTGGAACAATTCTTGTCCAGTCTGGTAAGAGAACCATTCCCAGAAAATTAATTGATCGGGCTAATTTTTATGATGTGTATCAGAAACGAAATCATGATACATTAGAATATATGTTTTTTGGACCAGAATTAACCATCATGGATAATTGCCAGACAGACTACTATGCTCGGCAAAAACAATTAATTTGTGAAATAAAATACTCTGGATCAGCAATTAGAGTAACAACACTTTAAAGTAGAACGGTTTAGTTTTAACTCAATAACTTAAGAAAAATAGATTAATATCTATTCAAATGTCTTTACTAGCGATTAACGGTGGAGAACCTGTTCGAGAGGAGCTTTTACCTTATGGACGACAATATCTAGATCAGGATGATTATAAAACTTTAGATGACTTTATCAAGACAACTTCTTTTTTAACTACTGGGCCAACTCTTCAAAAATTCGAGGATGAATGTTCTAAATACTTAGGTGTTAAACACAGTGTTGCATTATCTAGTGCCACAGCTGGTTTACATGCTGCTTGTGATCTTTTAAATCTTTCGGAAGATGATGAAGTAATTGTGCCAGCGATTAGTTTTGCGGCCACTGCTAACTGTGTTCGTTACTGTGGTGGAACAGTTGTTTTTGCTGATGTTGAACCAGAAACTTTAAATTTGGATCTCAATCAAATTAAAAAATTAATCACACCTAGAACACAAGCAATTATTTCAGTTGATATGACCGGACAACCGGGTGATATGATTGAATTAAAAAAAATTTGTCAAAAACATGGTCTGGTTTTGATTGAAGATGCCGCTCATACAATGGGTCTTAAAGATCCCCGGGTTGGAAGTCTTTGTGATATAACTGTTTTTAGTTTCCATCCAGTTAAAACAATGACCACTGGCGAAGGTGGATTAGTAGTTACTGAGAATGATGCTTGGGCTCAAAGACTAAAACAATTTCGCAATCATGGGATTGAGCAAGATTATAAAATGAGAGAAAAAGGGGTTACTCATCGTTATGAGATTAATCACTTGGGATACAATTATCGGATGACAGATATTCAGGCTGCTCTGGGTCTGAGCCAACTCAAGAAATTAGATTGGTTCATTTCTAGGAGGCAAGAAATTGCAACTAAATATAATTTATTTTTTTTAAGTGATACTCACTCAAAATGGCTTCAACCTTTAGAACAAAAAAGAGGTAATGCGTATCACTTGTATGTGATTCGCTTAAAATTAGAAAATTTAACTGTTGATCGAGATGAAATATTTAAAGCCCTTAAATCAGAAGGGATTGGTGTTAATATTCATTATATGCCAATTTACTGGCATCCCTACTATTTGAATTTGGATTCAACTAAATATTATCATGGATTGTGTCCACAAGCTGAAGCAGTTTATCAAGAGATATTGAGTTTGCCAATCTTCCCTGGGATGTTGGATACCGATATTCAAGATGTGGTTAAAGCCTTAGAAAAGGTCTTAAGTCATTATGCAAAGTGAAAATTCGCTTAAAATTCATTTAGAATCTACTTAATAAATTCTTTCATTCTCAAGGAATTCTCTCAATTCATCAAAAGTCATCTTTTGGGTTGTAGTTTGGGAGGTCCCAGACTGGAGAGTTACTTTTTTTTCAGCAATTTCTTTTTTACCAACCACTAGAAGATAGTTGTATTTCTCTTCATGTGATAGTTTAATTTTTTTTTTCATTGTTAGATCTGAATCATCCAGATAATGTTGAACACGGTAGCTAAGTGATCCTTTCCAGGCCGTTCTAGTTGGGTACAAAACTTCTCGGAGCTCTTTAAAATATTCTGGTGAATCCGCTACCAATTTATGATGAACCGGAATGATATAGATTTGTCGGGGTGAAAACCAGAAAGGAAACATCCCTTGAGTATCTTCCAAAATCATTGCTAAAAATCTTTCCATTGATCCCATGATAGCTCGGTGGATGAGAACTGATTTTTCTTTATTCACTGGACCTTGGTATTCCAGGTTAAATCTTTCTGGTAAGTTAAAGTCTAGTTGAATGGTTCCGCATTGGTGCCATCGGTCAAGAGTATCTTTGATTTGAAAATCAATCTTGGGTCCATAGAATGCGCCATCTCCTTCATTGATTTCCCAGCGACCATCTTCAAGAGGTCCAAATTTATCTTGAAGTTTGGTTCTTAGAATCAATTCTGCTTTATCCCAAGATTCTAGTTGACCAATATATTCTTTTGGTCTAGTTGATAATTCTAGTTTGTAACTAAATCCCCAGTAGGAATAGAAATCGTGAACCAATTTCAGAAGGGAATCTAGTTCTGTTTCAACTTGGTCTAGTTGGCAGAAAATATGAGCATCATCTTGTTGAAAACGTCGCACTCTCGTTAACCCTCTCAGTGACCCTCTCAGTTCATTCCGGTGCAAAATACCAAAATCAGCAATCCGATAAGGGAGTTGATGATAGGAAGGTTTCAGGTGATCAAAGATGAGACAATCTCCAGGGCAATTCATTGGTTTCAGATCAAGTTCTTCAATTTCAGTGGTGTGATGTTGGAATCGAGAGATATGAAAGATGTTTTCTTGGTATTTGTCGCTGTGACCAGATTTCTGAAAGCAACTTGATTCAAAGAGATTTGGGGTTTCTACTTCATGATAATCATTTAATTGGTAATAGTTGCGAAAATAATCTTGTAATTTTTGAAAAATAATTTTACCATTTGGCAAAATCATTGGACTTCCAACGGCGTAGTCTGTCATAAAGAAAAGATCCATCTCTTGCCCGAGCATTTGATGAGTTTTACTTTCAACTTGATCTTCTTTTGTTGGATCTTTTTTTGTTGGATTTGGATTTGACATGATGAATTTTAAAATTAAGGATTATCTTTAATCAATTTTTATTTGAATTGCTATTTTGGATTTGGTTATTTCAAGACTTTCATCCGAGAATAAAATTGATTATTTAAAGTAAAGTTATAAAAAGGTAACAATGACCAGTTGGAAGCAATCTTTTATGATTAGTCGTCGTTTCCACGAAACGACTCTACCAAAAGGGTATTTTTGGATTTATACGTGTGTGAAAGATGCTAAAGGAGGTGAACAGTTAGTTTTCTGTCGACGCGCGGGACATGAAGAAAATTCTAAAGTTACATCGATTGCCAATTCATGGATTGCGAAGAATGATTTTGTGTCGGAAACAGACATGTTAACTTATCTCTTTGCACCAATTTCTTATCTGGGAGGACTCTTAATTATTAAAATGCGGATAATCGGTGAAACTCTCAAGGAGCGACGTGATTATCTCCAAAAGATCTGGCATGATTACACAATTGCTTTTGAGAATATTGATCAGTATGAGATTCTTTATTTTCAAACTTATCCAACAGAAGATTCTGACCCATTTGTTTGGGATTCTCAGTTGTTCCAGCAAAACCAAGTTCAACTCTACTACTATAATACAAGTCATGATTTGAATCATAATTGGCTGAGAATTCCCGTTGTTTCAGAGCTTTACAAGAAGCTATTGGAGGAAGGGTCTAAACCGGTTTCAAAGTATATTACAGTTGATGATGTCAATTACTATTTCGGAGAAAGCAATGGAAAGAAAGTTTGTTATTTCTACCAAGATCAAAATCCATCAATTCCCCGGCGAAGGTTGAGTTTCGGTAAAGCTAAGTATGTTGAACCCACCCAAGATGGTAAGAAGTATCTTTGGTTGACCAGTCTACCAGAATGTGGTCAGGTAGGCATTACTTTTAAGCACTGACTAGGGTTAACTTCCAAGTTCACTTCCAGTTTAAAAAAAAGTAAAAGGCAAAATGAATCTAAATTAAAATTCTTTTTTTTTAAGCCTTTGGTGAATAGCCGCCAAACATGAAAAGTAATGCTGACAGTCCTCCGGCAATTGGTAATGTAATTATCCATGAAAGAACAATTACCATCAGTACTTTAAAATCAACATTCTTTTTACCATCTGCTAATCCACCGGCGAAAACACTACCAACTTGGCAATGTGTTGTTGATACTGGGAGTTCAAACCAACTGGCAATAATAACTGTCACGGATGATCCCAATTCCATCGCAAAGCCACGTGTTGGAGTAATGCCAGCTAAATCACGACCCACACGATCAATAATTCTCTGACCCCATAACCATAAACCAAGCACAATACCAGCACCACCAGCGGCTAAAATCCAAATTGGTACATCAGCTTTATCTGCAAAACTACCTTCCTGGTAAATAGTGTAAATCGCTGCATATGGTCCAATTGAATTGGCCACATCATTCGCTCCATGAGCAAAAGAATCCAAGCAGGCTGTTATAATTTGCAGTTTAGAATACATGTATTCGATCTTAGGATCAAATCTCTGCATGTGTTTAAATTTATCATGTTCCCAAGGATGAGATACTTGACGGATAGGTCCACCTTCTTCCATTGATCTTTCTGGATTTTCTATTTCCTGAGGACTGGGACTAGTTGACTGAGGGCTACCTGGTTGAGGACTAGCTGGTTGAGGGCTAGCTGATTGAGGACTAGTTGTTTGAGGACTAGCTGTTTGAGGACTAGCTGTTTGAGGACTGGGACTAGGACTATCCAAATCTGTTATAGCTGTTTCGGTGATTGTTTCTGGGGATAATTCGCGTGGTAGTTCAGCTAGATCTAGGTCAGTGGAAGATTCTCCATTAGGAGTGGGTTCGTTTAATTCAACGCCCATCATGTTATCCCATTCTAGATCATGCTGACCAAGTTGTTGATTGTACTTATCATCAAGGTATTTGCGAATTCTAGCATTGAAGAAATAGATTAGTGTGTAAGATATGACAACAAACCCTATTCCGCTTGAAAAAGCAATTGTTAGGGCTTTCCAAAGTTCTATTTCATCTAGGTTCAACTGTGGGGATCCTTTGTAGATGATAAAGAAGATGTTGACAATAACTGTCAGACCAATCATAATTGGAAAGATAATGAAAGTGCGTCCAATCGGGTTTGCTGTGACAAACGCGAGTGATTTATTGGTTAAAAAGATAATTAATGTAAATATACCAGACAGAAATGGGGAGATCACCCATGAAGCCATAATTAAATAGACTTTATTCCATTCAATACTGCCAACAGAATCGGTATCAACGGCATAAACAATTGAAAATCCGAGAACTGCTCCAACAGTTGAGTGAGTGGTGGAGACTGGTAATTTAAAATAAGTTGCCAGGGCTAACCAGGTCATGGTTGATATGGATGCGCACAACATGCCAAACATTAAAACTTCTGGATTATCCTTGAATAATTCGCTATCAACAATCCCCTTTCGAATTGTATCCGTGACTCGAGATCCCATAAGAAGAGCTCCCAAAAATTCACAAAAAGTGGCGATAATTAAGACTTGAACTTTTGTTAATGATTTTGCGCCAATACTAGTTGCAAAAGCATTTGCCACATCATTGGCTCCTATTCCACAAGCCGTTAAAAAGCCTGTGATACTACCGACAATTAAAATCCAAAGGAACATAAATTGGTTATTGATTGGTCACGTAAGAGTATCATATTCTTTAAATGTGCTTTCAAATTCAATTTTTTTATTTAACTTTATTAGCATAAAATTGAATAAGATTCAGTTGTAAACCAAACATACCATAACTATGACCACGCTTGATGAAGCCCATCTAGTGGATATTCCAATGGATGAATCACTAATTATCGATGACCCCAAGCCTCGATTTAATTGCGCGGTTTGTTTGGATGATTCGCTTGAAAATACGGATGCGTATTACAAAATTCATACCTGCACAGATGCCGTTTTGTGCGAAAAATGTATCACTGAGTTCACCAATCGCAACATTCATAAATGCCCTGTTTGTCGACAAGGACTTGATATCTCTAAAATTGAAAAACATTCAATTTCGCCTCATGGAAAAGTTCTTCTGAGTTTAATCGCTGTTGTTGTAGTGAAACTGGTGATTGAAGTTTGTTTGACAACTGTAATTTTATCAGCCAAAGATTCAGTTGGTATAACCTCCACAAATGGATTCTTTATTCTCTTCCTTCTCAGCAACATTATGACAAACTACTCTGGGGTTTTCTTTATCGTTGTCGCCATCGGAAAATACCATACAACAACTCTACCCCAATATACTAAAATACTAACATGTCTACTCTTTTATCACGCGATTGTTTTGGCCATTATGTCTAATGTTTCCTCTTTGCAAGAAGATGCTTTCAAATCATATCTTGTCTACTTCATAGCACCCATTTATGGTACAATGTATGCCGTTTCAATATTGCTTGCGATTTGGAGTGCCTTAAGGAATTGCAAGTATCTTTGCTTTGATGCTTGTACGGAAAAAAAAATTAAAACATTTAGAATTAATCCAATTGAAGTCTTGCAACTGAATCCAACTGAATCAAATATCAGTTAAACATTGGATTATTAGTTACTTTCATTCCACAATACTGTGCCGGATTATGTTTAAAATTAACTGGAATATAAACTCCTAATTCGGAAGCTTCATTCAACAAAAACTTAAAATTTTTCAAAAATTCCTGATTGTGACCAATTGTTTTTGACATGACATGAGCCAATTCATGAATCATCACAAACATTAGTAGATTATGACTATGAAAAGTTTTAGCTTTATTTTTTTGTCGCAGGCATAAATGCATTTCCTGACCTTTGTTGATAGTGTATGATGTGCTATTATCTTCGTGTTCAGCCTCTTGCAGCTGATGTGGTTTGAATTTTACTTGTAACCGATGAATTTCCTTTTTTTTTGGATATTTTTTAGTTAAAACATTAATAAATGTATCTGCTTGATGTCGTAATTTAGCGAGAGTTTCTGCGGCAAATTTTTGATTAGGATATTCTTGAACATAGTAAAATCTTTTATCATATGTGGCTTGTTCACGAATACTATCAAAACTTTCTGTCAACACTTCCGAATAAATGATGATTAGTGTTAAAATAACAAAGGCTATTACTATCGATTTCATTTAAACTTTTTTATCCTTTGATTTAATAAAAGATAATTCTGATGAATCAACCAAAAAGAATCATCTCCCTGGAATCCGCGTATCATAAAGTATTATCAGTTGATAAAAACATTTATTATTATTGCTGTCCATTAGATTGTCAGCTCTGTCAAGATTGGTCTAAACCACATCAAACTTGGAAATCATTTACTTTTTTTCCCTATCATTGTCATTTATGCCAAGGAGCTGGTTACCCAGATGATTTCTATTTATGTTCCCGATTTTTCCTTTGTCGGGATTGTTATGGCAAATATTTAAAGAGACTTGATCAAGTCTTAAGCCGCCGACGTTCTGAAAAGGATTATAAATATCTCCTAGAAAGAAAAGAGAACTTTTAATTTTAAAATGGATATACAACAAGAAATAGCTGAATTCCAAAAAAATTTAGAACACTCCCGATTAGCCAATCAACCTCATCAAGTGGCTCAATCTCAACGGGTTCAATCCCAAAGAAGTACTAGTTCAAATAAAGCTGATTTAGAGTTTCGTGATCAAATTAATGATCGTGTTAGCAATCATTTCTTTTCTCAGCCAGAGCATGGAAGAGAGGCTCACCATTATTTTGATTCCTCTTTGATTCGCGATAATCCTCAATATCAGAATTCTCATAATTCTGATGAGAATCTCTATCGCCGTGACAATCGGGAAGGAATGAACATGAGATTGGATTCATTAATGTTTCAATCTTTTGATCAGCCTAAAATGCCCAAAGGGATTCGAGTTAATAACCCTCAAGAAAATCCAATGAGTCGCACTCAAAAAATGCAACCCGCCTTTGACCATACCCTCTTTGGTCAATCATCTAACAATCTCGGACGGGAACAAAGGCCATCTTATAGTGAAGCTTCTCTGAATCCTCAAATGGTTACTCACTATCCTTTGCAATTGCAACCCGAAAAATCACAAGGAGTTCCTAATCAACCCCAACAGCAAAATCAACCCTTTTTAGCCCCTCTCCCCGGAACCTTTAATAATGTCTTCCATCAAACCAACCGAGCCAGCAACCGCGATCGCCAAAATGAAAGGATGCAAGAATTCTCCTCTCTACCCCGGACAATGAATCAACCAAGCGGTTTTGTCAATGATCGTGCCCCAGCCTCACCCTACAAACTCAGTTATGAATCCAAATATTACCAATCCGGAAATGATCAGGATAAAGCCTATTTGGGAAATATGGGACGATCAACAGGAGGCTATATGCCGGGAACATTCGTTAATTCCCGTGTCAACTATAAAGATTCCCACAATGAACGCTTGCAAGATTTGACACCCCTGGCCAAAACTAGCGCGACACCAGTTTGCACTCTCGATTATGCTGGGTCAGTTGGACAAAATAGTAAAATCATAACCGATAGTCGCGATTTCCGGGAACAAGACATGAATTCAAGACAAAGTCTAGCTGATCAAAGACAAGCTGAATGGCAAAGGATGTCCTCAAATATTAGCCAATTAGGTAACAACCAACAACACCTAGTTATTAACACTTTAAGGCCCGTTGATACTAGACAAGCAGAATAATTCCAATTATATTGCTTGGAATCTCTTTATTTTTTACTCTTAAATTAAAAACAGATTTGAAAATCAAATCTTGAAAAAATCAAAAATTCGAAAAATCGTAGGGCTTGAGTTATTCCCACTACTATGCTATTTCGCATTTTCCAAAACCAAAATTTGGCAAGAAACGTCCCAAATTCCATGTATAGGCTCCTGAAGCGATATTTTTGCGCATTCTCTTCTAATTTCCGAAATTATTTTGTAAAAACACAAAAACAATGCAGATAAAATAGGGTGAACCATTATAAATGCTCCTTAAAAAATGTTAAAAATATTAGCGATGTATTAAGGTAGGAACTTTTAACTTGCTTTAGTACTTAAGAAAATGGGTAAAAACACCCTAAATTTACTAATTTTTTTTGGGATTGCGTTAGTGTCCTAAATCAATACCTAGGTTGGTAGCATCCATTTTCCAAAACCCCTAGTTTACACTTTTTTTTGAAATTTTTATTCCTGAAACATGTTATCCTTTTGGGACACTACTAGCTAAAATAAAAATGATCGATTTTGGAGATATTTTTTTGGATGATTTTTAGCATTACAGATGCGCTAATCTTGTCTTAGTTGGGAATAAAATAAAAAAATAATTTAGGCCATTCTTGAATCCCAACTTCGTTTTCACGACACGTAATTTTTGTGTGTGTCGTGATATCGTAAACTGAGCAACATATTTGAGACCCTTTTTTTGACCTTTTTTTTCGTGTTTTGGGAGCCCCTTAGCATTAAAATTTTTTCAGGTAGTAAAACAGTTTGCGCATTCTCTTCTAATCCGAAATTACGTCATGCTACATGTAGCATTGAGCGAGTAACTTTTGGGAGCACCGCATTTATTAGATACTGCTACTTCACTCGTTTTGGACCCATTTCTCCTCGTTTTGCACTTTTCGACGAAAAAAAGGAGGAGGTATCTTCAACAGCGATTATAACAATAAACCGTAATCAAAAATACCATAGCATAGGATAAGCTTTTCATGTAGCATTAGCGTTTTTCAGCATTCTTATTCCCAAAATTCGGAGATGTCGGGGGTAGGCGGCTACTCCAAAAGGAGTGGAAAAATACCAATAATTGATTACAAAACCATTCTAAAAGTTCCTGAAAAAGTCGAGGTAGCATCAAAAGGAGGAGCCATAGGGCTTGAGTTATTCCTGAAAAATCACGCTTTGCTCCCCACTCGTTTTATATAGCCCAAAAATGCTATAAAATGCTACATAATATAGCATGTGTAGCATTGAATGTAGCATTTTATGGGAACCATGCAAAGAGTTGTCCTAGTCGAATGCCTGAAAAACGAGTGGATTTTAGGGTACTGTTTTGGGAACTTTGATAAAGGTACATTACAAAAAACTATGAGTAGGGGCGCAGGGGCGTTAAAGGGGCGTCTTTTTTGGATACCGTAATAGGGCTTGAGTTGTGCCTGAATTCGTGATTCAAAAACTCCAAAAAAGAGCAAAAAAAGAGCAAAATGAAAATCAAAACGAGTAAAAAGGAGGAGAGCCTAACCCTCGTGAATTGGGAAATATGGGATGCATTTTTGTGTTACCTCAAAAAGGAGGAGCGAAATGCTACATGTAGCATTGGCGTAAAAACGCGTTTTTTTTGTAACGACTATCTAAAAGTTGATTACGGTTTATTGTTATAATTTTTTTCTAGAGTAAAAGCAAGATGTCATTTGTTTGTAAACTGTGTTTTTACAAGACTACCAACAAATATAATTTAGACCGTCATATGCTGACTGAAAAGCATCAAAAGGTTACGCAAGCACTATCAAAATGTTCCGAGGAAAAAAAGTGTCCAACCTGTGGAAAATATTTTAAGCATTCCAGCAGCTATTATCGCCATCGAAAAGTGTGTTCAGATGGCGAAATAGAGGATTTAGATGATGATAATGATGAAAGTTTTGATTTTGGTTTTAGTTTTGGTTCTGGTTTTGGTTCAAATGAGTTAATTGAGTTGAGGCATGAGAATGAGAAATTGAAAATGGAAATGAAGTATCAGACTGAGTTAGCTCAAAAGGATGTTGAAATTCTCAATCGTGAAAAAGAAAAAGCCAATCTAGAAGCTGAATTCCGAGAAGCACTTCTTAACCAGCATCGGGATTTGTCAACTGAAATCCTAAATTCCCAGAGGCCCAGTGGGGCAACCGTTCAAGGAATCATCAACATTAATGGTGGCAACAACACCTTAATGACCAAGAAAGACCACATGAATTTTCATTTTGGGAAGACCTTAGATTTTGAGACTTTTATAGAGAACTTTAAAACTAAGTACCCTTTGACTCATGAACAAACCAGAATTCTAGCTGAAAATTACCGCCAATCCGGAATCAAGTCATATGCCCCAGGGTTATTCTGTTATTTGAAGAAGAATTATAGAGAACAAATCAAAGACTTAACTGGCGAAGAACCAGATGAGGACTTTATCATGCCCTTTGTTAGTTCTGATTCAGCTCTTCGAAGTCACCTAGAAAAGACAACCGAAGGCTGGAAGACAATCAACAACATGGATCAAATGAACCGAATCATCATCGTCTCCAATGATTATATTTACAGCCATCACCACACTTATTTACCGATTGGAGTTACGGAAAGGAAGCAGATTGGTAACGCAATCCTAAGGAAAAGCACTTTTACAGAAGCCGAAACAATCGCCAAGAGGAAAGAAGATGAAAAAACTAAAATGTTGGAACTGGAACCTCACGAACAAAAAATCTTACATCCTAGAATAGAAGGATTAAATGAAGTCTAGTTCCACCAAAGGAAGAACGCTCTTAATAAAAAAAAAATTAACGAGTAAATTTAAAGCATATTTTGTCCCATTTGAGAGGTTAAAATTAGAATCAACCTAATTCTAATTTTAAGGAAGTTTAAAGGCAATATGGATAATGTTAACTATAACGCTTAAAAAATTTTAAAAAAGTAGTTAAAATGCCTGAGGGTCCTGAAGTTACTGTGATTAAAGATTGTTTGAATGACCATTTAAAGGGTCATACTGCGACTGGAGTTTCTTTTCCGGTTGGTAGTAAATTTTTGAAGAAATCCCCAGATGGGTATAATGATTTTAAAGTATCTTTGCCGTTGAAGATCCAGGAAGTAAAGTCAAAAGGTAAATTTATTTACTTTGTTTTTGAGGGAGGTTGGTATATGATGTGTCGGCTTTTGATGAATGGGGGATGGCATTTAAAAAAAGCCCCTAAACACAATCATTTTGAGATGGAGTATCTAGAGGGAAGTGCCTCTAAAACCAATTCTGTTTGGTTTGTTGATCCTCGACATTTTGGAACTTTGAAGTGGACCAAGAAGAAATCTGATCTGGATGCGGAGTTAAATAAGATTGGAATAGATATACTTAATGAAACAGTTAAAGAAGATGATTATTTGAAGGTACTGAAGTCTTTTCCGAGGCGAAAGATTGCTAGTGTCTTGATGGATCAGTCGATTTATTCTGGGGTTGGTAATTATTTAAAGGCTGAGATTTTGTATCAAAGTAAAATTTCTCCACATGCTTTAGTCAAGAATTTGAGTGATAAGAAGTTAAAAGAACTTTTGAAGGTCACAGCGGAAAAGATAACCGCTAGTTATAAAGCAGGTGGAGCGAGTATTCATAAGTATTCTGATGTTAGAGGTAATAAGGGGGGATATTCATTTCACTTTCAGGTTTATCAAAAGAAGGTTGATCCTTTGGGTCATAAAGTTAAAACTGAAAAAACTAGTGATGGACGGATAACTCATTGGGTTCCGGAGGTTCAATTGGAAAGTTATTGATTATTCATTACTGTGCCTTCTGTGCCTTCTGTGTGTTTATTATGTGGATCTAGGGGCAATGATTCCATCGATCCGAATTTGTTCATTTGGATAGTTTTCATTTCTCCACAAAAAAGAAAATTTGTAAAAAAATCTACAAATTCTGGTATGTTTATGCTGTTTACTGTGTGGAAATCAAAGTATGATTTCTTTTTAAGTACTGAAAACAAATCATACTTTCTTATTTCTTTTCCAGATTTGCTTGGTTTAGAAAGTTTTTCTTGTAGAACATCAATTTGAATCCGCAGTTGATATGGATGGTTTGGTTGCCAATGCGGAAACGAGAACTCAAACCCGTCAGTTTCATTATAATTAAATGAATTTATTGATTTTAAGGCATTTTCTCCATATGTTACAATGGTATCATTCTCTAAATGTGGCTGTGCAGTAAATACTCTTGTTTGATTTCTACCACCACTTTCTGGTAATTTTTCAAGAGATATTGATGGAGTGCTTGTTTCAGTTACCTTGTTACATAACATTAGAAGCAATAGAAAATTATACATATAATTTGATTCTGGAATGGCATAAATATCAAAATTTTCTATAAATTTTTTATGATCTTTATTGCTTCTGATGTTTTATTAACTTTTTAGAGTTCTTTTTACTTGTTTTTCTTTTTCTTTGACCACCTTTGAGACGTCTCAAAGATTTTTTGATAATTTTCTTATGGGATTTTTTTGCCATAAAGTTTAGTTTAAAGTTTATTTTAAATTTAAAAGAGAAGTAAAACTTGAAATAAAGAATTAAATAGAAAAAGTCACTTGAAATCTAGACTCAAGTGACTTTACCTTTCGTTAAAAAAGTAAAATCGGTGGGGTAGGTGTCCCCTCTGGGGAACTTAAAACATTATCAATAATGCTTTAATGGTTAAAACGTTAGATCGTCATTCCAGAACGAATACTTAGATCTAAATTACTTTAACAGTATTACTTTTGAATGATCATTCACGAACATTGCAGGCGTCACACCATCCATTATTTTTAGTTTTTTTTTTATTTATTTTTATTAAGTTTTTATATTTTTATTAAAATCAACATATCATAAAACTTTAATGATCTTCGATTATCTAATTTAATTAAGCCGTAATCCATAATTCTAATTCATTCGGGGTTTATATGCAACATTTATAAAACTTATCCGCTAATCATTTTTATAATCTTCATCATCGAATATTAATTAAGATATCAATCAAGATATTTCCCATTCAAGGGAAAACATCCAATGGAAGAAATTTTATAATGAATTTTCAGCAGTTTTATACATACATACGTTAGGTTAGTTTTATTTTCTATTTCAAGCCGGGTCAAAAACCTCTGGTCAAAATAGAAAAGAACCACCTTATCAGATAAAAAATGTCTATTATACACATACACACTGGTCAGAACCCAACTATTCGGGTTCCAACGCTTTGGCTACAAATGTCTACTACACACACACACATCACACATAACAATAATACAAATTTGGTCAATTATAAACGCTATTAAGGAATATATAATTAAGATTTATTAGACTACTTGTCTCCGGTTTACACCAGAAAGTTTAGAGATCCCACAATAAACTTTTTGCTGAGAACAAGCAATGGACTGATTATTTCATGAAGGAAACTAATTTCTAAATTTAAAATTAGACAGTCCAGGCTTCCTTATTATTTATAAAACAAATTAATTTTCAAATAGAACGCACTAACGCTCTTTTGAATTTATAAAAAATAAAATAGAAAATAGATTTAATTTTAAGAGTTTACCAGGAATTGAACCTGATTGAGATCACCGATCTGATCTAAACTTTACTGAGGGTATGGCATGAGATATGAATTTGGGTAAATCAATTAGTATTAATTTGATTTATATAATAGAGGTGGGTTAATCTTATACCAATTTAAGATGAATATTTTAAAATAAACTAAGAGCTCATCAGGAATCGAACCTGACAAAGATCACCGATTTGATCTAAACTTTACTGAAGGTATGGCATGTGTGGGGAATATAAATATGGATAAATCAATTAGTAATTTAATTTATTTATATAATAGACTTGGGGTAATCTTATATTGATTTAGATCTCATTATCAAAGAAGGGTAGAGAATCGACATGATTATACTGGAGGTGATCCAAGATATAATCATCAAGGTTCATATAATTAAGTTTATGAACTTGTTCTTGGGCATCTTTTGAAAAATATGAATTAAGGTAAAATGAATTTGGTTCAGGGGTGTTCAGGGAGGTTATTGTTTTATCCCCAGTGATATCGCCCCATTTTTGTGGGATGATACTGTAATTGACTGGTGGAGGACCAAGTAAAAAGAGGGATTCGACTTGGTTATTTTCTTTCGGAAAATAGATATGGCCCATCCAAAGTCCTTTTCGATTAAATAAATCTGCTCGACGATCCAAGAAGCCAAGACACCATTCAAAAGAGAGAAGATCTAGAAGTTTCTGTTGAGAGTAAGCGATCAAATATTTGTTAAGAGCTTCTAAATCCCCGGTTTTAAAGTGTTCTAGTAAGGGATTTATCATTTCTGAATCTAGTTCTGAATCCAGTTTCATTAAAGATTCCAGTGATTCAATGATTTTTTTAATTGATTCTCCGCATAGTTGATCTGGAAGATATGACTGTTCCCTAATGTTTTCATCTGGGGACATTACAACTCTGGTGTTGATTCCAAGAAGTGGTTTTGGGTTAACATTTCCCCATAATTTCTCTTTTAATTCATAAAATTGTTGGGCATCTTTGGGTAAAACACCTAGATAAAGATTGTTCATTTGGACCTGATTATTTCTAAAAGTGTTTTTCCATAAATATCTTTCAATTGTTGACTCCAGACCAGATAATTTAATGTTTCCAATTGATTTAATCATTAAATTCCAAAAATCAAGAGAGAATTCAACTATGATTTTTTGATTAGGTTTTTCATTGGGTTCTCCAGTAGTTTGCAAATCATAAATTCCGTTTGAAATCCAGAAAAGGTAAACATATTTAACAAAGAATCCCCACTGAGTTAAGTGTTCTGTTACAAAAACAGGGTTATACCGGAAATGTAGATATATTTTGGTAATTAACTTTTTAAAGACCAATCCCAAATGAAATTTTTGAAAAAATAGAACATCTTGACCATGATTGATGATTTCGGTCACACCTAGAACGGTCATTTTAGATTTGTTTGATAGTGTCAAAAATGTTGGTGATACTAAGTTTGTAATTTTTAAATCACCTAATTTCAAAAAATGATTTGGAGGGTTTTGAAGATAATTTTTTAAGTTAGCAACTTCCCAATTGATAGCTTTAAGAATTTTACCTGAATTTTGATTGTAAATAACCCAATGCTTTTTATCAGATACTGTCAAGGTAGAAAGACGATAGGATGGTGAATCATACCTAGTTTCATTCTTATGGTACCATTCAACTGTTTTTTTAGCAATTTCTTCTGTTTCAGCTAGTTTACTTAAATTTGATTGGTGAACTAGATCAAAAACTTGGTCCAAAGAAAATCCAAACAAGTAAGCCAAGACATAAAGATGGTAAACTAAAATTTCTAGTTGATCAATTAATTTGGTGTAATCGCCTTTTTGCATTGCCAGTTGATAAAGAATTAATTCACTTTGGTATTTCTTGTGAATTGATTCGAGTAGCGGCTGATCAAACTGAAAAACTTTATCCATTCTAGGTATCGAAAATTTCTCTTCAATGTAGTTCAACTGATCTAATTTAAAATCAATGATTAATTGACGAATTTTAGGATCTTGAAGTTGCAAATCAAGATTAAAGCCAAATGAATCAGAGGCTCCCAAAAGAACATATAGAATATCTGCTAAAGCATCTAGAATCTCCGGATAGTCTTTTTCTTGAAGGCTTTTCTCTAATTCTTTTGATTCTTCTTCAATTAGATCCCATCTAAATTTAACCAAAGCTGGATCATTATCACAAATATCATGGCTTGGAGTATTGTTGCGGTAAACACCAAACAAAAGGTTAAAATACCGAACTTTTTGAAAATTTGTTAAAGCAAAAGATGTCATTCAGTTTTAGTTTTAGTTTTACTTCTAATAATGCTTCTAATAATGCTTTTAATTAGAGGGATTAATTATATTCAATTTTAAGATTTTTTCTTTTAAAAATTTAAATGGATAATGCGTGGAAAAAAATAAACAAACGATACAAGTTATCTAAAACAGCTAAATCAAAGATAGAATGTTTATTAAATTTCTGCAAATACTATAATCTAAACAATCAGATCCAAGATAAAGTACTTGGTTATTATGAGCATCACTTAGCGCATCCATATGTTTTTGATAGTGATGTAAAATATGATCTAATTGTTGATGATGATTATGGAAATCGGTTGGTAATGAAGTTGATGCTCAAAAAATATAATCAGAAATTTGATTTTGCTCAAAATGGTTTAGAAGCTTTAGAAAAGATTTTGATGTTGAGTTCCGTAGAAGGTCAGCATCATCATTATTTATGGATTGATATTAAAATGCCCTATATTCAAGGGGATTGTTTGATAGATTTGCTGAGAACTTTTTTTGATTATACTAAACCAATTTATGCGGTGACAGCTTATTCCGACGAGGGATCCAGAAATAAATATTTGCAGATTGGAGTTAATGGAATAATTAATAAACCTATTGATATTGCGGATATAGAGACAGCTCTCAAAAAAATTGATTGAGACAATTTAAAATTGTGAGGGTTATTTAATATAAATGTCAACCAACAAAACCAAGATCGGAATTTATGGATTGCTCTTTCTATGTTTGATCGTTGGCGAAATCATTGCCACAGTTTTAATTTTTAATTTTGTTAGTGATAATCAAAATGATAATATCATAGCAGATGCATCTAATGAAGCGGATGTTTTAATAGATTTGACTAATATTGCTTATGAAGATTTGGATTATGTGACCAAAAGAAATATTGCCCTATTTGAAATTAATGGCAATTTAATGCCTTTGTCAACTTATCAGACTTACTTGGGTAGCAATTTAAATATTTTGCCTGATACTCTAGCGGTTCAATTCCAGCGATGGGTTCCTAAAATTTTACATCAAGATCGAGAAATGTATGAGAATTATGGAAAAGCATATGTCAGCTCTAATTTTGAGATTACTACTTTTATGGGGTCATTGACTGCTCTGACTTGGAACCGAACTCAAAATGAAACGGTTTATTATTCATTAATGTTATCTGATCCTCCTTTGCCTCAATCAATTCCATCTGGAGGTGATTTTCTGACCAGTTTGAATAGTGATGTTTTTATCGAAGCTTTGGAATCCGAAGCTCCTTTCCTGACTAGGCGAATAGAAACATTTCAGTTTTTAGGTCAAATGAATTTTGGAATTGAATATTATTCACCAGTTTATCTCAATGGAAATAAAACTGAACTAAATTTGCTTGGATTTGTTCAACTCCTTTATGTACCATCCCTAATAATGGATTCATTATTAGAAGTTTCTGAAAATGATGCCAAGAGCATTCAATATTTAATTTTTGATCAGAATTCGCCGGTTGAAGAGAGTCTTATTTATCGTCCTGAATTTGGTTTTAATAATATTGAAACAATTGATGATCTTCCAATATTGGAATCAACCAATGATTATGTCCAATCCCGAATATTTTCTTTCATTAATCGTCAATACAAGTTTGTCTTTGTCTTTACTGATAAATTTACTGACGAATTTGACGATTTTTTCCCAGAAAGTGTTTTGATTTTCTTGGTTGTTTTGTTTCTTTTCCTTGACATAATTGCCATGGCCATCTTCTATTCAATCTACCGTAATTATAAATTTAAAAAACAAGAAAGTTTTAACACTATGTCAGCTTATGTTAGTCATGAAATGCGCAATCCAATTAATGTGATTAAAAATATTACTGAATTCGTCGCCGAGACTTTAGCTAGCCTAATTCAGAGACATTCTGTTGGAGATCAAATTTCAGATCAAGATTTTGAAAAATTAAATGAAATGTGTGAACAACTTGAACATGTCGCTAACTCTTCAAATGCGGTCAAGGTCATCTTAGATGATTCTTTAATTATTCAGAAATTGCAGCAACATTCAATTGAGATTACTCAACAATCAATCAATCTCGAAGATCTTGTTAATGAGCTTAAAATCTCAATTTCTCACAAGCTTCAACAATATCAAGGAGTTGATATTAAATGGATAATACATGATCCAACAATGGTGGTCCACACTGATTATCAACACTTGTTACAAATCCTGATAAATTTATTGACGAATGCAATTAAATTTTCAGAAAATTCGGAAATAAGTTTTCAAACTAAAATTAATTTAGAGGGAAAACTCGTTTTTCAGATCACTGATCATGGGTGTGGAATACCTTATTCGCATCAAAAGAATATTTTTAAACCATTTTATCAATTAAAAAATGGTCATGGAACTGATAACACCGGTATTGGAATGGGACTTTATATTTGCAAGAAATTATCCATAATTTTAAAGATGGATCTTGATTTCGTTAGTTCAAAGAGCTCAACACACCAATGGCAAACCACCTTTTGGTTAGTTTTACCATCTGATTCTCAAGATAATCGAGATGAATCGATAGTTTAGAAAGAGCTTAAAAAAAATTGAAATCATATTAAATCATTATTTTTTATTCACTTAATTATTTTATTAAAAAAAATGGTAAAATCTACTGATGCTAAAAAAGAAGCTGACACCGAGAAAGGTAAAGCTAAAGCTGATGTTAAAAAAACTGGAGTTAAGTCCAGTACAAGTAAAACTAAGCCAAAAACAACTAAGGTAACTAGTGAACCGAAGGAGTTGAAAGCTGAGTCAAAGGCAACTAAAGCAACTAAAGCAACTAAAGCAACTAAAACAACTAAGACAACTGGTGAATCTAAGGGAAAACCTAAAACAAGTAAAGTGGCTAGCGAACCTAAGGCAGAACCTAAGGCCAAGTCAAAGGCGACTAAGTCAAAGACATCCAAATCTATTACTCCAGTTGTTACTAAACAAGCGCCTGAATGTAATACTGTTTATAAGGGTAAACATGTTTTAATTGTTGAGTCTCCAAACAAGATTCAAAAAATCAAGGGTTTATTAAAAAAGATTTCTGATCATCCAAATTTTAAGGGTTGTACTTTTCTAGTTTCAGCCAGTATGGGTCACATTAGAGAGATTGATAAATCCAGAGTTGGCATTGACATTAATAATAATTTTAATCCATTTTATTTGGTTTCGGATTCCAAAACGCATGTTGTCTGGGATTTGAGGGATATGATCAGCGATGCTAGTTTAGTTTGGCTTGCGGCAGATGCGGATCGTGAAGGCGAAGCTATTGCTTGGCATTTAAAGGAAGTTTTGAAGTTAAAAGAAACCGATTACCAACGGATTACTTTTAATGAAATTACTGAGAAAGCTTTGAAAGAGGCTTTATTGCATCCTAGAAAGATTGATTATAATATGTTTTATTCGCAGCAGGCCAGATCAGTAATTGATAAATTGATTGGTTATTTAATTAGTCCTGTCTTAGATTCTCAGTTTCAAACTTTTGGATTGTCGGCTGGTCGAGTGCAAAGTGTGGCGGTTGATCTAGTTGTTCAAAGAGAAGCTGATATAGCTAAATTTGAAAGTCATGGTTACTTTCAGGTCAAAGGAACTTTCAGGCCTAAAACAACTGATCCAGATTTGAAGAAATTAGTTATTCCAGCTGAATTGGATAAGACTTTTCCTGACAAAGATAAAGCCCAAGCATTTTTGGACTTGGGTGACAAGGCTGTCTTTAAGATCATAGATGTGGTGACTACTAAAACTAAGAGAAGACCCCCACCACCGCTAATCACTTCAAGTTTACAACAAGAAGCCTCAACCAAATTAGGGATTTCACCATCTGATACAATGAGAATTGCTCAAAAATTGTATGAGAATGGTTTAATTACTTATATGAGAACTGATTCGGTTGTTTTATCTGATGATGCCAAGAAGCAAATCAAGACTCAGGTTGATAAAAGTTTTGGCGACAATTATCACCAGAATACTAGTTATGCCAATAAGGATTCGAGTCAGGAAGCGCATGAAGCTTGTCGTCCGTGTAACTTTTCCAAAAAATTAGTTATGGATGAAAAGGGTATGTCTGCTAGAGAAAACAGAGTTTATCAGTTAATTTGGAAGAGAGCAATGGCTAGTCAGATGGCTCCTGCTGAGTGTGAGATCAAAACGGTCAAGATTGGGATGGATAATTCAGATCGTATTTTCATTTCCAAAGCTGAAAAAATTACTTACAAGGGTTTTCTAGCGTTGTATGACAAATCAGGTTCAAAAACAAGTTCCAAAACAAGTTCGAAAGCTGGTGATGGTTCAGACTCTGATGACGAATCCTCATCTTCGGATAACAATAACACTGAGTTGTACGATTCGTTGAAGCAACTTGAGATTGATCAAATTCTTCTTTATAAGATTTTAGAAGCCACTGAGAAGTTTAGTAAACCGCCCAAGGGAAGATTTACTGAAGCCAGTTTGATCAAAGAATTAGAGAAGCTTAAGATTGGTCGCCCGAGTACTTATGCGAGTATTATCACTAAAGTTCAGGATAAGAAGCGTGGTTATGTGACTAAGATGGACAAGAAAGGTGAAAAGAAGGATGTTCATATTCTTCAGTACAAGGCTGGTAAGTATGGAGTTAATCTTTCTAGTGTTACGACGGGTAGTGCGAAACAAAAGTTATTTCCGGGACAAGTTGGTAAATCGGTAACAGGATTTTTGAAAGAGAATTTTAAAAATATTATGGATTATGGATTTACAGCTAACGTTGAGAAAGAATTAGATGACGTTGCTTTAGGCAAGTTGATTTGGCATAAAATTGTTAAATCGACCTATGACCAGTTCTATCCTCAAATTGAAGAGTTGCGTGAAAAGCACAAGGGTGGTGAAAAAGGAAGAATCAAGAAATATCTTGGAATTCATCCAACAACTAAGGCTGACATTTCTGTGATTTACAATACTTATGGGGCTTCCATTTGTCAGACTAATGGTGAGAATAAAAAGTATATTTCCTTGTCTGATGAGGAAGAAAGTGAAATTACTTTTGAAAAAGCTCTTGAACTTTTGAAATTTCCGATTTGTTTAAAAGAAAAAGATGAAGAATATCAAATTTGCAAAGGTAAGACCAATTACTATATTAAACATGATGGAGGCAATGTGAGTGTTCGTTTTGAGGAACAGGATGATGTTTTGAAAATGAAATTTGATGGGGTTAAAAAATATTATACTGATAATTACAAGGATCCCAAAAAATCAATTCTTCGGGTGATTGATAAGGATATTAAGATAAAGGATGGTCAATTTGGTCATTACATATCTTACAAGGAAAACAAGATAACGGTATCTGTCCCAAAGAAAATGGATTATGAGACAATTACTAGAGATCAGTGTGCGATTTTGATCAATAAGAAGAAGGATAAGATGAAAAATCAAAAAAAGCCTTATGCAAGAGGTAAAGCTAAAGCAAAGCCAAAAGCAAAGCCAAAAGCAAAACCAGCTGCCAAGACAACCACAAAAGCAACCACAAAAGCGACAACCACAAAGGCTGCCACAAAACCTAAACCTAAAGCAAAAGTAAAACCAAAACCAAAGGATAACGTTAATGTTAATGTTAAAAAGAAATGAAATTAAAACATTTTAACCAAACACATTTTCCTTAGCATAAACTAAATTAAGAACTAGTTTCTTATCTTTATGCTCATGGTAAATGCTACCGATGGTGGAGCTAGTTGGTGGTAAAGTAGCCTCTTTACCGGATTTTACAAAAACATAAATACTCTGAGCTGGATCAAGCTTAATTTTTTTTCTTAATAAAATCATAAATTGCATTAAGGACATTTCCTCCTGAACAAGGAAACGATAAGTACGATCAGACTTTTCAGGGCGTACCATGATAGGTACTCGGTGGGGATTCTCATTTAAGAGTTTCTCAACCTTCGACAAATTAATTTCATTTTTTGAGGCCATTTATATTTTTCTATGAGATTAAGTTAAGACATTTTATCAAAATTTTAATTAGCTTCTGGTTAGGACAATTACGACGTAATCATTAGTAGGAAAAAAATAAATAAAAATTAAATCAAAAGATCAAGAGAATGAAACCACGTAAGTTTTGTTTTTTTTTACTTGTTCATCTTCTTTGATTTGATAATAAGTTACTTTTATGCTGTTGACATAGGTTTCCCAGTAGTTTAAATAATACCCCTCATATTTTAAAAATTGTCGTAAGATTGTCATTGCGCCTTTTAAGGTCATTTTCTTATTTAAATAGGTTTTGGCTTTGCAAGGAATATAATATTCTTCCAATTTTGGCTTTAATTTTTGTATTTTGTCAATTGTTTTTCTTTTTTCTAGGTCTTTTTTACTAAAAGGCTGATCAATCTGATTAATATTTTGGTAACCAAAAGCATTAATGAGATCTAACAGTATTTCCTTATTGGGTTCTTTTCGAAATAATTGATTGATCATCTAATTTACCTTCTTACAAAAAAACCAATATATTTTTTTTAAATTTTCAACATTTTTAAGCAATTAAATATATGACTGAATTTAGGATTGAATTTAAGGCTGAACCTAGGACTAAATCTAGGATTGAAGTTCCGAGCTGCTAATATGAAAATAGTTATCCAACGTATTGCTCTTGTCATAAATTGGTTTGGATCGTTTTAGGCGAAGTTCATTACTGGCTTTCATCATTAGTTCTTTGTTAAGGTGGTTGTGTGTTCCTCGGTCGTTAAACAGAGATGTCTGTTGAATTTCTTCAACAGATGGAATGATTGAAACCATCGGTGGCATTTTAACAAAGTAGTTTCTGTTAGGATTCTGGCTAATTTCTCTAAATTCTTCAATTGTTAAAATTCCACCAAGTTTTTTAAGGAATAGGGTGCTTGGGGCAGATTTAACAGTCGCGGATGTATCATAAACCTTTTGGTAAAGAACATTTAAGAGAGCGTAACGATCCCACATTTCATCATCATCATATTGATCGAAAATGAAAGCAGCTGCACAACCTGGAGCGCAGAAATTACCAAAGACTTCAAACCGTTCATCATCCTTTAGCTTAATGGGGATCGCCCATGGAGTATTTTCAAAGGAGTATCGGCACCACATGCAATCATAATTAGATTTGGTGGGCCATGTTCCTTTTCGATTGTGTTCAATAAATTGACAAAGGAGTTTTGAAGCACCCGAATCTCCAGAAGATTCTTCAAATTCTTTTTCGCGGCTGATTCGATAATCTTCAATCTCTTTTTCAGTAACTCTTTGTTCCTCTTTGATGATATTAGCAATATTTCCTCTATTTTGTGATTGAAAATAACTATAACTATCTGTTCCTGGAATAAAAGCATGTGGGATATTAAGATCTGAATCACCTTCCATTAAGTTGGTATTCGGATCCTTAATCTTTTCAATGTCTCTTGAGTTAATATTCAGCTTTAGAATAGGTGTTTCATGACATTCGCGGACTTCTTCAGTCATGTTTTGGAAGAAAGGATCATCTTCCTCTTCTTCGTTTTGTACTAAACCATAAGATTCCTTAGGATTTTTACCTTTTCTTTTGGTTGTAGTTGGGACAGTTTCTGTTTTAGGTTTAGGCTTTCTTCCTCTTTTCTTAGGAACGTGAGGTTCTCCTCCCTCAAGCTCAATTGGCTTCGGCTTAGGTTTTCGTCCTCTGGTAGATGATCCCTTGGTGACAACTTCCTTAGCCTCAGCGACGACTTCTTGCTGAAGATCAACTGAAATGATTAATTCATCGGCGTTTGGAATTTCTTCAGGTACTTGTTGCTCAGTGAAAGGTTCAGCAGTTGATTCAGATTTCTCTTCAACATCTAACTTCAAATTTTGTTTTGTTTTGGGGATAGTTCGACTCTTTTCCTCCACGCTTTTAGCCTTGGTGTTCGCCTTAGCATTCACCTTAGTGCTTGCCTTGGTGCTTGCCTTAGTATTTGCCTTAGTACTCACTGTTGTGTTTGCACTTTTTGCCTTGGTCGTCTTGGCTACTGTAGTCTTGGTTACAGTAGTTTTTTTAGGTTTGACACTTTTGGCTTTAGTGGCTTTAGTACTAGCACTTTTACTTTTGACTTTAGCGGATTCCACGGGTTTCATAGTTTTTTTTGATGTTAAAACTATGTCCTTAATTTCAGTAGATGATTCTTCCTTGACAGAAACTTTCTTCTTGGGCATCTTAGTAAATTAAATAGTTAATAATACTTAAGTTAAATGGAATTATTTCAATTCAATTTCTTTGGGATTTTGTACAACCCCAATATGAAAAACTAATTTTATTTGGTTTATAAAAACGTTGTGCACAAACATTTTCATAAAATCATAAGAAAAATCTTAAGAAAAAGTAAAAAAAAATTGCTAAGTTATTAATTCTCTAGTATGAATTGATTAGTTTGTAAATTGGTCAATAACAAACTAATTACTCATTCTAAGTAACTCATTCTGGATAAATCATCCAATGCCAACTTATTCGACCTTCTTGGTACGAGTCGTCTTTTTACGAGTCGTTGTCTTTTTTGGTTTGACTGGCTCTGGCTCAGGTTCCTCCTCTTCTTCTTCCTCTTCGGCATCACCTTCTTCCTCGGCATCACCTTCTTCCTCAGCCTCGCCTTCTTCGGCATTGTCTTCTTCACCACTGGTATGAATCTCAACATTTTCAGTGGTTTCACTATTTTCATCCTCGCGGACATCAATGAAACCGAAGTCGCCAAGGGATCCTTCAGACTCATCTGCGCGGAGACGCATCAAAGCCCAAGTGGGTCCACAGCGAGAATCTTGAACGTAAAAGTTAGTTAAGCGGAAAATACCTTCACCCTCAGTTCCCTTCAACATCAACTTGTCCATGGGCTTTTCATATTTTTCACGTTTCATAGTGAAGCAATTGCAAGCAAATTCACCATCGTTACAGGTGACTTTGGGTTCCATGCAAGGTGGGTAAGCTTCACCGGTTGTCTTGTTCTTACGTTCACGAACACCTGGCTTAAAGGTTTTCTTGTAAGCCAAGATAGCGTCACGCTCAGATTCATAAGTTTCATCATCATCAAACCATTCCATACGGTTCTCAACTGTTTTCTTTGCAAATAATGCATCTAATTCTTTCATGTTTTCATAAAACTTTTGGAGGCGACGGTTGTTTTCACGACCGCGGAAACTCATTTGAAGACTCCACTTAGTGCGACCAGTTGTCGCCGGATTGTCTTGCGAGTTTTCCTCGGTATCATCATCACCGCTTTTGGTGTCCTTCTTGGTATCACGCTCCGAATAAGGAGGGTTGAGATTCCAAGGAACCGACATTAAAGGTGTTTGAATTGTGAAAGGGCCTCCGTCATAGGAAACACGAACTGATTTGGAGCCGTTGTCATTGCGTTTAATACTGCTAAATGTGATCTTTGAAAGATCGATTTTTGTGCCATCAATTACTGAAGTATTGCTCATTCTATATTTGAGATCTGTTAGATAATTATTAATAAAGACAGAAGTCTTATATTGGTTTTAAAACTAAATTCAATTTTTTTTTCCTACCCCGTGATCCGATAAATTTCATATAAGTTTCCTAAAATCTTACCTCGGAGAAATTTTCAAAAGAGAAAGATATAATTTTTCTTTTGAGCTAGTCATTAAATAAATTAAAAATAAAAAAAAGTAATTAAAAAGTTAAGCTTTCAATCTTAAATTTTTCAATCTTAAATTATTAGAGTTGTTAGACAAATTTAACTAATTTAATTGTTTAATTACCAAAAGTATTTTCGCCGGAATAGACTATGTAGAGATATCCATCCCATTGCGCGGCGGTGGATTGATCTGTGACATGCTCCTTATAAATGGCGCTGAGGGTGCTGGATGTCGGAGGTAGAATTTCGTTACCATCAACCCCTTGGACAAATACCCAGAGAGCTTCTTCTGGGGCAAGTTTAATTCTTTTACGAATTACGTAAACAAATTGAGCTAAAGTCAAATCCGGAGGTACCAAAAACTTTTCCTTTTCGGTCGGGTGAGTCTTCGCAGCTGCGCCAGAAGGACTGACAATTACTGGAATCCGATCGGGGTACTTATCACGAATTTTTTGTGATTCAGCTCGGCGTGTCTCCAGAGAATATTTTTTCTTGTATGGAATCTTAGTACTCATTGCAATAGATACGTGTTGAATCTTTAAACTAAAACGAGATAAAAATATATATTAACAAACGAATTCAATTTTATTTTAGTTTTCTAGTTCTAAATTTTGAACAAAGTCATATTCGTCAATGTCATCTAAAAATTCTTTGGTTACCTTATTGACTAATTCAGCACTAACTTGATTTTGACCATCTTTCTCATTTTCACTTTTATTCTCATTTTCATTCTCATATTGAGTTGGATTAATAAAAAGTTTTTGATTTAGCGGCGGAGAAAATAAAGATGCCCGCAATTGATTAACTCTGACACCAGCCTGATGATATAATTTCATTAAATGATGTCTTAAAATATATATTCCAGGGATAACAACTAAACTACCCATTAAAATAATATCCGACATGTGATATGACTCCTCATCTGGTTCTGGTAAGGGATTTAAGAATATTTGATCATTTTCAAAGTAATATTCTAATGGTTGACAACCCATATGATTGCAAACGTACATGTTACTCTTTTAATTAGATTTTATTTTTTTGATTTTATATTTTTTGATGAAGATGGCTCCTCAGATTCTCCTAATTCAGACTCCATAGATTCATCCGAGTCTGAATATGCCCAACAAGGGCATTGCGCACATCCATCCCAAATGTGATGACATTTTTGACAATGCATCATCTCTTCATCATCATAACCATATGCTAAAAGATCGTCACAAAAACGACATTTGGTTTTAGTAATTTCAGTAGGGTCAGTAATTTCAGTAGGTTCATTGGATGTATTCTTTTCAGTTGACATCTAGATTGCTTGTATTTTTGAAATTAAATTCAATCAATTAAGTTTCATCAATTTTTTTACTGCTGCATCACAACTGCATCATCATCAGATCAAATCAAGAAAATTGAATATAAGTCTTTAAATATTTTCTAAAGTATTAAGTAAACATGTATATTGTAACTAGTTTAAGCTCTGAAAAGCAACAAATTAAAACTTTGTATGTTTCTCAAACTTTTTCAGAATCGCAAGATTTTGTTGAAGATCTAAAATCAATTCAGATTGGCGATGAAACAATTAATATCACAGCTGTCCGAAAATATCCTCCTAAGGAAGATGATCACGATGGTTATTATCTCATCAGAGACCAAATCATTGGCGACCAATACGATATTTTTAGCAAAAAGACCCTGATTGCCAAGGGATATGTCTACAACAGCATTGATCAAGAAATCAAACCGGTTTTAACCATTTATATCACCTCTTATTACAACCGTGAAGACAATCAGATCACAAACAATCCAATGGCAAACAATCCAATCAGTAACCATTTACCATCTCGACCTCCACGAAAAAACCCTTTTTCCATTGCCTCTGGTGATTTAATTAATCGGGCTGTCTACAATGAAATGATGTCTCAGCTTCAACAAAAATTTAAAGAAAAATTCTCTGATACGGAAATTTTACCGAATCTAGAAGAAGAAAGTAATGATGAAACTAAAACTAAAACTAAAACAAATTCCTTTGTTGATGCAATGAAGGGAATTGAGTAGAGAATTGATTAAAGAATTGATTAAACCCTTGGCTTTGGCTTACGTTTTTTAGGTTTTACCTTTTGGCATTTGCGATAGACTTGTCGCATTTCATAATATTTATCTTTTGAACCATCTGTTTTTTTCTTTTGGTAAACAACAGTTTTGGTTTGATTGGTGCAAACTTTCTTGGGGGTTTTCTTTTTGGTGGTTTTCTTCTTTTTCTTTTTACTAGCAGTCTTTTTACTGACTCTAGCCAAAGGTTTTTCCAAATAAGGAACTAAAGGTAATTTTGATGCTTGTTGGGGATATGGACGGTAAGGAACAATGGCTAATTCTTTATTTTCTTTGTAGCTGGGACGTTTTTTAATTTTGTCAACATCTCTTTCCATTCGGTCAAAATCATTCATTAAGGTTTTTTGCTCTAAAATTAAATCATTAAGATTCTTTCCTTTGTGATTTAAATTAGTTTTCTTCACTAAATCACTTAAACGCGGAGATTCAACAATTGGTTTGCGGTTATCATATGGCTTACGATCATATGGCTTACGATCATTTGGCTTACGATCATTTGGCTTGTAATCATTTGGCTTACGGGTATCTTTATCTCTTAAACTAACTATCTTAACCGGTTTACGGGTTCGATCTTGGGGATTGCGAGGCTTGTCATATGGTCGCCTTTTTTTTTGAAATTTCTTGGATTCACCCATTTTTAATTTAAAGAGAGAAAAAAAGGAATTGTCAGGTTTTTTTCTCTAAGAGATGTAAAAAGTATAAATGTCAATTCCAGAAACAAAATCAGTCAGCATAAATGAAGAATTTAATGAGGATCATCCTTTTGAAATCCCACAACTAGAAAAGATCAGGGAAGTTTCCGGTCAAGATTTATTTAAATTACCAGTACAATCCGGGGGAGAGAATCTAGAAACTTCAATTCCCGGACCAGAAGTTCCCGGATTATCAGTATCAGAACCCTCAACCGATTTAGATTCAACCACCAGTCTAGCCGGATCAGAAATTCAAATTAATCCCGAAATTGCTGCGAAATCCAGCTTAGAAGAACCTCATCTAGGATTCGAAAGTGAAATGGGGCAAAGTGGTGGATCAGATTTCAATCCAGAAGGTTTTGATTTAAGTGACCTAGAAGAAGTTCAAATTGAAGAAAGTGGTAATCCAAGTAACCCAGGCGAAGATGTTGATCCAACTGATCATCCTCAATATGATTTACAACAAAATGAAAATAATGATCAACCCCAATGGATTCACCCAGATCTCAGTATCGAGGATGATTATGACATTGTTTCGCGAATGAATCAAGATGAAATAGAATTGCGAGTGACAGGATACTTAGAAAACTATTACTCTGATGAATATCTTAAATACCAGAAATATTTCCAATCATGCCATTCTAGTTCCAATCAAAAATTCAGTTTGCGAAAAGATAAAAAAGGAAATCTTTACCTAAACACTCGTCCCCCACAACCCAAAGAAAAACGAGGCAAAAAGGTCAAAGAAAATGTCCAGGAAATCATGGAAGATATAACCTATGATAAACATTACCTGATCAAACTAACTCCACCCAAATACATCAAAGTTTCAGACGCCTTAAAAGATATTAACCTTGAATTAAATGTTCTTTCGGGGGAAATTAAACTTTTGCAACAAGAACTAATTGATCAAGGCGCTGATATTCACGATGAAGATGTTAAGCATTTTAAGAAACTACGCCGTAAGTTTTATAAATTAGTCAATAAAAAGTATATTTTCACTAAGTATTACCAGGAAGTTAATAATCTGAATGTCACTGAAGTTCAAACTCCTGTCTATGCCAAAGAAATCATTACTGACACTAATAAAGATGATATGAAGATTTACAAATTTCAAACTCATATGGTTAATGCTTCAGAGACCTTAATATCTAATATGGTTGGGCAAATCAAGGATGATTTAGAAAACTATACTCATGTTGTCAACCATGGAGGAGAAGATCAAGAAGAATATCATGGATTGATCAAGGACTTCTTGAAGGAAAAGAAGACCAATCAAGAAAAAATTCAAAAGGAACTATCAACTCTGATTTCACTTCAAAAAGGTCAAATTGACTACTTAATTGAAAAATTACCAAAGGTTGATATAAAAAAGGATCCTTTCAATAATTGAAAAGGAAAGTTTTAAACTTGGAAATGAAAGTCTCCCAATTGAGAGCCACCTTAAACAATTGAATAAAGTTGTCCATCTTTAAGTTTTGGATCATCCACTTCACCCAATTCAATCATTTGGAGAGAAAGATTTTGATTTCTTGTTATTCGCCGGGTGACTCGTTCTCTTTGGTTGGATCTCAATTCATTAATATCCATGTGACGTAAAAACTTGCAACATCTTGATAACATTTCACCAAAACTAATGCAAGCCATGCCACTGTATACACAAAGGGATAAAAGGAATAGAATTGTCACAACAATCATAGTCACTGAACTGAACAAGATGATCCATGATGTAGGATTTAAAATAATGAAAATTGGTAAATAGTACAACATGGACAGTTCAATTTCATGAACGCTGGAGACATTAATTTGTTTCAGATATAGAGTTTGGAAGAGAATTACTAAAGTCAGATGAACTAATTGGCCACAAACCATGATCACTCCTCCGGTCCAACGAGTTTTAATTTTTTTGACTTCTTTCTCATTTTGATATCTTTTAATTTTATAAATATCAATAGTCCATTCTGGTTGAGTATCATTCCAACTGATCTTATTTGAAGCATAATCATCCAACGAATTCATAATCTTTGTGAGCCACGACCACAAAGTCCCATTCATTCTTCGGTTGTTTATCTCACACCAAATCATGAACATAATCATAAGACTAAACACTGATAGATATATTAGAAAGTGTGCTCTGGAGACTAGGCTAGCTATTTTACTATGTTCGTTAATGCTAACCCGACAATCAGCAGGGTCAATTGTTTTATGACATAGATTTAACATATTTGTGTGACCAACAGTTGAAAGAACAATTGGATCGACCAACAGCATAATGCCGATTAATGAAAAGCCAATAATCCACAACCATTTATAAATTTTACTGTATGTTCTTTTTTGATCAAGAAGCTTTTTCTCTTGATTGCTGTAAATATTGAAGTTTTCAAAATTGAGAAATTGTTGGCAAAAGACACATTTATCAATGTCTTTCAAGATGATTGCTGAAGTTTCACTATGACTTTTCCCATCAATTAGTTCATTTCGTTTGCTCAAAAGATAAGTTTTCATGCAACTAGAGTGGACACTTTTGCCACAACAAGGTAATTTAGTAGGTGGTTCATAAATTGGCTGATTAAGAGAATAACAACATCTTTTGAGAGGGTTGATCTTAATCTCTTTTTGTGTCTGGCAGAAACAAATATCCATCGTGATTTAAGAGTTTACACCAAGATTTAAATAAACAACTGAAATCAATTTTATCAAAAAAAAAAGTAATTCTTGATTTTTAAATTCTCCACTGAAGTTTCCCACTGAATGATCCTTAAAGAATTGTCACAGATGAGCATGTATTTTCTGTATTTTTCATGCTCTTTAAATTATTTGACTGATTCGCTTCAATTAGATCATGTGGGAGGTTTGTAGTTAGTCGACTAGTTGCATTTTCCCGACGACGATTGACAAATTTACGAAAACATTGACGGAAATTGCAACTACAACCGCATTTGCACTCACCATTGCGAATAGATATCACAACATATATCACAAACTTTACAATGGCCACATGGATCAGTATCAATGCTGCTATGATGAACCACATTGCCGGATTAAAGATTACAAAGATAGGGAAATAATACATCATTGTTGCTCGGATATCGCTTTCACTTGACACTTTAACTGTTTTGAGGTAAACTGTCTGAAAAAGAATTATTAAAAGTATATAAACCAGTCGACTTGCGAGTGCAATCACTGGATATCTTAGCCATCGTTTTATTTTTTTTATAGAATTAATATTCTTATTTCTGTTAGATTTATAAGCAGAAACACTTATTGAATCAGATGGGGAATGCCAATTAATAGTCCGATTAAAATAATCACCCCAGTTGGCTCTCCATTTATTTTTCCAATCTGCAGATTGGGCACTTGCAGTTTGAATTAACAGTGACAGAGAGAACGTTCCAATAATGATCGATATCCAGGCGCTGCGAACTGATAAAGCTACCCAATCATTGTCCTTCATATTGGCCAGACAACCAGTTGCATTTAATGTTTGATCACATAAATCTAGCATATTACGATGACCAACAACGGAAATAATAATTGGATCTGCTATAAATGTCGCAATAAATAGAATAAATGCTATCGTATCCAAAAATTCCAACCAACCTAGACACGATTCCTTTTGAAGATGAATGTTATTTTCTTGGTTGCTATAAATATTAATCTGGTCAAAAACAATTGATTGTCGGCAAAAAGGACATTTATCAATATCCTTTAATCTAATTGATGAATTTTTATCATTATCGGCTCCATCAATTACTTCATTGCGAGCGGCCAAGATATATGTTCTCATACAGCTTGGATGAACATATTTGCCACAACAAGATAATTTAGTAGTTTCTTCATAGAGTGGTTGATTAATGAAATAACAGCATTTTGTTAATTTACTAATTTTAATCTCTTTTTCACTTTGGCAAAAACAAGTATTCATTATTATGGTACAATAATAATCTGCTGTCTTCAATTGATTAATCAATTTTCTTGTGCCTTAAAAATTGATTATGATTTTGATCTCACTGACAGTGATTTGGATGAGTTTTACCAAATTTTTATTTAAAAAGGTTATTGGTGACAGAGATTCTATTATTTCATGGGTCTTAAAAAATGAAAAAACCAATGATCTGTATGTTTTATATATTCAATCGAATGATTTTTATTGTAAGATGGGTTATGCTTCACAATTTTTCCCGTTTGACGTAAAAATTAGATTACTTTGTGATATAGACCCAACAGGACTAATCACTGATCAAAATGAAATTAATGCTGAAATGAATAAGATTGATAATTTAGCCAGAATCTATTACGATATTGAAATCCCTACAAAAAAAGAATTTTTAGAATATTATCTAAAAATTAAGGAAAATAAAGATAATCAAAAAAATGAAAAATTTAAATTATATTTCAGCCAATCACCAGAAGATCTGTATGATAGGTTTTTTATTGATGATTGCCCATATATAGAGGATTTCAGTAGTCAAATGATGTTCAAAGAAGATTACTTAATTTTTGACAAAAATATAAAAAATGCCAAGATAGGAAAAGATATTGAATCTTTAAAATCTTTAATCTTTAAATCTTTAATTGACTGTTAGAACTTTGGTTAAACGATCAACTAATTGTTGTTTGTTACCCCGGCGACCAATGCCATTATCCATAGCCATGTTTCTAAGATCTTGAAGAGTTAGTTTTTCTAGATTAATAGGTTCAGCGGCTTCTTCAGCTACTTCCTCTTCTTCACCTTCCTCTTCTTCAGCTACTTCTTCAGCAACTTCTTCCTCAGCTTCTTCTTCAGCTACTTCAGCTTCTTCTTCAGCTTCTTCAGCTACTTCAGCTACTTCAGCTTCTTCTTCAGCTTCTTCAGCTTCTTCTTCAGCTTCTTCTTCGGCTTCTTCTTCGGCTTCTTCAGTGGCTTCTTCAGTGGCTTCTTCAGTGGCTTCTTCAGTGGCTTCTTCAGTGGCTTCTTCTTCAGTGGCTTCTTCATCAACAACTTCTTCTAATCCATCCAAAGTGATTTCTTCAAGGTTAAGATCTTCTTCAGTTGTGCTGACATCACCATCGCTTTCTTCTTCTCTTTCATCGCCTTCACCGTCTTGTAAGAGGGTTGAGAGAGTATCAATTTGATCTTGGAGTTCAGGTGTCATTTCAAAAGGAAATGCTGGATCATCTTGTTCTTCTTCAGTTAGTTCTTGAACATCAGATTCATTTTGAACATCCATGCTTCCGACTGATTGTCCTTCGAAAGTTTCCTCTCCAACCAAGGGGTTGTTTTGCAGGAAATTATCGTATTGACTTTGAAGTTCATTTGCCGTTGGTTGATGATGCCCAGGATTTCCTGGAACTGGGCCGTTGGATGGCAAAGCGTGAAGTTGCTGGGGAGCCTGTAGCATATTTCCGTTAATAACTCCTTGAACAGCAGTTAAGGTTCCCTGTAATGACGATTCTAATTTATTAATCCGACTGGTTTGTCTGAAATTTTCCCAAACCAAATAGACACAAACTAAGCTAACAATAGCTAAGCCGATTACGACGTAATTGTTAAACATTTGAATACCAATGACAAAAAATAAATAAACTTTAAACGCTACTTTAAATAATAATTCTTTTCTTTAAAAAAAATTAACCTTGAAAGATAAAAAATATACTGTATTAAATATAATGATCACCAAAAAAAGGTCATCCAAAAATACTAAATCTTTCTTCAAGGAAAAATCTAATCATCTTGCATTAAGGAAGAATTTACGCCAAAAAAAAACACACAAAAAAAGATTTAATAAGCGAAAATCTAGGAAAATTAAAATAAGTATCAAAAAAGGAGGTGGTAATGACGCAGAAATATACATTGCAAAAATCAAACTAATTAATCCCCAAAATAAGTATGCTGATACTTTTTTTAGAAAATACAAAACTGAACTCGAATCGAGTTCTATAGACCCAATGATATCATATGTAATTGCATCTATGGTTCCTGTTAAAGAACCATATTTTGTCAAGTTATGCAAATTTTTGAAAGAATATGTAAAATTAGAATACAAAGAAATGTGTATGCTGTTTCCGCATATGGTATTAATCCGGCCTGAAAAAAAACAAGTTATGATAAGCGAAAATTTGAAAAATAATTATATGGGAATATATTATTTAACAGCATCACCTCATCTGTTTGGTACGGATAAAGAATATCTTAAAAAAATACCCGGTTTAATTGAGCAAACTAACTCTGAGTATGTGATTGAATTATCTTCTCGCGATAGCTTTAATTTTAACATTGGAATGGAAATTGAAACTTGTATAAAGAGTGAAATTGTGGAGGGTAAGACACTCATAAATGCGGAAGATAAACAAAAAATGTTAAATTTGAAGTATTTTAAAGTTGAGCGCGATAACTCAATTCAATGCAAAAATAAAAAAGGTCAAAATGGAAGTGATCCAATTCATTTTTATCCAGTTGAATTTATTTATGAGAGACAAAAACCTGAAGAAGATCCAATAAACGAACCTGAAGAAATATATTATTTTAAATCGGACGAATATAAAAATAATGAAATTAGTGTGATGGCCGAAATTGATTTAATTGAAGAAATGTCTTCAAGATATGTAGATATTGTAGATGATGATGATCTAGATAAAAAAATTAACAAAGATCTTAAAATGAATTGTATACCAGCAACATGTGGATTACATTACCATGTAAGTTGTGATAGTATTAGATATGGTATTAGCGGAGCACTATTTTTACTAAATTTAATAACAATATGGTTTAATAAATATCAAGCGAAATTTCTAGCTGATCTTAACTACCAATTAACTATATTTGGAAAATCATATTCTAATGCGGTAGTGTTGCATGAACCAGTTGAAATAGCTATTAAAAAATATATTGAAGTTTTAAGCAAGGTGATAAAAAAATATAAAGAAGGAAAATTGAGCACGAAAAATATGGATGGTAAAACCAGATTAGTTGATGGTGATGTCCCAATTGATTATATTGTACACATGATCATATCTTCATTAAGTAAGTTTTCGGAGAAAAAACTAGTAAAACCCTTTTTTCATATTATATACGATGAAAAATTCATCCATATAGAATTTAGAGGTATGCATCCTAAAAAAATAAATGAAAATACTGACAAAATTATAAAAAACTTACAACAATTATATACTGAAGCTTATGATAATATGAATATGCAAATAAGCAACTAAATTCAGAATAATCTAATTTTTTACATTTTTTATTTTAGCTGTTTCATAACTTCATCTAAAACATATCTAGGTACAATTTCTCCTAAATTTTTGTTTAAATCAAGGTAGCATTTATGAATGGTGGCTTCTGAGACATCGTCACAGATCTTTGAAATTTGTTTTTTCTTCATTCCAATGTTAAAGAGATTATTAACTAAATATATGACTCCGGCCACGATGGAAACGGCGACATACTTAGGAACTAGATTTTTGGATTTAATATTGTTACAAATTTGGTGGCAAACTTTTTTAAAGTCTTGGCCGAGGTTTAAACGTGAGCAAAAGCGGTTGACATAATCTGCGGGAGCTGAGATTTTTACTTCGTTTCTGGAAGTTAATTGGTGTCTTTTTTGAACAACATCCCAATACTTTTTAAATTCTTTGTGTCCATTAACAAAGACCGATCGATCAATATGAAAGATTTCAGCCATTTCAGCAGAGCTTCTGGGGCAATCATTCATTCTTGAGGCTTCTAAGACACAGGAAGCTAGAACAGCTTCTCTGGTGGGATGTCGAAATTCATGTAATCCGACTGAGGTTCTATAATCTGTAATTTGTTTGTAAATACTTTCGGCTTCTTTAATAACACAGCCGGGTATATCGGCTTGTGAGGCAAAGTTGTTCATTAAGGTAATGTATTCGTGAAAGTTACGCTCTTTATAATTCATAATATTGCAATTGTGATACCAAGCAACCTTAAACATCTCATATGAGCTAGTACCGCCTAATGAAATGTTTGAGCCTAAACTGGCTTCTGGGTAATACTCATTGCTGGGCATACCACATCGGGTTGGGTTGACACTTTTATTATCATCTGCGCCGTAATATCGCCACTCAGGTGTTTCATCAATCACACTGTCGTTGATAAGGCTACAATTTTGGCAAACATATTGACCATCCATTGGGATGAGATCTGTTTGATGACAGTTAAAACACTTTAACTCTTTTGGCTCTAATCCAGCTAGTCTTAATCCACTGTTCAATTCGGGATATTCTTCAACTGGCTCTGAAATAGATTCCATACCAGGCCCAAAATTAATTGGCGCCATTTCAGGTTCCGCACTATGGCGAACTTGATCAAAAAGGTCCCACACATTAGGGGTTTCCATAAAATTTGAATTCAAAACTTCTGTCATCTGAATTAATATAAGAATTTATTCTTATATTTCAATTTTATCTTGAAAAAAATCTTCCTACTAGATAAAAAGGTAACGCACATAAATCTCATGCCACGTAGCACAAATAGTACCAAGTTAACACAGAAAAAATCTCATAAAGCTAAGGGGGGCTCGAAAAAAAAAGTTGAACGCACTAAAAAAAATAAACTCAAACCTAGATCTCAGTCTCAATCTCAATCTGGAGGAGCTTACAGTGATACTAAAATGCTTGACTTTATGAAGACTGATCTGGGTTTTAGTCGACCCAATCGCAAGCCAATGCCGCCAGCACCGTGTTCTATTCTTTGAGGTGCTTTTCAGAAGTTAGTATTCAATAAATATTTTCTCTATTTTCTATAAATGGCTAACCCATATCTAATTGAATTCTTACCCGGATTATGGCTTAGTAATATGAAAACCTTATCCGAAAAATTTTATCAGCAGAAGAAACTGAAAGAAATGATTGATTGTTCCAAGGACTTAAACTTTTTTCAGGAAGCTTCCAACTACATTGAATCAATTAAAACAGAAATAAAAAAGAAAGAACATCATAAACTACATCAATATCTGCTGCAAATTACTGAGTATATCCATGAACACCTTATCAAAGGATTGTCAATTTTAATTTATGATCCGGATGCCACCAGAAAAGCACCAGTCATTTTAATTGCTTATTTAATGAGATACGGACAATTATCAACTGACCAAATTGTGGCAGCTTTTAATTCCAAATCAAAGATTCCTCTTCAGATTAATGATGATTACAAAACGGCTCTCAAATATCTTTATATGAGACTCCAGCAAGTTTTTTAAAATTGAAATGATGATTTAAATTATATCAAACTGAATCTAAACTGAATCTAAACTGAATCTAAATGCTTAATCCTAAATATGTCCTTATCACCGGAGGAGCCGGTCTACTTGGATCAAACTTGATTAGATACATTCTTCAAAACACAAATGACTATCAGATAATAGTTGTTGATAACTTGTCTGGAGGGTATTATGATTTTATACCCAACAACCGACGTGTTAAATTCTTTGATTTTGACCTTGGCAATCAGGATGCAATTGAGGAACTTTTCATTAGTTATAATATTACATATGTTTTCCATCTAGCAGCTTATGCCGCTGAAGGATTAAGTCCCTTTATTAGATGTTATAACTACCGCGAGAATATTTGCAATAGTGCCATGTTAATCAATATGTCGATCAATTACAATATTAAGAAATTTATTTTCACTTCATCAATGGCTGTTTATGGGCAACAAAACCCACCTTTTCACGAGGATCAAATTCCACAACCAATGGATCCATATGGAATTGCTAAATATGCAGTTGAAATGGATTTAAGAGTTGCTAAAGAGCAACATGGTCTAGATTATTGTATTATCAGACCCCATAATGTGTATGGACCATATCAAAATGTCTGGGATCGTTATAGAAATGTCCTAGGTATTTGGATGGTTAAAATTAAAAAAGGAGAAGCCATCACTATTTATGGAGATGGTGAGCAGGTTCGTAGCTTTAGTTTTATTGATGATTTTACGCCTGCTTTGTGGAATTCAGCTATTTTTAGGGAATCTTCAGGAGAAATTATCAATCTGGGATCTGAGCACTATCACACTATCAATCAAGCCGCTGAAATTATGAAAAGAGTTGTTGCTAGAACTGGTCATAATTTTGAGATTAATTATCTTGAACCTCGTCATGAAGCAAAAAAAGCTTATTGCACTCATCAAAAATCAGTTGAAGTGTTGGATTTTAAAGAGTTACATAACCTAGAAAAGGGTCTTGAAATTATGTGGGACTGGTTTTTGCAAGAACCAGACCGAAAAATCAAATCGTGGCCCCAATATGAACTTCATGATGGGGTTTATTCTTACTGGAAATAGATTGGAATCTAATTCATGAAGTTTAATTCATTTTAATTCATTTTTTTATTATTTTCCCGATTGAAATTAGTCAATTCGGCAATCATTTCCTCTAATTCTTCTTTACTGATGTTGAAATCATCATCAGAATCACTACTCAATTCGGAGTCTGAATCAGACGCAAAAGAATTAAATATGTTGTCTGCTTCTGTTTCAGGCTCAGCATCTGTTTCCTCTTTAATACTCTCATTATCAGACCAGTCTGATTCTTCTGGAGTAACTGGTCGCAAATATTTTGGATCCAAACCTTCGTGCATGTCAAGATCAACATCTAAATGCAAAATAGGTTCTTGATGCAATCTCAAATTAGGTTTTAAGATTTCAGGTTCCTGTTCTAGTTCTAATTCTAGTTCTAATTCTGGTTCTGTTTCAATCTCCAATTCTAGTTCTAATTCTGGTTCTGTTTCAATCTCCAATTCTAGTTCAACTTCCTGTTCTAGTTCCGATTCCAGTTCAAGTTTGGTTGATTGTATCTCAGATTCGCTAGCGATTGATGGACATAAGATATCTTGTAATTCTGTGTCTGAATCATCTCCGGAATCATTTTCTGAAACGAAACCGAAAAGATAGCGATCAAGTTCATCATCATCTTCAAACTCGATATCAACTAGGTGTCCAGTGTTATAGACTATGTTTAATTCACATTCAACGTTATCTCCCAGGTGAGGGGATTTTAAATTGAGTTGGGGGGTTGTTATTTGTGTTTTCAGATAATGAACTAAATCTTCTTGCTTTTGATAAGATTCGTAAAGATGCTTTAGTTCTTCTGATCGATGATCAAAGTATTCACTGACTAGTTTGGCATCTTCTGTTAGGGCTTGGTCTGAATTATGACCTTCGCAAAAACAACACCAGTAATTTAAAATTTTAGAATTACACTCTGGGTGTAAGCACTGTGAATTTTTGAATTCTAGGATAGTGTTAATTGATGGATAAACAATTGAAAGCTTGACAAAATATCGTCCTGCTGGATTAGTCATAAATCCAACATCATAATTCTCAACAATTAAACCAATTTTATTTAGAAAAGGATTCCAGTCCATGATTTGTAAGGTTTTAAGATAATTAACCAGTTGATCATCATCTAAAACTTTGGAGCCGTTCAGCATCACATCTAATTTGAAAACAACTTGATGAAATTTCTGATAGGTTTCTTCTTCTTGCTGTTGATTGTAGACTTTTTCGAGAGAATTCATTGTTCTTTAGATTGTTCTTTAGATAGAGATCAGAAAAAGAAATTATATTTTTTCCCTCCGATGAATATATAAACCATCTAAAAAATTCACAATTATGGTTTTAGCTTTTTCGTTTTCTTTTTTCTTAATTTTAAGTAAGAGTAAATGCCCAAGAAGGAAAACGGTCCCAAAAAAACAAAAAAGAAAAATATGTCTAAGATAGTAAAGAAAACTAAGCGAAAAATGGTTGGATCTGGAAAAAAATGTATGTGTATAGACTACGCATTTAACAATAAGAATAAAATGACGATCAATCATAATGTCCAAGGTCATAAGTGTCAAAATGAAGTGTCATCTGGTCAAGATTTTTGCTCCAAACATAAGAATTGTCTAAAGTTTGCCCAAAAGTTTGTGTCAGGTAATGAACCATCCTATCAACCAGATGCCTGGAACAATAATCAAGAAGTTAAAGGATCGCACAACTGTTATACTTACTTTTTGAATAGTCACATTAAACCAGTCAAAGAAAAATGCCGTCAACTAAAGATTGAGGGTGAAAAGAAAGGTAAAAAATGTAGCAAGTTAAAGCCACAGCCAGGTGATTTTGACCAATTAATCAAATATGGAACTCTCAAATTCAAAAATCGTGATTACACATGTGAAGCAATGGAGAAAAAGATCCAAAGTGATAATCCCTCAATCAAAAAGAATTCTTACACTCGCAAATGTCCCAAAGGAAGTTATAAAGGAGCTCTAGTGGTTGACCCATATCATACTTATCATTTTTATCGACAAAATCCCGATGGAAAATGGAGTCATAAACCAGGTACACTTGATGTCACTGATAAAGATGCCTCAGATCAAACAATCTATTTCCCTCATTTGGCTGATCGTGATTACAAAAAAGATAAGGAAAAGGGAATCAATTATACTGACTTTTGCGGATATTACTGTGTTCCTAGAAATTCACATGTTAACCTAAATGCCATTTGAATGTCATTGAATCTTTTGGCCTTTTACTTAGAATTTACTTAGAATTTATTTAAATGTCATTGGTAAAAAAAATATTTGTTAAATAGTATAAAAGCGAATAAAATTATGAGTGTTTCTCGTAAATTAAATATTAAATGTAGCCTTGATCTAAGTACCTGGAAAGATTCTAAAGACATCGTATGTGATAAGGTCAATGGGGCTTACCTTGCACAAGAATTTTATAATTATTTAGAAAAAGAGTCTCATTTGGATGATTTGGGCAATAAGATGGTTCAAGAGATGGGGGTGTTTGTTATGCTTCCAGAAACAAACCGACCGTATCATCTAGGTACGGGAACTCTGGACCCAGGAAAACCACTTAATCTAAATTTTTCAAAAGATATTGATAATGATCGTTTTATTACTGCTCTTCTGAAGATGAAAAAAATTAAAGTTAGCTTTATAATGTATTTTCTTCATTATACGGATTTAGCTGGATTTGATTGTTCTGAGTCCAAAGATAAACTTAATGTAATCAGATCTGACTTTAATTTTGATGTTGATGTTAATATTAAATTTGATCCAATGTGCGATTTGAATAATTTTAAAAATTTTCAAATAAACATGCATGCGGCACCAATTACATCTATTGCGCACACGTCTGCTGACCCCTATGCATTATTGTTGGGACATAGTCCAGAGGATAACATTCGTGCAGAGGCTTTCCTAACTTGTGCTAATACTAAATCATCTGAAAAGAACATCTTTACTTGGTGGGTAATTCTACTAATTGTTCTCGGATCATTATTAGTTCTCAGTTTGATCATCTTTGTCCTCTACAGATACAACCTCCTATCACGATTGGGATTACGACGTAGCAGAAAGCCTCGTTTAACCTAGGTTAAACTTGATCCGAATCATAAATTAATGACTTGATGTAACAACAGGTTAAACTGGGTGTTTCGATCTGGAAATATCTAATAAAAGTCGGATTTTTATCAATATTATTTTCTTTATTTTTTTTTAACATGAAGAATTTTTTTAAAACCCATGTGGAAGTTTCAAACTTTTCATATCTATTAAAATCTTCTTGATCATCAATCTCATTATTAAATTCTACTAAAGCTTCAATAATTTTTAAATTTATTTCGCGATCAGCAAAATATTTTTTAATCAAATTTTTATTTTCATTGCTCACTTCTGTATCATCAAGTTCTTTTTCATCAGTTGTATAAAGAGAATCAAACATATTATCCACTAGCTCTTGATATGAGATTATTTGACTATTGTTAATGGCGCTGGAATCCATTTCATATGTATTCACAGTTGGCATAGCTGTGCGGAAAGCAAAAAATAACCCTTTCAGAGTATCCGCATAACAATCATTTTTAATTCCTTCTGATATTGCTCTAAAAGTTTTATATCTAGCCAGAAGGAAAAAATCATAATCATCATTAAATCTGGAAAATTTTTTTAATTTCCCTTCAACCTCTCCAATCCATTGACAAACTAAATCCTTTAATTCAGAATGACTCGAAACAGTCAATTCTTTGATTTTGTTTTGAGGTTTATAGTAATCAAATTCAAAAGGATAATCCTTGAACCAATTATGTTTACAATCAGTTTCAACTGAATCATCAAATTCTATAATTGAATATTGTGACATTTAAATAAATAAGTACCCTTTTTGTTAAGTTGGATTTGCCATTAATCCTCCTGATAGATGAATGATAGTACATCAACGTCAGTGTTTTCTGATGCATCAGATGTATCAAGGGAAACGGTTCTGACCATTGTTGGAAAAGTTATAATATCATGGGTCTTCATTAAATTAAAACAGTCTCCTAAAATCGCAATGGGTGGTTGATCATCACATGCATTGGACATATTTTCAGATAGCTGTTGTATTTCATCCTTTGATAAAGCATCAATTAAAGAAATATCTAATTTGTGATTTTTAATGCATTTTTCAATACTTTCAAATGAAGCATCATTTGGCATTAGGTCCTTAATATCACTTAAATCGTGAGCGGAAAGAAATTCAAATAAAGTCTTTTCAAGGTCTTTAAATAAGTGAATGGAACTGTCATTTATATACCATACATCTCCATCGTGTATATCCCCGCCAGTCATTGCTATACCATACGCAAACCATAATCCCTTTTCGGCGAAGAAATCCTCTTCAATACCATTTATGATTTTCCAACTATTATTATCATGCACAGTGACTCGATTTGAAGCATCTTCAATCCATTTGATGATTGTGTCTTTTAATTCGGTGTAATTTGAAATTGTTGATTCTTCTTTGTAACAACCTTTTTGGTCAAATTCTATAATTGAATATTGTGACATTTATATGTTTTATATGTTTAAAATCCCCTTAAACTTAAATTTGAGTCGATCTCAAATTTGGTTGAAATTTTTCTCTTTCTAGTAATATAAAGTTTACAAATGTTCTCGTGGTTTCGTGGTAACTCATTTGAAAATCAAGTTCAAGATTTTGATAATAAAATAAACCAGGTGGCAACATCATTAATACAATCTGTTCAAGAGGATTTGCCGGAAGGACAGTATGATCTGGCCAGTCTGCAAAATATGGATACTTGTAATAAATATGTTGTTTTCTTGGGTGAAGAACTTGACAAGCGCTTTAAAAAAGTGGAAATTGATCAAATTTCCGACGCCATTTACGTTGGAAAACGACAAAAGAAAAGTCAAAAAAAGAATTCAAACAGCAATAACTTAAATGCCGAGGATTATAAATCTAAAACTTCAGCTCACACTAAAAAAGACTTATGTCAGCAAATTTCTAGTCATTATGTTCGAATTTTTAATCTGTTGGCCGCAATTTTAACAGCGGTTGACCCAAATAAAAATATGTGCACCCGAAGATTGGAGGCCCTTTACCAAACTGTTGAAACTGATAAGGACAGTGGATATGTCAAAACATGTCCCTCTGATGATTTAGATAAAGAAAATCCCTTATATCCAGGCCATATTACAGAAGTCCCTGGAATTCAACATTTACTTAACCTTTATTATTTTTATTTGTCACAGGACAATGATCACCTAGATAAGGATCAAAAAGGTAAAATTAGAGATGAATTCCAAAAATTATATCAGGCTTTTTCAGAAGTATTTGTTTCTTCTGGCACTGCACCCCCAGATGTTAAGGAGCTTGATCAGGCAGCTAACCAATTAAATACTAACCTTGAACAATTAAACAAAAATTCTCCAGCAACAGCCAACAAGGAAGCCATCGATCAATTAACCGGATTAGTCACTGGCCTGAAAGAAAAATTGGATGATTTTAAAAGCTCCCAAAATCAGTCAAACGCTGACAAAGAAGCTCAAAATGCCAAGATTGGAGAAATGAAAAATTCTATTGTCACCTCAATCAAAGATGAATTACACACTACCCAAGAAGGCTTTCATCAACAAATGCAAGAGCTTCAACAAAAAGTTGACACTGTAACCAGCCAACAGGCCGCCAAAGAAGAAGAAGCCTTGGAACAAGCAGTGCTGACACCAGAAAATCAACCAACAGAAAATCAACAACCTCTGCCCTTCGAAAATCAACCAGCTGAAAATCAACTATCTGAAGGACAAGCCGAAAATAATGGCATGCTGGTCAATATGAACCTAGCTGCAAACGGAAACACTAATTTATCTACTAATTTATCTACTAACGCAACAACTGAAGGTCTCGAAGAATCTCCACTAAACGTTGCGAATAATGGCGCTCTTTCTGGTACTTCTAATACCAATGCTTTAGTTAATACTTTAGCCAATGCTAATGCTCCAGCTAATGCTTCTGCTAATGCTTCTGCTAATGCTCCAGCTAATGCTAACACTAATGCAAGTGGATTAGAAGAACTGAACACTTTAGAAAATTTTAATAACCTAGGACTAAATCTTAGTGAAAATGAAACACCAACCAACAACAATGCAACCAAGCCAGAGGAAGAAGCATCACCCAGTAATGCTAATCAATCTGTGAATCAATCTGCTAATCAATCAGCTAACCAACCACCCAAGAATGGCTTAGCTCTTCCTGATATGCCCGCAAAGGAATCCCAAGCTGGTGGATCCGAGAAAAATAATGCTGGATCCAGTCGTAATGAAAATGATTTGGGATTTGATTTATCGGAATTAGAAAACAATGGTGAACCGATCAATAATGGTCTAGGTGAAAACCAACCTGAAAACCAACCCGAAAACCAACCCGAAAATGAACCTGAAATAAATATGAATGCCCCTGCTAATCCTGCTCCAACTGAAAATAAGCTGGCGACTCCGCTTGATCAGTTTTTGAGTTTTGTTAAGGAATATAATGCTGAGTTTAAAGTTCCGGATGAGTATCAATTAAATTTGAGACCTAAAACTGTTGGAGAAATTGCTGAAAAATATCAGTGTTCAAGTGATCCAAGTAATGTGGTAATCAAATTGGATGATGCTAGGTATAAAGACTTTAAAAAATCATATAAAAAAATGAAGGATCATTATTTATCTTTAACAAATAAGTTGTTGGGAATCATGGAAGATTCGCTAATTCAAAAAGAATCTGAAAAAATTACAATTCGTCCATTGACGAGTTCCCAATTAAATAGTCTTCAGGGTAAGGTTATGAAACAATTGACAGACTATTATACGAAATGTCAACAGTACTATCAAGACGCGTTCAGTCATTTAACTGAAGCAATCATGCCAAAGGAAAGTGTGAATGAAGTTAGTAATGAATAAGGAACCTAGTTCTCTTCCTCTTCTTCTTCCTCTTCTTCTTCGCCTTCGTCTTCGTCGCTCATTTCCTCGACTTGTTTGAGGATGCTGCTTTCATCAAGCTCTTCTTCCTCTTCGCCTTCTTCCTCTTCTTCTTCCTCTTCTTCCTCTTCTTCTTCCTCTTCAGGTTCAGGTTCGGGTTCAGGAGCTTTTTTCACTGTTTTTCCCTTTTTCTTAAGAGTTTTCTTAGGATTAGGTTCTTCTGTTTCAGTGGTTTCAGTGGTTTTCTTGGTAGTGGTTTTCTTTGCTTTGACGGTGTTCTTTCCGGTAGATTTCTTAGGGACAGACTTAACAGTTGTGGTCTTTTCAGAATCAGTGGTTGGCATTTCAACGCCGGCCTCATCGTAGAAAGGTTTCTTGTCGCTAGCCGAAAGTTTCTTCCATTTGGGTCCAGACACTTTCATGACATCTTGAGCAGAAAGAGACGGGTTCTCAGCACGGAGAACCTTCATCTGCTGACGAATGTAAAGGGCGTAAGGGCGTGGAGCCGACTTGACCGCTTGAGACTTGTCAAAGAGTCCGACTTTAGCGGGGTCAATGGCGCGAACACTTTCCAAGAATTGGTTACGAAGATATTCGTAATTGGTGTCCCAAGGCTTGCGCTGTTTGACAGTCATTTTACTCCAATCTTTGGCCATTAGTGAGCGAATGTCACCGGCTTCAAGGTTGGGGTTGTTTTTCTCATAGTCGTCACGTTTAGCCTTGTCTTGAAGGAAAATATTGTAAGCAGCATGAGGATGACGAGTTAAACCATTATCTTTGATAAATGTTTCTTGCGAATGTTTGCGCTCGTCGCGCTTTTTCTTTTGTTTCAAGCTCTTTGTAAATTCAGACATTTTGGCGTACTGGACACCAGCAAATAGCTGAACAAATTGGCTGCGAGATGCTTTGGGATTCAGTAAATCACAAGGCATGTTATTTGGAAACATATATTGGATGAATTCGTCAAAATGTTTGACTAAAATTTGATCACTTTTAAAGCGTCGTTCAAAACTCATTTAAGCAATTGCTAATAAAGATACTTCTAACCTCTATTTTTAAAAGCAATTCAATTTTTTTTATATCCCTCTGACTTTGTCGCGTTTGTATCCAGGATTAGCGTTTCTTAAATTTTGACGACCATGTGACTTATAATCAAATTCGCACAAGTGATCCTCCGGAAAGATATGCTTACTGCAAAATGCTTTTTGGCAGTGGCAGGCCCGGATCTTGTCAACCAGAGATAATTTTGTATTACAAACTGGACACCTATTTTTCTTTATCTTTTTCTCTGGTACGTCATCCACTTCTACAACATCATTTTCCTCGACTTTTTCATTAGTCATATCTTTTACAAAAGAGATCTCTTTAAAGAGGTCTGATAGTATATCTAGATCCTTTTTCATGTCCATTCTTTTATTATTTATATACATAATTAATAAACAATTTTTTATGTGATTTTTTTTTCATTCTAAAATATAGAATTGATCTGGTATGAATTTTGAACTTTTTTTCAATGTTTTCAACAATTATGATTTGGTTTGTATTATTCAATCATTTCTTCCATGTCAACCTAATCTGAATTATGAGGGTCCTATCTATTCATCAAAGCCAGGGTCATTATACAGAAATCTCTCCAATAATAATTTTCTTTTTCTAGCCGCCATTAAATTTGGTTATCTAGACAAATTAATTGAATCTGGAGAACATAAAACAGATCATCATCTGATTGAAGCCATTTTGATTGAAAAAGATTATGAAAGTTTTCATATCTTTGATGCCAAAATATTCACCAAATTACTAATGATACCATTCCACTTACCAAAGATAATTACTAAACAGATGGTAATTAAGAGTCTACATCTTGGAGATTTTGATATTTTCGAAAGGATTCTGATTCCTTATCAATCTTGTTATTTGGAAAAACCGTTTCATGTTTTAGAGCTTTATGAATTGGCTCTTAAATTGCATCTTGATGAACGATTTTTGATTAATATTTTAAAACCGAATATCAGTGATTTTTTTGAAACTCCTTCGCACACAAGTATAACTGCCCTAGAATTAGCATTTTATTCTGGTATCGAATATCATAATCCAGAAGGGTTATTGCTGCTTTTAAAAAATAAATCTCTAGTAGAATTTTGTAAAGAAAATTGTAATGTCAAGTATATAAAAAAAAGAATTTACGACAGTATTAGTCGAATTAATGATCGATGCTATAACCCAGACTTTCGAGAAATAATGTATTATTTTTCCAACTATCACGTCAATTTATTAGATTCAAACACCAACAACGACTACAATTTTTCTCAAACCATTAAAGATTTTTATCAACAAGGAGATCCTCAATCATTCGAATCCATCGATCAATATCTAATCTCATCCTTCGAGTCACTAAAAAAACGTAAAAAATATTATCCTGATAAATTTAATGAGATTTTAATATCTTTTGATAATCTTTACTGTGAATTTCAAAGAATAGGAAATAAATCCTTTCTACTTCCCAAATGTGAGACCATTCAACAAATTCCAATTTACCAAGAATTATATGATTTGATTAAATGATTTTTTCTTGTAATACATTAATACACTTGCCGCATATTTATTTACATATTTGATGCCAACAAAAAGAAAAAGTAGTCAATCCAAAGCCAATAAAAAAACAATGGTTCGGGATCAGATTAGAACAAAATCATTAAAACCGTATAGTTTTAGTAACATTGATATTCCTGATTATAAAATTTATCACAAACCTTCCAACGCCTCAATTGTCATGAACTTGAAAAAAGGCCAATCCGTTTTTGCCAATGCCGGAATGATGGTTTGGATGGATGATGATCTGGATGTCAATACCAAATCAAGAGGTATTTGGACTGGAATGAAACGATTTTTCTTAACTAGCGATTCATTCTTCTTGACTAGTTACATCGGAACTCATCCGAAAGGAAATAAGATTTGTTTCGCACCAATGATGACTGGAGACATCACTGAAATCAAGATCAAACCAGGTGAAAAAAAATTAGTTGCCTCTCATGGGGTTGTTGTCTGCACTGAAAACATCATTCTTAACACTCGAATGCGTTTGAGAGGTATTTTTGTTTCGCAAGCACCTTTCCTAAGTGAATTAAGTGTCCCCGCCGAAAGCGAACAATATGGCTTAGCCTGGGTTGCTTCCTATGGTGGCATCGAGGCTCTTGACATTAAAGCAGGTCAAACAATGAAAGTTGATAATGGTCACTTTTTATGTTGTGATGGAGATGTTCAATACAAGCTTGGACGAGTTGGAGGACTTAAATCAACATTGTTCTCTGGAGAAGGATTGGTGATGGTTTTCAAAGGACCTTGCACAATTTATACTCAAAACAGAAATGCACATGCTCTCCTTAAATGGGTCTTGAGTCATGTTCCATCCAAGTAAAGGCTAATTAGGTTCAGTCTTTAATTCAGTCATCGAACTCCACTCGACCATAAGGTAAAGCATCCAGCTTTTCATGTTGGGGGCACAAATCTTCATCCTGAGCGGGTTTATTTTGGCATTGTCGAAGTTCTTTTTTTAAACGGATTATAGCTTGACATTTTGTTAAAGAAGCCTTTTCTATCATTAAAGATTTTAGAGTTTTGATTTTAGCTTCCTTTTGTCTTTTTTCTGCTGAAGCAATTGCTTTAGCGTCGTCTTTAATTTCTTTTGGTTCTAAAATGAATTCGTCCAAAAGATCATAACCGGTTAGCTGCTTAGCAAAAAAGGCTGGTGAATCAGCTATTAAATTTAAAAGTTCTAAATAAGCTCCCTGAAAACTTTTGTCCAAACGTTTCAAAGTTAACCTAGAAGAATAAAAATTATCAAAATTATTCATGTTAAGTTTAGAATTTCCTATCAAAGTTCTTTCAATCATTTGATGTATTTCAATTTTTAATTGGATCTCCAGAAAGCCCTTATCCGCTGCGCTCGGCCTCGCTTTTGGGATTTAGGGGTTTACTTTAGGAGTTTACTTTAGAAGTTTACTTTAGGAGTTTACTTTAGGAGTTTACTTTAGAAGTTTAGAAGTTTTTAAGAGTTAAGAGTCAAGTGATCGAATGAAATAGTACATCATCCTCGCAAGTGTTCATTTGATCTAATCTCTTTAGAGCTCGGAGTTGCAACAGGGATTTGTTTTTCCAAATTCCGAGTTTATAGCATTGTCTTGCAACAGCTAAATAGTTAATGTAGAATTGATCAGTGTGATTATCTTCATACCAGGATCGTTTCTCTTTGACTTGAATATATGGAGTTAAACAATGCCCCAGCTCATGCACTAATGTTCCAAGAAGTTTGTCGTTAGTGAGAGTATGTCCCTTATCATCATTTAATCTGATGGTAACGCCAATTGGTTCAATGGGCATCATTCTATAATTTTTGTCAGTGTTCCAGTCTGTTTTTATTAAGTTTATTTTTGAGAACCCCATTACATTTTGACCATGGATTTCAAAATCTTCTTCCGTCATTTCCTTCAGTTCAATTCCTTCAAAAGTTTTAAAAGTTAATTTCAATTTATCAAGAATTTTTTGGCAATATTCCATTGTTAAAAGCTTCCTTTATTTTCCTCTGTGAATACCTCTTTAATAGAGCTTCAATTTTTAAGTAAATTCTTTGATATTTTTTTTGACTAATCACGTAAGATTTGTCCTGTCCCCGGGAATTGATCCCGGAGCGACAATACCAAATAATTTTCTTTAATTTAGCGGCTTCAATCCCTAGGATATGTTGCATAAGCTCTTTTAACATTCCAGGACATGTGTGAAAATCAACACTTTCTAAAAGGATATCATTGATGTCAAACTTGATATCAAACTTAATGTCAAATTGTGGTTTCTCAGTTTCTAAAACTGGTGCAGTTGTAATTAAGAAATTTATCCATTTCTTTTTTGAGATCCCTAAAAATCTTTTGGTCCAAAGTTGAGCATAACCTGTAATCATGTCAACATCTCCTTTTAATCCTCCATATCCGGCTCGTAGATTTAAACTGTACAAAAGAGATATTTCTAGGTCCGACAAAGTGTGATCATTCTCAATAGATATCAAATGATCCGATTTGATTTTTTCAATTACTAATTCGTCTGGAATATAATCACGTTTGGGACTCAAAACCATTGACTCAACCATTCTCAACAAAAAGGTTAAATCAGGTTCCATTCTAGGGTAGGCAGCCATGATAAAGAGTAAATAGGGAAAATCTTCCAATAAAATAACATCTTCTAACGAAATTACTGAAAGACGTCTAACTAGAACTAGAGGATCTAAATTATAAATTTGGATGGCACTACTTAAAGCTGATTCAATATTTTGTCTTCGAATTGCTTTTTGTAAATTTGATTTGAGAATAGCTATTCTCAAGACAGGGCGTTCTAGGTATCGCGATTTTTTATTTTTATTCAATGGCAATTCTAGGTCCGTGGCAAACTCGATCTCGCTCCTCAATTCTCGCCATTGAATTTTTTTAGTGTATTTAATAACTAAATCCTTGCGAGATTGGAGATGATGCCAAGTTACTTTGTTAGTCAGACTTGAATAATAACAAATTTGTCTGAATTGTGATTTTGATGGTGATTTTGATTTTGATGGTGAGACTGGTTTAACACCAGTTAAAAAATTATCCAAATTCATTTTTAAGAATTAATCAAGAATATTTTTTAAGTTTTATGATGAGGATCAATTTTATAAAGAAATTTTATAAAAAAAATTAGCCTCTGCTCATATTAGTGTTAGTAATTGAGTTTACTTTAGTTTGGTGTCTATCCTTTAAGGACACCTGGGTCGGGAAGATGCATCACATAGACCATCTGACACCTTATCTGGTTTTCTACAAACAGTTTCCCCCTTGAGACAGCATCGGTTAACCCTATGTGTTTCTCCATCACAGTCCATTTGACAATTAGATTGTCGGAATTCACCCTTGGTCTCCCCAGGTTTTCGACAATACCAGTCATAACGGCTGGTTGTTGAGGTTGTTGGTTGAGGGGTTGAATTCTCATTCTCATCAGGACACCTGGGTCGAACAGATGGATCACAGTTTTTGGTTGATACCTTATCAGGGTTCTTACAAACTTGGGAATCCCCGATACAACACCGATTAGCTCGATGAGTATGCGAACCACACCACATTTCACAATTTGGCCTGGTAAACATACCAGAACGAGCACCCGGCTTGCGGCAGTACCATTGGCCTGGTTTCGTAGTCGTAGTCGGCTTTCTCGTGGTAGTCGTAGTAGTCGTAGTAGTAGTAGTCGTAGTAGTAGTAGTAGTAGTAGTAGTAGTCGTAGTAGTAGTTGTGGCATCATTGCATGGGTCAAGCCTATAGCATCGTGAGGTTAGAGTCGCGACACAGTTTGGCACAAGGGTGATGCATTCCGGTTTTGGTCCGCTGGATGTGCATGATTCAAACAATGAAATGCATGATGTATCGCGTGGGCAAGGTACACCACGTAGTCCTGTGCGAGTTACCTTAAATCCGATACCCTGCTTGGCGGGTCTTATTTTAAACCCGTGGCACAATCCACTGCCATCACATCGCATAAATCTACCGCATGTTGGCAAGATCCTTGAAGAACATTGAGCCGTAATGTGACACTGGTATGGCTTGCCAGACGGATCGAGGATGCCCCGACCACAAGGTTTTGGCTCAAAACAGTCTGAATTACCAGGACATTGTCGCATCCGAAAGCTGCTGGTATCATCATCAACCATCTTGTAGCCATCATATGCTAGCGCAAATTGCAAGGCTAACTGACCACATGGCTTTTCAGTAGTAGTTGTTGTAGTGGTAGTCGTAGTAGTTGTCGTGGTTGTCGTTGTAGGACATCGTGGACCATTCAGGGGAGGACACAGACTTTTTGGAACCTTTCGGCCCAAACTACATCCGGGTTTTCCAGCTGGGCAGCAGCGATCCTGCTGAAAGGGAAACCCAACACAGCTCATCCGACAATAACGCCGCCTAAACTTACCAGATGTTTTTCCAGGTTTTCGGCAGTACCAAACATTGGGGATGGTAGTCGTGGTAGTAGTCGTGGTAGTCGTAGTAGTAGTCGTAGTAGTAGTCGTAGTAGTCGTAGTAGTCGTCGTAGTGGTGGTAGTAGTAGTAGTAGTAGTCGTAGTAGTTGTTGCAACAGTTGTTGGTGATTCGGTAGTAGGAAGTTCCGTACTGGGAAGTTCTGTAGTAGGAAGTTCTGTGGTAGGAAGTTCTGTACTTTCCTCTCCACTTTCTAGACCACTTTCCTCTGCGGTCGAAGGTTCAACTGTTGTTTTAATGTTCGTAGATTCAATTAGGGTTGTAGTATCACCAGTTGTTGATTGGAACGTTGAGGCTGTTTGCCCGGCAACGGTGGTGAATGTAATGAATAGAAGTAGAATCGTTGTGGAAACCATGTTGTTGATTGACGGTTGTAGCAATTAACAGTATAAATATACAGATTCAATTTTTTGGAAAAAACTTTAAACAAAATTGATCATAATTTTAAGTAAAAGATAGAACACAATGGGAAATACAAAATCAACCCCTCTACCAAAGGATTATCTGGATCAACTCTTCAACGAACTTCAGGAGAAAGCATTCAGTTATGGTTTGGATGAGGACCAAATAAAACTAAAAAAAAATAATTTTCGATATCAAGAAGCCAATCATCCAACAATCAGCATTTTTTCCAAAATGGATTCATTTAAAAATAACCCAATCATTAAAATCTGTGGTGGGTATGGTGAAGATTATGATTATTATGGCGATGGTGATGATCATGGTGGATTCATTCTTGTTTATCCGTATTTTATTAAAAAAATAGATTCAAAGCAATTAATTGATTTTATTGAATCCAATCGTGATAACCGGCATCCATGGTTTATGAATGATTATTTCAATCTGGTTTCAGCAGGTATTGAAAGTCAAGAAAGATTAGACACATTTTTTGGTCCTCAACCAGCCGATAGTATTTTGAAAAAGTACCACGAAATAGTAAAAGTTATTACCAAAAAACAGGATCTAGAAATGGTAACTATTAAGCTTGCCGATTCAGATAGGAAATCAGGCATTGTTTGAATTCAATGTTAGCTGAGAATCCATTTTAATTTAATTCAACGAGGTTGAAAGAGTTTAATTTTTTTTTACTACATGGTATACAATGTCTCTAGTCTGTGCTAATTTTGACCAGCAATACAAAAAGTTTCAAAATTTCAGGAATCATTACTTAAAGATGACCCGACTCGTTATCAATCATGCGACCAAAATGTCTTTCGAAGACATCTTAACTTATCATGAATTGGAAGGTAAAATTAATAAACTTAATTTGGAAATTCAGAAATTCTCAAAAGAACTTCAGGGTTTGAAAAAAAAAGATAAAATCGATGATTCAGATTTTAGAATGATCAAAACTTTCAAAGACTTACTGCCTTTGATGATTTATTACTATAACCAGATCCCAGACCAGGAATCACCCGTAGAAACATCATTTGATAGAACATCTGATGACCTAGATTTTGATGATTTAGGTTTAGATTAAGATTTAAGAATCTGATTTTAACGTCTTTGTATTTCTACTTCAATATCAAAAGAATATTCTTTTAAATAAGGGCTATCAATGATATCCAAGGCGTTAATGTAACGTATTTTGGGTTTTCGCCCTCTTTTAGCTCCAGTAGTGCTGGCCGGTTTGTCAGGTTTCTTCTTAGCAACAACACGGCGACGGTTCTCGTTAGCCCTTTCAATCATAACTTTTTTCAATGGTAATAATGGATCATTCGGATCTTCAACTGGTTCAGTTTCAGCATCAGATTTTTGATAAATGAGTCTTATATTATCATGAATAACTTTGTTAATGAATGCGTAGGCCCGTTTGGTTTGTTCAATTGTGTTACCACCAGTGATGATTATTGACCCAGTCCTAAAGACAGCAATAGTAACTTGAGAGCAGGGCATCGGGGTTTTCTTCTTTAATTCTTTCAAAATAAAACATGGCACCTTGCAAGTACAAACACCATTCTGATCGTCAAAAGTCTTCTTACTTCGGTTGAAATAGAAGTATGACTTAACAGCTTGGTAAGTAGATTCAAAGGTTGAATAAATGTTGTATTTCTTTTTTAAAATTTCTTGAAGCTTGGCCCGATCAATATTGAATCCAAGTGAATAATTACTATTAATCATAACAGTTTTATAGTCTGTCATTTTAAGTTTAGAATTATCTTTGACAGATTGTTGACCTAAACCTAAAGCGCTTAGGGTTTCATCCGGAATTTCAATCCAAGTTGGAATTTGATCAACGAGAATTAAACGATAAACTTTATCAACATCTTTAATTTTGGTATAGACGTATTGATTTTTTGATAACCAACTTTGGTTGTTATCAACCTCTGACCATTCAACTTGGTTAACTTTTGTTTCTTTAATGATTTGAATTAATCTAGAAACAACCCAAGTTGCTTCGTTGACTGATCTGACACCAGTCATCTGAATTTTTCCATTATGGAAAACTTTAATATTGACATATCGTCCATTATTAAAGTGGAATATTAAGGTTGCTTGGTTTTCAAATTGTCTTTTACCCTTTTTCTTTTTACGTTTTTTTTTCGATTTAGAAGGATCTGGCTCGTGATAGTTAGTATCCCCTAGAGATGTGGAATGATATTTTTTGTGATTAGTCATGGACGCTCTGAGTTTGGCATTGATTTGTAATTCCTTCTTCTTTACTTGAGATTTTTTTCCGCAATATTGACCCCTGGGTAAGAGTAAGAAGTATTCAACATATACAATGCCACCATCACCTTTTGTGATAATAGTGTCGTCAACTGGATAAACACGCACAAATCTAGATAAGATATCCAAATTTATTTCTGTATTCAAAAGACAAAGGCAAACCATAGTTGAAACTTTTAACTCAGTTGGTTCGGGAATTGGTTCGGGGAGTGACATCAAATAGTTAGACATTTAAAATTTGTTCAAATTCAATTTTTTTGACCTACTAAAACCAAAAGAAAAAAAAATACAATTAAAGACACACCTTAAGGACTCACCTCAAAGACTCACCTTCATTAAATCAGTGTATCCGCCAATCAATTTACCATGGTGGAAAATAGCTGGCAATGTATGATGTCCATTTAGCTCTTCGCTCATCATGCTCCTAAAATTCTCCTTGGTGTTGAAAGGAGGATTTTCAACATCATAATAATAATGAGCAATCTTTTTCTCTTTTAAATGTTCAAGAGTTTTCCGGCAAAAAGGACACCATGAAACACCATATATAACCCACTCTTTAGTGCTTGGCTTAATATTATTACATTCCGTTGGAAAACACTTTTCACTGGTATTATCATCAAAATAACACGTTGATCCAGAAACAAAATTCATCTGAGACATACTTAATACTTAATACTTAACATATCTGGAGATTAAATTTCAAAAAACTGATCGAAGTCAGGACACTTAAAGTCATCAAGGTCTCCATCATCAATTCCATCAACACGGTCTCCAGCACTTCCAACCGGATTCAAAGAAAAATCGTAATTTAACAGGCGAATAATATCTAATTCTAAACGGTTGGCTTCTTCTCGTGGAAGACATATGATGTGATTTGATATTTCAGCTTTTCTAATCTTATAAACAAGCCTCATGACCACCTTAAAGAATGACAAAAATCCAGATGAAGACCTAAAATTAACGATTGCTAGCTGATCCAGGTAACGGTTGAAAACTTCAAAAATTTCTAAGAAAAGCTCATTTTCAGATGGAGTATCCAACCTTAAATTCAACTTTTTATATTCTAACCAAAAGAATTTCCACAATTGCCATCGGGCATAAGCATTTTTATAATTATACTTTAACCCAGTCATGAATTTAACTCGATCAAGCAACCCAAATTGACTTTGATCACCTATTTTGGAAGAAAATTCCTCAACATAATCAAACTTTTCCCAATTATCCAATTGCTCTTCGGGAGATCTAATTCCCCAATTCATTTTTCTCAGAATTGATCGAGGATCAGGACGAAGATCTTGTTGAACATTGACCATTGAACAAACTAACTGATGCCACTGATTAGAATTATTAACTGATCCCTCTTCTAAATAAGATTTTAAAGAAATCAAAGGGACTGAGGTATAAATCTTTTTATCTAGATCCTTTAAAAAAATATATTTAGTGTAAGGATTTCTGGAAGCCATCGTTTCAGTCAACCTAAAATAAACCATTTTCAATAACTGCCTTCCATACTTGACATCAAAAAGAGGAGTACCCACCATGAATTCATACAAAGTACATCCTAAAGACCACATATCACTCTTGATCGTAATTTCCCAATCACCAAAATCTTGATGATGTTTATTGTGAATAATTACTTCTGGGGAGCGATATAAGCAGGTCATTGCTGGATGTTCAACCCCTTTTCTCAAATTTTTAGTTGTAATACTCAGATTAAAATCATTTAGCTTAAAACATTGACCAAAATAAAGAATATTTCCTGGTTTAATATCCAAGTGACAAACTTTGTTTTGATGAAGATAATCCAAAGCATTAAGCATATTAGATGTTAATAAATCCCAATTGGCCCCTCTTTCAGGAATGGTATGTCCTTGAATATAGGCCTCTAGATCACAGACGGCTAAAGGAATTAGAATCTTCATATTAACCATCAAATTATTAATGTTTGATTCAACTGAGTTTAAAGATAACAGAAATTCCTGTCCTCTCAATTTTTTCAAATAGATAATTTCATTTAAGATTTGAGGATCAATCCCATCACTAGTCTTAAGATTGTAGCGTGATATTTTATAAGCTATAGAGCCATCGCTGAAGACATCTCCAAAAGATCCACTGTTAAGCTTTCTTAATTTTTTTGGAGGACAATTTTCAGTTTCAGATAATTTTCTTTTAGACATTCTTCTATTTCTAGATAAAAAATATAAACTTGATGTTAAATCATATTGTTAAATCATATCGAAGAATGGCTATAACTCTTCATTTATTTTTTAATTGTTTTTCATGTTCTAGCTGTTTGGCCAAGGTAACTTCTAGGTTCTTTTTGAGTTTGCTCATCTGAGAATTATTCATATTAGAATTGTTGCTCTGTGATTTAGCAGCGGAATTCTTTTGACGGATCCGAACAATTTGATTCTTGAAAAACCTCTTCAGGATATGTCTGATTCTGGCATCACTCAAAAATTCTTGAATTTCCTTTTCAGTGTACTTGGAGGGCTGATCAATTTCTAATGTGAGATTAGGATTTGGTTTAGGTTTAATCGGTTTCAGATGCGAATCCTTTCTAGTTTGGAATTTTTCAGCTAAACTTTTAAAGCTTGGATCATTTTCTTGATTCAGTTTTGGAAACTTCCAATTAACTGAAGTTCTTCGAAACTTTTTCATGTCTTTCATAACGAAAATGATAATCGTAAAAACACAGATCAAAAAGATATTAATAACAAAGATTGCTAAACTCTTTAATCCAAGGGTTGAGTAGTCAGTCATTTCTGCATCATCCCCCAAATAAATCTTCCTCATCAAAGCGTGACCAAGAAGTAGCCCCGAATTGCTCAGAACAGGAACCAAAGCTGCTGCAACAGCCACCCCAACAAAATTATTGATACCACCCGTTGTTACAGATAATCCAACCGCAACTCCAGAAGGGATAGCAAAGAGGACACTCATAATGACATCTTTGGTTCTGCCCCTAGTTAACATTTCTTCGGTGGGCCAATCAAACTCGTCAGCAAAATTGCCCATTGGAATAGCAATAATAAAGCCAACCATAAAGATTATTACCCAACTTAGCAATTCGGTTTTTAAGGATTTTCTAATTAGGAATTGGTCATTAATTACTAATCCCATTGAAATACCTAGAATTGGGGTCATAATAGGTGATAACAGCATGCTGGCAACAATCATCACGACACTATCAATTGTCAAACCAAGAGACGCGATCATACTCGAAATGAAAGTATAAGCAACAAAATCTTTGGTCAAACTAACATTTGAGACAATTGACGAATAAACTTGCTCCAGAGATAAAGTTCCACCCGGGTGAAAGGATAACGTATTGGTTTGGCGAGGAACAGGCTTCAGAGCATTGATGTTAGAAATTTTGATTAAGCCATAGCTGACACCACATCCAATTGCATCTAATTTCTTCAGTAAATCCCCAACTTTGCTTTGTGGTAAATAAAGTGTAAACTGATTACAATTCTTTCCTGTCAAGAAAATAATCGAGTTTATTTTAATTTGATTTTCTAAAAATTGAGTCAGCTCGTCAGTTTTCTCTTTAGGAATACTTATTGTAACTTCCTTCATCTAAGAATATTTCTAAATAATTTTTTGGTTAAAGACTAAAGACTTCAATTTTATTAAATAAAATTGAAAATAAAAGTTGTAATTTTAAAACTATCATATAAATAAATAAATGCCCGCCAGAAGTTTATATGATTCAGACTCAGATTCTGAGTTTGATCTAAATGAATGGTTACACCGTCCTCGTTGGAAAAGATGTTGGACTAGAATCAAAGATTTTTTCCAACTTGTTGGTCGAAAAATAAAAAAATTGTTGACATGTTGCCGCTGTTGTAGTCCTGAATCTAGAATGGTTTTGCAGGAAGGGGGACATTATAATCACGCTTCTGTTAACTATGAATTTAATAACCCAGCCTATGGCGACCCATCATATAAATTATATCAAGATCCATGGAGCGTTAGCACGAGCCCAGATGAACGATTCTTCTTTGATAATTCTTTGGATATGTTACATTAAATTCATAACATTTGTATAAGCTTCCCTTTTCTTGAATTTTTATGTTGGTCACATCTAATCGATCATTTAAATGATTCTCTTGGTCTAGAAAGATGTAGTGGTCTTCTTGATTAAATTTAATTAAAATTTCATACTTGTTTGAACTAAAATCACTAATTCCTTCATGATGATACAACAAACTATTCGCAAAATCAGAATACGTTACAAAGTGTTTGAGAGATTGATAATAACAGGATACTGAACCTTTTTTTGTACCCCTTATTTCAATCAGCAGACTGTTTTTTTGTCCCATTATTGTAGTTATTGTAGATATTGTAGATATTGTAGATATTTAGTGAATAAATCGAAATTTCAATTTATATCAATCAATTTTTTAAATAAAAAATTTAATTTAGTTTTTAATTTACCTTTCAAAAGGGAGTTGAAGTCTCACTCTCACTTGTCGGGGATGTCAATCACCTCAAAGTCATCGGGATTGGCAGCAACCTGTGGCGGCACACAGTCCAGCTGCTCAAAATCCCCGACAAAGACATAATCCTTCAGGAGCTTCTCCTCAGAGGATCCCATCAGATCTCGGACTACCTGATAGCAAGCCTGGTCAAGTGCAGCCCGAAGAGTATCCCAAGGGGTTACCTTGGAAGTCTTCATGACCACTGTCCCGTCCTCAGTCTCAACCGTAACTGACTCGCTCGATCCCTCATCAAGCTTCTCTCCGAAGAGAACAAACTTGAGCAGAGAAGGGGAGTAGCCCTGAAGGAACTGAACACCAGGATGGCGAGCATCAGTCTGGAAACCAGGAGTGTTGGCCCGCAGGTTCCAGTAGATGATGGTCGGCATGCGATCGTAACCAGCCGAAGCCCACATCTTCAGCAGCTTCTGGTGCTGGGTAGTCCAGTCTGAGCCTCGGGCACCACCACCAGAGTTCTGCTGATCAAACTGACAATCTGTGAAGACAATCATGTTTGGGATGTCCTTGCTGGGAACCTTAAACTTCCTGCAGCGGTCCAGGATGGCCTCGACGGCCTTGAAGAACTGGGTTGAGTAACCCATCTGCTCGCGTACAACCTGGGCATACTTGGTGTCAGGCTGATCACCCTCCTTGAAGTTGAAGATGCGGGGAACATCCGTAAAGGAGACAGCCAGGTTCTTGAACGGATCAGAGGCCAGCTCTGAGCACATGATACCAAGCGCCAGAGCAACCTGGATCGGCTCAACACCTGAGGAAGCACCAGAACCAGAACCGTAAAAGCCCTGTAGACCAGTCATTGATCCCGAGACATCGATCATCGGGATCAGCTTGCCAATGCCATCAACTGGTGAGTCATCGCCATGCTCGGCCATCAGAGCCTGAACCTGCTTCATGACATCTGCCTTCTTCAGCTTCCACTGAGCACGAAGAATCTCCTTCTCCAGACTAGAAGTAGACTTGACCAGCTTGGTCATGATCTCGTGAGGATCAAGCTGAGCACCCTTGAGCTTGTCAAGCTTGCCCTCAACAATCCACTCGCGCAGCTTCTTACGAGCAGCAACACGATCAGCATCCTCTGGGTAGCGGTTGCCGGTCTCATCGAACTGACCAGCACAAGCCCCCTTGCGCTTCTCGTTAAGAATAGCGCGGGTGTAGTTGCGCATGGCCTTGGAGGCAATTCGCTCGAACTTCAGAGCCTGATAGTTCTGAGCACACATCTTGGTCTCAGGAAGCTCCAGGCGAGTGCTGAGAGCAGCGACTGCCTTGCGGTACATGCGCATCCACTTGGTGAATGACTGCGCATTGCGGGTCTCAGCCAGCTCACGATTGTAAAAGCTAGCCGCCAGACAACGAACCGATGAAGTACGCACCAAGCTCGCGTTAGAACCCGCGAAGTACCAGAAGCACTTGCGGTCGTCCTCCTTGCCCTCGCGGGGAAGCCACTTGGCCAGAAGACTAATCTCCTTACTCTCTGGATCAGCAGTGTCCTTCTCGAACTGATCCTTGAGGGTCTTGATCATAGCACTGACAAGCTTGTTGTAAGTGTGGTAACGAGTCTGGTCATCAACCGACTCAGCGCAGATCAGCTTCCAGAGACCAAAGAAATCACCGTAGTAACCAAAGACAGGCAGTAGATCAACCACTGCAGTCACGGTCTCCGGGTAATCCTTGTAGGCACGAAGGAGTAGCTGGTAAGTAATAAGACGCTCACCCTCTCCACCGCGGCAGTTGCGCTTGTGGAAAAGAAGAACGAATAGATCTGCAATGACGCTAGGGTCATTGAGACGGGCGGCCTCCTCAAAAACAGCTGTGACGTAACGGTCAAGATTCTCTGACGTGACGCCACGAATCAGCTTAGTGAAGAGATCGAGAAGGGGCTCGTTCGTTGTCGACGCAACGATGGCACCCTTCTCATTAAGGGTTAGATTTGCGGCCGCTGCCATTGAGGCAACGAAACTGTTTGCATCTGAATCACACATGGATACTAAAATATTATTTGATTATGGTAATTCAATTTTTTTGACTTAATCTTAAGTTGATTTAACTAAATTCAACTGAATCCTACTAATTCCTACTAAATTTAAAGCTTTTCTTGCTAATCTCAATTGTCAAAAAAATTGATTAATTTAAAATTAAAAAATTAGAATCTTAAAATGACCAATAATTTCATTGCTCAGCAGATCGCTGACGACTTGAAAACAAATGGAAATTATACGATTTCATCAGATCCACCACTGGGTCCCATCATTTTCTATGAGAAGAATCACCCTGAATGGCGACAATATCTCAGTAAGTTTGGAGCTTCTGACCCAAAGAGATTGGTTCGATCAATTAGCCGAATGCCTGGGGGAGCAAACTCTATTCGTGAAGATGAATGTCATGAAAGGCTCCACGCTGGGAAGATTCGAGGCTACATCATTATTGCTGATAGTATCCGAAATGGATATGATCTTGACATCTGTTTTGAGATTAATGTTGCTGGGCGCCAAGCCTTCTTCAGCGAGCAAATCAATGTTCCGAACAACCCAATCAAAAAAGGGTCTGAGAAATGGGGGTTTTACAGTCATGTCTGTGACTCTGAAGATTGTTCTCAGGAATTTCTAGGCATTTTCAAGGAACTGACCACAACTCTAAGCGATTTCTTTAAAAAGTCCTTTGCCAATCCAGAAACAGATTTGGACAAGTATTTGATTATGGCCATTCGCTCCCTGGACACCCCACCCTCAGAATCCGTCTTCGGTTTCGTCGGAGATACATATTATTGCCGATATCTCTTTGAAGGATGCACTTATTGGGTTCGAATGGGTTACCGTTCCTCAGCTCCCTATGATCAACCACCCCAAGTGCACTGGTATGATGCTGCAACAACCAAACTGATTAATGAAATATGCCAAGAGAAAATCGAGTATGAGATTGTTCAATCAAACATGAAATCGCTTCGAGTGTTTCTCTGAGTATTGCTTAGTATTGCTCAACGCTGGTAAATATCAACGTCAGGCAAAGCTGCCTCTTCATTAGCTTTATTTTTTATTGATGCGGTCCAATGCTCAGTCAACCGATAATAGGCTGTACCTAATAAAAGACCTATCATAGTGGCGTAAATACCATCCACAATTGTTTTACACCCAACATTAATTCGGGACCAAATTGTCATTAAGAGTAGGGTACTCAGGAAAATGAAATTGATCACATTGAAATTATTTTTGAAGTACATTTGGGTAAAGAAGAAAGACAATGTAAAGGCAATCGTTTGAGTGTGTGGTGACGGTAAAGTATAGAAATTTTTATCAGATTGGACAACTGAACAATTAACTAAATCAACTGTCTGGAACAAATAACGAAAACCCATACTTAATAGGTCATTTAGAATATATCCGAATAATAAAATAAAGGCCCTTGGATCAGATAATAAAATTCCAAGAAGGATACATCCTCCATATAGTCCAATGGGTATTAGTCTTACAACAGTATTAAGAACTGCTTTAGCATGAAAAATAATCGGATTCATTAGTTTCTCTTTACAGATCAGAAAGAAAAAAATTGATTATAAGGCAATCTTTTATTGATTATAAAGATTGACTATGGAAAATCCAGATCAAACCGAAATAAATTACATGGGGTCCACCTATACTTTTCAACGAAAATTCTATGAAACCTCTGAAGATTTTCATCATATTTCTTGGCTAACCGCAAAACAATTGCCAAAAAACCCAACCGAAATTAAAAAAGCTCGCCAAATGGCTCAAATGTGGTACAATCAAAAAAAGTACCGATGTCGATACGCAGAATCACTCCAAACTGAACTATCTAAACTGGATTTGATAAGTGTTGACTTCTAAGGACACCCACATTCAGCCTGAATAGTTCTATAAATTAATCGTTTGATGTGAAGACGGTGATCTGCCAAATATTTTTCTTTTCTCTTATCTCTATCTTTTAAAATTTTTTTATAAGAAGTCGCATATTTATCCTCTGTGCGATCCTGCTCAGCGCTCGACATGCAATGTTTACGAAAAGTCTCAAAATGATAAAGAGTTTCCAAATCAGGATTCTTTTTTTTATTCTCTTTGTTAATCATTTCACGCAATTGAACCCCAACTTCACCAATTAAATCATTCCTTTCTGGCGGAATCATTCTAGTTATCACCATGCACAAGGCATTGGGATCCATTTTATCAAGAATATTCAAATAATCCAGAAAAGGATAATATTCAATTGAAATTACTAAATCAATCGGTAAATCTAGCGGATAAGACCTTTTTAACTCCTTATTTAACAATTCAATCCCATAATTTGGAACTCGACATGGTCGATACTTGAATCTCCCCACATAGATCCCATGATAATCAATAAACTTAATGATGGATTTCGAAAACATTGTTTTAGTGGAAAAAGTAAAAGGCAACTTATTACTTTTGCTCTCCTCATCATCAAGCTCATCATCACCATTATCCTGATTCATAACCAAAGACAATTCTGAATATTGAACATCAAGCGGCAATTGAGAAAATAACTCACGGTCAAAAGGAAAATCCTTATGGCGAGGCCCCCAAACAAAGCCCTCACTAAAAGGACTGATGATTAGACGAGATAAAATAGCTCGCGGATTTAATAGCAGTTTTGAATTGGTCCCCATATACGCATAAACCTCTTTGTTTAGATGCGGATGATCTCCGATGGCCTTCATATTGTACAAATCAATCAACTCTTCAACAACCTTTTTGAGACCTTTCATAGACTTAATGACATACCAATAAAGAGGATTTGAGTAATAAAGCGAAATATATAACTGGTCAAATTTATGATCTGGTTGGTCTTTTTTCTTCAGAAAAAAAAGATATTCTTCATGATGATTATCATTATTACCGATACTAACCATGACTTTATTGATTGAGACTTGGCCAATAATTTGAAAATCTTGATATTTAATTTGGCAGAGCTCTGAAACATAAGTCAGAGTATCTAATCCGCTCACTGACTCAATAAAATAGTCCATCTCAGTGACATACTCCCATTCATAGCTGAGACTTTCTAAAAGTTTTTGTATTTTGTCAATGTCAAACATTTAATTACTTTTGGTTTAAAAATCTTTATATTTTTTTTCTTTTTTTTTCTCTTTTTTCTGGTAAAGAAACAAAATGTTACTTGACGCAAAATATGCTTTGTTAATAATGGTTGCTTTTATAATAGCGACCCTGATGATTATTATGGTAGCTTATAATACCTATTATGAAAAACCAATTATAACCCAAGACCCGACACAGGAATCTATCAAATAAAATATTTTAGAAGTTTAAAAGATATCTAGAATGCACTTCTATAATCAACTACAAGTAGTCGGCATAATAATTGTTATAATTTTATATTTCATTTTACCGGAACAAAAGCAAGAAGGATTCCAAGGTGAGTCAGAGTCAGGGGTAGAGCCAGGGTTAGATAACCAAAACCCTTATCAAGTTTCTTTCCCCACCTTGAATGAAATTCAGTCTGTGATAGGATCCAAAGAATACTTCAAGCTTTTTAAAGATTTGGATTTCAAGGTTCGTGATTGCCCTCCAGTAATTTCATATTGCCAAAAGAAGTATCGAGAAGCAGTTCTTCAACCAACCCCCAAAGAACAAGAAAAATTTACTCTTTTCTATCATGATCTAATTGAATCCATTCCTAAAGAACTTCAACCAAAACTCCTGAGATCAGAAATTAAAATCGCCAAAACTTTTGATATTGAAAGTAAATTTCCCCACACCCACCAAGATATAATTTTCTTCAATCAATCCTATTTTAAAAAACTCGAAAACTACCAAAAAGGAAACTTAAAAACACACAGTTTAGCCGCCAGTACCCTAATTCATGAAATAACTCACCTCAAACAAAGAGATCATCCGCAGAAATACGATGCATTGTACCGAGAATGGGGATTTCAACCAATTAGTTACCAATATTTAACCTGCAACTTCCCTCATCATATTCTCAATCGGATTCGTCTTAATCCAGATGAGCTACCGCATTATAGATTTTGGGTTTGGAATGGAAAGGTTCTTCCTTTAGTTCTTTATGAATCATCAAAAGCTAGATCAGTCAGTGAGGTTGTTTACATTGGCTTAGATTGGACCAAACCATTCAATAAAGTTAAAGCTGAATATGATTATTTGGATCGATTCAAAGATTTTGGTCAATATTTTGGAATTCGCAACAACCATTATCATCCAGTTGAGATTCATGCTGAGTATCAGGCCATGCAGTATTTAGAAATTCTAAATCAACTTGAATCAAAAAAATCAGAAGGTTATCAACTCTATAAAAAAAGTAATATTGCTTAGTTTACACTTGATTAATTTGTACTTTTTTGATTGAATTGAATTTTTAATTGAATTTTTGAATTATATTTTTGAATTATATTTTTTTATTACATTAATTTATAAAGATGTCATACACATCACCTTTAATTGAAGGTAATTTTGATACAATTCTAGGTTTAACAATCCCAGAATGTATTGCAATTTATAGTAATGATGGTTGGTTTACTGGAGAAGCTGACGATCCGAAAAGATATGTAAAATTAACTCTGGAAGATTCAAATCTCACAGTTGCCCTAGTCAAAAATGATAAACCGGCCGAAGGTAATTTTAAAGATGTTACTAAAGCCAAATACACCGAGCTTGAAGGAAACGAGATTGGATGGCAACAATTAACTAATCTGGCTTTTTCAGTTAATGGTAACAAAGGTCCATTTGAAACATTTAAAAAAGGACGATTGGATAAAGCTGAGGATTATGGCGGCACCCAACTTAAATATTTAGCTCATCATGCATGGTTTATTCACAATGAGTGGACAATAAATGATCCGGTTGTTCAGGCAGTTGTAAAAAAACAATTAGGTGAATTTGGAAAATTTACTGGTGTTTATTTTGAAACATATAAAGCATTGGTTGAAAGTGATATGGATCCTAAATTGGCAACCCTTGTTGATCTCGATTTAAATCGGGCTAAAGTTTATTTAAAAACTTTACAAGAAAGTTCCTCTCAAGCTTCTGGCGGCAGTCGCTCTAAATCAGCTAAAAAATCCCAGAAACGAAAGAGCAAAAAGAGTAAAAAGAGAAGTACTCACAAAAAACATTGAGCTCTAAACTTTAAATCGTCATAACCATATTTTTTTTAATTATTATTATTAAAGCATTAAATAAATGTCAGTTTATTTAGGAGCCCACACTAGTATTTCAAATGGTACTTTAAATGGAATGAAATATATTGAATCAATTGGAGGAAATGTCAGTCAAATCTTCCTTGGTAACAAACTCTCATCCCAGCTCAAGTATAAAACTAAACTATCCGCGGAGGAAATTAAAGACATTAATCAATACATTAAAACCACCAAGCATCAGCTTGTTGTCCACGCGCCTTATGTCGTGAATCTGTGTTCTAAGCCACCGAGCAGTCAAGGAATTCAATATCAATTGGATAGTCTCAAACATGATTTAGAGCTTGGTGATCAGCTTGGTTTTGTCGGACTGGTGGTTCATATTGGATCTCAATTGAAACTGAGCGAGGATGAAGCTTACCAAAACATGGCTAAGTGCATTCAGGAAGTTATTAATCGCAGCGCCGGAAAAGGGCGAATCCTTCTAGAAACTCCGGCCGGTCAGGGAACCCAAATCGCCACTGATTTAGACGGCCTCGCCAAGTTGTGGCGCTTATTTCCTACTAAATATCATGCTAGATTAGGAATCTGTCTTGATACCTGTCACGTCTTTAGTTCCGGAGAACCACTCCACACTTCCAAAGGAGTCAAAGACTACATGACTCGATTTGACAAATTAATTGGATTAAAACATTTAGTTGTAGTTCATTTAAATGATTCCAAAATGCCACTCAATTCAAGAAAGGATCGTCATGAAAATTTAACTGAAGGCTATATTTATGGTTCCGATCTAGGAGGAGATTTAAGAGCTTTGAAAACCTTAATGGAATTCTTGAGTAAACAGGGAATCCCCGCTTTGTTGGAAACTCCTGGAGACGGATCTAAAAATGATTCTAAATCAGGATCATATCAATCACAATTTCAATTGATTCAAAAATTAGTACCTGCTTACAAAAAGCTACCAAAAGCAACTGTGGATTTGGCGACATCTTTTTTAGCTAAAAAAACAAAAAAAACAAAAAGTAAAACTACCCAAAAAGGAGGTTCGACAACAGCCTCTGCTCTAGAACCAAATAAAACCATCATCGAAACTCTCAGCCAGCTAGGACAAATTTATCAAGCTCGAAAAGAACTCTTCCGAGCACGAGCTTATTCAAATGCCTCTTTAATTTTGCGAGAACATCCTAAAAAAATTACTTCAGTTAAGGACATTGAAGATTTACCTAAAATCGGCAAAGGTGTTTTAGAAAAAGTTCAAGAGATCTTAGATAAAGGTTATTTGCAACTCTTAAAAGATCTTCAAGCTGAATCTATCCCATCAGATCAAAGGAGTCAAAATACAAAATTAATGGATGAGTTAACGTCTCTTTTAGGAGTTGGTCCGGAACAAGCTAAAAAATTTATTAAGGATGGAATTAAAGGCATTAAGGATTTAGAAAATAGGGTCAACAAAGGCGAAGTTACTTTAAATCATCAGCAAGCAGTTGGTTTAAAGTATAATACTGAGTTAAAAACTTTGATTCCTAGAAAGGATGCTCATAGTGTTGTTTTAAGAATTTTTAATTCTTTGAGTAAAAAAAAGGAATTCAAGAATTTAGAATTGATTCATGCGGGATCATATCCATCTGGCAAAGTGGCTTCAAAGGATATCGATATGCTTATTTTTGATCCCAAAATTAAAACAAGAAGCCAATTGGATCAATCAAATCTTTTACCAGATATTCTGGAATATTTGACCAAAGATAAAAAAATTCTAGAGACTCTTAGTTTGGGAAAAACTAAATTCTTGGGGTTAGTTCCAGGAACACCGGGTTCTAAATTTGCTAAACATTTAGATATTCGGCTTATTCCTCTTGAAAGTCGTGTGCCAGCTTATTTTTATTATACTAGCGGGGGCAAATTTAATCAGATGATTCGGCAAATGGCCAAGAACAAAGGTTATACTTTAAGTGAATGGGATTTAAAAGATTCAAAAGGACAAGTGGTTCAAGTTAAAAGCGAGGATGATATTTTTAAAGCTATTGGAGTGAATTTTATTCCGATGAGTGATCGCCGAAAGATAGTTTAGGTTTAGGTTTAATCACACCTAATCATAAATATCAACTGATCTCTCTTCATCTGGGGCGACTTGGTATTGCACTAAATCTTCATTTTTGTGGTAGTCAATAGATTGATATTGGCAGATATATCTGCGACACAGGGGACATGACACAAAAGAGTTTGAATCATTAAGGGTGCATTTAATGCAAAAGCAGATATGGCCACATGGTAAGACACTTACTGTTGGAAGAGCATCCTTGCAAACAACACATTTTTGACTTTTAATGTATTTAATTTGTGATATTTTTTTTAATTTGAAATTACTTCTGACTTCATATGGAATTATTTCATAATATGATTGATGCGAATTATTTTGATGGGATGAATCAGCCCCATTAATGATTAAAAATTTGAGAAGCTTAATTAAGTTGAAGATTGCTTGACTAGTTTTATCAACCAATTCATATTCTTCTTTAATTATTGTAGCTAGAAAGGTTAAAATATTATCATTATTGGTTGTGAAAGAGACCAATTGATTTGTGTTGGCCCCAGCATTAACGAAAAGTTCAACAAATTGAAGAATATGTTGGGGATCAAGATATGATTGGCTGATCAAATATTCCAACGGAGTTATGTCAGATTTGATTTGATGGTAATGAAATGTTTTTGTCACGTCAGCCCCTTGATCAATAATAAGTTTTGTTCGGTCGTACTGACCACAGATTGCAGAATAACAGCAGAGCGGGATTCGAATTAAATTTTCCGCCGAAGTATTTACAGCCCCGGTCATATTTGGGGTACACCCCCATTTTTTTTCTTGAAAAATCCGTTTTACTAAATTGGATGGGAATTTTTCATTTCCGATGATCTTAATTAAAATATTTTCTTTAGGAATACCGAATGTGGTTGCCATTCCACAGGTCCATTCTAAAATATCTAATTGTCGTTCAGGTGTTTTTGTGAGAAATGTATTATAATCAAAATTCATTTTGACTTATGACGTATGACTTATTTAAAAATAAAAAAGATTTTTTAGTTCAATTTAATCCGCCTTTCTTGGATCTCAAGTATCAAACCCTCAAGTATCAAACCCTCAAGTATCAAACCCTCAAGTATCAAAGTCTTTAAAAGAATCTTCATTCTTGATCCAACCATATTTTTTCAATAAATAACATTGTGTTCCAGTCAGGCTATTCCCGGATTGGACAATCTTATTCCATTCAGGTCCTTTAGAATCTTTAGTGAGTTGCTGAGTTTGAATTTCAAGATTTGGATAAATTAGTTTGATTAGTTGGTCTGCTGCAGTCCATAGATCATGAGCTAAACCTCTTAATATTTCCATTGCTGGATCCAAACTAAATTCTTTTTCGTTGCAGCATGTTTTGTATTTCTTCAGGACCGCGCATCGTTCATCTTGAGTCATGCATTCATCACTAACTAGATCGGAACTATCTTTTAAAATCATAACTTCAAGAGTTTGGAAAACCTCTTCATGGCTCAAAGGAGTCAAAGGATCATCAAAACCAAGTTGAGTTTGAACACTATCTGGTAAAAATGAAGCAACTCTTCCAGATAATCCTTTTCTGGTAAAATAAATTCCTACTTGGTCCAAAGGAATTTTGTGGTGATCTAGTAAGTTGAGTAGTTCATAAGTATTCAGGGCAGTGGTATATTGACAACTTCCCCATTGATTGACACTAAAAGGTCTCTGAATAATTTTTTTCAGAGCGATTGACAAATCTCCTTTTGAATCTTCCAAGAGCTTCAAGAGCTCAATTCTCGTAAATTCGGACATATCTAATAGTAAAAGTTAAAATGTAAATTCATTCAATTTTCTGATTAAATTTTGATTTTAAAGAGGATTATGAAGTTGGTTGGGTTCCTAGAACGGGTTCTTTTGAGTACTTATCCGCTGCGCTCGGCTTCGCTTTGGTAATTTCAAGTTAAATAAAAAAATAAAATAAAAAATAATATTTCTATATGAATTCCTTTTAAATTTTAAAACTAGAGCTAGAAGCTGAATCAAAGTGACCTTTCTAGGTACCATCAAATTTTGATTTTAAAGAGGATTATGAAGTTTCGGAGATTTCTAGAAAAACATCTGGATTAAGAATCCAGCCATGTTTCATCATCAGATAAATGTAGATTCCAGGCAAACAGTTTAATGATGTTTGATAAAACCACCGACTGAGATAAGAACTTTCAGGATCACTGAATTTTTTGATCTTGATCTCCAGTTTTGGATAAATTAGTTCAACTAGTTGATCCAAAGTCGCCCCCCATGGGACAGATCTATTCCGTACACTGATTACATGATCGAAATAACCAACCCTCGCACTATCCGCATATATGAACATGTTTTCTGTTACATCGTCCCTCGTGACTCCTGTCGTATGATTGATCAGAATTGAGTGATAGAATAACATTTTAAACCATTCAAAAACTTCTTGGCGTTTTGGCTGAGCCAATGGATCCGGATTCTCAATCCCAAACAAAGTCTGAAGCCAATTGGGAAGATATGAACCTAATCCTGGTGAATTGGAATTAAAGTAAATTCCTGCTTTTTCAAAAGGAATTTCGTACTCATCAAGTATTTCTAGCAACTGGTATGTCAATATAGAACTATTGCGCTTGTCATTTCTCCATCGGTTCCATTGGAAAAACTCCGAGCAATCATAAAAGTTATCAATGACCAACGCCAAATCTCCATCTGCAGATTCAAGCAAATCTAGGATGAATTTCTTTTTTTCGGCTTCAGTGGTTAATTTTTTTAAGTCCGCATTTAATGGTATTTCATCATCAGATGAATCCGCTTCTTCCTCTTCAGATGAAGTTTGATTTTCCCAATCGGATGATGTTACTTCACCCCCATCATTGGAAGTAAGTTCTTCTTTCTCATCAGATTGAAGTTCTTCTTCATCAGAAGAAAGTGGATCAGAAGGAAGCGGATCATTGGTATGTGAATCTGTGGTATGATCATGGACATAATCATGTTTTGTTGGTTTTAGAATAGACATTGTATGATGTTGATACGGCAAAAAAGCCCAATGCATTCAATTTTTCCAATAATTTTGTCACAAGAAAGGATAAAAGAAATGATCTTATTAATTGCCTTTCTAGCTCTAATTCTTTTGGGATGTTACTGTTTTTACCTTTATCAGGCTCCATCTTCTTATGAGCACCTTTTTCGGAAAATTCAAATAAGTGGTGGAATCAAAGGACAAGTTGTTCATGGAATGGGGCGAGCCAGAATTGATCTAGGTTATCCAACAGCTAACATCAGAATTAATCCGGAAGATTACCCCAAAACTATTAAACTTAGGTGCGGAATTTACATTTTAGAAGCTCAAATCCCTGGATACCCAAATTCTTTTAAAGGATATGCCAGACTTAATGAACGGAAAAGTCACTTCTTTGTTTATTTTCCAGCTTTTCATCATAATCAAAAAAAAATTAATTTGTATGATTTAGAAGTTAAATTGAGTCAATTTCAATTGGTTTCAGCTCAATGGATTGATTTCATCCAGGTCTACCATAATTTCTTGGATTTAATTCACGGATTTCCTTACGTTAAGACAGCTTACTTTTGAGACAGATCCTTAGCCTTTTGATCTTTAACCTTTTGATCCTTAGCAGCTTGTTTCAGGATAGTTCGAACTTCCATTAGAATTTTTCCAAGGTAGTTTGTCCCATGCCATTTTGATGGATCTTGAATATCTGGGTGAGTGTCAGCCATTCCAACTCCCCAGATCTTATCATAAGGACTGGCCTCGCAAATGATCATATCCCCGGTATTGAGGAGTGCTTTCTGAGCACCAGAATGTTGACTAAATTTAGCAATCAAACCAGTTCGAACAATCTGTTGACAGTTGGCATCCCATGTTTTTGGGTTAAAATTGTTGACCAACCGTCCCATTCGCTTATGTTCTCGAGGACTCTTGGTTGACATAATCCGATTTAGGTTGTAATCATCTTTGAATAGCCGAGCTTTTTCGGCCATCATGTACTGCTCGGAGCAAACATATTTGACCCCATTGATTTGAAACTGATAATCCTGACCAGACAATGGATCTGCATACCAATTTGAAAATGGTGATCCACTCCGGAAAAAGGGAAAGACTGTTAGCTTTGACATTTATTCTTATTAACCTTTTCGCCCAGAAAAAGATCAATTTTATCTTGAAAAAACCTTCTTGGAATTCCTCTTTTTTTCGTATTTTTATTTTTTCTTCTAATCTTAGTAAAGAATCCTAATGGCTCTATTAAATAAAATATTAAATACAAATAAGTGGTTCCGGTTAATTGTCATTCTAGCTATCTTTGGTTTATTGGTTTTATCTTTATCTTATTTGAATCAATCCAAGGTTCAAATCAAAGAAGGATTTACATCTAAATGTACTTATTCTAAGGATCAAGCCAAAAAGGACATTAAGACTGAGAAGGATGATGCAACAAAAAAAATAGCGAAATGCAGTAAATGTAAAAAGGATCATTCTTCTGATGACCAAGCTGGAAAGTGTGGTTCAGGGTGTTCTGATTTATTACCTGTTCTAGATCCAATGTACAACATGCGAGAAATGTGCAAACAGATCATTCTGCTGGAGGATCATCTCTTTCAAAAACAAAAGAGATGTCATGATTGCATTTGCAAACATTTCCTAACCATTGAAGCTCTTGCTGAAGAAGCAGTTACCCTTGATAAAGATCACAAATACACTAAAGAATTATCTGACTTACCACAGAAAATTAGAGGAATTGCGAGAAAATATATCAAAAATCATGAAGATGCCAAACAACCATCCGTTACAGCTCAGGAACTGAGAGGAATTAGAAAAGGTGTGATGCAAAAATGCTTCAAACACTTCTAAGAACTTCTAACACACTTTTAAAATTAACTTAACTGGACAGATAATTAAATTAATTACTTACTTACTTTAATTACTTATCCCAAATGAATACTGGTTTTTCTAACAACAAAGAGACTAGGCGAAAGGAAACTAGTTTGATCTTGCGAAAAGCAATTAGTTGCCACAGCAAGATAATAATGCATCCAGATGATCCAAGAGTTCAACAGGCTTATTTAAAGATTATTAGACCACAGTCCCATGCACCCAATCTAACTCTCTTAGCCAATGGAGATATTCTATGTGTTTGGTTCGCCGGATCAAAGGAAGGTCGCAGTGGAGTTGGAATTGCTCTTTCACGTTTACCACACCAAGCCAAAATATGGAGTGATCCTTCGATGATCACCTACCAAGAGGGGTATTCTCATCAAAATCCAGTTTTGTTTTATCATCCAGACCAAAAGAAACTTTATTTATGGCACACTTCACAGGAAGATGGGATGGGACAATGTAATTCAAATGTTTATCAGCTAACTACAACTGATTTAACTGGTCAAACAGGTTGGAGTGATCCAGTTAAAATATTCAACAAACCAGGTAGTTTCTTGAAAGCGAATCCTATTTTAACTGATGAGAAAGTATTATTGCCTGTTTATTATACTCCAGGACCCAACAAAACTCATTATTCTGGAATTAAGTTTATCTCACGGAATAACCTTAATGGTAAATGGAAGGAAATCACCTATAAGGTTAGCACTTTAATGATGGTCCAACCATATTTGATTAAGGTTAAAGATGCTTATCAAATTTATTACCGTGATCGAAAATCAAAGTTTATTTTGCAATCTATCTCAGATGATGGAAAGAATTGGTCTGATCCAGTTCAAACATCCATTAGAAACAATAATTGTGGTATTTGTGCCTTAACCTTAAAAGATGGTCGAATAATGATTGTCGGTAACAACATCAATACTTCTCGTAGCCGATCTCCTTTAAATATCTTTGTTTCTCAGGATGATGGAAAGACTTTTCAGATGAAAAAAAGAATTGAGCCAGAATTATCAATCCCAAAAGATCATGGAAAAGATGCTGAATATAGTTATCCAAATGCTGTTCAAAGCAATGATGGAATGATCCATTTGGTTTACACCTACAATCGGGAAACGATCAAGTATTTAACTTTTCCAACTGATTGGCTATAAAAAAATAAAAAATAAAAAATATTTACATAAATTTACAACTACACTAAGCATAGGCAGGAAATAAATGGTGATAATACAGGGGGATGATAGTTCAAACTGCTGGAAATCAGGCAAAGTTGTTAGTTGATGCCTGGGATCGTCGCTTCAACCATCCTCTTGAAGGAGCGGAAGATGCTCGGCATTGGAGGAGCGTTCCTCCCAGCCGACTCAATCGACACAAGGTGCTCCTCACAGAAGGAATGAATGATGACCATGATGACCTCCTCGGAGTCTCCAGGCTGGCCTTCCTCTAGGTGCCTAAACCAAGCCTGCTCCAGTTTGACCAGTTGGACACCAATCCGACTGATCTCGGCGTTCAGGTAGTCGTACAAGGTTTCGCAGTCGGACTGCATGAACTTCTCCCGCAGCAAGTTGATGTCGATGTAGGGGGAAGCCCTGTGCGCGTAGTGCTCCCAATCGCTCTCGGAAGACGTCTTGCACAGAACTGTCTTCCAACCATCTGGGCAATCGTCTGTCTTTGGGTGAGGGTCAGTCTCAAGAGCCTTGCAATACGATCGCTTCGACTTGATCGCCCCCTCCCAGCCGAAGAGGAAGTTGTAGGCGTAGGCCAGGGCCAGAAGTGCTGTGTCTCGGTCGGTGGGTCGATCCAGCATGGCCAGAAAGTAGGTCAAGTCCCCGTTGATCGGCTTCAGGTAGTAGAAGTTGCTGACTTCCAAGCACACCTTGGGGTTGCAGACCGAGTTGTTCTTCGTATCGGTCATGCAGCTGCTCTCTGGAATGTGGACGAGCCGCTTTTCCTCGACATGGTGGCTGAGACCGAAGCTGCCTCCGGTAAAGCTCCAGACTGCCACTGGAACACGGTGCTCGCCAGCCAGAACGTCAATGGCCATGACCGCGCTCTCCTCGGTCAAGTTGCAGGTCAGGTACATGAAGGACACTTGTCCCTTCAGCTCTGGCAGCGCCACGGGGCACTCCAAAACTCCTGGGCCAACGGTCATGAACTCCGGTGGCTCGCGCTCGTAGACTGGATCAATCAAGACCACAAAGACTCTTGCAGAGTGGTCCTGGCGAACCAGTGCCGCCAAGAACTCGGGGTTCTGGTGGCGATGTGAGAAACCTGGAGAGGTTCCCACGAGAAGGAACACGTAAGGGTGATCCCACTCTCTCTTTGATGCATCAGTTGCGGCTGCTAAAACAGCCACAGTTTCAGAAATTTCTGGTGATGTCATCTTAAAATTTATAAATAGAAAAAGAAAATTTCAATTTTTTAACTAAGTGCCCATCTAATTAAGCACAAGAAAGCTATGGCAAACGATCCATAAAATGTTTCAAAGCCAACTTAATATTTTGAAAAGAATAATTAATTGTGGCTGATTTTTTAACTGAAATTCCATTTTGTTTAATGATTACTGAAAGAAGTTTATCATTAAAGTTAGGTTGACTATCCCCAATCAGGATTGTTTGCCAACCCAATGAATATCCAACAATTAAATTATAAACAGAATCTTCAAAATAATAACAGGTATCACTTTTTTTTATCGAGCAGAGCCTTATTAACATTTTAAAGGCTGCTGGATCCGGTTTAACAGTTTTTAAAGTGTCTCGATCTAAAATTAAATCAAATACTGAGTGAAGATTCATAAATTTCAAAACAGTTTGAGTATGGTTGTGGGTTCCGTTGGTGAATAAAACTTTCATCCCAGGTAGTTGGCTAATGACTGAGTTGAGTTCCTGGTCTGGTTTTAATCTGGTGTACTGAAATTGACCTTTTAATTTGTAAATGGTATCATCCATATCAAAAATCCAATAAATCATCTTCCAGTTCTCTTATCCTTTGGTCAAGAAGAAAAACTTACGTCTCAAACTTACTTACCTATCTTTTCTTGCCTATCTTTTCTTAAGCATTAAAGTTCCGAGAACTTTTTTATAAGCTTCATTAACCTGTTTTTCAAAACTAACTGTGTAATCAGGATGAATTTTCATTTTTTGGAAAGTGCTCAGAATCAATTCTGGGGCATGAGGACGTTTGCTTTTTGGATCAACATATTCAGTGGCAAAATGATTAACCAACGCATTCATTCGAGCCTCATTCAAAGCTTTTCTTTCAGCGGTTGTCAAGTTAAAACTTCCTTTTTTAAGGATATATTCTAAATATTCCAGATTAGTTCCTTTAAATCCAAGATTGTTTTGAATATCAGTTTCACTAGCTTGGCGTCCTTTTTGAGAGTCCGTGTAGATCACATCACTAAACAACACATCAGAAATATTGAGCTTATCATCTCGATATTTTTGAACAGTTTCTTGTTTAGCTAAGACCTCTAATTTTTTTAGTTTAACAACTGTTGGTTGCGGCTGTTTACCTTTATTTTTCGGCATTGATTTAGTATTTAACTAATCACTTAAGTCAATCACTTCAGTGATCCACTTCAATTTTAAAAAGAAATCTAAAAAAAAAACAAAAAACAAAAAAAAGTATAGAAAGCGATTGCTCCTACTTTTTTGTCCATTTCCTTTTTGTCACTAACTCCTGAGAGCAGCAACTGTCCGTTTCAATCGTCACCAACTCCTGAGAGCCAGTAACTGTCCGTTGTCCTCCCGATCACCGATCCTGAACCTTGCGAACCAGCTCGCTCAGGTCATACAGGTCCGGAATCGACTGCACCTGGTTGATCATCTCCATCGTCAGATCATCACCCATGCGGTACGGTCCCTCCTTCTCGGTGGAAATCCCGAAGGCTCCACAAAATTGGACCGTACAGCACGCGTCCACCAGACGACAGAACTGCTCGAAGCCTGGTGGTGGCTCACAATCAATGTACCCACCGTCCTCATGGCTCCCGTAGCCGGTCCAGCTGATGTGCTCAGACACCAGGGCTGCTGCCAGCTTGAGATGCCGAGAGTCGGCGACCTTGGTGGCCATCGCCTGGTCTCGCAGCTCAGCGAGCGGGTGTTGAATGTGCTTTTCTACCTGGGACACAGGCAGAGAATTTCCTACATTTGGAGTGCACATCTCTGTAACTATCATATACTGACCAAATAAAATCAATTTTTGATCTTGATCCTTAATTAAAAAGGTTAAAAATAACTTTAAAATAATAGTGACTTTTAATGTCCCATTTCTTGATGGCATGTTGTCAGTGGCTGATAAAAAGAAAAGCTAATTTCAAAGATGCGTGGCCCACATTTGAGAGGCAATCTTAAAGCTTCTAACTTAGTGGTGCGTGCAATAGTCAGGTTGGTATATTTTCTAGCTTCAAAATCAACCCCAACCTGTTGAGTTGGTTTATATATTCGATAGAGGCAATTAAATCCAAAACTAACAAAATATGCCTGAAACTTCTGAAAATCAGCTTCTCTCAGAGAATTTAAATCAACTTTATCATTCTCATCCCCATGTCTAATTTTCATTCCCTCAGTAAAAACCATCAACAACATTTCAAAGATTTCTTTTAAATCCATTTCATCATTAATGCCAAACGAAATACTCCCAGGGCTTTTGGGAGATCCCTCAAAAATTTTCAACGCAATTTCAGATGCAGATGACATAATTTTCAATAATATTCAATAATAATAATTATAATACTTATTAAAAAAAAGTTAATCTCATATCAATTATTAATCTAAATAATTAAGAAGAATTTAGAAGAATTTCTCTTCTTACTTACGAAAAGTGCCTTCATACCCCGCAATTACCCGAGGCTTTTCAAAAAGTTTCAAAGTAATTAGTTGTTCTGAGTCCAGTTTAAGACAGTCATCGACCATCCCTTTCCAGGTTAGCTCCCCTTCTGGGAAGAGGCTCAACAGAGAGTCCAGCCGGGGCTTATCCCCTTTTGTTTTAGTTGCTCCGTTCAGGACTATGTTTGATTGGAATGGCGTGACCTTGTCAACAGTCCATCCAGTGACATGGTAGACAAGTGTATCTCCAGGAAGAGATTTCAGTTCCCTAGCCGAAGATGGAAAACTCTTAAGATCTAGAACGATTGATCCACAGACCTGTTGATCTTGTTGAAAGGTTCCAATCCAAACTAGATCCTTCTCGCGACCTTCATCCCATTCCAGCTTCTTAACCTGATCAGCTCCATAAACCTTGGTCACGTGAGAGTTATATTCACGGGTTCGTCCTTGATTGGCTTCTAGAAAACTGTGAAAGTCATCTTTCAGAGCTGGGGTGGAAAGGTGATTATGGAATGGTGTCGCTACACCACCATATGATAGGCTAGTCTTGCGGTTTTGTTGATAGTCTCCAAACTTCTCATAAACCTTTGAAGCTTTCCGGAAAGAATCATACTGAGCTGGGAATCGCTTTTGAATCCAATCATAAAACTTGGTTGTCTTGTCCTTGACAGGATCAGCCGCATTTAGGTGAAGACTTTCCATTGAATCAGAGGGAAATTCACACACATAGGATGCATTTCGTAGAATTTCAAGAAAAGCCAGTGTCCCGTTGCCTTCTAGGGTTAGAGTTTCGTGACTATTCTTTTCCTTTCGTGTGGCAATCGCCCGTTTAATCAGCATTTCGGGTAGTTCTCCAGGGAAATAGCCAGGGAATGTATGACAAATGAAAACGGGAACCAAAAGAAGACTCTTAAGTGAAGCTTTTCCCATCTCTCGAGCCAAATCCCAAAGAAGTTGGTTACGGAGGAGTGGTGTCAAGTTGGTTCGATCTAGAATAATCATCTTCTGCGAGAGCTCAACAGACCTATCCATGAAATATTTGACAATTTCCTTGACTAGATTTGATCGGCTTCCACCACAATTGTCCTGGGAAAGAGTGATACCGATTGAACGGCTCGTAGTTGACTTCCCAGAACTCATCAGACCAACATTAATTGGAAGAATCACAATGGTGGCCTTGTTTCTCTGGTCAACCATCAAGGTATTATAGAGGGAATTATAGTTCTTCAAATCGTGGTATTTAGGATCAGCTAGAAAATGGTCAAGTACTAGAGGGTGATCTCCTTTCTCGAGCAGATCAAGTTGAGTTTTGTCACATTGGTTTGATCGAACCCAAAGCCACCAAAGAACATACTTCTGAGATAGTTCTAGAAGATCTTTTTCAGGAGCACCAAAAATCTTCAAACGACTTTTGAATCCATCTAGAGTGGGAACAATGGCCGCGTTTCCACTGCCTCGGGGGATTGCTTCACGGCAATTGCGCAAAAAGAGATACCACCAACTCTTGCATTTCAACTTCTGTTGATGATCTGAATAAGTAATTGTCATCACTCCACCTTCATTGGTGTTACCCTCAATATCATAATCTTGATAGGCTTTCATACCATCTTGAAATGAGGTTGCGCTGCTGGAGCGAAAGATGGGTTTGACCACTGGCAATCCAACCTCCTCAGCAAAAGATTCCATCTCCATCATTGGCATTTTACTAGCATCAGTGCGAGAAACACCATGCAGAATTAGTGAATCCGTATCATTATCCATGGAAACATGGCGATCGACTCCCATAATTTCAAAGGTCATTGAGGTAATCTTTTTCTGCTGGAGAGTTTGATAAAGACTTTTGGGGGATCGACCCGATTTAAGAATGAAAGATCGAAAAGCGATGGCTCCTAGATCTGAATAAATGTTTGCGGTACCTCTCTTGCTAAAGAATTGGAAAAGAAAGTATTTCTGAAGTTCCGGGGGAGCAACGACACAAAGATTTTGTGAACCGGAAACCTTTTGATGCACCTCAACTAGAGTAATAGATGATTGCTTTTTGGTAATGTTGTCTGGCATTGTTTCTGGAGTTTGTGGGGTTCCCATGTTGTAAAACTTGCGATGGGCTCCACTGTCATAGTAAGTTAGACTTCCGTCTGTGTTTTGAATTCGATAAAGGACGTGGCAACGAAATAGATACTTGCACTTCAAATAATCTTCATCGATGTTTAGACTCATCATAAAAACATCAACTTTTCGTCCGTCGGACACGTTAAAACATCCTCGAGCGGTTTCCTTGGAGCGCTTCTTCCTAGAAAAGGACAGAAACTCATTGACCACTTTAGACTTGGCTGAGTCCTTCTTGGTTAGAGTTCCATCACTCTCATCCATCAAGAATGTTTTAAGCTGTCCATGACAGTCAATTACAGAAGCTCCTTCTCCTAGAGATTCTTTGCTACTTTGCTGATATAGGGCATGAATTTGATCAGCTGTTTCGTATTGTTGGTTTGACATGTTTAACTAAAAACTTTTGGTCGAGAGCAAGAATCAATTTTATCTTATTTTCATAAATTTAAAATGGTTGAAAAATTGAATTGGATGATGAGATCCATCCATCATTCCAATTATATGACAGACAGTCCACATAAAAAACGAAAATTAAACCAATCCGCTCTGGAAACTAATATCCAAAACTTTTTTGAGTGTCCCGTGTGCTTTAAAAGTCTATATGGAGAGATATATTCATGCACCAACGGACATCCTCTTTGTCAAAAATGTTATCGCAAGCTGATTCCCCCAAAATGCCCAACATGCCGATCAGCAACAATCAAACGTGATCATGGCTTAGAAAGGTTAGGAACCAATATTGATATGTGTCCATTATTTGTTTGTCCGCATGAAATGTGTGATTTAACTTTCACCAAACAAGATTTAAAAAAACATCTTCTAAAATGCCGTAAAATGCCTTGGATTTATCCTTTGGATTTTAACCAAGTATTTTATGATTTGGCGACATATGTGTCATTTTTGAAAAATGATAGTTTAATGGTTTATCACGAAATAAATAATTTTTCTGAAGCATCATTGATCAAGGCTCGTTTTAATGAAGTTGTTTCTCCGTCTTCAAGTGAAAAGGTTTACCATGTTTACCATTGCCTAGAGGAAAAAGTAATTATTTACTTGATTGGTTCAATTCAACATAGCCGATTTAGCTATGCTGTTTACTATCAAATTTATCCCTGGTTAAATCGGGAAAATAATAGTAACAGTATTTGTGCCGAAACACACATATTTCTAAAAAAGACTTCTAAATTAGTCCGACCGAAAAAAAAAATGTATTCAACATCATTAAATATTTCTCATGGCACAATCAACATTCTCGATATTTCTGATGAAGAAATACGCCCAGACTGTGATTTTACTAGATCCATTAGCCTCAATTATGATATTTTTCGCCACTTTTATAATGTTAGTCCAAAAATTTATTTAAACTTAACTTTTAATTGGTTTATTAACAACAATCAAGAAATAGATGACAACAACAACACAGCTGAAGAAGAAGAAAGAATCGAAGAAAGAATCGAAGAATTCTACTAAAACCTTTTTCACTTATCGTTATTTTGAGAACTGGCTCAAGCATGAATCCATCTACAATCATTTGCCTCATCTCGAAACAGTGATTTTAAAGGGCAATAATTTTATTTGGCCTATTTCCTTATTTGGTGATGAGGAAATCTCTAATATTGCTTCCGGAGGATATATTTGCCCCTTATTTTTTTATTTAGGATCACAAGGATATATCCCAACTAAGCATTTAAAACGTTATTTTGAATTATATCAAAATCAATTAAAAAAATGGATCTCAAAAGGAAACATCTCAAAAGGAAAGATTCAAATTACTTTTCATCAGGATCCATTAATGACTCTTCATTTTGGTTATCCTCTTTTAGATCCTTTACTTGGTTTGGATAACCCAAAAATCTGTAAATATTCCCGGTATCGAGCCTGGGTACTTTTTAAGGATCAAACAATGACATCTTTAAGAGCTTCCTATCGGCAGACTTATCGTAATGTTTTGAAAAGATATTCAGATCAGGTTAAATTTCATTTTGGTTCTTTAGAACCAGATACTTTGGCTCGATTTCAGGCCAAACACTTGAAGTTAGCTGGTCGATCAACTAAACCGCAAGAATGTTGGGATATTTTAGGTCAAATGGTTTTGGCCCAAGAATGTGTTTTAATTGAGTTGGATAATAATTTTGTCTACTTTTTACTTTCATCTGATCAAAAGTATGCTTATTATGGGATTAATGCGTCTGATAAAAGTGATCATCTAGCGCATCGTTTGATTGATGCGGGAGTTGGATGGCTTTTAGAACATGACTTTGATTGTCTAGATCTGGGTAATTTCTATTGGCATCCACCAACGGAGGAAAATCTTCAAGATACTCTTCGCGATCAAGAAATTCATGATCCAGCAAAGTTATATGAAATAGGATTTTTTAAGCTTGGTTTTGCGAACAAAGTCACCCCAGACTACTATTATCAGGTTACTTTTGACTTAGATTAGGATCAGATCAAGATCAATAAAACTTATCATGTACTTTAACTAAACGGCAATCTCTTTGGAGATGTTGATTGGTTTTGCAGACTAGTTGATAGCGACTATCTGGTGTTCGAGTGCTTTCATTATCAACAGTTAATCTTTGGGGATTTCTTTTGGTGGTTGGTGCACACATATTTTGATAAGTCTTTGATCTCCAGTAGGTTCCTGGATAGCACGCGTATTGATCAACGAGACTCCCATCAAAGTTTTCTTTTTGACCAGAGTTCAGGTAAAAATAGGCCAATACAAAGAATAGAATTATTAGTGAGATATCAAGATATTCCATTTGGTATCTTTTATGTTAAAGTGTTAAAAAAAATTTTTATAATTTTAGGGTTTGTTTGGGGTTTGTGGTTTTGGATTGTGGTTTGGGATCACTGTGATTTCTCAGTCCCTGGAAAACTGGACTCCGTAAAAGACTCGCAAGTCATACGGAAGGTCGTTTTCTCCATCTTCGCCTTCGTAATCATCATTGTCAAAATCTTCAGGTTGGTTGTTGAGAATTTCTTGAGGAATGCGATAAATGTTCTGACACATCATAACATTACTGAGCACTTCGAAATATCCGGGACGCAAGTTTTGGCAGACTTGAAGAATGTTGACTGGATCAAATACTTCATCTCGCAGCGCGTTGGCTAGCCCAACTGGAAATTGGATTTGGACATTGGTTGTGGTCTCTTGTATGATTCCGTTAACCTCGCGCCGGCTGATGATGGTCACTGAACCATATTGATCATTAAGCATGAAGGGATTGATGTAATCCTGATTGTGGCTGAAATGAGCAAACATCCAAGCAATCATAACTGGAAGGTTAAGATCTTGATCAAGGTTGTTGGGAAGAGCGTTGGGACCGGGTCCTCGTTTGATAGTAATGTTTGGAACGTTGTTGTTTCCATTCATGATACAGGAAATGAAGCCTCCTTGACGGGAGAGTTCAGAAGAAAGGGATTCCTGATTTGCCATGGCTACAATCAATCTAAATCTTTATCAATAATCAATTTTAAAGATGATTAATTTAACTAAAGTGTCTAAAACTGAAACTGAAACTCTATTCAAATTGGATGAATATACCAGGGATAATGATTAATCCGGTAGCCATCTTTTTTGGATGAGGTTGATTGTTTTTTGGTAGAGGGGCTTAGGGTCTTTTTTGGAGGACATTTAAATTGACATTGGCATAGGCATTCTTGTTGTCCCGATCCTTGGATGGGGTGATTTGATCTTTCAAGCAGGAGCGCTGAACTTAGTTTTGAATTTCTTCTTGAGTTTGCCCAAGATTCGATTTGCTGATCTTGATAAAAGTTATAGCAAACTACCATAGCAATTAAAATAGCAATTAGAATAATTAAATTTTGTTTCATATTTTAGGTAAAGTTTCTATTTATTTAGTAAGATAGAAATTTTTTAAGAATGATCTAAAAGTTAAATGAAAATCGTTGTGGATTAATTTTTAAAAAAGTTTAGTTTAGGCTTTAAATTCATGATTATAGTCAGTAAATTTCATATGATATTTACCATCCATGTTAACTTCGGGATCATTTAACCAATGGACACCAGGCATGGGAACGTAATTATTACCGGTTCTGTTAGTTCCTGGATAATGATAAACTGCTCCTGGAGGAGGATTGGCTGATCGAAGAGCATGGTGAATATAGTTGGTTGTTGTTGGGGTGACTGGAATAGCTCCCCATGGTCCTGTTGCTTCTGGTCCACTGAACAAACCACCATTCTTGGGAGGTGGTGGCATAGGAGTGTCTGGATTATTGGCTCTTAAAGCTGGTGCAACGGTTGATTCAACATCAACAGCATAATCATTTTTGAAAGGAATATCTTTTTTTTGATGTGGGCAAATTTGTGACATCTTTTTACTTTATCTTACGAAAAAAAATTTACGCAAATAAATATTCTGAATATCTATTTTGAATTCAAGGGGAAAAGGTTCTTTTATAAAAATTGATTAGAAATCTTTTCTTGACAATAGAATAAACAATCACTATAGTAAAATGGGGAATGCCTTTTCAATTTCATATGCTTGTTATATCCGCTTATTGAGTTTTTGCGATTATTATCTTCAGATTAATAATGAAAACCTGAATGAAGTTTATCCGCGGATTTATGTTGGTAATTTATCAACTTCTCTAAATAAAGATCTCCTAAAAGAAAAAGGAATAACACATGTCATCATCGCTTTAACCGGATTACCTCCTCCTTATCCCGATGATTTTAAATATTTATCATTACCAGCAATTGATGTCGAATCCTTTGATTTGAGCCAGCATTTTGATAACAGTAACAGATTTATTTCAGAAACCTTAGAAAATGATCCTGATAATAAAATTTATGTTCATTGCGTTTGTGGAGTTTCAAGAAGCGTTTCAATAGTTTGTGCTTATCTAATTCAAGAGCATGGTTTAACACCTCTGGAAGCCATAAAAAAAATAAAAAGTCAAAGAGACTGTGCCAATCCCAATGAAGGATTTGTTAGTCAACTACAAAAATACTTGACTACCAATCAATTTGAGAAGAATGAATTACCCACTTTTTATCCTGAAAGTGATCAATCTTCTGAGTCAGATCAAGACGAGTCAAATCAAGTTGAATTAAATCAGGCTCTTTCAACATAATAACAATGAATTTGCCTGTTATTTCTAGCTACTTGTACAGGAGCTTTTAAAGGTTTTTTAAAATAATATTGATTTCTCATTGGTCTTAAATACTGATCAGAGTCAACATAATAATTTTCTTTTTCATAATTTATTTTTTCATTTAAATGAACACGACATAAATTGTAGTTACTGTGAACTGGTTGATTGCAAAAATTTTGTTGACAAGTGTGATGTGTACAGCAATCGCCTGGCCGAACAAACTTATTACAACTTTCAAATGGACACGAATCATTTAAATAATATCTATTTGTGATTGGCTCAGAATAGGTTTCAGAATTAAGTTCTGAGTTAAGTTCAGAATTAAGTTCAGAATCTAGTTCAGAATCTAGTTCATCATTATAGTCTGGTATTTCAATATCTTCTGGTTTTTTGATTGGTTTTAATTCGATTGTTGATTGAAGATCAGGTTCAGATTGACATTCCTGATAATAAGGTTTCTCAGGAGATTGACAAAGAGATTGATTACTAGAATTATATTCAATTGATTGTGGTTTAGTGGGTCCACAAAATTCAGAAGAATATTTTATCAAACCTTTTTCTATCAAGTTATAATGCATATAGCAGAAACTGTAATTACCATAAATGGATTTATCGCAATGATGCATTTGACAGGTGTGTTCAGGACAATAGACGCCTGATCGAATAAGTTTTTTACAACCTTCAAATGAACACGAATGAAGAACACACAATGACTCGTCCTTATCAATTTGATTTTCACATGACGCAATATGACAAACATATTCGCGATGATGTTCAGGACAATACTTATAACCATTCTTCATTTCAATTGCCATCAACTCGCAATCAGCGACAGAACAGGTGTGCAACTGACAAAACCTCTTCATATCATAAGCCATCCCAGGACATCCCGTGGCCTGACAAGGATTAGCATGCTGATGAATCAAACATCGATAACCATATTTTTTATGTCCTTTGTGAGGACAACTAGGCATCCAACATGTTTTATGAGAAAAAATGTTCCCCATGGTTAATATTTAAATGTTAAAAACTAATAAAACTTATATCATATTTCGCCGCTTTTGAATCAAAAGCTTACAGACCAGCCGGAGGGCAGTCTTGGCAATCCTGGCAGTTAACACAATCTTGACAGTTCTGGCAATTTAAGCAATTTACTGAGCGATGAGTGTTGACACAGCTATGACAATTTTCTAAATTACTGGAATTTTGGCATTTGGTTGAATTGATTGAGCGATGAGTATTAGCACATTCTTGGCAAGTATCTAAATCAGTACAATTTTGACACTTTAAACAACTTTTACATCTTTGGCATTGTTTGCAATCAACGCAGCCATTTCCAGAAACAGGTCCCATAACATCAACCTCTGAAACAACTAAATTAATGTGTGATCCATTGGCTTCTTGATTAGGTTCAGAAACATTTCCTGGTAAAGGAAGATTGGTAGGAGTATCCTGTGATGAACAGCAAGATACTCCAGGTTTGCAGCAGGAGGTGCCTGCATGGCAACATTCACTTGAAACTGCTTCAGTTGCTAGAGCCGGAGCTGGAACTGATTCAGATTCTTTGCAGCACTCTAACCGGCACCTGTAACAACATTTGGTGTTAGGTTCGGTGAAATTAGTGCATTTTTCCGATTGACAATTGTGTTCGAAACAATACAGATACGCTTTGTATCCGTTATCGTCGCAGCCAAGTTGTTCCTTGACTCTTCCAAAACAATTAGCAAATCGGCAAGTGTGAGCGTCGCAATACAAACTTCCATCAACAGTATTACGCCCACATTCGTGGAATTGGCATGGAGGATGACCACGATGATAATTACAATAAGACCTACGCTTGTTGTGATGACATCCTGGGACATCGCATTTACGACTAAAAAAATTTCCCATTTTAATCTTCTACTATACACCAAGAAAAAAAGCTTTTGAAAAATTGAATCACAAAGTTTATGACACATCTTGGAATAACATATGATTATTACAATCAACATAAGATGTCGAGGAAAATTCTGGAAGAAATGACACTTGAGGAATACCACGAATTTATCGAATTTCTTTTTGAAAAGGGTCCAATTCAATATCCATAAACTCTTAATAAAATTGAAGGTTAGCTAAAAAATTAAAAACATCTCAGCATGGACTCTTTCTTTAAATCATTTGAGAAGTTAAGTTTAAAACCACAAAATATAGAACCGGAACATTTAGAAACTTATCAATTTATTCTGGAAAAAAAAAGATCAATAAAAAATTGTTACTTTGAATATGTTTTTCGCACATCACATCATAATACACAGGAATACTTGCAGTCCCTCCACCTGAAATGGATGCAGATCTGGCAAAATCTCCTTGGTACCGGAAATTTAGTTCTAAAACACACCTTTAAATGTATGGATACTTTTGCGGATTTATTTATGTTATGGGATCAGCTGTGTGTTTACTATCAGATTCCCCCAAAAACTGCTTGTGATATGTATCATCAGATCTTGCTGGAATGTGAAATAACTAATATTCACCTGATTCATTGCTGAGTTGAGTTAAATTCAGTTCAGACCGCCGTGCCCACATAAACCCCGTTCGGAAAGCGCATTCCACAGCGATCACAAAAGTTAAAATCGATCGAAGAAGATTTTCCACACTCTTGACATTTCTGAAGTTTTTTTTCAACTCTGTCGGGGCATATTTTAGGAATCTTATTGGATTTCCACCATTTTTTAACTCTTTTATTTTTTTTAATTAAACTATACAAATCATCGCTGTACTTCAGCCTTAATCCAGAATTATACCACCAATTCAAAGTCAGCAATTCGTGGTTTAAGGCGGCATTATCAAAAGCGTTTTTAGTGTAATTAAATGGTAATCCAGAATCCTTCCACCACTGTAGCACATCCACATGGCCACGACTTGAAGCATAATCTATAAATTTGGGGTCACATTTAAATGGGATTCCTGAATTCTTCAACCACTTCAAAAATTCTATTTTGCGCTGGTGTGAGGCTATTTTAAGCAAAGTATAACAGAAGAAACCTGTTCGGCTTAAAAAGGTCATATTGTATGAAATAGACTCATCCCTCGAACACTGTTCAATAACATTATTTGGGTTAACACAAATTTGATTTTTTTTAGCGATAAACATTAACCATTCAATTGTCTCTTCATTGACAGATCCCAGGCTTACAGAAATAAGTTTAGGAAAGTCATCTCGTAACATGTCCAAAAAAGAATGGCGAAATTCATCATAAAACCACCTCAAAATATCTATTCTGTTGTAGCAAGTTGCTTCATTAATATAATCCATCTCAAAGCTAATATATTTAAAATGTAGACATTGATTTTGAATATGATCTAACAAGCTTGGTGATCCATATCGACAAGTTCCCAAAATATAGTCCTCATTTGCCTTTAATCCAAAGTAATTAAAGCTTTTGATTGAATGTAATTTATATCTCCGACCAAGAATAATTCGATCAGCTCGCCACTTATTCCCATCAGGATCTTGAACCATTCTCGTACCCCCAGGAATAGATATTTCTCTAATCCAACATCCATAACAGTAAAAATCATGAAGATTATTGAGATCTGTATAATACAAACCTCCAGAAACACAAGAACCTCTTGGTTCAAACCGCTTATCCAACACATTTAGTCCACTTTGATATTGATATCCATTATGTATTTCATCTTGATTAGTTATTTTGTAAAACATGCAATTGCAATAACTCCAGAACATATGCTTAATCCGCTTCAATTTTTAGATTTCACTTTTAGATTTCACTTTTAGATTTCACTTTTAGATTTCACTTTAATTCAGTTGATCCAACATCATTTGATGAACTCGGTTATAATTATTGAAAGCTCTTTGATCAGTGGATTGAACTCGTTGTTGCCTGGTTTCTTCTTGTTCAGCAGCTTTTCGTTTCTTGAATTCCTCTCGTCGCAAATCTTCTGGAGACATATCATAACTAATTTTGGCTCGAGCTCTTTCATATTCATCAATATTGCGGTATGATTTTCGGCTCCCAGCTGATTTGACATTGATTAAATCTTGATTTGAGTAAGCCTGTTTTAAATCAGAATACCCCAAAGTTTGTGAATTGGGATCAGCCTTCGAGAAATTATCTAGCTCATCTTGACCAAGTTCAGAATAAGAAGTTTTACCATGAAAAGCTGCCATGGCATTTGGACCATCTCTCTGAGCAATCTGGCTGTTTCCTCCATCATTGTTTTGACTCTTCCAATCCTGAAAGGATGAATTAAAAACATCCAAATTAAATTTTTTGGAAAAGACCTTGGGAGGTTCTTTAACGGCTGAATCATTTTTAATCCAACTATCATATCCTTTATCATTTGGATCGCTGAGCTTGTTTTCGTCAAAAACCTTATTGAAAAACTTAACATTGAAATTCTCTTTAGTGAAATTGACATTCTGTTTATTCTTACTTTGTTGTTCATCCATGTACTCTCTGGATTGATTACGAACATCAAAATATTGTTTATCTTGTTCTTTTTTCTTGAGCTTTTCCATTAAAGAAAAGTAGGCTTTGGTTACTTCCGAAAATGCTTTGGCATTCCCACCTCGATCTGGATGAGTTCGATAGGCAGTTTTCTTATAAGCTTTCTTTAATTCATCCAAGGTGTAGTTGGGGTTGATCCCTAGAACACGATATGGATCTGAAGTTGTATCAAAGTTATTGAGTTTGCTCTGATATTCTTGTTTTCTTTTTCGCTGTTCATCATCAAACATCTGACGTCTTCTTTTTTCATCAATTTCATATCTTTGCCGAGCTTCCTCCTCTTCAATCTGGTATCGACTAGCCAAATCACGTCCAGGGGGATATTGTCCTTGAGATTGGGAAGGATATTGAGAAGGATATTGAGAAGGATATTGAGGTTGCTGTGGAGGTTGAGTAAGATAACCTGAAGGTTGTTGTGGATACTGAGGTTGATGTTGGAGAGGTTGATGTTGAGGAGGTTGATGTTGTCTTGGATACTGAGGATGATGCTGAGGATGATGCTGAGGATGATGTTGGGGATGATGCTGGGGATGTTGTGGTTGTTGTTGAGGCAGAAAAGGATTCATTTGACTAGAAACTTTTCGAGCGTTCATTTCTAGATAGTCATCTATCTTTTTGGATTGATCTGGTGTTAATTGACCTCCATATTCTTTCAAAATCATTTCAATAATTTGAACTCCAAAAGATGGATTGCTTGACATTTCATGGCGTAGTTCAGGGCTTGAAAGTAAGCTATTCATGCGATTGTTGGGACCGGGAAAATGATGTGGATATTGATTGCTTTGCATTTCCTTCATTTTTAGGTTTTGAATAGTGAGTTGATTTTGGTAGATTTGCTTCTGGAGTTGGTTTAGATCAACGCTTTGACGCTGTTGCTGTCTTAGCTGATTTTGTAGATGTTGGAATTGTCTCTGAAATTCTTGAGAAGGACTTTGAGATTGTTGATTTCCCATATCTCCGTTTAATTTTAACTTTTAGTATAGTTATTTATTTTTAAACGAATTTTAATTAAGAAAAATTCAGAGAAATTAAGAAAAAAATAAATAAAATAATGATACTAGAATGTCCTAAAATGTCCTAGAATGTCCTAGAATGTTTTAGAATGTATTAGAATGTATTAGACCGCTGCGCTCGGCCTCGCTTTTGGATTTTGGGGTCTATCTATTTTGCGGCTTTCCTCTTGTGTTTTCGGGACTTCTTTTGTGATTTATATTTGTGTTTTCTGGATTTCTTCTGGGTTTGTTTCTTATCGCCACCGAACATCATACCCAAGGTCTTCCAGCCAGAAACTTTTTGACGACCTAAATACTTGATTTTATTACTCTTCATCAAAGCATTAACATTTGAATCAGCCTTCATGGTTCCTAATCTTTTCCGGAGATCCTTTTTTTGAATTTTACCAGATCCATCACCTGATAAACTTCTAAGCAATCCTTCAACATTTCCTTGATTATTTCTTAATTTCTTTTCATCAATCTTTTTCATTAAATGATTTCGGGCACTTTTAGTAAAGCCTCTTGATTTCAAGGATTTTCTTAAAGTTTTTTTAGTAATTAGGGTTCTAGCAACTGAATCCATTTACTGAACTGTTAGATTTTAATCTTTACATATAGCAATATAGCAAGAATGCAATCCAGTCACTTTGAAAACTTGCAACCTACCCAACCTTACATGTCTTCTTTTCAGGAAATCAAACAAGAACAAGAGGACTTTGCAAAAATGGAACCAATCTTTAACAATCACCCTTTCACCTACGCTTTTCTAGATCAATCAGATAATGAGCTAGCTGAATTAAGAAAATTAAGAAAAGAATGCAATCAACCCTTTCAATTTAGACCTCGCCCCAGAAGGAGTTTTGCAGAATTAGATCAATTTGAATACAAAAAACAACTAACCCCATGTGCCAAAGTAACCATGGAGGCTCTAGCACAAAAGAAATATCAATCAGTCAAAGATATTCATCGATTTCCTTACGACTTTGACCAAGAACAAATGAAACATCATCAAAAGATTAAGAAACGAAATCAACAAGAAGCTTACATAGGAGACCCCAATCAAGCTCTCTACAATGTTCACTGGTCTTCTGATAAAAAAAATGAAAAAGATTCTAATGAAAATCAACTTGAATCAACTAATACAGCCAAAAATCTTCAGAAACTGAAAACTAACTGAACTCCAACTAACTGATCTCATAATATAACTTTCTTTCCATCCAAGATTTTCTAATTTCTAAAGTCAGTTCTGGATACTTATTTTGAAAAGTGTAATTCTTAGTTCCATACCTTTCTAGCTCCTGAACAGCTTCCTCAACCTTGTAACCTTTCAATTGCCCATAAAAGAGAATTGAACCTAGAAATAGATAATAATCATTAATCATTTCAGATGGCTTCAATCCATCTTGAAATTTCTCATAATCAATAATGTAAAAGTTAAAGATCCTATCATCTGGTATTAAGATATTCAGAACTGATAAATCTCCATGCCTCCAGGGGGTTGTTTGATGATATTGATGAAGTTTGTTGAGATAAAGAATAAAAGATTTAGCTGGAGCCAAATTGCCTTTAACAATTAAATCAAAAAGGGTTGTGGCTGGTTGGACTGGTTCAATTTCGACCTTTCTAGGATCAGATAAAATTTGTCTATGGATAGGTAGCTTTAAATTATGATCTAGACTGGCTTCTTTAATTTTAACATAAATTTTATGGTAGCTAGAAAGGTATCCTTCAGCTTCTTTAGGTGATTGAAAAGTTTTGATATAGGTATTTTTTTCAGAATCAAAATAAGTTAAAGAATTACTTGTCAATCCGAGTTTTCGAGCTGGATCATAAAATTCAGCTAATTTTTTTGGCATAACTTTAAAAGGATCTAGTTGAGATGTTCTGATCATGGTTGAAGACAAAGATTGAAATTTAGTCTCTTCTAGGTTGATGATTTCGACTGGTACATCATAAAAATATTTCATTTTGAGATCAATTGGATAATTTTGTCTTTCAACTATATACCATTTTTTTGGAGTATATTTTGGTTTTTTATTAAGAGCGACAATATCACTTCCAATAATAGCTGAATAAGAACCATCTAATTCATCTAAAGCATCTTGGACTGGTAAATTATCTACTAGAACTGAGTGAGGTTGATCTTTCCATTGTTGATATCCTAGAAAAATCGGATAAAGTTTAGATAAAGTAAACACTCTAATCAAAATTGAAGTCCGATCTGGTTTTCCCTTTCGGGGATTATTAGGCATAATGATGATCTTGAGTTCAGTTTCAGCTTCAGTTTTAACTTTGGCTTTTACAATATTAATTACTTCTTGATGTCCATAATGGAATGGATCAAATGAACCGATATAAACGATTATTTCCATTGATATGATGAGAAACTATCTAACCCATTTCTAATCAATTTTTGATCAATCAATCTTCTGGGTTAAAATCCAAATATTTTTTCTATCTTCTTCAATGTTAGGTTGGGTTGGGGTCTTATGATATGAAAAAAAAATTGAATTGTCTGATCGACCGTTATAATAGAGTGTCTCCATAGCTTAGTGGTAAAGCATCTGGCTCTTAACCAGAGAACACGGGTCCGATTCCCGTTGGAGATATTACAAGAAATTTGCTATTTTACCTCACAGCAACTAACCCTCTATATAATTTTTAAATGTTAAGGCGCGGGTTCGATTCCCGCTATCGGTGGATGTTGGCTCCCCGATATGGTGTAATGGTAGCACTAAGAAACCCAAAGGTAATAGTGTAAATTTCTTAAGCTTTCTTAGCTTAGTGGCAAAGCGGTCGGCTTTTAACCGATTGACAGGGGTTCGATTCCCTTAGAGAGTATAAGCTCCTTTAGCTTAGTGGTAAAGCGGTCGGCTTTTAACCGATTGACAGGGGTTCGATTCCCTTAAGGAGTATCAACTACTCAATTATTTTTATAGTCTTCCTGTGGTGTAAAAGGTAACATATTCTAGAACTATTCTCTTATTCACTTAATTGAATAGTTTGACCCCAACAAATAAGAAGATGTCAGTTCGAATCTGACTAGGAAGATAACTTTCTGTGGTGTAAATGGTAACATTCCAGCCTTTCAAGCTGAAGATGACGGTTCGAATCCGTTCAAGAAAGATTTCAATTCACTTCCTGTGGTGCAATCGGTAGCACACTTTCAACCCCAATATGTTTTGGATACGATGGTCTTGTTACTAGGCTAATAAATCTATCTCATACCCAGAGATAAATGTCAGTTCGAATCTGACCAGGAAGACCTAACTCTATTCCCCAACTCTCTTCTTTTAGTGTAACGGAAACACGCTCTAGATGCACTGGAGAAATTCTGGTTCGAATCCAGTAAAGAAGACTTAATTAAATTTTGCAACTTTCTATGGTGTAAATGGTAACACTGCTCTTAGAGCTATCGAATTACTCACATCTGCTGATAATTCTTTACTTTTGATTCGGTTAATCGAATCACTGGCTAAAGCTCGCACCCACCATCCAAGAGCGATGTCAGTTCAAATCTGACTAGAAAGTCTAACCTCTTTTAGCGTAATTGGTAACGCGCTCGGCTCCAACTCGAGAAAATCTGGTTCGAATCCAGTAAAGAGGATTTACTTAATTAGACTTACTTAATTAGACTTACTTAATTAGACTTACTTAATTATATTTTACAACTTTCTATGGTGTAAATGGTAACACTACTCTTTGAGCTATCGAATTACTCACAGTTGCTGATAATTCTTTACCCTTGTTCAATTAATCTGATCACTGGCTTAGGCTCGACCCAGATCCAAGAGCGATGTCAGTTCGAATCTGACTAGAAAGTCTTTACTTCTTTTAGTGTAATTGGTAACACCCTCGACTGCCAATCGAGTGATTCTGGTTCGAATCCAGTGAAGAAGACTACTTTTCATGGTGCAATGGTAACATATCGGCGTTACATGCTGAAGATGTCGGTTCGACTCCGTTCTGAAAAGGTATTTTTGAAAACTTTAACTTCTAGACCACTTCGTCTAGTTAACTTCTTCTGGTGTAATTGGTAACACGCTCGAATGCTAATCGGGAAATTGCTGGTTCGACTCCAGCAAAAGAAGATCAACCATATGTTGCATAACGGTAATGCGCCGACCTCCAAAATCGGAATATGTAGGTTCGAATCCTACTGTATGGATAATTAAATCATAACAACAAACCCTGATAGTATAATGGGAATACTGTCGGTCTCATAAGCCGAACAATTGTGGTTCGAATCCACAAAAGGGTACCGTTTAATAATTAGCATAACTGCGTATAATGTAATGGATAGCATACTAGCTTTCTAGGCTTGAGGTATAGGTTCAATTCCTGTTGCGTGGAGATTTTATAAATTTCCAAAACTTTTTTTATTCTTTTTAATAACCATATAGAACACCCGTGTATAGTGTAATGGCTGCACACTTAGAGCAAATACGCCTGAAGTATGGGTTCGAATCCCATTGCACGGATTCTTTAATTCTTTAATTTTTTAATTCTTTTTTAATTCTTTTTTAATTGCATACTGGGGTCCATTTTCAGTAAAAAAATTGAAAATTTATTTTATATCAAAACAATAACATACCAATGATCGATTCAAGTAAGCCGCTGCTTCTCGTTGATCTGGGATTTGCACTGTTCTATCGGTATTCAGCTACTCAAACGTGGTACCGACATGCACATCCTGAAGAAAAAGATAGTTTAACTAAAGATTACAAATGGCCCAGCAATAAGGTCTTTATGGAAAAAATGAAAGAAATGTTTTCCAAAGATATCCTTGCCCTAGCCAAAAAATTAAAAATTCCTCACACTAACATTGTTATTGCTGAGGATTGCCGCCTAAAAAATAATTGGCGAACCAAAATCTATGCCCTGTATAAAGCTCATCGAGCAGAATCCAGGGAAAGAACTGGATGGTGTGGAGGCCCTGCTTTCAACTGCATTTTAAGTATTACCCTTCCAAAAATGATCAAAGACACTGGAGTTCATATCCTCTCTCACTACCGAGCAGAAGCTGATGACGTAATTTCTCAGATCATTATCGGATGTCGTAAAGATCCAACTTGTCCTAAGCAATTCTACATCATTGCTTCTGACATGGATTACTTTCAGCTTCTCAATGGAGACACCCAGTTGATCAACATGAAAGGTCACAGCCAATCTACTAAAATGAAATATAAGCCAGAAGAACACTTAATGGAAAAAATTTTAAGTGGGGACAAGTCGGATAACATTCCAGCCTGTCGTTTCAATAAGGTTTGGGTACAAAGATTAGTACCACCAAAACCTAAAACAAGCCCTGGTAAAAAAGGTTTCATTAACTGTAACAAAAAAATATTAGATTATTACAGATCAAATCCAAGTCAATTGCAGTTGGATATTGCTCAAGTCAAACAGAATGGTGATGAATATGTCCAGGACTGCCAGAAGAATCGCACTCTGATCGACTTTAACTCTTTGCCAGATGACATTACAAAAGAAATTTGGGCCGGTTATAAAAAACTTTAGCCACACTCATCTCAAAAATTATTCTTTAAAATTATTCTCAATTAGTCTTAATTAGTTTATTTTTTTTTAAAGATCACAAAAAAAATATTATGACTTGATTAAAACTTAATTTATCCAAGTCAAATATTTGTAATTTAGTTTGTCCTCACCTCTTTTGTTCTCACCTCTTTTGCCCTCACCAGTCTCCCGTCTCATTTGGAAGATCCCGATGATCCCAGACAAAGGAATCGTCTCGTGAGGCGCGTGCCTGCCGAGTCAGCCATGGCTTGTCTTGAGCCTTGATGTAGTGGCTCATCGCATCCAAGATCCGCGGGTCAGTCAGAAGACCTTTCCAGCGAGCAGACAGGTTGCGCACTTCTCTCCCGCGACAATCCAAAAGTGCCGGAACTGCCTCAGTCCCATAATCTCGAAAGCTTTCGAAAGGAATCGCAAACATAGTCTGGGTTTCCTTCCAATCGGACTTCAGATCCTTGTCATCATAGCGAGTCCGGCACGCCCGGCAAGCTTCTCCGATGTCAAAGTTATGGAGCTTCATGAAGAAGATTTGGTAGTTGACCCAGTAAGGAGGTTGTCTACCGCGAGTGCTGGGGTACCAGAGTAGAAAGCGGGGGCTGTTACCCTTCAGATAATCACCCGAAATCTTGTGATACAAACCCATTTCCTCCTGGCACTCACGTGCTGCTCCCTCAGCTGGAGTCTCCAAAGGGAAGTCTTGCTTCCTGAAGCATGGTGGTGGAGGAGACTCAGGGGGCGAGGGATCCTTGATTCTCAGCCTCGCAAAATCTCCACCATTTGACCAGGTAGAGGGGCGAACCTCCTTCTTGGTCTGAATTCGACCACCTGGGATTTCTGCGGAGGTCTTTGACCCTTTGTATTTGGATGGATCGATGCACAAAACGACACATGCTTTTCCATGGTGATAAACCATCGGAATAACTGCATTGCCTCGGCAGTGGTTCCAAGCACTTTTGTAGCACTCATCGGAACAAAATGCACCAAAAAGACATGTTTGAGGAGTGTTAACCTCCCCACACGTTTGGCAGTGCACGGCAGCCACATAGGGCTTGTGATTGAATAGAGCGGTTGCTAGCAAGTCGGTTGGGGGCTTGCTGGTTGGTGTTACCGTCCATGAGAAGTTCATATCTTCAATAATAAGTCATATGACTATTAAAATCAATTTTACGTATTAGTATTTATTCAAATGTGTTAAAAACAGATCTTTTTTTTCTGTTAAAAAATTAAAAAGTATTATGTCTGAAACACATACATTGATAAATCCATTTGAGCTACTTGGATTTGATAGCAAAAAACCCAATATTAATTTGAAAGAGTTGAAGAAAAATTATTATAATCTGGCACTTTTGTGTCATCCTGATAAAGGAGGTAACCAAGATGATATGATTATGCTTCAAACTGCATACACTTATGTAAAAAAACAAGTTGAATTAAGTAACGAAAAAACACAAGACTTTGAAGAGTGCCTTGATGAATTTGAAACTTTTATGAAAGATCAAACCGAAGTTCCATTACCATTCAGTGAAGTTTATGAGGAAGCCCACGTTTGGCTTCAGGAATTTAATACTAAATTTCACGATCATCGTAAATTGGATGATGACGTCTTCGGATATGACCCCAACCAAGATGGCTATGGATCATTTATGGATCAAAGCGAACATGATGCATCAAATTCAACAATCCCTGAGTATAAAACTAATCATGAAGAATTTCAAAAACATGTTCAACATGCTTTTGACTGGGAACTGACAGAATCAGAACATCCTGAATCTTATTCTTCCATCCAAGATCATGGAGAATTTTATGATTTAAAACAAAAAACAATTGATAATTTTAGCCGCCAAACTGATACTCTCAATATGACTGATTATAGAATGGCCTTTACCTCTGCGGAAGTTTCGACCACTAAAACCCAGAAGATTGAACGGGGAAATGTCGCCGAATTTGAAGAACACCTCGAAAAACTCAAAGCCGAAAGATATGTTCTTGATTCTGAGCTGGATGAACAAGAAATTGTTAAATCATTCGTTATGCTTGATGATCAAGAAATTAAAGAACAACCTAAAATAAAACATACTTCATCTAGAAAGAAATGGTTTTAATTCTTTGATTCTTTAATTCTTCAACCCTGAGATGAATCTATTTTAAAAGATCCTAGAATTCGACAGACCGTATGACCCTTGGGACAGGTTCCTCTCAACATCTTAGTTATTTTAGAATGATTTCTCTTTGTCACCTCAATTGGGTTGACCATAATTACTTTTTGACGGCAAGCTTTATTAACGCAATAAGCCTGAATGTGGCTTTGAACTGGAGTGACATTATCATCAATCGCTGAGGATTCTGCATCTAAGTTGGATTTTGAGTAGGAATTCGAGTAGTTATTTGTTTTTGACATTTCTGTTTACTGTAAATCAATGGGTAGGTTGATTTAAAGTCGATTTTTAAAAAATTAAAATTACGTCGTTGTTGTCTAAGACATCCCTGAGTTAAACTTGAACAAATTTAGTTTCCAACAATCTTGTAAACTTTGTGGCCCTTATCATCGGTTCCATGCATCATCTTAATCTTACGATTTTTGGTTTGCTTGGTGATTTCTTTAGGGTTGATGAGCATGACGCGTTTACGGCATGCGGGGTGAACACAATAAGCTTCATTAGCCTTGAGTTTAGTGCTCAATTTTTTGGGTTTTCCTGCGGATTTTCTTCCTTTTCCCTTAGATTTAGATGCGGATTTCTTTCCACCGCGCATGGGTTTGACTTGAGTGCGTTTAGCCATTCTAGAATTATACATTGTTAAGAGAAAATAATTCTACGCACCAGAAAAAAAGAATACTAAAAAGAATTTAAAATTGAATTAAATCATTTTTGATCAAAAGAAAATATTCAAAACAACAAATGTTTAAAAAACGTATTCTAGACATCGAAAATAATTCATTTGAAGAATTATCAAAATCAGCTGAGTTTGAAGATATTGTAAAAGGGAGACAAGGAGCTGTCTTAGTTAATTACGAAAATGAGCTTATTCCTTTAATTCGGACAACATCTAAATATGCAACTCCAGTTCAAAAATTCTTACCAATTCATGATGAGATTATGAACAAAATTAAAGAAACTTTTAAAGAAACTCTTGATCAAAATTCCGAAGGTCTCAATGACATTCAGTTTAATAATGCGATGATCGAAATATATGATTCTAGGTATCGCAAAATGAGATTCCACACAGATCAATCATTGGATTTAAAAGAAAATTCCTATATATGTTTATTTTCCTGTTACGAGAATGCTTCCCAATCGCCTGCTGACATCAGAAAGTTAAAGATAAAAAATAAAACAACAGATCAACATTTTGAGGTTTTACTGGAAAATAATTCAGCTGTCTTATTTTCAACATCAATCAACCAGCAACATCTGCATAAAATTATACTTGAATCAACAACATCAACAAATAAATGGCTAGGGATAACATTTCGATTGTCAAAAACATTTGTTAAATTCATTGATGGCGTGGCACATCTCATCCCAAGTAATAAAATTTTAAGAATTGGCACGGATGATGAAAAGAAAAATTTCATGATCTGCAAAGGCCATGAGAATTCAAGCTGCGAATATGTTTATCCAGAAATTTATTACACGATCAGCACCAGCGATACCATGCCAGTTCAAACCATCGGTTTAGTATAATCACCATTGTTCAAACTGAAATAGAACTTATCATACTTAACTTTTTCAATGGTTGAATTTTCTTTGTAATATAATTTTTTTAATTCAGAGATTCCCTCCTGAGTTGCCTCTTCTAGCTTAATATATTTTCCATCTTTGATAATGTATGTTTGATTGTTTTTAAAAATTGCATTGGTGTTGGAGCATCTTATCACATACCCCATTCTGGTTGGGATTTTATCAACTGGTAAGCCAGATGGTTTAATTTCATGGGTATACAACCGATTGGTCGATAACGATATCAGAAACACTGAGTTCGGATAAAGAACGACATCAAATTGCTTCTCCAAACTTTCATCCGTGACCTGACTTTTTAATTTGAAACGTAATTTAGTCAAGACACTAATGTTTCCTTTATAGCGGTAATCATATGAATCACCACTGTCTGAGTCACCACTGTCTGAGTCACCACTTTTTTTGACATCTTTCAATCTTTCGTCGGTGAAGCCGCCATTGCTATAATCTTTGTAAAACGAACAAAAGGCCATTAAAGCATTTCCAGGCATGTCTTTAGTTTTATCAGAATGAGTTTTAATTTTTGCTTTTCTTTCAACTAATTTTGAACCATTAGACTCCACCTTGTTATGATATGTTTGAGCTAAGACATGATTCAATTCAGCTTTTTCGTTGAAGAATAATTGTGTCACATCGTTGACCTTATCAATAATTTCATTATCAGTATCACGAAGATTATCAGTAGGTCCATCAAGGTTTGTTGAGCATCTTAAAAGTTTAAATTTAATTTCTTGATCTTCAGTCTCGGCTTCAACCTTAGTCAAATAAATCCCTTTTCGGAAGGCCTGTCCAGATTTATTTGATTCTGTAAGAGATTGAAACTGATGTTCATCAACAATTGAAGTGTAATAGTCTTTGCTAGAATGGAAAAACTTTCTAAAATAAACTCCAACATTATACATATTAATTGGAACCTCACCCAAAGTAATTAACTGACCTCGGTTTCGACCTAAATCTAGATCCTGATAGTTGTGCGACAACTCTTTAATTATCTTTATCATCTTAAGTTTTGACAAATCAATTAGCCGTAAGATAGCAGAAATGTCACCGCACAAATAACCAATACTGCTTTGGGAATGTTCAAAAGCATTAAATGAATTAAATCCTTCAGCTCCAGAAAAAACGTTTCCGCAGAAATTTTTTTTAATATAATCAACCTCCCCTTGATAAGAGGACGCTGGATCTAATGGACACCCATCATGCAACAACATATGTCTTGCAGTCAATAGGGTATTTTCTTTAGTTTCAATGTTTGACATTATATAATAAAATTAACAAGACTAGTTTTTATTATATTAATTCAATTTTAAAAAGTTTGATATTCTGTTTCAACCATCCATTTCGGATTGATTGATCCATCAGAAGATCCAGAAGAAGATCCTGAAGATGATCTCCGGAAACAATTGCCATTTTGAGTAGAATTTTTAGTAGAATTTTTAGTAGGATCCTGAGCATTCTTTTTAGATATCCGTAAACTCCGCTCAAAAATAATGAGTGGTATTGAGATAATTAGTCCAAAGTATAACATTATGTGATACCGATCACGATTTTTATCAACCCAGCAACTATAAACTGCACATCCAACATCGATTACCATTTTAACCAGAAGCGGCCAGAAATATGGGTATTTAAAAACGACTTTGGTGTTGTTATTATAAATCGAACGTTGATGAAGATTATAATAAACAATTTGATGCTCAATACTTAAGTAATATAGGTATATGATCCCACCATAGAGGCCATAAATTGATAGGCCACTAATTTGAAGAACAATATCATATATCAGACTTCCTAAAACAAAATACCATGTTGGATCTATCGCCTGACTAAACTGAATTAAATAACAAATTTTAATTACTTCAGAAATGATCCAAAGAAAGACATAAATGAAGCAGCCAAACTTAAAACCAATATCCGATTTTGGGATCTTAATCAAACTTTCTTCATCTGAATCAGATTCAATAGGGATTTCTTGCAATGGAGGATTATTCCAACCCATGATATTTTTCGAACCTACTTGATTCCAATTACTCATCACTATGATTTATGAAATCCTTTCAATTTATAAAAATCTTTTCAATTTTTAATTGAAAAGTTAAGGTAACCCCAGTAAATGCGTTTTAAACATAAGAATAAAAGGGATAGAGTAATATAGTAATTAAATATAGTTATATGAGTAGCAACGTCCTAGAAAATATTAAGGCCTTGAATAAATGCCGTCAAAGTTTGAAGCAGGGAGATTATGGAAACCTGAGCCAAGAGAAATTTACAGAAAGAATGCAACAGAGATTCAAAGAATTTTATGATAGATATCCACTGATTTTTGAAAAAACAGTTCTTGGATTTTTTGAAAACAAAGATGAAATTAATCGCTTGAAGTTAGCAATCAGTACCCACGCTGATATTGACAGTGGTAAGGTTGAAAAAGAAGAAGGAGAAAAAAGCTTTGGTCAAAATCTAGTTGATGCTTATGTTAAGCCACAACTAGAACAACAAAAAGGAACTTCCAACCCAACAGAACCCCTTCCAAGACCACCAACTCCGGAACCCGAATCTGACTCAGAAAGCGATCTGGAGAGTGAAGACGAAAACGTTCCTAGAAAACAAATTACAGGAATTCTAAATGATATTGTAATGCCAGCACATGAATTAGGCGCTGGTGATACTAAAAGAAAAATTAAAATTGACTCAGATGATGAATCTGATGAAGAGTAAGCTTTAAGCTTCATCCTTCATCCCATTAAGCTTCATCCATTTAAGCTTCGTGATATCCAACAAAATTTTCAAAATGTAAATCCAAACCTCGAAGATAATCTTGGTAGGTTTTACTGGGTTGATAAGTAGGATCATTTTTTATTTTTTTACGATGTAAATACTTTTGGTAAAAATAACTCTCCATATTCACCGAAAGATGGTAATTCTGACACCATTCAGTTGCCTTTTTAACTTGATAATCCAAAATCGATTCCATTTGTTGCCAATTCGGTTTATGTTTAATTATATCTAATGTTCGATCTATAAAAACTGTTTGTTGATGATAACTGGCTGTATTGTAAAGACAAACCAAGTTCATAAAATGTTTCGGAGGTGTTTCAAAGATTGATTTAACATTTAGCTTTTGATTTGTGATATTCTCCCATTGATTTAATAAAGATTCCAACTGGCTCAAGTAATAACGTTCTAAAGTTTGATCTGGAAACCCTTGATAATGAAGAGCCACGAGGTATTTTTCTGAATTCGCCGGACGACTAGTTTGCGGTTTGACCAGATAGACTTCTTGATAAAGACAAGAAACAAAGTAGAGCATTTGCGCAGAGACATGAGTGTAAGTATCAAAGAATTTACAAATTAAGGTTCCTCCCATTTTTTGTGATCTGATTCCGGTTACTAATTGAGCTAAAATAAGTCGATGAGCTAATTGTTCTTGTTGATTAAAATCAACTGAAAAATCAAATCCGCCATCAGCAGTCACTAAGTCTGCCCCACTTGATTTATGAACTTTTTTAGAAAACGATTTTATATTTGGGATCTTATACAAATCACCAGTTTGATCAACTCCAAAATCAATTTCAATATTTTTCCGATATTGTTTAATTAAACTTCCAGCTTTACTCCAGCCAGGAATTTCTTTGCTGTAGGGATTTAAAGTAATACCAAAATAATGATCCAGCAAAGGGTAAATCTTAATGATTCGCTGCCGAAAGAAAAGAACCGCTTCCAAAAACCCACCTGGTCCTTCAGCCAAATGAGCGGTTGTGATCGGAGAACGGTCACGAACCAGATTGAAATGATGAATTAATTCCCACAACTTAAAAAAAGATCTACTTAATGGATCATACCTAGAAATGCTTTCACACTTGATCTTCCGATTCGGAATGTGAATCAATTCATAAGGATTAGTTAACTTTTTAGCTTTATCCCACTCTTTGGTGGAATGCTGCTGATTAATTTTGTTTTTTTCGATATTTAATGAATTTCGTTCTTGAACATTAAAAAAAATCCCTTCAGAAAGATCTGCTGACTGTGTTTGGAGACGGAATTTAGGTAACGAGAAATTAAGAGAACCTTGAACATCTCTCAATTTGATCTGGATTGAAGGCTTCAACATACCCTGAAATCAGAAAAAAAATCTTAAGCTAATACTTACACTTTTTCTAGAAAGAAAAAGTGTTGTCAAAAAGAAGAGTTTAATTAAGGGAATTAATTAGGTTTATTCAACATAATTCTTGCAGGAAGTCTCAAAGAGACGTTCCCATTCGCCCACATTGGGTTTCATTGTCGCCTTAACCTTCTCAGGACGATGAACATCCCTCTGATGAATCAAATCAGTTCGAAGAAGATACTTATCCCCTTTCCGAGGAGTCAGGCCCTCATGAAGAATGTTCTGATCCTGAATGACAGCTGTTCCAGTTACTGGGGTGATTTTAATCTGATGAGATTTCTGATTCTTTTCTCCTTCCCGCTTGAAACGGATATGAACATGATCGCTGTTTGGCCAGTAACCAGTTTCACCTCCCTCAAAATCATCATTGAGATAGACCAAAAGAGACAAAAACGATTGCTGAACGACTTCAGAATCTTTAGTTACAATGCTCCTCTTGACCTTGTAATCAAAATGCTCGGGGAAATTCTGCCCTGGTTGATACTTGTAAATTCGCATCTTATCATAAACACAATGTGGTTTCCATTCCGTTCCCTTAGTAGTTTGGTTGAAATAGACATTTTCTCCTAGATATTCGAGATCAGCTGGCAAGTGAGGCAGAACCTTCTTCCAAAGCTTCTCAGCTAGATCAGGTTTGAAGATAACTGAAAATTGGCTTGTTCGGGGATCCTCGCGCCCAGTGCGACCGTGACCACCTCCCGACGGAGATGACTCACTCCAACCATGTGATGTAGCATCTTTGATGACTTCAAGACATTCCTCTGGTGTCAGGATGTTCTGAAGGGTAAAAATTGAGTCTCCATGAAGTTGAACCTTGATGATTGACATTTAGTTGTTAAAAAATAAAAATAATCCTATCTCAAATCAATTTTTTGGATGTTTTTTAGAATGAGTTTTCTTAGTACTCTTAGAATCTTTCTTTTGTGATAAAAATTGAATTTAGCTTGTCCCAATAGCCTTTAGTCAACAGTATGACATCAGTCAAACAAATTTTGGAAGATCCTTCCCAATATTATGAAAAGAACGGCGAAAAGAAAGATATCAAGGTCGCTGGTTGGGCTCAATCCTTCCGGGATCAATCGAGCAAAACACTTGGATTTCTAACTCTCAATGATGGATCAACAATGAGTAATCTGCAGGTTGTCCTGAAGCCAGCTGATATCGCTGATGAAAAACTTCGAAAGCAGATGTCAGACTCATGGGGTGGAATCACCAAGGGAGTTGGTGTTGAAATCCTAGGAGAATTGATCAAAAGCCCTGGAGCTGGTCAGGTTTGTGAATTAGTGGCTAGTTCAATTGAGGTTTATCCTCACACGAAATATTTCCCAGTGGCCAAGGCCAAGATGCCCCTGGAAGTTCTACGAGATTATCCTCATCTCCGTCATCGGACCAACACTTATGGGGCCGTTTTTCGGGTCAGACATCGTCTTCAGTACGCTCTTCATCGATTCTTTGATCAAGCAGGATTCTGGCATGTGGCCACACCAATCCTAACCTCCAACGATTGTGAGGGAGCTGGAGAAACCTTCGTTGTCACAACCGGCAAAGAACTTCGCCAACTGGCTCAAGATCTAGTTGATGATAAGCCGAAAGACGAAAACGTCGAAGTTGATGAATCAGGTTTTGTGGTTGACAAGAAGCGAGGTTTCTTCGGAGCTAGGACTTGCCTAACTGTTTCAGGACAGCTTCAGGGAGAAGCTTTTGCGATGGGGTTGAAGAAGATCTACACTTTTGGACCAACCTTCCGAGCTGAAGAGTCTAACACGTCTCGCCACTTAGCCGAATTCTGGATGCTTGAACCAGAGGTTGCTTTCATCAAATACCGGGATCTTCGGCAATTAGCCGTAGATATGTTCCAAACCACCATCCGCGATATTCTCCAGGAATGCCGTCCGGATCTGGAATTCTTTGATCAACATTACCAAGAGGGACTTGTTGAAAAGCTGAAAACCATCTCAACATCTGAAGTACCTCATCTCCCTTACACTGAAGCAATTGAAATCCTCGAAAAGGCTCTTGCAGATCACAAGGTCTTTGTCTTGATGCCCAGCATGGATGAAAAAGAGATTAAGAAACGCTCTAAAAAGGCTTACCCCATTGGTCAGACACCTGTTTGGGGAATGGATTTGGGTAGCCGCGAGGAACGCTATCTTTGCGAAGAACATTTTAAATCCCCGGTCGTGGTCTATGATTATCCAGCCAGTTTTAAGTCCTTTTACATGAAAGCCAACGGTGATGAACGGGATACTGCTCAGGCCTTTGATTTCCTGGTTCCTGGAGTTGGTGAACTAATGGGTGGATCGATGCGCGAGGATGATTCTGAAAAACTCAAGAAGAGGTGTATCGAAAAGAACATCCGAACAGATAAGCTTCAATGGTATTTGGATCTGCGTGAATTCAGCTCAGTTCCTCATGGAGGTTATGGCCTTGGATTTGAACGATTTATCCTTTACGTGACCGGGTTGAGCAACATCCGTGATGTGATTCCGTTTCCGCGGGCAGTTGGTTCGATTAAGGCTTAGAGAAACCCTCAATTCTATTTAAGGAATTTCTTTAAAATAAAGTTAAAAACTAAATTATTTTTTTCTTTGTTGTATAATAATAATTCAAACTAATATGAGTTCACAAACCCATGCTAGAAATCCTCCTTCGAGAGGAAGAAAGATATCTCAGAAGAAACCTTATCGCTCCGAACGTCAACAAACAGGAGGTAAATCAAATCAAAAATCAAACCAACAAAGTGGTGGTGCTTTAGAGCATTTTGCCAAAGTAGTTACAACAGAGATCGGCGCTGCTGATTATGTTAATATCATGTTCACATTTGAAAATGGTACAAGCCTTTCTGATAAAGGCTTGGATTTTGGTGAAGATAATGAACTAAAAAATGATGAAGTATCCTTGGCCAAAAAAGATGGTCAATTAGTCAAAGATCTCGGTATGGCTGGGCTAAATTTATCAAAACTTTTTGAGAATAATCTTCTTGATCAACTTAAAACTATTTATTTAGCAAATTATGCTGGAGATGCGTACCTCGACAACCAAGATGCCACAGGAGATGGATTAAATGTTATTGTGTTACCCTTTGTAATGGCCAAGCAAAATGTGGTAGGCGCGGTGGGTGATGGTGATTACATTCCGGAAAGTGAATATTTATATTTGCTATCTCATCTTAATGTTCATGATACTGCAACTAATCCAACTGAGCAGACTTTTTATAGCTACGACGGGTCTCCAACCAACCTGCCTACAGGAGCCTGGAGACCACTATTCTGTTCTTACGTTAGCCAAACGGATCAATTGGCCGGCTTTCTGAATCAATCTCTTGCTCCGCCTGTTGGAACAAGAAGTGACACTGCAAGCAAATGTTCCAAAAATTTATTGCATGAGATCCTAACAAAATCATGTGGATTGGATATTAGAGATGGGTTTGACGCAAATAATCTCATGGATATGGGTGCCGGTAAAAAAGCATTTTCAATTGAAATCTACAAACCAAAATCTACCGAGTTGAATGGTGCTCAAAGAATTATTAAGAAAACCCATGAATATTTTCCAGGTGATAGAACGGTGTTGGTCGTTTCATTTCTGCTCAAGGCTGATTCTGTAACCAATAATCCAATTCAAAATACTCTCATTAAAGTAAATGCAGATGGTTCATATGATAATGATGGAAAGGTTCACGGATCAGTTGCTTACGTGCCAATTGCAAAATTAGATACAGACAAGATGGTTTCCCTCAAATCTGGTGGAGATGCTGGGGATTCTGCCAATGGTAAAGAAACCCCATATGAATGGTTTCATGGTTTAGTCAATAGCGAAGCAGTAAATTTACCAAAAATTCTTCAATCAACTAACGGATTCCAAATTGATGGTGCTGCTCATGCTGCTGCTCAGCCTGTTGTTGATCCTGATGCTGATCCTGCTCCTGCTGGAAATGAATAGGAAACCTAAATCAGAAATAAAAAATAATTAAGTAATTAATTCCCAAAGTTTTAAATTTTTAAAAAATTTTCTAATCAATCAAGACTATTCTGGTTCTTGATTATCTTGAGATTCTTTTTGACTCATTGCTCTAGGGACCTTTGATCCAATAAAGATTGTTGCCCCAGCTGCCCGGTTACGATGATGTTCTTCCGGAGTCAATTTCTTCTTGGCCAATTCGCTCTTAACTTCATTGTCATCAATCGGGGGAAGAATAGGATTACATTGCCAGTAAAATCTTCTATAAATTGGATCTAAATCATATTGCTCGGGATAATACTGGGCCAAAGGTGAACCAGGGTCCATCAATGATCGAGCACCCTTCGGAAGTAGATGACTACTTTGAGGAGGCAGAACCATCATCAGTTGTTCAAACGGCTTATAAGGTTTACCCTTAACTAGTTTCAGGCTCTTCCATTTGTTTGGACTAGCCACAAACTTATTCAGATCATAAATACTGGGAGCATGATGATGAGGATAATACCAACTCCAAGAGGCACATCCTTTGTAATAGTATGTTAGGGTCCAAACTAGACCTTGAAGGTATTCAAAACAAGTTCGGTCGATGTTGACTTCAGTTGGTTCGTAATGCATCGTTTCTTTGTAATAACGCTTTCGCCATTGATGATCCGGATTCCGAACATCAATTCTAGCTTCAGTGCTATTTTTCTGAGTTCTCTGGTAAATAGGATAACAATTCAGTTGAGCTTTCTCTCTTTCATAATCATCCCGACAGATTCCAATTCGGGGTTTCATCCGGCTTCTCCGTGATTCGTACTCTGACATTAAACGATCTTCCATGTAACTCATCTTGTTCAGAATTTTTCCTAGAAATTCAAAGTTAATCTTGCAATTTTGAACATCAACCAGGAACTTAAATTCAAATTCCTCGTAATAGGTAGATTTGTCCATCTTCCAAGCTCCCTCAGTCATTTCCGTACCAGTTGTAATACCATCACCACTGAAGGCATTGCTGTTTCGAGCCCAGCCATACTTCTTCTTAACATGGGTCAGGTTAGTGAAGGCGGCGGTGTAAACATCAACTAAGATATCGAGACCACCTTCTTTGATGTTGAGGGGTGGCAGATTGGGAACGAAATCATTTCCGATCATGAAGCATAGGAAGATATAGTCATCAACCAGTTGAATCTGTTCTGACATTCCCATATCATAAGGAATGCGCTCTTTAATATCAGTTAGAATACTGAATTTTAGGAGATCAATGTCTAAGTAGCAGAACTGGACTGTCTCACTAGCAAATTCTTTTCCAAACTCAATGCTTTCTCGCAGGAGAAAAATCTGGTTAATGTGAGAAACCATTGACAACATCATCAAATCAGCATCAAGACCGTAAATGACAACATTCTCGCCGGGAGTGATATCACATGAGTTATTGCGCAGGTATTCAAGAATCTTGTGCTCGCCCTCACCTGGCTGGTTAGAATCAGAAAAGATAAAGGTCAAGGATTGAAGCTGAGGATCATTTGAGGTTTTGACATAGTTGCGAATGGCTTCGGCCAGCTTATCCATGAAAATAGTTCCGGGAGTAATGGCGTTAGTGTCCCACTTTTCATCTTGGAATTGGTCTTTACTTTGGCTTGGGTTAACATAGCCATTAGCGGTGAGTCGTTCTCTGATTTCGCGGTCGGTTTCTTTGTCCTTGTGGCTTTTGAAACGCCGATATCTTTGTTGCATCATTTTGGCTCGGGGAGCCACTCCATCAATGACAACATTGACTAGGCGACGAGGACGAGCATAGGCAACCAACTTCATTAGGTATTCAATACAGTCGGCGATCATGTGTTTTTCACACATTTCTTTACGGCTATGCTGATATCCCTTGGATGCTCTTTCGCGGCAACACGGATGGATACCGCAATTATAATCAACATGAATTGAGTCGATCATTGGCAATTTTTCTCTTTTAATTGTTTCTGGATACTTTCGAGTATATTTAACAAAACATCCTGGAATTCCCATTGTTTTTAAATTTGATTCGAATTTTTCTACTAAATGTATTAGTTGAGCATTCTTTAATTCAATTTTAACTCACGGAAAATGACTTAACATGGGAAGGCATATAATAATATATTAAGGAATCAATAAATTTTATGTCATTGTCCCGAGAATTTCGAAGAAACCCGCAAGCTGGTTTACAAACATATAGTAAAATCTTTCTACCGCTGAAGGATTTTTTAGAAACTAAAATTAATGAGTTAGGATTAAAAGTGGATATTGATGAACTATTTCCATTAGATTCAGCTTGGGGTCACATTTGCAATGACACCATCAGCATGCTGAGCCGCAGAAGAACTCGTATGAAGAGAAAAGAAGCTTTCGATGGTCATTTAAAAAGACCTTGCACTGCTTTTATCTTCTTTGGTAATGCTGTCCGTGATGAAATTCGCAAGGCTCAGCCAGAACTTGATATGCCTAATGTCAGTAAGGTAATTGGTAAGAGGTGGAATGCGTTGAATGATAAGAAACGTCAAGTGTATTTAGACATTGCTATTAAGGATCGGCAACGATTCGAGAAGGAGCGCAAAGAAGCCTATGAGCAAGCTAAATCAGAGGGAAAACTCTTTAAGGAGTTGAAGCCCAAACGCCCCTTAGCTGCCCACACCTTGTTTATGCAGGATGAGGGTGTTCGAGCTCGATTGAAGCCTTTGTATGAATTAGCCCGAGCCAAAGATCTCACTGTCAATTGGTTGAAATTTGTTAAGGATGATTGGGATAGTCAAAAAGAAGCTGAACAGAATAAATATCACAAGATGGTGGTTGAGAACAAGAAAACCTATATCAAAGAAATGGCAGCTTATGAGAAGCGCTTCAAGGATTACAAGGAAGAAGAACTCCCCGATAAGGATTTTGAGGGAGAAGAGGAGGAGGAGGAAGAAGAAGAAGAGGATGAGGAACAAGAAGATTAAATCTTGAGTAAATCCTGAGTATTTTTTATATTTTATTATGTCAAATGACTTCCAAAAGTATTCGAAGCCAATTAGATCAATACCGAGCCTATGAGAGACAAGATCTTCCTTATCAATCTATGGATGGGTTTACCGAGGGAATTCGCAAGACAAAAACCCGAGCTAAATTAATGAAGTTGCCAGAAGATTTCAAGGGATCTTCAGTTCTGGATTTGGGATGTAACACTGGAGCGTTCTGTCTTGAGGCGCGTCGTCGAAAAGCGGGAAGGGTTGTGGGAGTTGAATATTCCTTTCGGCCTCTCCTGATTGCTAATGAGATTAGCCAATCTAAAAATCTCAATATTTCCTATTGCCAAGCAAATTTAAATCACGGATTAATTTCTTTAGCCCAACGAATTGGTCCTTATAAATTTGATTATATTTTTGCTCTATCAATTTGGAAACATGTTTATGATCAAATCTTCTGGTCCTTAATCAGAGGATTAACTAAAAAAATCTGCTGGTTGGAACTGAATGCCGTTAGTGATGGCCGCCACTATGGCGAAGAATTAAAAGGATTTTTAAAAAAACATCAGAACAGTGTCAAGAAAATGACCAAACTTCTATTAGCGAAATCTGGGGCTTTAAAGGTAGTTTTCTTGGGAGACACTGATGACGAAGGTCGTCGGGGCTGTTATATGTTAATTTACGATCAGGGAACAATTGACAAACTTGATGAACCGAAAAATTGAAATCGCTTACGAGTAACGCTTAAAGTGTTAACACAACCAAAATGCCGAACACACACTTAGAACTGCCTGAGGCTTTTAGCCAAGGGGATAACTACAAAGGAAAAAATATTATTAGTTTCTCGAGTGCGGGACGATACTATGTTCTGGGGAGTGACCCTATCAAACCACTGGTAATCAATGGTCCTTTTGAAGCTCTTTTTGAAAAGCTAAAGAAAGTTGGGGAGGGGGTTCATCCAGATGATGAAAAAGAATACTTGGAATTTCTACCATCTAGCCTACCAACCCTCTGCCGGTTGATCCAGATTCAGTTTCCCAACATCTTTATTCACCTGGTTCGCAACCAATATACCAATGGCAATAGCAAATCAAAAATTATTATTTCTGGGCGAACCTTCTACCAACATAATTTGGACAAAAAAAATATGTGGTATTACCCAGCCAATGAAACACTTTCTACTAAGCGATTTTGCCGAGACGATGATGAACACCTTCGCGTAACTGGAATGAGGACTGATGAATGGAATGAGCCAACAATGACTCCAGTTGTAACTAGAAATTATCGGATGGGCAATATGTCGAAGTTTGAAGAAGAACGGATTGAAAAACTAACTAAATACCGGGAAGAAATTATGGAGAAGGGAACTAAAGTTAGTCCGGACCTAGAAAAGCCTATGCAAGTCTTTTGCCAATGGATCAACAAATCAATTGAGAAAGTTGGTGGTCTAGAAGTAGAAAAACAAACCCCAAAACCCCCATCTAAGAAAGGACCCAAAAAACCATACCAAAACAAGAGACGACCCAACAAGAAACCCACTCCTTCGAAAACTGCTACCTAGATTATGTCACCTAGAATATGTCACCTAGTGAAATGCATCAATTAAAATTGATTAAACTTAACTAAATAATTTTTTTTTAAGTTTATAAAGTTTATAAAATGGTCAAAGTTATTTTTGTCAGAAAATGGTCCTTTAAATTAGTAAAAAATGATCCTAATAAATGTCTCTATATTTTTGGAGATAATGATGTTAAAAAAGGACTGGGAGGACAAGCCGTAATTAGAGACTTACCAAACGCGTGGGGAATCCCAACTAAAAAGTTTCCTAACTTCAATCCAAAATCCTACTATTATGATAGTGAATATGAAACCAATTGCCGAAATATTCAAAATGCCCTGGATTCGATTAAAGCGGAAGTAAAAAAAGAGTTTTACAAATATCTTGTTTTACCAGAAGATGGCTTTGGAACAGGTTTAGCTAAATTACCAAAAAAAGCTCCTAAAACATTTAATTATTTAGTTCAGGGAATTTATGATTTAATTGAAGAAATTGATCCAAAGGCTTTGAAACAACTAGAGAAGTTGAAAGGGTATCAAGCAAAATGCGAAAAATGACATAACAGAATTAGCTCACTTAAAATTAAAGGATATGATTTATAATTGTGTTTATTGCAACTACAAAACAGATAAAAAGAATTCTTTTGTGACACACCTAAAATCAAAGAAACATCTGGCAAATGAAAAAGCATACTTAAAAGAATATGGGGAAATTGCCCCTGGTCAAAGTGAAATTTTAGTTAAACAACCTAATAGCAAAAGAGGAACAAATATTAAATCTCGTGAAAAGGTTCTAAGAGAATCCCCTAAGGAATCTCCCAAAGAACTTCCTAAAAAATTTCCAACTCACTCCCAAAAAAGATCTGAATTAAATTCAGATGATCAAACTGAGGACGAATCTCCTCCTAGCGTAGTTAGATTATTATCTTATCGTAATCTTGATGAGTTTTATAAAACCGTTTCAAATTCTTTTTCTCAACAGGTTCGTGTTTATGCCGAGCTAGATTTCTTAAAGCTTAATAAGCCTCAGCAAGAGGCATATGATTATTTTAAAAAAAAATATTGTTATCTAGAGCCAGAACTTACAAAAGAACTTTTAAAAGATATCAAAATGAGCTTGGTAATTAGTACTTTTTTATCAGAAAAGGATAGTCCGTTGGATATCGCTGGTTAAGTACTTTAAATCCAACCATGTGTTTTAAGCATTCGGTCAAAAGCTTGTCTAGCTTCACCGATCGCGTATTTTTTAGTATGATTTTTTCTATCAATTCGACCATCTCCTTCAAGAATGGCTGATTTAACATAGGTTACCACAGTTGAAATACTAGTTGTCGGATCCCATCCTTGATTAGTTAGTAATTCCATACAAATCGATCCACCTAATGTAACATGACCAGTTCTAAAATCAAATCTAGGACTAACCACTCGAACAAAAGGAGGTTCAAAAGGATAATTCTCATTAAAGGTGAATTCAAGTTCAACCTCTTTAATTCCCATTTCCTTCATATCAGCATGAATATTTTCATTACCTTCAAAATCCTCAATGAAGATTTGCCAAACATTAAAATTAGCATCATCTTTGACCTCAAATCGAAAGCCAAGTTCCTCTGGCTCTTGGTCCGAGAAGATTCGAAATTCTCTCATCAATCGTTTCATTCTCTTATTACTAATATTGTGCTGTTTAGCTGCTTGATCGCTTTTAATTCCGCTCTCAAACTTACGATTGAGGATATTGGTCAAATCAGCTCCTAGATGGCCATATCTTTGAGAAAAGGGAAAGACCATGATATACTTAAGAAGAACTTTCTTATCATCTGCCACAACATAGATTTGGGATGTTTTCTTGTAATCCGCAGGAGTTCCAATTACTTCATAAACCGCGACAATAATTTTATCACCAGCTGAATAGCCAATTGACAAACTAATGGTGTTTGATAAATAAATACCATTGCCATAAGCTGCTCCATTTTTAAAGTATTTTGATTTGGAACCAACCTTGAGACCATTTCTCATGATTGAATACCAGTTGTCAGCTGAGCTACCATGATACATATAACATGTTTGTTTCGCTTTTTTAAATCGATCTTCCTCCTGATGAGTATGACGAACACTAAACTGGGTTAATTCTAGAAGCTGTTCAACCATTAAAGCGGCCTGTTCATCATTAGCACATGCTTCACAAACATCATTTGAATTAAAGAGATTACTCTGATAAATCAGTGTTTTATTGGACTTGAAACTGTATTTAACAAAAGCATAAGCCATGTCACCAATGCTGTGATATAATTCAGCATCTGAATCAGCTTTTTTTATTTCTTTCAGCAACGCAGCTAATTTCCATTTGGCTCTAAAATCATCAATCAACCGCCAAAATCCGATATTTTTTTGTTTAGAAACTTGATGAAAATACTTTGGCTGAGGACTGTAGATAATTTCTCTCCGGCTTGATCCGCAGGCTCTGTAAGCAGTTTCAAGAATGAAATCTACCACGACAACCTTAGGAGAATCTCGATAGCGATGATATTCTTTGGTTACTGAATCATCCAACAAGAGACAACTGCAAATATCAATGCAATCCTGGCTGTCACAAGCTCCAAATCCTTCTCCAGGTAAATCAAGAATATCTCCACAGTTGTAACAATAATTATAAAGTTTAGCCGATTCGATGAACTCAATTAAATCTTTAATGTGGGTTTCATGCTTGGCTGGTGGTGGGATCTTTTTTAAATCAAATGTATCAAGAACCAGGCTCAAAGCATGATTAAAATTATCCGTTTGACTAACTTCCCATACATGTGGATTAGAAACATCGGTTTCTATCTCTAAAGTGGCTCCGGGATGAACTTGCGAACGAATGGCTAATTTTAGTTGACCATTTTTACTGTTATAATAAGAGGTGTTTGCATTTTTTTCACCAACTGTAATATTGCGTTTTTTAGACAGGATTGATAATAGTGAAGACATTTATTAACCGTGATTTTATTATTTCTAACAATTTAGCTCTATATTGAAAAAAAGATCAATAATTCAATTTTATATTTAGTTTGAATTAGTTTGAATTAGTTTGAAGGTTTACCATCCATCTCAGGAAATTTACCCGGAATAGCTGGATTATCTCCTGTATTATCAGGTCCTATTCCCATGGGAGGTTTAAAGTGTGGGCCCGTGGGAGGCGGAAAAATACCTGGAAGAGTTGGAGGAACTAAGGGAGTTAAAGGGTTAAAAGGTCTAGGGTTAAATCTAGGATTCAAAGGACTGAGAGGTTGATCAAAAGGATGATCAAAAGGATGACCAAAAGGATCTAGCAAGCTGGGTGGCTGACGATCACGATCCATGGCACAAGATGGGCAAAATCCTATTACGGGTGGTAAATTGGTATTTTTGTTTCCACATTTTGTACAAGTTATAATTGTAATTTTGTGTAAAACCACCAAAGGATGTTTTGAACATTCAATTTGATCTTGTTCAATTCTTAAATCTGGTGCAGTAGCTTGACAAGATGGACAGGATAGTGGATTAAAAGTAGATTCCATTCTATTTCCGTTTTTAATTAACTCTTATCAATTTTTAGATTGTTCTTTCAACGCCAGCAAATGTTTTTTATATTTGAGAAGTTTAGTCAATTGATCTGAATCCTTTTCGCTAAAACAAAGCAAGGTAATGTTAGAAATTAATTTATTAAGGTGATTGATTTCACCGGCTGGCACCAATTGATCTAAAATTTGAAAGGCTGTTTCATAACTAGGTTTTGAGTGTTCAACTAGATTCAAATAGTCGACAAAGGTATATTCATGTAGGATCATGACGATATCAATCGGTAAATCTTCAGTGTAGAAGCGTCCCAGGGTTGAGTTAATATGAGGAATTGAAGTATGTCGAAAATTAAGGGGATGATATTTAACCATGACACTATAAATACCATTCAGCTTGATGATTTGAACAGTTGACTTTGAGAACATTGTTCGAGTGCTGACCGTATAATAATTTTCATATTGTTTCATGGCTTCTTGGACATTTTTAAGGAATATATGCCCAGGTAATTCCAGCATTCTATCTCGGTTAAAAGGATACTCTGGATGAAATGAGCCCCACAATAAAGATTCTGCGTAATCAGATTTGAGAAATCTTTCTTCAATTCGAAGAATATTATTGGATTTTATGGCATCTGATCCAATAAAGGCATAGGTTTTAATCATAAAATCATCACCTTCTTCCATGTTGTAAACTAGAATTAATTCTTCGAGTTGATTTTTAATTTTTGAAAGATCACTCAAGTAATACCAATAGATTGGTTCAGACAAACCAACACTAACATAGAAATGAGTATCTTTGCCAATTGGTTTAATTAAATGAAGGGAATCGCCACCAGGACTAAAAGTCTTTTTCAAATATGAATTATTCATACTTCTTGATCCAATTATTTCAAATCCATTCGCTAAATCTTCAAATGCTAATTCAGGTGGAGCTAGTTCTTTAATTTTACTAGGTATTTCCCTATAAGACTTATAACTGAGAAGTTGATAAAAAGTGGTTAGGGTTTTCCAATCAATTTGCAATCCATAAAGTTCTTTTTTAATATTTTCCAGGGATAAAGAATTCATTGATTTAAATATTCAAGTTTCATTTAAATTCGTTCTAAAAAAAATTATTTAATTTAGTTTTAATTGCTTGATCTAATCAAGACCTAATCAAGACCAAATCAAGGAGAGATTTCCAAGGAGAGATTTCCAAGGAGAGATTTAAATTTGATCAACCATCTCCAATCCCAAAAGTTGATTAAGAGTATCAAAGAATCGCAAAAGAAGTTCCACAATTGCCAAACGGCTCCAATGGATTTTTTCAACATTACCATCACCATCATATTCCAGGCAACGATACTGTTCATACCACTTATCAGCTAGGATAGCCACGTTGTAATAGAAATCAGCCAAAAGATTAACATCCAAGCCGCTGACCACTGTTTGAAGCACATTGTCAAAATTCATCAAGTGAGCTAGAAGATTATCTAGAGGACTCATGTCATAACTACCATCAACATGTGGTGCGTTTCGTGCCTTCTTCCATTTAGCAGTTTCTCCATCAATAAACAAGCATTTCTTTTCACGAATCTTTTTAACCAGATCCAACCGAGTGTATCCAGCAGTATTTAGTTTTCGCAGAATAGAGCTCAATCGGGCATAGGCATAATTAATGTAAAATGCGGTTCGTCCCTTATCAGAGAGCATATCTGAGGCATTAAAGATGTAATTAGTTTGAGAATTAAAAGACAATTCATAAAACTTGATCGAGTTGGCAGCGATTGTGCTAATCTTTTTTGAATTAGTCAACAGGAAATCAGACTTGGCTTCTTCAGTGTCTTCTAGTTCATCTCGATCGAGAGCTCGTCGAAGAAACTTCTTGCTAACCAACTTTTCAGCATAATTTAGAAAAGATTCCAAGGTCAATTCATTGTCACTATCTTCACCAGATCCTTCTGGAAGTGCTCGCGAAGAGATCTTTTTGCCATCTAGCCCAAGAACCAAACCAAACTTCTTATGTTCCAAAGAAACATTAAGTTCATGACCTGTTTTAAGAATGTTATGGGTATTAGATGCTTTAAAAAGCTGTTGAAAATGATGAGATTGACCGCTGTCAACCACATAAATGATGCGACTGGATCCCAAAGAATTTATTCGGTATTCAAGAGCGGCTAGATCAGTAGTATCATAGGTGTAGCTTCCATCGGACTTAATTAGAATCAACGGACTTGACATTTCAACATCAAGAATAACCCGATCCTGCTCATCTTTAGTAATTAGTTCACGATAGTCCTCAAGAACATGAGGAATTGTCTCGCCATAGGTCGATTCGCCAGCATAGTGATTTGTGACCCCAAGTTTTTCGTAGATGGTTTCCAGTTGGCGCAAACTAATGTTGTAAACAACTTCCCAAAAGAGTTTAGTGGCTAGATCATTGCCTTGCAGTTTGACCACATGAGCCAAAGCCTTTTTCTTAAACTCTGGATCAGTACTAAATTTTCGACTACCCTCACAATAAAGAGAACTCATCTCTGGGAGCGAAAGCTTTAGTGTTTTCAGATCTTCCAGATTAAAATCCGACAAAGATTCTTTTTTGTTTTTCTCCAAATAACTTTGAATCAATTTACCAATTGGAGTTCCCCAATCACCAAGATGATTCTGACGATTAACGGTGTATCCTTGATATTCTAGGATATTCGAAATGGCATTTCCAATGATAGTTGATCGAAGGTGACCAACATGAAGAGGCTTGGCAATGTTGGGAGATGAGAAATCAACCACAATATGCTCAAGCTTGTTATCCCGATAATCCTTTGGATCAACTGGGATTGGGGCATTGTGACGGAAAGCTAGAATGCCATCTGTCCCAAGAACATTTTCTGGAAAAAAGTTGACCATTCGAAAATTAATAAATCCAGCCCCAGTAACTAGGATCTCCATGGCTAGAAACAATGGTGAACTAGTGGGCAAGTATTCACTCAAATCATTAGCGAACTCAAGAGCTGACTTATGCGGAAGAGTAATTTTCCACTTCTTAGCCATATTGAAGAGCTTAATGGCAATAATTGTTTGATATTGATATCCAGTCTTTTTAGCTTGAGACATGGGAATGTACTGATCCATACCTTGATCCAGATCAAGATGCTCAGCGAAAAGAGATAGTAGTCCATTCTCATCCAGGTACTCAATTAGAGCAACCACTAGATGATGTTTTAGATTAATCCAAATCATATTTAATCTTCCTTGAAAGATTCCAACTTAATTCAATTTTAAAGATTTGAATTTTAATGAAAATGTAAAAAAAATAAAGTGAATTCAAGTAAATTCAAGTGAATTCAAGTAAATTGAGTCAAGTATTTAATCACTAAAGTATTTAAAAGGGTTCCGAATCTGACTCTTGATCAGACTCCAGAAACCAATTCGTGCTTGCGTAAGGTCTATCGGGGTCTTTGCGAAAAGCCCCATATAAATCCTCTCCTGGTTTTCTGGAATTGATTTTGTTGATGAAGTGAACTTTAACTGTTGATTCCCTGAATTTCATCTGACCATCAACCTCAGGCAAAATAACTTGATCCGTGAAAATATAGTTAATATCATTGATCTTAACATATCTCAAAACAGAAACTAGAGAGCAAAAGAGAGCAGATTTGTAAAGGGCTTTCCCTTTATCAGCATTCTTTTTCTCAATATGTTGAAGAGAGTCCAGCAATTGCTTAATTTGTGAGTTCTTTTCAACCGTGATCAACTTATTCCTAACCTGATTAACCCTAAAAGTTAGTTTGGAAATCGTTAAACTACTACCTGAGTATGCTCTAGCCAATTCCAATTCTGGTAAAACGATTGAGAAACCGTATGCAAAGTATTTTGAAAGGCGATAGTCAAACAAGTCAGAATAGTTATTTTCGTTAACGACATTAATCATGTACTTGTAAGCTTGATGAGCTTTCTTGGTAAAATAAGTTGTTTGGCCATCATAAAGAACCTGACAAGGATACATATCAAAGTTCTCCAGGATATCCTCTTTAGTTTTGAATTTAGCTAAAATGAATTGAATTCTCAAAATCATTTTAACTCCTGTCACATCACCATCTTCAAAGTAATTAGTGAAATCGCGGTTTTCAAGATCCTCAAATGAAGTATCTTCCTTTTTTTCATCCCAGGGACGTTTACGACGATAAACCTTTCCAGTTTCGGGATCAATGATGGTTAACTTATCAAACCGATGAAGACTCTTAAAATCATATTGTTTAAAATTATCCAAAGTATAATCATTTTTCAAGAAGTTATCTGGATCAGTAACACAAATCACTTCAAATACATTAAAGAGAGGTTTGTACATAACTAAGAACTTGACTCCTTCGTTCCATTTTTTGGCTGCTTGGCAGATGTCATTCAGAAGCCTTCTGAAGTTTTCGAGGTACCTAGAATGCTCCTCTTCAGATTCTCCGTAACCATAGAAGAAGAAATCTAGATCTTTCAATCTTTGTTTTAAAAGGACTGATCGACAAAATCCTCCTGCTAGACATGCTCCTGTCATATCAAGATCTTTCAAGAAAGGATATTTAGTCTCAACGGCGTGGTTGAATTCCTCTTGTGAGGTGATTTCAATCTTACGATTTCCAAGAGCATCATGAATGGTTGGAGCATCAATCTCATAAGAGTTAACTGTAAAATCAAGATCATCAAATTTAGTTAAAGAATGATCAAGATCAGTTTTGTAAACTGCTTCACCGATTGAGACAACTTCATGTAATCTCTCATCGTAAAGCGATAATCCAACATCAGGAACTTCCTGAATTCCTCTTTGAGCTCTGATTTCATTTTCTAAATCTGCTCGTCCTTTGACAAAATTCATCTTTTCACAAGGAATGCATTGCTGACAAAGAGGACAGGTTATACCAACATTCTTGTTCTTTTCAATTGCGTAAGCTGTGTAAGATATAACATACTTAGGGGCACAAGTTAATCGGTCTGTGATTTGATGAGGTTCAAAAGTCCATCCACCATTATCTGATGTATCTGTCTCAGTCAAAGGACAGAAATATTCCCAGCCAACAACACAAGTATTATCAATGTTATAAGTCTTAACTGGTTTGAATAAATCTGAAAGATAAGAGTGAACATTAGAATCTGATGTTTGATTTAGGGCTAAATCTTCTTGACAGAAAGAGAGCTGAGCCTTATTCAAGACATCATCCCAGAACATCTTAACAATTCCATACCAGAGAGTCATTGGAGCAACTTTTTCATGATCTAAGTTAGCAAATTCAACGCATTCCTTTAAGAGAGATACAATTTGATCGGCTGAACCAGTTACTGGAGCGGGTGGGTTATTGTCGATAAGATAGTGGTATTCTTTGACATCAGTTCCAAATCTTTTGCGATCTAGCATTACTCGAGCAATATCTTTCCAAGCTTTTTTAATGATTGGATCAACATCTGAGACGCAGACTCGCAGAGCATCAGTTAGAAAGTAGTAAAGAATTTGATCTGAAGCAACATTAACATTATGCATCCTAGAATAGTTGGCTCTAATCCATTGGCGGAGACATTGGTCTATTTCACCATCATCAGAGGTAACATTGGTTGGTAAAACGGGAACACTGTAATTTCCTATTTTAAAAGCCGCTTTTTGATAAGAGTCTTTGCCAAAACTAATGGTGCTAGTAACTTGCGAGGATGAGCCCATGATGATATTATCATTAATGATCATGGACATGCAAGTTGACTTATTGTTATAATCGAAGTCGTCATCATCATCTCCTAAGAATCCTCCGATTGATGTCAAGACATTGCTGTAGAGTGACATTTGAGCTCTTTCGAATACTTTGGTTCGGTTGCGGCGATAGTCTTGAAAGGTGCTTGCTTGACCTCTTTGGATCTTTTCCGCTTCTCCGAGAAGAAGTCGGCGAGCATCTTTATAGAGTGGTGTTCCCAGAAATAGTTGTGAGATCATATTGACAAAACCTTTTTTAATGTTGAGAGGTTTGTCTATGACCATTTGGCTGAGAGTGTATGAGATCTCGTGAGCCAGTTTAAGTAATTTGATTCCCTGATTTTCCTCGGAGTCTGATTCTGAAGTGATTTCTTGAACCAGGTGATCCAAATGTTTGATAAATTCGGTGACTTGATCAACCTTAAAGTATTTTCCCTGGAAAACATAATAACCAGGAACTTTATCTGGGTTATCAATGCTGACAAATCCATCTAGATAAAGACAATTGTAAGAAACAAATTCGCGAACATTATTCATTAAACATTCAGAATTCAAGATTCCGTAGATTGAATTGCCAGCTTGGCAATCTGAAGTCAAATAACTAGCATTGTTGGGTTCGATGGTTATGATATGAATTTTAAAGTTCATATTAATGTATTTTCGAAGAAGTTGACGAGGATCGCCCCCGTTAATTTCACCATCAGTGATAATGTAAAGATCAACGACATCCTTGCCTTGATACCAAGCTTCTGGCAATGCTTTCAAAGGTGCTTCCAAATCAGTGCATCCACCAGGGCTAGGATGATATGTTTTTAATTGGTCAAGATTAATCTTGATTTGTTGAAAGGGAAATTTAACCCCAGAATTCCAAAGCATCAGGTAAAGATTACTGATATCACGATCCTTTAAAATATTCTGAACAGTCAGCATTTCATGTTCAAGGACATTTCTAGATGAATTTGATCCAGATGAATTTGATCCAGATTCATCATTTTTAAAGCGCATTCGGCTTGATGTCGATGAAGAATTATCAATCAGGACGATTGGACAATTATCTTGAGAATTATTAAGTTCAATAAATTCCATAATGTAGCTTGATTTAATAATTAGTGTAATAAAGAAATCTCAATATAGTTTTTGGGAGACATTCAATTTTTTTACCAAGAGAATGCTAAACTAAAAGTTACCAAATTCATCTTTTTTTATATTTTGAGATGTTATGCGATATGATGGGACAAAATATAGCTTTAAATAGTGTATATTTTTCATAATTAAAAAAGTGATTGAGCGCTCTTGAATAACAACATTAGGTATAAATTAGATCATGGATTAATATCTATTTATTTAGTTAAAACTTGACATGTCTGTTGATGGAGAAAAATTTAGTTTAGATAATCCAGATGTTAGATTTGATACTAATATTCATATGATGATTCACGTTAAACCACTATTGGAAAGATATAAAAAATTAAAGGGTAATAAAAATTTTGATCCCAAATCAGACTCGGTTTATTATTTAAAATATCAATATTCCTATTGCTTAAGTTATGTCTACACTTTATTAAATGTGCCGCTTGATGTTATCGAGTGGCCTAACCCGGTTATAAATCTAGAACCTGATTCAGATCTTCGAAGACATGTTCCCTTACCAGAAATGGCAGATCTAGTGAAAGAATTAATTAAGGTAAAGGGTCCATTAATAGATGAAATGTCCTCATTATTAGATTTGACTAAGATAACAGAAAAAGTTATGGAACTAGTTGGTAATGATTGCTTTTATGAAAAAGAACCATTGAGATCAAGAACCAACTCGATTGGCGCAGATAAATTAAACTATTCATCAGAAACATTCCGAAAAAGTTTACGATTTATTGATCAAGAGTTTAAAGTGGCTTGGGAAACCTGGACAAACATGTTGTTTCGCTATGGTGGATCATATCAGGATCGTGCAATGTCAAAAAGCGAATCTCTTTTTCTTTTATTTGGTATGGTTGGAAATCCTGCTCATAATGATATGTTTAAGTATTTGGATTATGATGAAACAATTTCTGGCAATTCTGATAAAATAACGGCTGAGTGTTCAGATCATTTAGTGATTGATGCAACAAATATTTTAAGTATCATGTATAGTCATAAAACTTATGAAACTATTGATGAGGGGTTTGACCGAAGTGATCCAATTATGATGAGAAACTATCTTTTATCTTGCTTTAATTTGCCACCACAAAATTTTAAAATTAATTCATTAAAACCTATCCCAAAAACTTTAATTCATTTAGCTATTTCACATGATGCTCCAACACAAACAAATTATTTGTTAGAAGGAGAAAATTCAATATTATACTTTTATTACAAAAAGACTGATCAATTTAATGTGCTAAATTTTCATCTTATTTTAAGTAGTTCTAAATACATTCAAGAAGTTTTAAATACTGAAGAATATACTCACACCGAAAAAAAAACAATAGCTAAAAACTTAGATGATTTTGCAACAATCTATATTAATATGTTTCTGTGGATAATTAAAATTATTATATTTTATCGCTTACGATATGGTACTCAATTCCCAACGTTGGATAGCATTCTTATAAATTATTTTGCTTCTCTAAACCAAGATTATCAGATGGATGCAGCGGGTATCTTAAAATCTGAAGAAAAAATGATGGATTATGCCATTGATTATAATTTAAATTTTAATAGGCCTTTGAGCGGAGATTTACATCGAGATGTTTCTGCTATGAGATGCGTTTGTCATCCAAAAAAAGAAATTAATATGAAAACATATGCCAAAAGGAAATCCAGTTATTATGGGGATAGAAGGTCTGTTCATGATTATTATATTTGCACACGTGCTACATCTGCAATTTTTAATAGACCTCTTTATTTATTTCCACAACCATTTACTTTGCGCATCCAACGAATGTTAAACAGTTTAATTCCTAGGATAAAAGTTCTCGAAACTTTTAAAACAAGTGATCAAATGAAAATGGTTGTGGAAATCGAATCAATGGGTCTATCACTACCTAAATCTATTAATCTAACTTTAAAAGAACTTTATAAAGTGCTGGATGGATTGAAGTTGACTAAAAATCCGGAGCTGACAGTTGAAGATTTTATAAAATTACCTTTACGAACTCAAATAAAAATAAATGCTGCTCGCCAGCTATTGGGAAAGACCACATACAATATTGATATACCTGTTAACCAGAAAACCTCCCAAAAATCATCCTTGACATCCTTCTTAAAACAACAACTCCCACCGGTAAGCTTACCGCCAGCACCAATAAAACAACAACTGCCACAGGCAAGCTTATCAGCGGTACCTCCACCAACAAAAACTCAAAAAAGAGCTGCCCAAAGAAAAAAAGCTAAAGAAAAAAGGTTGTCACAGTCACTTGAGGCCAACTCGGTTGGTGGATCAAGGAAAAAAACGACCAAACGATCAAGGAAGAAATATACAAAACGGAAACCAAAGAAAAAATTGAATTGTTAAAAAAGCGAATACGAAAGGACTACTATTTTGATATTGGCTATAATTACATGTCCTATTCAATTCAAGCTAATTTAGATGAAAATTCTCCTCGTTGCAGCCAACCAGATGACATTATCATTCCTCTTAAAGAGCATCAAAAAACTATTATCCATCACGGTCGTCGGTTAGAAAAGATGCGTCCAATTGGTTTAGAAAATAATCGACAAATGCTGACTCAATTTGGAGTTATCTGTGATCATGTCGGAGCTGGCAAATCTTACGAAGCTCTTGGTATCATTGCCGATTCTCCATCTTTACCGAATCAATTGTCTTTGACCCCACTGATCAGTCGGAAGAATGGTTATAACTTATTTAATGAGTCAAAGAAGGTTAAAGTCGATGTTAACATCATTGCTGTTCCACACGGCGTTTTTAAGCAATGGAGTGATTACATTACTAAGTTCACTAAACTTAAAGTTTATGGAGTTAACACCTTTGCGACTTTGAAGCATCTCATTTCAGGATATCTTTTGGATGACTTGTATGATGAAGCAGATCCAATTGTAGATCAAACTGTTGATTCAATTCTTGGTAGTCTCCGAAGTTTTGATATTAAAGATGGTAAGATTGTTAGACCTACCAAAAAATTTACTCGTGATACTGGTTACTACCGGTATTTAGATATGTACTATGACGAACATCCTGAAAAAGATGCCATCATGGATCAATATGGATGTTTGAATGTTGATTTATTGACTGAGATGGGAACCCAAATCATTTTGGTTTCGTCAACTATGTATAACGAGCTTGCTTTCTATTTTATTAAAGACAACTATTTTATCAATCGAGTCATGTTCGACGAAGCAGATTCGATTAACATCAAGAACAACCTGAAGATTGACGCTCTCTTCTATTGGTTTATTACCAGTTCTTCCACTTCTCTCTGCAATCCTGATGGAGTCAAAAAGACAATCAAGGAAAAGAAATCATATTATGGTGGAGGAGGAAAGAAGTATGAAAAAGAGGTTGAAAAAACGGTAATTGAAAAAGCCATTAAGTGCAAGGGATTCATTCGTCAAACTTTCAAGCAGTTTGAGGGTGATTCAGATCGTAAACATTATTATTTGAAAAACATGGATAAGTTTATCGAAACTTCCTTCAAGTTACCAGAACCGTTTGAGTATTTGATTTTGTGTCGTGATAACTTGCAAATTAAGGTTTTAAATGGTATTGTTTCAGGTGATGTCTTGATGATGTTGAACGCCGGTGATGTCGGTGGTGCCATTGAGCGTCTTTCTTGTGAAAAGGGTTCTGAGGATAACATCATTAGTGTTGTAACCAAGAGACTCGAGCATAAGATCATGGAATTCCGTGAGGAGTTAGATATGAAGAAACGGAAAGAGTATGTTACTCCGAAAGCTAAGCAAGAGGCTCTTGAACGATCCCAAAGAAAGATCATGGAAGCCAAGCGTCGTATCAAATCAATTGAAGACAGAATCAAAGGATCTGAATATTGTGAAATCTGTTTTGATGATGTGACGAAGCCGGCGGTAACTGGATGTTGCCAGAATGTCTTCTGTTTTGAGTGTTTAGCAATGGCCATCTCGGGCAAAAACATTTGTCCCAAGTGCCGAGCTTCTTTGAATTTGGATAACATTCTGATTATCAAGGACAAAGAGGAAGAACAACCTGAACAATCAGAACGTCCAGCCGAAAGAACCCAAAAGGGAGTTTTGGATGAAATCTTGAAGGAGTGTCAAGCAAATGACAAGTATACCAATCTGGAGAAGATTTTGGAATACAAGAAGAAATTCTTTGACAAGGAACACCGTAAGATTCTGATTTTCTCAGAGCACGAGGGTTCTTTCAACACTAAGGTGATTTCAACCTTGGATAAGTTGAATATTAAACATTCCCGTATTAAGGGTACTTCGGCTAGTATCAACAAGACTCTGCGTGAGTATCGTGGGGTTGAACTCAAGAAGGATGATACTGAAATTGAAGCCCTTCTAATTAACTCTCGTTACTTCGGAGCGGGATTAAACTTGGAAAACAGTAGCGACATGATTATGTTGCATCGTTTGCCAGCCGACAACGAACACCAAGTCATTGGTCGTGGTCAAAGAATGGGTCGTAAGTTTCCTCTCAGTATTTGGAGATTATACCACAATAACGAGAACTATGCTCGTTAGACTTCAAAAATAAAAGTTCAAAAATTGAATGAAATTTAGATCAAAATTCAATCAAGTTGAATTAAGTTTTTTTATAAGTTTTTTTTTAGTTTGGACTGAAGGATAAACAACACTTGTTAATTCTCGGCTTTGGCCATTCTTTTTTGAGACAGCTAATGTGATTTGTTGATCAGTTTGTTCCCGCATGACCTGCAAGTGTGAAATAAGAATCACAAAATCAAATTCAGTTCGAAGATAATCCATGATCAAACTAACATTATTTAAATTTTCGTAATCAAAATTACTCCAACCTTCATCAATGGCAATGAAGTTAGCTTTTGGAAGATTAGAAATTCTAATCAGACCCATTCTCAGAAAGAGACTACCAACAAACTTTTCAAACCCTGAAGCATTACTGAGAGGAATTTGACCATCTGGTCGGCAGATATAAACATTGAGATCCTTTTCAGTAATTCCAACCGTCAAGGTGAAATCAACTAAACTACCCAACATTTGGTTGACGACACGTTCCAACTGTGGAACAATTGTGTTAATTATAAAAAATGGGACTTTCTTCAAGCAATCTAGATAAGTTGATAACAAAGCCGTTTCATCAACCTCTTTCTGAAAGGTTTTCTTTTTTTCTCGCAAGACTTTCATCTCAGCCTCGATCATGGCTAAACTTCCTTTTAGATCGCCTCTTCGTGTGGATAACTGATGAAGATTTTTATCTGCCGTAAGAACCTCTTCCATAACATTCTCTAAATTCAATTGTTTTTCACCAAATTCCTGAATAATATTTTGAGTCTCCCCCAATTGCTCCAGTTCGAGAGTCTGATCTTTTAAAAGACATGAATTCTGAAAATGTTCAATCTCGAATCCACTTTGATCAAGTTCTTGTCTCTCATCCTTCAGTTGATCAATCTCTTTCTGATATTTAAGATTTTCTTTTTGATGTTGAATATTTAATTCTATCTTTTTATAAGTCTCAATCTGATCAGATAAGTCTTGGCGATCAGCACAAGAACTAATCAACTTAGTCTGTAATTCCTTTTCATCTTCTTCAGTACCCGGTTTGTAAAGCTCATCCAGAACTTCCTGAACAGATTCCTCTAAATCTTGATAGAATAGGATTAAGTCCCCTTGCTTAGGATGTTTTTCCTGTTGTTTTTGATGAATGTCTTGGCATGTTTCTAGAATCATCTCTTTTTCATCCCAATTACAGTCTTTTAGATCTTGATATTGTTTTTCAATCTTTTTAATTTTAATCAATCGATCTGTAAATTCTGATTCAGCTTCTTTTAAATTTAATTTTGAAGAATGTTGAGTAGAGCCATTGATTGGATGCATTTTTCCTAATAGAGATCTAATCTGGCTTTCTAGGACCTTCGTTTTTTTGATTCTTTCTTTTTCTTTTTTTTGCCAATTTTCTAAACTAGATTTAGAATAATCTTGATCACTTAGTTTTACTTTTTCTTGAAGACCTAGAATTCTCTTTTCTAGATGTTTCTTGTGTTCTAGGAGCTCACCTTTTTCAGCCATTTTTTGATATTTAGATGGAATCTGGTTTAGAAGGGTTCCAACTTGAATCATCAAACCGCTTTCTTGATCTCTCAAAGAGGTTAGATTTGTTTGTTGAGTTTTCAAGTTTTTTTCGGTGGTTTGGTATTCTTCTTCCATGGTTAAATGTTCATCAAGTAAATTTTTGAGGCCATCTTCTGGGATGGTGGAGGTTAAATGCTTGATAACGGCTTTCTTTTCTCGGTAGCTGGTTTGAGCTTGATCCTTTAATTTTTCAAAAACATCAATCCGAAGAAGTTTCTCAAATTCTCTTCGTCTTTCGGTGGTGGTGGCATCAGCAAACTGAGTATTGTTATTTTGAAGAGATATAGAAGTCATGACCATATCATTGAATGTTCCAAAATAGGATTCGATTATTCTTCTGGTTTCAGCCGGTGTTTTGCCGTTCAGGTCAGTTCTAGTTTGTTTTCCATTCTCATCATGGTAGGAAGTAAAAGTAACTTGAACACTCATTGTCCCATTACTTTTGAGAGTTCCTTTTTTTGTAATATGAAATTCTTTGTTGCCCATTTGTAGCTCAAGTTTAGTTTTAAAGGATTTCTGACCTAATCTGATTAAATCTTTAGCGGTTCCTTTGCGGGAAGTTTTATCAAAGAGAGTGTAGAGAATAATATCCAAGATAGATGATTTACCAGTATGATTTGGGCCTACAATACCAACAATGCCTTTGCAGCTGCTGAAATTGATTGAATTATTATTTTTGTAGCAGAACATATCGTCGAACTGAAGGGACTTGATCTTCCATGAATTACCAGCTACTGCTTCAGGCATTGAAATTTTTCCGTTGTAAATGGTGTTAAGGCTTTTGATTTTGGTAATTGTTTCTTGGTCTATTTCTTTTGATTTGAGGTATTTTTCAATTTCAGTGTTTTGAAACTGATCATTGGTAACATTAAAGGAGAGTGATTTGGCATCTTGGGTTTCTTTTTCAGTTTGATTTTTGTCATTCTCAATTGTAATCAATTCTAGGATGGTTCGATTCTTTTTAAAATGTTCCAAGGTTTCTTCTCTAATCTCCTTTGTGATAGTTGAATCAATCTCCAATCTTAAATAACATTTGGATGGTATTTGATCCTCCTTATTTTTGATCAACTTCCCATTCCTTAGCTTTAAGGTAATAAACCCATAAGAATTCGGAATTTCTTTTAGCTCAGCCGTCTTAGTTTTAAGATCCCAAATCAAAAGACCATGGTTCTTTTGTGATTCCCCATGATTCTGCTGAATTAATGAACCGGCGTAGGCTATTTTATCCTGTAAAATGTGCTGATACTTATGAATGTCTCCTAGAAGAGTAAAATCATATCCGTCAAAGCTAGATCGATTGATTCCTTTTTCACCTTCCATTACTGCTCCAGTATCTGTAATTGCGCCATCAACCCGACCATGAAATAAAGCTACTTTATGATCAATATCCGACAAACCTACTTCGTCAATTAGGTCGGCTTTGATAACTTGATAATCAAAGACACTGGTGACTCCGAAAACTAGGTTACCGAAACGATAAATTCCGGTTTCTTTCAGGTAGTAGCAGGTTGATTTTCTCATAACCTTCTCAACAATTGGAGTTAAAGAATCTAATCTGTTTTGATTATTTAGATTCGCATCGTGATTGCCAGCTAGAATGATCAGTGGCATTATGTTAGCTAGTTCCTGGAAGAATTCAGCTGTTAATGCGACACACTCAGGACTAAGTTCTGTCTTGGAATGCAGAATATCTCCTGTAATGACAATGATACCGGTTGATGCTTTATCTTTGTTTTTTAGGGTTTTAAGAGTTTTGTAAAGGGTTTTGAAAACAGATCTATATTCGTCATGACGTTTTTGTAATCTGATATGAATGTCAGATAAATGATAAATTTTATCGACTTTTAATTCTGATTCTAAATCCGCGTAAGGAATTTCCATTTATTTTTAGGTATAGAATTTGTATATAATATACCTAAATCTAGCTTTAAACCGGTTATTAAAAGGTAATTTAAAGTAAAATTAAATCATTGATTTTTGGCTAAAATCAATCAAACTTTTTTTTGAAAAATTGAAAAGTGTTGTTATTTTAAATGCATTATTATGATGAATTTATCCTACAAAATAGTATTATACCCCGTATTTTTAATGATATTGGGGTATTTGATAAGTTACATTTTCCAGTTCACAATCCCAGAGAACCTGAAAGGATGGTTGATGATATCAATCGCCGGTCCCTTAATTACATGCCTCTTCTCAGCCTCAACTTGGTTTTCTGGTTTGAAACATTCATTTGTTCATAGTCAAACCTGGAACCAAGACGAGCATGGTTATGAGATCATAGAGTGGTTAATAATTTACATGGTCAAACACAGTGTGTGGTCTCACCAAACATTCAACAATGTTGTCTCCAATAACAAATCAATTTGGTGGAATGATGATGATTGGAATTCCAGACCTCAAATCTGTCAAATTCCTGGTGGTTGGATTTTATTCAAATACAAAGGGCATTACTTGGTTGCAAATTATCCACGACCAACAGCAACTACATTTGACCGAAGAGTTCGAATTTCCAGACAAATGACAATTAACTCTTTTCAACCAATTGATTGGAAAGAGTTTGCGGAAGATGTTCGTGACAATTATTACAGTTATTGGAGTGATAATCAGATGAGATATTACAGAATTGATGGAGATTCCGTATATTACCGACGGCAAATCACACCGATTCGTGAGGGAGCTTCCATTGAATCATGTTTTGGAAATCTAGCCAAGGAACAAACTTGGAATACTGTCCTTGACTTTCTTCGTCCAGAAAAAAAGAAGCATTTCAAATCTCTTGGACAACCTTACAAAACTTCATTTCTGATTTATGGTCCGCCTGGTACAGGCAAAACAGAGTTCATTTTCCAGTTAGCTTCTTACACTTGGAAGGAATATTTCAAACCTATTTATATTATTAATCCGAGAGGAATGACCGATTCGGATTTGGAAGAGGCTATCGACACAGTCACCAACGGTTACATTTTAGTAAACGAATGGGATCTTGTCCTAGCTCACAACAGCAAAAAGAAAGATGATGAGGAAGATGAGGACAACAACGAGCCATCACTTCCAAAAGGAGTTACTTATCCCTCTCTGAAAGGATGGCTTGATGTGTTAGATCAAGCTCAGGGTGAGATTATCTTTTGGTTTACCACTAACAATTATGAAAGGTTAGCCAAGATCAATGATGGTGCATTGATTCGGGACGGTCGAATTGATCACAAGATAGAATTTACCCCGATGGGTCCACAAGAAGTCAGAAACGCTTTGAAACGTTTTGGAGGTGACCAGGTCCATTTGATCGAGAAAATTTCTGATTCTGACTTAACAGGGCTGACCATTGCTCGGGTTATTAACCATTTGAAATGCGAGTTGCCACTTGACAAGTTGGTATCTACCAAAAGCGATCTTAATTTCAGTTGAGTTATTTGTTCCAAACAAACTCAATTAAATTTATTTTTTTACTCTTTTTACTTTTGTTTCAGTTTCCTGTAATAGTCAGCAACTTTCCATTGGCTCATAACCAGCAGAACTTGTTTAACTGGTTTTTGGCCCCAAGAAGATTGACCAGCTTGGAGGATTTTAATTAAATGTTTTTGAATTTCGAGAATTGAGGAGATTAACTTTAAGCGAAGTTCTTTTTCTTTTTTGCCTTTTAGGCGATCTGAGAATCTAACAAAGGTATAAATGATAGGATAATAGGAAAGAGGAGAACCTAACATCACGGCGACGAGTCTTCTAGGTGCATCTTTTTCTTTGATAATCTTGCTCAATTGTGACCAAACTGGATGCTGATGAAATTGGAGTGGATATTCAGGAGCTTTTTGGGGTCTATCTGGTTGACCAAAGATAATTCCTGGTTCGTCCTTTTGTCTGGATGATTCGAGAATATCTCTTTCTCTGATGTTGTTGAGAGCATTTAGGATCGGGTTATCTGATTGGGATCCGCGAGCATCTAGTTCAGCTTGATGTTGATTGAGATCTGCATCTAATTCCATTTTAGTTTGTCTTAGTTCAGCGGAAAGATCAACACCTTCTTCATTTTCATGGTAATCAACTTGAAGATGAAAACTTTGATTTGAGTTCTGATTTGAATAAGAATTAAGTTCTTCATTACGGCTTTGCATTAATTGATCTAGGAAACTAGGTTGTTGCTGTTGCGGTTCTGGATTTCTTATCTTGGGTTGTTGGAAGTTAGATAATTCGTGTTGGATATTATTAAGTTCTTGTTCTCGGGAATTCATTAGCTGATCTAGGAAATTATCACTTACGTTGGTGTTATTCACATCATTTAACTGTGGTACTAAATTAGTTTGAATTGTTTTAGTTTGAATTGTTTCTTGATTTTGAAAGAAAGGTTCTTGAAAGGATGGTTCCGGTTGGTTGAGTTTTATTTCTAGGTCATCTCTGGAAGTCATTAGTTGAGCTAGAAAATCATTGGGTGGTTCTGGGTTCTGGTCTGAATTCTGTTGTGGGTTCTGTTGTGAGTTCATTTCATTTTCATGGTTTGTCATTAATTGCGACAGAAAATCATCTTGAGAGTCGGTGTTCCCAATTAGATCGCTGATATAGTTGGGATTGACTTCTTGGCTTAAATCATCAGATGAATTTTGAAAGTTTAGAGCAGCTTCCAGCTCAGTTAAGTTAGAATTTCCCTTTGGTCTTTTTTGGACTAAGCTTGAATTGGTAACAACAATTTCTTTGATGTTTGAGTTGGTTGTTGCCAGGGACTCTTGTTGTTGTTTGTGATGCCATTCTAGGAGATCTAGATGTTTAATGGTTTGGGCGTGAGTGTTTAGATTTTTGAGTAATCTGAATTGTCGATCACAAATGGGACATAGATACTTTTTCTTTTCGGGATCTTTTTGTTGTAGATCTGGACATGATGTTTTATGGAAATCGAACATTTCTTGTCCGCTAAAAACATAGTGGCAATTTGGGCATGGTAATTCCATATTTGGCTTACTAGCCTGAGATAAAAAAACTTCTAATATCAACCGCAAAATGATCTTAAAATCAAATAAAAAAAATATATACACAAAGTTGGGTATATAGTATAAGGTTGTTATAAGTTCGACAGCTCCGAGAGCTCCCCTCGCTCCTTGAAGATTTTCGGCGTGACTAAGTTTGTATGCATCCGCAGGCACCGGAAATCACTCTTGGAAAGGTCAACAATCTCCGAGCGTGTGAGCGGTAGCGGGTGGTCGGCAAGGCACAAGCATTTCGGGGCATACTCTGGACCTTTCTCTCGTTGGTTTGCGCCGTAATTTCGGAGGGTTTCTCCGCAGTACTGGTGTCGCTTTCGATAGGAGCGGTCCACCGCCCGAAGTGGTGTATTGCCCCGCCGGCCCTTTTGTGCCTGATCGGCCTTGAACCAGGCGGCTTCGGTCTCTTGAAAAGCAGCGTGCCGGGCAAGGCATGGGTCAATGTAAAAGCATGGTTTTAGACCATGTTCCACTTCAGTCCCGGGGGACTTTGGTGGAGCCTCCTCCGGTACACCAGAGGGGGCTTGTGTTGATGCACTGGAAGGTACAACAACATTGGGTGTCATGTCAGGATACTGCCGTGAGGCAGCATCAGTTTGCGATTTTCGCGGGGTTGACATGAAAATTATAATATTATATTATAAATCCATTCAATTTTGTGTTTGGTTCTAAACCAAAACGGACTAAAATTAAGGCTAAAATTAAGGCTAACAAGCTTAATAAAAAAAATATACAAATAAATACTATTTTTTTTTTTAGATATTCATCAATCTAATCTAATCCAGAAGTCAATCACTTCCGCCGAAGAAATCGTGCCATGAAAACTCCAATGACATGTTTCCAGGTGTACACTTTATAAACACACTCAGAGCCTTCAGCAGGTGCCAGTTCCTTGATAGCTTCCCAGCCTCCATCCATGCCGCGGGCCACCTGCACCTCCGTCTCGTCTGTTGGTCCAGTGAAGACGATCAGAGCAATCCGACCTTTGTGGTGCCACGACTCAGGAGAGATGTTGCCAGCAACGATCGCTGGGACTTGGTGATGCATGGCACGAATCGCACCTTCAGACACCAGTTCCAGCGCCAACCCGGCCATTACCAGTATCGTGCCGGGAACACGGACGACTGTCTTGAAGACGCCCTGATGGAATACCTCAAGTGCTCCTCTGTCGCCCGGGCGTTCAAAAGCAAACGTGAAGTAGCCAATGTCGGTGTGAACCTTCATGTGGCCGGCAGGTGCTTCCGGGGTTGGCAACTGATAGAACAGCCCGCGCAGCATGGGATTGGCTGACACGGATTCAGCACCATGATGTGGCACAACTCCGGCCGATCTCAGCTTCTCGAGCAATACCGCAGCCAACTCAACACAGAGGAGGCGGAACTTGTCAAAGTTTTTCACGAAGGCACAAAGAGCGGGAGTGCGCCGCACACCTTCTGGACAGTCGGCCACGGTGAACTTGGCGTCGAGGTTGTCAGTGTGATCCCCAGGCTTCTCATTGATCCCGTACATCGGATCACGCGTCGTAAGCTTTTCGCGATCTGCGTCGGACATCTCTGGCATCGAGTCAAGCTGTATGATCAACTTATCCTGAAGGATGAGAATCTTCGAGACAAGGCGACCACCTAATCCTTTTCCAGGCTTCAGGACAACAACTCCATTTGCGAATGCCTCGGCCATCTGCCTGGGTGGAGCGTTTGCCGGCAGAACTGCCGGATCGTATAGGGGTTTATCATGTCGGGGGTGCTGTTTTGAAGCAGCGCCAGTTTGCAATTCTTGCGATGACATGATAATACAGATACACTATACGTGATCTTTTAAAATAAGAAATAAAAAATTTTTAATTTTGTGAATACACGATTTGTTTTTAGGAACTGGGTAGCTCCGTATTACAAATGGTTATTAATCCACAAATTTAGTGGTGATGGAGTGGGGGTGGTGGTAAAGGCCTCAGATCTACGCGATGTCAATGTATCCACCGATCGACACAATGAAGAGATTGTAGCTCTTGGTGAGCCAGTCAACCTTGGCCGTTTGAGCGTCAATCCGCATCTGGTTGATTTTGGTCCGAGTGGCATCCTGTTGCATGTTTTGAAGAAGAAGCCACTCCAGGTTAATCTCCTGACGCTCGTGTGTCGCAGCGCCAACGCAGGGGCATACTTGCTCATGCGCCAGGCAAACACATTGTGGGTCGCCCAAACCGCCGGGGCCTTGTCGGTTGGCAAAGATACCATGAACAGGCTTGATTGTCAGAAGGCCCTGTCCAAGGCAATCTGAGCAAAGCAGCGTGTCATCTGGGAGAATGATGTTGGCAACGCCTGCAGCGCTGTAGGCAATCCATGTTGGCGGGGTGCTGTGGTTGCAACGATGGTCCAAACCAGCCACGGTGTAATTGCACATGATCACCTGCTGCTCGTCCAGGCACTGGCCACAAATGGTTGTTCCTGGCAGAACTCCAATCGCCAGAGCGAGGGCATCACACGCATTGATCGTCTTGGTGAAATGATGCTCGCAGATGGTTGCGATCGACATCTCAGTGACTTGGACTCCACAATAGTGCTCAGCGCTCTGGTCGCGGCAGGTCAGTGCAGCAGTCTTAGTCAGCATGGCTTTGACTTCTGTGTCTGCCCGGCGAGCCACCAGACGGCACTTGTCCAAGCAGTGGACACAGAATGAAATCTCGTCCAGCTCGGCCCAGTGCTTGCGGGCAATGCCGTTCAACCGGGCCATCTCGCTCGGGTCTAGCGTTTTGGTGCAGGCACAATCATGAAGGCACTTCTCCTCGTGGTTCCAGAACAGTGGCAGCTGATCGTTATCCAGATGATCTTTGCCCATCATGATAATGGAGTCCATCATGGTCACCAAAGCCTCCAGGTCAGGTGAATTAGCCGCTGGGGGGGTTGTGGTTGGTGTTGATGGGTGCGACTGTTGGGAAAAGTCGCCGGACCAGTCGCACCACTTGCAGGGTACATCATCGCTCTGGCGTTTGTGGGCGGGGTCACGCAGTTGGCAAGCTTGGCAGGAGCCAGGGTCACACAGCTGCAAGATGGAATGCTTTAGTCCGCAATTGGCGCAGTCGGGAAAATCATAACACTTACATCCAGAATACTTTTTCCCACAGCTGGTGCACTTGTCAACTAGATCAACTGCCGTGGTTTGAAGTTCCTCCTGACAGTCGCAGGGCCCACCGCAAACCAAGTAGGGGAGGTCGCACCACCTGCAGGCCACATGATCGCTCTGGCACGCGTGAGCAGGGTCGCGCAGTTGACAAGCGTGGCAGTCGTCATGGTCACACAAATCCAAGATGGAATGGGTCATATCACAGTTGGCGCAGACGTGTTCTTCGGGGTCATCAGCTTCAGACTCTTCCGTTTCAGAAAGATAGCTCGGATAGGGTAGGCAGAGGTAGCAACCGCTGTTGCACCCCCCGCAGCTTTGGCAACGCAGGGACTTGTCAGGCTTGCACGCGCTTCCTTCAGACTCTTCCGCTTCCTGCCAGAATGAAGGGAGGCTCGGATCGCTTTGACAATTCCACGAGCAGCCACGATCGCCGCACTCCTTGCAGAAAATACGACGAGGCAACACCGGCTCACGCTCGGCGACCGAACTGCACTTCTGGCAGTCTTGTTCTTGTCTGACATACTCCCCACAGGTGGGGCACTCTGTCTGTGACTTGCAGGTGGTACAATCCGGCTTGCTGCAAGAACCCTGGCATTTCATGCCACATTCATCGCAGGCCATGGAGAGGCCTGCAAGAACCCTGGCATTTCATGCCACATTCATCGCAGGCCTCTCCATGGCCATCTCCCTCGCAGGTGTTGCAGTGGGGCTCGTCAGCCCATCTGAGCTTGTACGCACAAGCCCGACAAGTCCCTGTGTCGTCAAAGCTGTGGAAAGCGTTGATACAATGAGGCTCGCCAAAAGGCTCTTGCTCAGGGACCGAACTGTACTTCGGGCAGTCTTGTGTTTGTCGTCTGACATACGCCCGGTAGTTCAAGACTCCCTGCCAGCACTTCGGGCAGTCTTGTGTTTGCCTGACATACTCCCCACATATGAGGCACTCTGTCTGTGGCTTGCACTTGGTACAATCCTGCTTGCTGCAAGAACCCTGGCACTTCATGCCACATTCATCGCAGGCTTCTCCATGGCCATCTCCCCCACAGGTGTTGCAGTTGGGCTTGTCAGAAGGCTCGTTCTCAGCCGACCCGCAAGGAATGGGTGGTAACTCGACGCACTTGCTACAATCCGGCTTGCTGCAATAACCTTGGCAGGGAGTATTGCACTCATTGCAGGCTTCACCATAGCCGCGCCCATTGCAGGTGTTGCAGTGGCCTTGCGCGGCTATGTCCGATTCAGTGTGCTCGAAAACAACCACTTGACCACACAACTCACAGCCCTCTGTGGTTCCGCAGCCCTGGCAGCTCTGACAGTGCGGGGGGAGGGTGACCCAGCCGTCATCGGCTTCGGGCTGATCAACTTCGGACTCGCCAGCTTGCTCCATTTGGTCCAGATAGCCTGCATAGCCTAGGCAGTGGTGGCAACCATTATCGCCACAATCTGCGCAGAAAATGCGGATAACTTCATCCTTCTTCTCATTGGCCGGCACAACAGGCGTGTTGCTAAGCATCTGCCAACCGGTGTGATCCGGTGGGCCATGCAGAACCACCCGACTTGGCGATTCAGAGGCGGAGTGCTTTCGCTCACCACCTTGTATTGTAATGTCTGATTCGGTATGCTTGGAAGCATCACCGAGGTTTTCCTTTACGGGAACAATAGACATCCTCAATCATAATCCAATTTAGTCATAATTTATTCAATTTTTGGCCCATCTTGCTACTGAAAAGGGTTAAAGTGAGTGAAAATTAAGTTAAATAAAATAAAAAATAAGTAAAAAAAATAAAATAAAAAAATTTTAATTTTGTGGGTATATCCGATCTGTTTTTAAGAGCTGGGTAGCCCTGCATTGCAGATGGTTAGTACTTCACAAATTTAAGTTGTTGTTGTAATTGAGGTTGGGGTTGGGATGGTTGGTGTCTTGAGCCTACTTGAGATCAACTTGTCCACCGATCGACAAGATGAAGGTCTTGAGGGACTTACTCCGCCAGTCGACCTTGGCCTGCTGCGTTTCAATTCGTGACAAATCAAGCTTAGAGCCAGAGCCCTTTTGCACCAAATCGTCTAGAACCAGGAGATCCTGCAGGATCTGGTTGCTCAGAGCTGTCATGGTCTTGACGCACGAGCATTCGCCCTCGTGTTCTGGCACCAGGCAAACGGTCTCCATCATCTCGTTGGCGCTGTGGGCGAGACCGAAAACCCCGTGAACGGGTTGGACCACCAGAAGTCCTGTCTTCAAGCAGTGTCTACACACCAGGGTCTTGTCCGGAAGAACGATGTTGAAGACGCCAGCCGAACCAAAAGGAATCCATAATGGTGTCTCGTGGTCGCAAACGTGTCTGATGGTTGGGAGCTTGACGTAGCAGACGGTCACCTGATTCTCTGCCAAGCATTGGCCGCAGATCCTTGTCCACAGAGGAACTCCAATTGCTATCGAAAGAGCTTCACAGGAACGGATACTCTGTGCGAACCCATGATCGCAGCTGGTGGCCTTGGCCATCCCGTCAACTGGGATTCCACAGGGGTTTGCGCCGCCTGGGTTGCAGCCGGTTGGATCGCAGCAAACGAGTGCGCCCTTCTCGGTGACCATGGCCCTGACGGAGGTCATTGCGATAGAGTTACTGCGAGCCACCAGATAGCCTTCACCTAGGCAGAGCTGGCCGGGATTCCGTTCTGCAAGCACTGCCTGGTGCTCTTGGTCGATGTCAACCAGCATGGACATCTCTTCAGGACTCAGCGGAGTTGTGCATGCGCAGATGTGTGTGCAGGTCTGGCCATGGTCCCGCCGAAGCTTGTCCGCTGGAGGATCGATTTCCTTCATCAGCCCCTCGATCATCTTCATAAACAGCTCGAGCTCTTGCGTTCGATCTTCTGCCTGATCCACTTCAGTTGCCTGATCCACTTCAGTTGCCTGATCCACTTCAGTCTCCTTCGCCGGGAGTGTGCAGGTAGGGCAGTTGTTGTAGCCTCCGCAATCGGGACAGTAGCCCCACTGAGACAGCGGCTTGCCCGCCAGGGCATCTTCGACAAGGTCAAACTCATTCTCCAAAGGGGGCACAGCGCAAAGCGGGCAGTTGTTGTAGCCCCCGCAATCAGGACAGTAGCACCAAGTGCAGGTCTCGTCCAGGCCACCACACTCTCGGCAGGATAGTGCGCACTCCTTACAGGCCTTCCCATGACCGTTGCCTTGGCAGCCATGGCAAGTATCGCAGGTGCAGTCCTTTCCCACACCAGGTGCGCCACAGTTGGGGCAGTCGTCCACATTCACATAGCACTCTCGGCAGGGAGGGTCACAGTGGCCAATGCAAACACGCCCGCAGTTCAGGCAGCCGTTGCCGTTGCCGTGGCCATAGCAAGAATTGCAGTGCCCACACGTGCAGATCCCATGAGGAGCACAAGCTCCACCGCAGCCGAAACAGCAGACAAAGGACTTGCCGCAAACCTCGTTGTCACAGGGAGGGTCGCAGTAGCCTGTACAAGTGTTCTTGCCAGGACTTTCGTCGCTGTGTATGGTGCAGGCAGTCTCATCGGTTCCGATAGCCTCAGTGGCCTTTTGATAGGCACGACAATGTTTGCAGTTGGTTCCGTTGCAGTGGCAGACACAGGAAAGCCCGCAGGTCTGGCAACCTCCGCAATGGCCTTCACCGTTGCATGTGGCGCAAGGGATTGTCACATTCTTGCGCACAGCCTCAAGGTAATTCAAGTCTGATCTGGTACAGACCGCGCAGCTTTCGTCCTTGCAGCACCCCCCACAAACGTGGGAAGGTGCAGGGACTTTCTCCTGACCTTCCCGGAGCTGGTCAAGGTAAGTCTGATCACCCATGCACTTGGGGCAGCCGTCGTCTTGGCAATCGCTGCAGTAGATGCGGCTGGGTGCAGGGGCGACGGACTTCTCCTCGTCACCTGAGTGGGCCGATGACCCACCTTGAGTCGCGGCGGTAGTTGTGATGTCGGTGTGGTGCTTGGTAGCATCACTGTTTTCGTAAGAAATAAGAGACATCTCAATCATTTTACTTTGGGGGCGATTTATTCAATTTTCGATTCATCTCAATGCCGAAAAAGGTTAAATTTAAATAAAAAAATTTTGTTTTTTGTAGTAAAACTACATGATAAAGTATACTTTAAAATTCAAAGAAAAGACAAAATACTATTCAGGTCGCTAAGCGTCCGCATCGTGAGCATCCATCAGGAAAGCCCTTGTTGCGATACAGAGATTATTCTGGGGTTGGCTCAGTGTGTGGAGGTGGCTCAGTGGGCTGCACATCGAAAACTCGGTAGCGACCACATCTGGGGCAACCATTGCCCCGACCATCATCGAGGCACACAACGCATTCCACGCCAAACTCGGAGAGGGCCTCCCTCTCTTCAGGTGGTGTCAAGTTCTGGTCATGCTGAAAGGCGAAACCGGGCTCATTGCCAAAGTAAAAGGCATCACTGCAATCCGGGCAGCCATTGGTGTTGTCATTGCAACGGCCGCAGAAAACCTGGTGGCGTGATTGCTGGGGTAGAGTGTCCTTGGGGTGGCGCGTTTTGGCGCTACCATCTTCCTTCTGGAGGGCGGACATCAACAATCAAAATCAATTAAAGATAACGTCACTCAATTTTCAATTTATTCTAAGATCTAAAACGGTTAAAAAAAATTAAAATTTTTTTGTTTTTAATTAAACTCAATCTGTAACTTGGTTTACTAACTACCAACTACCAGCTGGTGGTCAAAGCCCATCAGTCTTCAGAAGACTTGGGTACCAACCTCTCCTTGACAACCAGATGGCAGTTGGTACACCCACCTTGGTTGGTCGAGCCTTGCCCACTGCAGAGGACGCATGGGCGATCGGAACAGGCCAAATAGCCTGGTTTACCCCAACAGTGCCGACACCCATCATCAGCACAGTATCCACAGATCTTGCGATGAGGCACAGAAGCTGTAAAAACCTGCTTGAGAGGGCTACCATTGTCCTTGATGTGACGCCTTACAGCGTCACGGTGTTTGAGAAAACGAAAGGACATCGGATCATAACTTTAAAAAATTAATTTAATCAATTTTGCAATTAAGAGAATATCTAAAATGGTTAAAATTTCAGTTAAAATCTTATTCATTTTCTTCCAAAACAAGTTCAACATAATCGTCATAATCTCCATCAAAAGCTTGAATTTTTTTGTTTTTACAAATCCAAATCTGTGAATTTGTTTCTGTGATTAAATCGGCATTATGGCTAATAGTGATTACTCCTCCTTGAAAGCTCTTGATACCATCAATTAAAGCCGCAATGGTTTCGATGTCTAAGTGATTAGTTGGTTCATCAAGTAGAAGTAGGTTAGGGGATTGGACATAAAGGGCGCAAATGGCCACTCGGCTTTTTTGTCCACCTGATAATCCTTGAATGCGGTGGGTGTGTAATTCTCCAGTTAGGCCGATTGTTCCTAGAAGTCGGCGAACATTCTGAGTTTCTTTGTAATCCTCAACTCCATATTTCAGGGCGGTTTCTTGAAGATATTCAATTGGAGTCTTATCATCTGGTAAGGTTCCGACAAAGTGTTGATTGTAATAACCTATTCTCATTCTGGGATGAGTACTTACTCGTCCATCAGAGGGGTTCAAGTTTCCAACAATCAAATTAACTAAAGTGGATTTGCCAGATCCATTTGCTCCAACGATTGTGATTCGGGTATCCATATCAACTCCAAAATCAACCTTTTCGAGAATTAATTTATCTGGTGTGTATCCGAATGATACTTCTGAAACACCAACCACTTGTTGTTTTTCTTTACGAATCTCCGGGAATTTAATCCTGACGTTATAGGGTTTTTCTGGTTTAATCTGATCTGCTTCACATTGTAAATTAGCCAATTTTCCTTTCGGAACTCCGTGTTGTCGCTTGAGAGTTCTAATTGCGTTGGTCAGGTATGTCCAACGATGAAGGTTTTTTTCATATTCTTTTTCTTTGAGCAGGATAAATCCATCATAATTGGTTGGATAAAACTCAAGTTGTTCTTCGGGTTTGGTGGTGTTGATATGAATGATCTTGGTGACGGCTTGATTCAAGAAATGACGATCGTGGGAAACAACTAGAAGAGCATGTTTCCAGCCACTGAGATAATTGGTCAGCCAGATGACAGCCTCCAAGTCCAAGTGATTAGTTGGTTCATCCAGAAAGAGAAACCGGGGTTCTAGGTAAAGAGCTTTAGCCAGAGAAACACGCATTCTCCATCCTCCTGAAAGATGTTGGGTGGGTGAATCTTGCATTTCGGTTGTGAATCCGAGACCATGAAGAATTTTACGGACTTTGGACTGATCTTTTTCAGCTCCCATCAGCAGAAGTTCATCTTGAATATCTTGATATTCTGTGCAGTGATCTTCTGAAAGACCTTCTGGATCATCGTCCATCATCTCTTCAAGATGTTGGAGTCTTTTTTCCCATTCGATCTTTTTGTGATTGGAATCCATAACAACATTGAAGACTGTTTCAGAACTGGGATCAATCTCTTGTTCGAGGTAAAGAATATCAGTATCGGGGTGAATAGGTGGTCTTTTTGAAGCAATTGTTCGAAGTAGACTTGATTTCCCAGCTCCGTTTCGACCAATTAGACCGTATTTTTGATGTTCATTGAGGGTTAAAGTACTGTTCTTGATTAGGTACTTTCCAGCAACATTGAGGTTGAAATTCTCCAAAGAAATAGTGTATGGGCTATTATTTTCATTTGAGTAGTCAATTGAACTAACTGGAATAGCTTCTTTCGATTGTTCCTTCTTTTGTAATTTAGCTTGACGCTTTTTGTTTTTGGGCATTCGGATATGATAAAAAAAAAGAAGAATAGTTAAGTTAGATTCAATTTTAAGATTACCAATTGATCAAGTGGCTATATTCATTGGTTTGTTTGGGCTTCCACCATGGCCAACACGAGCAAAATATCCGTTTTAATCTAAAACGCCAATATGGCCATTTAACAGCATTGTAACTATTTTTAGATAATTTCAGTGCATTATCTAATTGATAATTCAGTTCAGCGTAAGTGAAATTTAATTTAAAATTAATCAAAGGATCATTAAAATCTTTTTTGTATTGTTCGATAATAAATTTTCGTGTTTGTGGGTGATAAAAGTCTAATTCATATCGGCTAGACATGTAGTTGTAAACAACATAATCGATTATACCTTCATGAGCCAGATCATATTCTTTATTTTTAATATTAATCAGTTCAGAATTCTGGTTTGTGAAGACATTAAGCTGATGATAATAATAGTTGGTCGCATTTTCACATTGTGTTAACTCTAAATCAGAAACTGATTCGAATGGGTATTCTTTGAGTTCGTCCATTTCTGGTATGGTTCTTAGGTATGGTTCTTAGTTTAAAAGATTAATACTTCAATTTTTAATCATAAAATTGAAATTAGAATGAAATCAAAACTCGAAACATAACTCGAAACATAACTCGAAACGATGAAGCGTGCTGTTACTGAAACCAATCAGAAACTAGGAAAAATGATCTCTATTGCCCGAGCAATGGGCTTTCGTAATGTTGGAGAGTCTCCAGTTGATTCTGGTGCTGAAACTAGAAAAACAAAATTTATTCAAGCTAAACAACAAACTTATTATAATTATGATAAAAATGGAAATCCATTTAAAGATTATTCTGTGCCAACTCATTTCGCCGATGAAATACTTTCAAAGCATGAGAAAGAATCTTCTTTCTATGATCCTAAAAATATATTGTGGCGATCTAGACATGGTGTCTTTGATAATTATGGATTGCGGCATCCTCTAACAAGAGTGTGGATGAGTGATTTCTTGATGTTTAATCCTAATTATCAGCTTGATGACATAATGGATGTTGAGCGTTGTCTTGGATATTGTTTTCATCAAGCAATTGATGAGAGGACCTTAATTATTGATCAATGGAAGATAGGATATAATAATCAGGATCATTCTAGAATGGTTTCATTGGACTTTTTGCCTGACCAAACCCATTTGGCAGAAGCCCTTCCTAAAAAAGATCAAGATAAATCAGTAATTGCTAGAGGACTTTTGGCAATCATGAACACTGTTTATCCAAATCATTTGAATTTTGCGAACTATTATGAAATTGGGGAATGGTATACCAGAAATGAATCACCCATCCATTTACAAGAAGTATCTGAGGGCAATTTTGATTATTACCAGAAAACTGAGGAAAAAGGATTGCCATCAACCGAACTGAAACTAGATTCAGTGTTGACTTTGGAATATGTTCAAAAGAGGGTTGATAGTATGATTGAATCCAGTTATGATTTTAATTTGTGCAATCCTCCCAAAGTGGATTATCCTACTTTTAAGGTTGAGGTTAAAGTTAAGATTAATGATCAGGAGATAATTAATTTGAAGGACTTAGATAAGATTCTGGGCACTATCAATTTAAAGTATTTGGTCCAGAATTTAAAGCATTATCAAGACAGCAATATTTACTGTGATGTCCCAGCAGAATTACTTTTGATGGAAATGTATAATAGTCAAGGTCCAACTGGTTTTGGTGCTCTGCAGTACAAGTCAAACGCCATGACTCCAGATGAAGCTAAAAAAATATTTGAAAAAGCAGACTCTGATAAATATTTTGATTATCTGAATGGGGTCCGGTTGAAGCTTAACTTTCACTACTATCCATTTCTAGATATTGATCGCTATGATGAGCATTATGGGGCGGGTTCAGCTCAAAAATGTTTGGATAATGCCCGAAATGGTAATTTTTCAAACAGGTCAGTTGAATTAAACTAGAATCATACTAGAGGATTTATCCTTTTATGACTATACTGTTGCAGATATTAGCTACAGTTTATTGTTATAATTTTAGTATCATTTAATAGTCACAATCTGTCTGAATGCAGATGATTGCTCTCATTTGATATGATTAGTTCCTATAATTTTTTTATCGTTTTCCGGAAATGTTTTATCTTTTTTCGGCTATATCAAAAGGTGCGTTGGGATATCCTCTCTCCATAATGATATAATCGAGTAAAAGATATCTTCTTTTTATCTTTCATTCCTAAAATTATATGTTAAAACATGCTAAAGGGTATAGTATCTTATATTTATCGTTTGGTTAAGTTTCAGTTAATTTTCTTTTAATTGTTTGGTATGATATTTTTGTGAGTTAGTGATAGCTTGTTGGTATTGGTTATCTTTGAGGATAGTATTGGCAACTACTTTCATTTCGCTGCTGGTTAGGTTGATGTATTTGTTGTGGTGTTGGTAGACTTGATCGCTGGTGATAACGATTAGTTTTTTGATGTTTGAGATATCAGTGACAAGTTTCCAGCTGTTAATTTGTCTTTCGTAATGGATTCGTGTCGATCTGTCAGAGCTGAGGAGTGGAATGACAGTGTTTTCGTGTTTGATGTCGAGACTGGTGATATCTTTCAGTTGTAAGCGACATTTATCTTTGAGGTAATGGGATAGTTTATAGCCAAATGATTTGTGGCCAGCTCCAAGATAGTTTTCCAGAACATCATGACTTTCTTGTTCGGTTAGTTGATAGTTGGGATTGGTGCTATAGTTTTTGATAAAGGTATCCATATCAATCATATTGTGATTACTAAATAGGTTGTTGAGTTGTTCTATTTTAGCTAGGGTATTATTGCTATTAATGTTATTGATGTTGTTACTGTTGATGTTGCTGTTAATGATGTTGATAACGTTGGCCACTATTTTTTGATTATTTTGTGGTTCTGATTTGTGTTCAAAGGTTAGTTCTGGTTCAAATTCAAAATCTGGTATCATATCTGACGGGGATGTTAATTTATCTTGGCAACTGGGACTGGTTTTAATGTGACGATAATAATTGCTGGAATGTTTAAAAAGGATACCACATTCTTCGCAAAGTTTAGCTGATTTGTAAAGATCTAAGTTTTTTTTATGTTTGGCAGTTCCGTAGTGGCGCTTGAGATTGGCCTTGGTACTGCTGCTGTAATCACAGATGGCACACCGGTGTTTCATTTAATTAATTGAAAGATTTTAACAACTTATATTAATCCGAAGATTCTTCTTTTAAAAGATCTTCTAAACTTCCAATGAATTTGCTGTTTTTATTTTGATATTCGGGAAGTATGATTTTTTCTTCATCATATCGAACATTTTGTAAAACCGTGTTGGCCACTACATTCATTTGGTAAGTGGTTAAATCTAAGAATTGGTTGTGGTGTTTGTAGATTTGATCGCTGGTGATGACAATTAGTTTTTTAATGTTGGTCATATCACTAGTTCGTCTCCATTCTTCATCTTTCTTTTGGATGTAACTTCTCAATCCACAATCAGTGGCGATGATGGGTAAAATAACTTGGTTTCTTTGAACGGCGACACCTTTAAAATCTTGAAGTTGTTTTTGACATTTTGCTTTTAGATAAAAGGGTAAGTCAAAAGATAAGGCCTTGAACCCGTTATATTGGAAGTTTTCTAGTATAACATTTGTTTCATGTTTCGTTAATTGATATCGTGGGTTGTTCTCATAGTTGAACATAAAAGTTTCTAAGTCAATCATGTTGGTTTCGTTAAGGAGTAAATTAAGTTTGTCTATCTTGGTCAAAGTATTATTATCACCAGTAATGATTGTTGCTCCCGGACTGTCTTTGATGGTGATATTATTGATGACCTCTGCACCAACACTGGTACCAGCACCAGCATTAACACACGCACTAACACCCACACCAACACCAACACTAGGTTTAGCTTTAAAAGCTTTTTGTGATTCCTGGCAGATGGAGCAATCTTTAATGTGACGCCTAAAATTTTTAGGATATTCAAAGAACTTACCGCACGCTGATAAGGATTCTCTTTTAATATTTCTTTTGTGTTTCTCAGAACTATAATGTTTTGTCAAATGATGTTTATGATTAGTTTCGTAATGACATGTTCGACATTGATAACTCATTGCTTGATATTTATAAAGATAATTTTAAATTAGTTTGAAATGCGTTTTTAATAGTTTCGGAGCGACTAAAACTATTACTAGATATCACCCTCATAATTCCATAAATGTATACGCACTTATTTACACTTTTTTTTCAGGGGATCTCCATAAATTAATTAGGTTTTATAGGTATAATAAAAGTGTAAATAAGTGTAACCGTTTTACACTTTTAAAATAGGGCTTTAATTCATCCTATAACATAGTATGACCCACCTTAATCGCGATTACACTTTTAAAATCAACAAGTGTGGGAGGCTACCATGTTTTAGTTACACGTATATGCATACTATAAGTGTAACTCTCCAGATTGCTCTTTTTTAGGAGCACTTTATCTCAAATAACATAGGGCTTGAGTTATTCCTTCATCCTAGCATCACACTATACAAATAGCACTACTCTATCATTTTAGGACGTTACCATATGTTAGTTACAGATATATGCCAAATTTTATTTGTCAAAAGTGGTGATCACTAAAAATAGGGCTTGAGTTATTCCTACATCCTAGCAATATACTATACAAATGGAGCGAATAATGTCTTGGTCGAAACTTTACCATAAATTGATTACATGTATTAGCTTAAAAAAATCGCTCCTTTTGAAACGAGTTTTTTGCTTAACACATAAGTTAGTCCTGAAAACATATTAGAATTCCCAAATACACTACACCCTACAATGTGGGAGCTAATGCTAAAGTTAATTACGATTCCTTCGCTCCTTTTTTGAAAACCGAAAAATAGTAAAAAACAGGGATCACTCCAAAAAAGACGGTTTTTCGGACTTTTTTTTAGTATAAATATTAATTTAAAGCATACTTTCGATACACCTTAATACACTATGGCGCTTTTATAAGATTATGGGAGTTACAAATGGAGCCAAAAACAACGCAGAAATCTTTCCCAAAATCTCCCGTTATTTTTGGGAACTTTTTAACACAAAAACGACGAAAACGGAAAAACACTGATTTTCCAAAAAAGGTAAATTTATTTTGGGAGTTTAAAGCAACCCGGTGTCCCCAGCAATGCATAAAAATAAAAGCTCCGAAAAACCGCTAAAATCGACTAAAAAACAGTTAAAAATAAAAAGTTTTTATTCCTAACTAACACAATAATATGCTGTACCGAAAGCTCAGCATGAAATCTCATGCAGAATTTTCATGCAGTCAAACGTCCTTAAAACACGTTAAAACGATAGTAAAAAATTTACACTTTTTGCGAAGAAAAATTTGGGAGTTTAAAGCAAGAATTTGTTACGGGACCATTAGCGCTCCGAAAAACAGGTGATTTCGGAGCGACAAAAAACTATGCAGAGGGCTCTCCCAGATAGGGCTTGAAATTATACTAAAAAATTTACACTTTTTATTTTTGGGACAAACTCCATTTATTGTGTAGGCTACCTTGTCAGAATCGGTAAAAAAAAAGGTAAATCTTGTATCATTTTGAGAGGTCCCTAATGCAAACAGTTATCCTAGAATTCCATAAAACGGCCATCGCGTAAATTTATCCTTTTTTCGACTTTTTCGACTTTTTTGTTCCCAAACTAAGCTCGCGTAAGCCATTCTATATGCGTAAGGGAAAATATGGGTGATTTTTAAAGCTAAAAGCTCCTGAGAATTGAAATAAATATTGAATCCCAACTCTGAAATCCTTGCACAAAATATTTTGTAGAGTTATTTCTCTGTAGAAATCAATGGTTGACTCGTGTATTGGGAGCCCTTAGCATTAAATACCCTCTCGAAATTTTATTTTTTGATGTTTTAAAAACCCATTTTTAGTGTTTTTTTAGTGCTCCAAATATTAGATACTATTACTTCCCCAAAGTTCCTACTAAAAAAAAGAGAAAAAAAAAGTCATAAAATCCATTTTTTTTTAATTTAGTGTTAGCTGGCCGCTCCTTTGTAGTGTTTCAGGAGTAATTTTTTAAAAAAAGTAAAAAAAACACCCAAACCACCTACTTTCACCAGCTAATAATAATATAAATTATTGCAAGTAATATAGCATCCACCAAATCGCTCCTTTTTTGACTCTTTTTGCTCCAAAAGTGACAATAGTTTCGGATCCACCAAAAAACAGCTGAAGTTATTACCACGTTAATGCACTCCACTATACTAATAAATTTACACTTTTGTTTTGGGAGGGTATGCTAAAGTTGATTACAAAAGATTGTAAATAAAAAAAGTGTAAGTGGTTTTTACGTGTCTTCATAGGGCTTGAGTTATTCCTAGATTATAGCAGACCACTATACTAAAACACCCCAACTTTCGATTTGGGAGCATATGCAAGAGTTAATTACAAAAGATTGCTAAAAAAAAGGTGAAAAAGGTCATTTATGCATTTCCATAGGGCTTGAGTTATTCCTAATTTATTGCTAAAACCATCCTGAGAAAAAAATAAACCCGGTTTTGGGAGACCATTATAGGTTTAGATGCAAAACATTAGCAAATTTTATAAAAAGGAGGAATTCGAAAATTCTGTTTCTCGTTTAATTAGATACCCTTGAATGCTACGGAGCTCCTTAGAACACAACACCTCGAAAAACTGGGAGCGAAAGGAACAGTTAGTTACGCTTGATAGCATGGCTCCCTAAAGTGTAAAAAGAGGGCAAAACCATAGGGCTTGAGTTAGTCCCAGTTCCTTCGAGCGTTCGCTGTACACTATCAAATTAGATACAGTTTCTTCTAAGGTTCGCTATCAGTACAAAAGTTTTTGTTCTTTGATGGTTGGTTCGAAGTTAATTGCGCTAAGTACTTTTTTAATAGCTTTTTGTCTTTCTTTGAGCTTAATAATTGGAAATGAATTACGTTTGTGCATGATTAGAAATTGGATTAGGCGTCCGTGTTGACTTTTATTTGGGGTTGATCCGTGTGCCAATCTTTTGTCCCAGATGGCAATGCTGCCGGCTGGCATGGGTACCCTAGTAATGTTGGAGATGTATGACATATCAGTTGAATCTTGGGGGTTAAATTTCCAAAGGCTTTGGGAGCCAGCTGGGTGGTTCATATCTTTTTTGGAGTACCATTCTTGGAAGTTCTGATGAAATCCTGGGACCAGTTGAAGCCCACCGTCATTATATTGGTTATCCCAGACGCTGATTAGGCCTTGAAGAGATGGACCTTGGCTGCCTTCAACTAGGTTATTTTCTTTGATGAAGCTCATTGGATCGTTGTAGTCGAGTTTCATCCGTTCTTTTAGAAGGGCATTGTATCCAGCTAAATACATTTTAGGGTCTACATCTAGGTGCAGGTTAGGATAGGTGTATGGTGTTTTCCATTCAGGGTGTTTCAGGGTGGGTCTGTAGAAAGCAAATCGATCATGGTTAACGAGCAATGGTTCATTTTTCTTTGGTTCATTTTTCTTTGGTTCATTTTTCTTTGGTGATTGAGCATCATAAAGAAGTTGAAACGCTTGATGTACTTTGGGATTGACTCTATTTTTGATTAGTTGTTTGGTAAAGATGGGTTCTTTTCCTGGTAACCCGTAATTGCTTAGGGATTGATTGAGAAGATGATATGTTTCGAGGTCATCATATTTAAATTCAGGCGCTTTAGATTGCAGGTGGAGTTGCGTTTCTAAAGTGGTTTGATCACATTCTTCTTTGCTTAAGATGCCAGTGATTAAGACGAATCCGTTAGTTTCAAAGAATTTGGTAATTTCTTCTGGTTGATCTAGATTGAATTGTGCTGTCATGATGTATGGATTCTCTTGGTTCTTTGAACAGGTTTCAATTTTTAAGGAATTAAAAGAATTAAAATTGATTTTTGGTTTGAACTGGATACTTCAATCAAGACATGGAATTATTGAGGGAGAATAAATATCAAATTCTCGATAACATCTTAAACCGAGAGGAGATTAATAATGTTTTGTATGGCAATGGGGTATGTTGGAAAAATAAAGTATCATCTACCAGGGTGATTTCAAAAAAGTGGAATGGGGTTACAAAACTGACTGATTTAGATTTACAATTTTTTAAGTTTGTTGTTTTACCAGATGGTCGAGTTGACATTAATTTGCCAATGAACCTGGTTGATCGTTTGTTAAATGATTCATTGGTCAAGATCCAGCAATTGGATCCAACTTTTCAAATTGCTTTGGTTAATCTTTTAGTTAATGTGACTAATCCAAGTACACAGAATTGGCATCAAGATAATGGTGGTTTAGGTGAGGATGAATATTATACAGTTTTAATCCCATTGGTCGATGAACCTGGAATGGGTAAAACAGAAGTATTGGTGCCTTACACTAAAAAATTTCCTAGAAAAAAATTAAAAAAAGGAGAAGTTCAAATTGCCACTCCAGATGTTGGAGTTGGAGATGCTTTAATATTTTCTGGTTCTCTTTGGCATCGGGGTACAGCAAACTATTCGTCAATGCCACGATATTGTCTTTATATGATTTTAACTAACCAAGATCCATCTGTTCTGTTTGAGAACTGGAACTGAATCTAGAACTGAATCTAGAACTCAGATAAAAAAATTGATTGTTGAGAAGAAAAAAAGCTAAAACATTCAATGAATTCGAATGAAATTGAAAAAGCCTTATTATATGATTTTAATAAAATCTTAACGGGGCATATTCCTGTCTACCGCGATGGGAAGATTGTTTTTGAAAAAGCAACTGGAACACTAAAAGGCTGTATTACAACTGAACAAGAGGCAATGCCTTGTGTTTATGTTTATATTTCAATGTATAATCAAAAAGGTCAAGTGGTTTATAGTTATTTTAGTGAATCCAGATCTAGATTTTGTGCTGTAATTCAAGAAGCTAGGGAAAAACAACTCTTTGAATTAGATTCGATGCATAATCAAGAAAAAATTATTAAAAAAATCATAGATTTTGGAGTAGATTTAGATGAAGATGATGATTTCGATGGATTAGTTTATAAAGACTATTGTAATTTTGGATCACCAGAAAATATTTTAGATTCAATTAAAGTAATTAGTGGCGTCAACTGAACTAAACCGCTAAACTAAACTAAAATCAAGAACCTTTTCTAGCTACCTTAAAAATTTGAAATCAATGAGGATTATGAAAGTCGAAGGGTAGCTAGAACGGATAAATTTTTTTGTAATTACCTCTCGCTGAAGTATAGAAACCCTTTTAATTTGTTAATCCAAATCATCTTTAGAAGTCGTCGACCTTTGGTGATGATTGGTTCTCGAGAACCAACTGGCCATTGGTATTCTAGAATTTGCAAAAGAGTTATGGTTGAATAGTTCTGATTGATCAGAGTTGGATGTTCTTTAACAAATCTTTTAATTACAGCATGTTTCAGATCTTTTGGAAAAGGCAGCATCTTGCTCTGGACTATTTTGGCTGCATTGCGTTGAATTAGTGAATCGAGATGTGGTTTTTTAAGTGGACTTGTGAGTGGATGAACATAAGCTAGGACGGATCGAAATCCGTCTTTTTCAAAGTATTGCAATAGCGACCATGTTTTTGAGTCACAGACATTTTGATCATAACAGCAACCAGTTTTAAAAGATCCCATTGGTGTACCACTGTAGCGTGTTTGATAGAGAACTCGACAGCCTCTTTGGGTGGCCAGTTCAGCCTGGGCGTGTGGATCTTTGCATTGGTTGATGTCTAGGCTGGCACCAGGTTTATTGATTAAGATAGTGTAATTGGATAGTTTTTTGGAGGTGATCAGCTTTTGGTGGTCCAGATGTTTAATGAGTTTCCAGAGCCATTCCTTGAGGAGTGTCATGTTGGCATATTGTTTTTCTGAGTCTAGTTGGTCATGTTCTTGAGGTGATAAGGTGTAGTAATTTAATTTGGGTTGAAGATCATCATCTAGGTATTTGGAATGACCTGTGTCAACCTCTTTGGCTACTAGAGCAATTTGAGCAAGGCTTTTAAGGAGTTCCTTAAAATTGTCAAAGCTATCGAATTGAAGGATAAACATTCTTGCATGGTGGTTTGATTTAATTTGGTCAAAAAGTTCAATTTTACGAACATAAAATTGAACAAAAGAGCTGTTAAAAACTAAAACTAAAACTAAAATGAGTTTTGATAACATTGCTATGGGCGCCGGTTCCGGCCTATTATCTAAGTGGGCTGAGAATGAGTCTGGTCGACAACGTGGTTGGGTGGAAACAGCTGCTCGGAGTGCTTTTGCTGCTTCGGGTCCAGTTGGAGTTGCCTTGAATATGTATGGTGATTATGCTGAGGGTGCCACTTCAGCCCAAGTCAAAGTCCATCGAGGTTTGAAGGCGGATGGAATTAAAGAGCGACTTAAGAAAACTCCAGATCGTAATCCAGCAGAAATTAGAGAAGAAGCTGATTTGGAAGCTCTTTGGCTTCTGGATGAAGATATGGATGGAACCAAGTACTCGATGATGAAGCAGAGGATTAAAGATAAGTATTCCAAGAATTAAAGAGTTAATCCAATCGGTTTAACTTGATCTCAATTATTTTTTTTATGGATTGGGGCAAATACAATTCGAAACTATTTCTGGATAATTATAAAAATTGAACTTTCTTTAAAGCCGTCATCTTGAGTGATAGACTTGAGTGATAGACTCTATTTAATGTATTTTAAGGTAACTAATCTTTATGAATGTCATGATAATTTTCGATATAAAACAGGTTTGAATGTTTTGAAGGCTTCTTTTAATAAAAAAGGACAGCGTATTTCGGGTGGTTTATATTTTACTACTTTGGAGCATTTGGATAAGTTTTGTATGGATGGGGTGTGGTTGAGAGAAATCACAATTCCAGAAAAGACAAAAATTATTATGTATGCGGGTGGCAAATGTATGGCTGATAGAATCATAATGGGTGAGAAGTATCCTCTGTATGATGTCAAAACTATTAAAAAATTTAATTTGAAGATAAATGAGTGTTATATTCAGGGTGCATCCAGGAATGGTCAAGTAGAGTTTCTGGAATGGTGGAAGAATTCTAGAAAAAAGATAAAATGGAAACTTTTTGGAAAAGATAAATGTAGATATAATGTGAACGCAATTGATTTTGCATCTCATGGTGGTCAGATTGAGGTTTTAGAATGGTGGAAAAATTCTGGTTTAAAATTAAAATATACCAGATATGCAATTGAATCTGCCTCGGTGGATGGTAATATTAAAGTTCTTAATTGGTGGAAGAATTCAGGCTTAACATTGTGCTATGGTCGGTGGGCTTTTGATGGTGCAGCAAGTGATGGTAACTTGAAAGTTATGAATTGGTGGAAGAATTCAGGATTGAAATTGTACTATACAGATTATGCTCTCAATTGGAGTGCCCTCAGTCCAGATTCCTCTCAGTATAATCCGGAGATTTTAGATTGGTGGTTAAAAGCTCATCGAGAATCAGGATTGAAACTTAAATATACTCATAAGACACTTGTTATTCTTTCTGAGAATGGTGACCTAAATACTCTAAAGATATTAAATCCATCTAAATCAATGATCGGGAAAACGACGACAACCGATATGACAAAGGTATTTTATAATGCCTCTAAAGATGGTTATGTCAAGATTCTAGATTGGTGGTTTAGACAGTTATATGAATATGGATTGAGAGTGTCATATGATGAAACTGCAATGGATTGGGCATCTGTTAATGGTAAAGTTAAGGTTCTAGACTGGTGGTTGAGAGCTCATAATGAATTTGGGTTAGAATTGAAATATACCGATTATGCGATTGAGAATGCATCTACATTTGGTCGCATTTCAGTTTTAGATTGGTGGTTGAGAGCTCATTATGAATTTGGATTAGAATTGAAATATACTAGTTTAGCTATTCAAGAGGCTTGTGGATTTGGTCAAGTTAAGGTTCTAGACTGGTGGTTGAGAGCTCATAATGAATTTGGGTTGAGGCTAGAATATGATCATGATATTGCGGTCAAAAAGGCTTCAGATACTCGTCGATCAGTATTTAGTGATACTATTAGGAAGGGTTGCGATGATGTTTTGGAATGGTTGTCAAAACATAAAGAAGAAAATGAAACCTAAAGCTAAACCAGGTTTAAAATTGAATTATGTTTTTTCTAATAAATCTTAAATTATATTTGAAATGTATTTTAAGATTACCAACCAAGAGGAATGTCATAATGGATATCAGTATCATACTGGGTTAAATATCTTGGACAGACCGTTTGAAAAAGAAGGCTCTTGTGTTAAAGGTGGACTTTATTTCACTACTTTAGAGTATTTAGATCAGTTTTATGATTATGGTGTTTGGATTAGAGAAATTCAAATTCCAGAAGATGCTGAGGTGGTGATTGATCCGACTAGAAATAAGTGGCGATCCAATCAGATTATATTGGGGAATAAGTATCCTTTGTTTGATATCAAGATTATCAAAAAATTTAATTTGGAAATTAATAAAAGTTATATCAATTTAGCTTTTGCTCATGGACATGTGGAAATTCTGGAGTGGTGGTTAAAAGCAAGAGATGAGTCTAAATTAAAGGACTCTGATCAGGATGGTTCTCGCTTGGGGGGTGATTATACTGATGTTGATGGGCGAGCAGTTGAACTGGCTTCTCAAAATGGTCATGTGGCTGTTTTAGATTGGTGGCTAAAGACTAGAAAAATCCATCCCGAACTGAAGTTAGAATACTGGACAGAGGCCATTGATAAGGCTTCTAAAAACTGTCGTATTGAGGTTCTAAATTGGTGGCTAAAGGCTAAAAATGAAGATGGTTTGAAACTCCACTATACTAATTGGGCGATTAATTGGGCTTCTATTTCTGGTCACACAGAGGTTTTAGATTGGTGGCTAAAGGCTAAAGAGGAGAATGGGTTAGAGCTAAAATACACTAGGATTGCGATTGATCAGGCATCATATGATGGTCAGCTGGAAGTTCTAGACTGGTGGTTGAAAACCCATAAATCAACTGGGTTAGAACTTAAGTATACTTCTGAGGCGATCCACCACGCTATTGTAAGAAATTCCGTCGCTGTTCTGGAATGGTGGAAGAATTCTGGTTTAAAATTAAAATATACCAATCGGGACTATCTCACCAACGATAATAATATGGATGCTCTTGAATGGTGGGCAAAATTTAAGAGTGAACTGGAAAGCAAATCAAGTTAGATTAAATTAGATTTAATGAATTTGAAAAAATTGAAATTATTTTTTATTAAATAACAATCTCATACAGTCAATGTATTTTAAGATAACTAACCAAGAGGAATGCCATCATGGTTATCAATATCAAACTGGGTTAAATATCTTAGATAGGCCTTTTGAAAAAGAGGGGTCTTGTGTTAAGGGAGGATTGTATTTTACAAACTTGGAGTATTTACATGAGTTTTATGAGTATGGTGTTTGGATCAGGGTTATCACGATACCCGAAGATGCTGAGATGGTTATGGATTCTGTGGGGCATAAGTGGCGAGCAAACAAAATTATTTTGGGTGCTAAGTATCCGTTGTTCGATGTTGAAACCATTCTGAAGTTTGATTTGAAAATTAATCCGGGATATATCGATCGCGCGTGTGGTGCTGGCTGTGATGTGAATGTCCTGGAATGGTGGAAGAATTCCGGATTCGAATTGAATTATTCTGAATCGGCGATTAATTGGGCATCTAACAGTGGTCATGTGGAGGTTCTGGAATGGTGGAAGAATTCTGGTCTGGAACTTAAATATAATAATGCAATTAATTATGCTTCTGAAAATGGTCATGTCAAGGTTCTGGAATGGTGGTTGAAAGCCAACAAGGAGACTGGGTTAAAGCTCAAGTATTCTCATGAGGCGATCAATTATGCTTCAAAAAATAATCATGTGGACATTTTAGAGTGGTGGTTAGAAGCTCACAAATCAACTGGATTAGAGTTGAGGTATACATCATTTGCGATTGACCGGGCTTGCGAAAATGGTCATCCCAATGTTCTGAAATGGTGGATAAAGTTTCAACATGAATCTGATTTAAAAATATACTTCACTTCTTATGCGATGAGATGGACTCCCATCAAGAATAGAGAGGATGTTAGGAAATTGTTGAATATACTCAGAGCAGAAGAAGAAATTAAGGAAAACTAAGTCAAATAAACTTCTTTAAAATTGAAATTATTTTTTATTTAAATCAACAATCTCATACAGCCCATGTATTTTAAGATAACTAATCAAGACGAATGCCATCATGGTTATCAGTACAAAACAGGATTAAATATTTTGGATAAACCTTTTGAATCAAAAGGTTCTTGTGTCTCAGGAGGTTTATATTTTACTACTTTGGTCCATCTCCATCACTTCTATGATTATGGAATTTGGTTGAGAGAAGTCACTATTCCGGAAGATGCTCGGATGGTCATGGATCCTTCTGCTAATAAGTGGAGAGCCAACAAGATCATTTTGGGTGACAAGTATCCATTGTTTGATGATCAAACAATCAAGAAGTTTAATTTGAGGATTACTGAATGCTATGTTGATAATGCTTCTAGGTATGGTTCTAAATATGATAATCTTGAAATTTTAAAACTGTGTGGATCGTCTGCAACGAAAGACGCAATCGATGAGGCTTCTTTGAATGGTCACACTCATCTTCTAGAATGGTGGAAAAATTCCGGATTGCAATTAATGTATACGACAAAGGCGATTGATATGGCATCTCATAATGGGCATGTCAAGGCCCTGGAATGGTGGAGATCCTTTGAGTTACAGAGTGATGCAGCTGATGCTTTAGTGAAAGATGCTTTATTGAAATACAGTTGTGATGCGATTGATTGGGCATCTATGAATGGTCAAGTTGATGTTCTAGAATGGTGGTTAAAGGCCAAGAATGAATTTGGGTGGGAATTCTTGTATTCTAACTATGCAATGAATTTAGCTTCTGAGTCTGGTCATGTCAAGGTTCTGGAATGGTGGATGAAAGCTAAGAATGAATCCGGGTTAACATTGAAATATAGTAATTATGCGGTTGATTGGGCTTCTTCCCAGGGTCATGTTGGTGTTCTGGAATGGTGGAAGAATTCAGGATTAGAATTGGTCTATACTAATTCTGCGATGGATTGTGCTTCCCACAATGGTCATCTTAAGGTTCTAGAATGGTGGAAGAATTCCGGATTGGAGTTGAGATATTATTCACATGATTTGGAATTGGTGATGAATTATTATGTTAATGGTTCGCAGCTCCCAGTGACTGTGAAACATGATTACGGCCAGATTCGAGAATGGTGGAAGAATCTTAAAGCTGAGATGGAAGCTTCAAAGTGAATCAAGTTGAGTGAATCAAGTCGAGTGAATCAAGTTGAGTGAATCAAGTCGAGTGAATCAAGTTAGGTGGTTCAGTTCGAGTGAATCAAGTCGAGTTTTTAAAAATTGAATTATTTTTTTGAATAATAAGTCAGCATATAGAAAATGTTTTTTAAGATAACTAAATCTGATGAATGTCATCATGGTTATCAGTATCAAACCGGATTAAATATTCTCGATAAACCTTTTCAAAAAGAAGGGTCTTGTGTTGCAGGTGGGCTTTATTTTACTACCTTAGAGCATTTGGATCAGTTTTATGAATATGGTGTATGGCTTCGAGCCATAATCATCCCAGATGATGCTCTGATAGTTAAGGATCCTGATGGGAATAAGTGGAGAGCTGATAAAATCATTTTAGGTGAAAAGTATTCTTTGTTTGATGTGGAGACCATCCAAAAATTTAATTTGAAGATTACTGAGCGTTATATTGATTTGGCTTCATCTCATGGCCAGGTCAAGATTCTTGATTGGTGCAGAGATTCTAAAGATGTTGAGTTTAAATATTCATCTTATGCGATTGATGGTGCTTCCAAAAATGGTCATGTTGAGGTTTTAGAATGGTGGTTGAAGGCTCACAATGAATCGGGATTGAAATTGAAGTATGGTTTAATGAGTCTTGGTTGGGCTTCTGGGAATAATTTGGTTCATATTCTAGACTGGTGGTTAAAAGCAAGCCAGGAGAGTGGTTTAGAGTTATTGTATTCCAATGAAGTGATGAATCTTTCCTCGCTCAATGGGCATGTTGAGATTTTGGATTGGTGGTTAAAGGCTCATAATGAACATGGGTTAGAGTTAACCTATTCCAGCAATGCAATGAATTGGGCTTCTCACAATAGTCATGTCAAGATTCTGGATTGGTGGAAGAATTCTGGATTGAAATTGAAGTATACAAGCATTAATTGTTGGGTTAATAATAAAAGTGTTTTAGAATGGTGGAAATCATCTGGACTGGTTGATGTCTAGATTGATGTTGAATAAAAAAAATTAAATACCCTACCTGAACAACAAGAATATTATATTGCGTCATCTATATTCAACAATTACTCCCCATTATATACTTTTTTATGTCTTTCACAGAAAAGATTATGTGTTCTTAGCTCGTTACAACCTCCTTCGCAACACCGGTGCGTATTACAATATGGCTCTTCCCCTGGCGGAACACCATTTGTGCAATCAGAAACCTTACATCCACAACTTATACAATAATTACCTTTGAACCTTATTTCTGGGCATTGCCATCCCTGACATACATGGCTATAACAATATTTATAATTATATGCAGATTTTTTATGACATGATGGTGCGGAACACCTATCAAATACATTAACTTTATGAATTAACTTTTTGAATTTAACCATATTGTTTTATTGCAATTTCCGCTAATGTTTTTATATATCTATGGTTTGATTAATCAATTTTATTTAATGTAGATTAGCTTTAATGTTCAAAGGTAAAATTGAATTATTTTTATTAAAAGATGGAAGATCATAAAAGCAATGTACTTCAAGATAACTAATCAGGAGGAATGTCATCACGGTTATCAGTATCAGACAGGATTAAATTTGTTAGACAGGGAGTTTGAACCAAGGGGAACATGTGTCGCGGGTGGTTTGTATTTTACGACCTTGGAACATTTGGAGGAGTTTTACAGTTATGGTGTGTGGCTTCGGGTCGTTATTATACCAAAGGATGCTCGGATTGTTAAGGATCCAGAAGGAGATAAGTGGCGAGCCAATAAAATTATCTTGGGTGAAAAGTATCCGTTATTTGATGTCAAAACTATTCAGAAATTTGGGTTGAAAGTTACGGAGTATTATGTTAACAAAGTTTCTTTGTATGGTCATATTAAGGTTTTGGATTGGTTATTGAAGATTCGTAATGAATCTGGGTCTGGATCCTTAATTAAGTTCGACTATGCCAGTAATGCGGTTGACTGGGCTTCGGGAAATAATCAGCTGGATGTTCTAGATTGGTGGTTGAAGGCTCATAATGAATTTGGTGTGAAACTGAAGTATTCTAATTGGGCTATCACTGAAGCATCTTCTAAGGGCCATGTCAAGGTTCTTGATTGGTGGCTAAAGGCTCAGAACGAACTTGGATTAGAGTTTAAGTACAATGCAGATGCCATGGAGGGAGCGTCTCAAAATGGCCATACCAATGTTCTAGAATGGTGGTTGAAGGCTCAGAATGAATCTGGGATAGAGTTAAAGTACAATCTTTGGGCTATTAATTCAGCAGCCAAAAAGACTAAGAATAATATTAAAATCTTAGATTGGTGGAAGTCATCTGGGCTAGTATATTTGACCCACTGTGATTAGCATGTTTTAGTTAGTAAGTTTTAAGTAATAAGGTTTAGTTAGTATTTTGAGTAGTATGTTTTAATTAGTATTTTTTTTTAACTGTTCTGGGAGTATTATATTGTGAAAATTGAAATTTGTAAATATCTAATAATATCTATTGTCCCCAGACAATGTGTACACGTTTACCGCTTAAGTGGGCATGTTTTAGATCAAACTGGTTTTCCGGGAGTAATCTGCATGTGACCTGTATTGTCTCCGCGTCGGCGTGCGCGGAGATGTCAATCCTTCAATGATCTGATGGGTGATGTGCGTTAGTAGCTGTAATGGTGAAAAGCGTATGTTATTCGGAAGAAAGGGCTCCTCTTTTGAGGTGTGAAGGCATGACCGTTTGGTGACCTCTTGTTGTGAGCTATTTACAGCTTAGAATATCAATCAACATGGGTCCCTGCCCTGATTGATATTCTACGAGAGTAAAAAGCGTTCTGTTGCCGGGAGGGCAGCTCGACGCATCTGTATCAGACACTGGATCATTAAGAATCCGTAGCCAGCCAAAGAAGTTGGTAGTGGTTGTGTACAGAAGGTCCTCCCTGAGAGTGGGGGTCGAAAGTCTACGGATAGGTGATTAATCATCTAGATCCACCGGGTCGAAATTGGGCAGATACCAACTTCAGATGGCATAGGGGAGCCATTCGATGCCAATGGTGTCGGTGCTGTAGTATGCGGCAGGTTGTTGTGGTTTTATCTACTAATTTTTTTATTTAATTTATTTATTAATAAAATTGATTCTTTTTTTATTAAGTATGGTTGATTATATAAACAATGTACTTTAAAATAATTGACACAGGAGAATATCCCAATGGGTATCAATATGAAACTGGGTTGAATGTGTTGGATAAGCCTTTTCAAAGATATGAGGAGTGTGGTGATGGTGAGGGTGGTCTTTATTTTACTGATTTGGATCATTTGGATAAATTTTATGAGAATGGTATTTGGTTGAGGACTGTTATTGTTCCTGATGATGCGGAGGTAGTTAAGAATTCATCTGGTGATATGTGGAGAGCTGATAAAATTATTTTGGGTGATCCGCAGCCATTGTTCGATGTCAGAACTGTTAAGAAATTTAATCTAAAGATGAGTGAATATTATATTACGGTTGTTTCTCGGGATGCCAATATTGAAATTTTGGAGTGGATCACATCATCTGGTATAAAGATTAGTTATAATTCGAGAGCAGTTAATTTGGCATCTGAGAATTGTCATATTAATGTTTTGGAGTGGTGGTTGAAAGCTTACAATGAATCTAGATCTAGGGTGAAGTTAAAGTGTACTTCGGAATGTATCAACTATGCTTCTAAACATGGACATATTAATATATTAGAGTGGTGGTTAAAAGCCCATACTATAGATAAGTGGTGGTTAAACCCCAATATAACTCGTTTAAAGTTAGAATGTACCTCGGAATGCATGGATGATGCTTCTGCGAATGGTCGTGTGGATGTATTGGAGTGGTGGTTGAAAGCTTGTAATGACTCTAAAAATCATCTAAATCTAAAATGGACTTCAGATGCGCTTGGCCTGGCTTCTAAAAATGGTCATGTGGCAGTTTTGTCATGGTGGAAGAATTCTGGGTTAGAGTTGAAATATATTTCAGCTGCGGTAGATGATGCTTCTGCGAATGGACATGTTGAGGTACTGCAGCGTTGGAAAACATTATGGGTGGAGATGAAATATACTGATGAGGCGATGAATAAGGCATCTGAGAATGGTCATGTTGATGTTCTCGAATGGTGGAGAGGATCTAGATTGAGGTTAAAATATACTGGATATAGCATTGAGCAGGCTTCTAAGAATGGTCAGGTAAATATCCTGGAATGGTGGAGAGCATCTGGGTTGGAGTTGAAGTATGATGCTTGGGCAATGCGTTATGCTTCTCAGAATGGTCATGTGGATGTTCTAGAGTGGTGGTTAAAAGCACATCATGAATCAGGGTTAGAATTAAAGTATACTGATGATGCGATTGATTATGCATCTAGAGCGGGTCATATAGATGTTTTAGACTGGTGGTTGAAAGCTCATAATGAATTTGGGTTGGAGTTAAAGTATTGTTATTTTGCAATGGATTGGGCTTCTCAAAATGATCATCTGAATGTTCTAGAGTGGTGGTTGAAAGTTCACAATGAATCTGGGTTGGAGTTAAAGTATACTGATGGGGCGATGGATTGGGCTTCTGCGAGGGGTTATATTGATGTTCTAGAGTGGTGGCTGAAGGCTCATAATGAATCTGGGTTGGAGTTAAAGTATACTTATGATGTGATGGATCAAGCTTCTGAGGATGGTCGTATTGATATATTGGAATGGTGGTTGAAAGCTCATAATGAATCTGGGTTGAAGTTAAAGTATAGTTCTCGTGCGACGAGCAATGCTTCTAAGAAAAATCATATTGAGGTTTTAGATTGGTGGTTGAAAGCTCATCAATCAACTGGGTTAGAGTTAAGGTGGAATTCCGGAGAGTATGGAGCAATGTATTGGGCTGTAAGGAATAATAATGATGATATTTTCCAGTGGTTGAAGTCTGTAGGTATTTCCGAGTAAGTATTTCCGAGTAAGTATTTCAGAATACTTTAAAAATTGAATTATTTTTTTGTAAAGGTATCAGATATCATACAAAAATGTACTTTAAAATAATTAACACTGGAGAATGTCCTGGTGGATATCAATATGAAACTGGGTTGAATGTGTTGGATAAGCCTTTTCAAAGATATGAGGATTGTGGCGATGGTGAGTGTGGTCTTTATTTTACTGATTTAGCTCATTTGGATAAGTTTTATGAGAATGGTGTTTGGTTGAGGACTGTCGTTGTTCCTGATGATGCGGAGGTGGTTAAGAATTCATCAGGTGATATGTGGCGAGCTGATAAAATTATTTTGGGTGATCCTCAACCATTGTTTGATGTCCAAACTATCAAGAAATTTAATCTTAAAGTGAGTGATTATTATGTTGATGTTGTTTCTCGCAATGCCAATATTGAAATTTTGAAGTGGATCAAATCATCTGGTGTAAAGATCCATTATAATTCTAGAGCAGTTGAGTGGGCATCTCAGAATTGTCATATTAATGTTTTGGAATGGTGGTTAAAAGTTCATAAAGAGACTGGAATAAAGTTAAGAGGTACTTCAGAATGCATAGACTATGCTTCTGCGAATGATCATGTGAATGTTTTAGAGTGGTGGTTGAAAGTTTATAATGAATTTAGAAATCATCTAGATTTAAAATGGACTTCAAAAGCTTTGGATGATGCTTCTAAAAATGGTCATGTATCAGTTTTGTCATGGTGGAAGAATTCAGGATTGGAGTTGAAATATACTTCATCTGCGGTCGATGATGCTTCTAGAAACGGATCTGTTGAAGTATTGCAGCGTTGGAAAACATTATGGGTGGAGATGAAATATACTCATAATGCGATGGATTATGCATCTCAAGAGGGTCATGTGGATGTTTTGGAGTGGTGGAAAGGATCTGGGTTGAGATTAAAGTATACTAGCAATGGCATTGAAGGGGCTTCTAAGAATGGTCAGATAAATATCCTGGAATGGTGGAAATCCTCTGGGCTGGAGCTAGAGTATAATCATTGGGCAATGGATTTGGCTTCTGATAATGGTCATGTGAATGTTTTGGAGTGGTGGTTAAAAGTTCATCATAAATCTGGATTGGAATTAAAGTATACTTATGCGATGGAGAGGGCTTCTAGAAATGGTCATGTTGATGTTCTAGAGTGGTGGTTAAAAGCACATCATGAATTTGGGTTGGAGTTAAGGTATACTTTTAATGCGATGTATGTGGCTTCTATGGAGGGTCATATTGATGTTCTAGAGTGGTGGGTAAAAGCTCATAATGAGTCTGGTTTAGAGTTAAAGTATAATTATATCACTCTAGATTATGCATCTAAAGATGGTTATGTGAATGTTCTAGAGTGGTGGTTGAAAGCTCATAATGAATCTGGGTTGGAGTTAAAGTATACTTTTAATGCGATGGATTATGCATCTCAAGAGGGTCATATTGATATTCTAGAGTGGTGGGTAAAAGCGCGAGATGAATCTGGATTAGAATTGATGTATTCTCAATGGGCAATTACATTAGCTTCTAAGAATGGTCATGTTGAGGTTCTAGATTGGTGGTTGAAGGTTCATAATGAATCTGGTTTAGAGTTAAAGTATACAGATAAGGCTATGGATTGGGCTTGCAAGAAGGGTCATCTGAGGATTCTGGATTGGTGGTTAAAAGTTCATAATGAATTTGGGTTAGAGTTGAAATATTCAAAAAATGGAATTAATTATTCTTCGCAACCTGATGCAATTAGCTTATCTTTGCAGCTTGATGTTTTATCTTGGTGGCAATCATCTGGGTTGGATTATCCTTGAAATAAATTAAGAATTTTCCGAATACTTTAAAAATTGAATTCTTTTTTATTAATACTAAATAATCATATTAGCAATGCACTTTAAGATAACTGATGAGGAAGAATGTCCGAATGGGTACCAATATAAAAATGGATTAAATGTGTTAGGGAAACCTTTTCAAAGGAAAGGGAATTGTGTTGATGGAGACGGTGGTCTTTATTTTACTGATCTGACCAACCTATCTAAGTTTTATAAGTGTGGCAGTTGGTTGAGGATTGTAACTGTTCCTGATGATGCGGAAGTGGTTAAGAATTCATCTGGTGATATGTGGCGAGCAAATAAAATTATTTTAGGTGATAAATATCCGTTGTTTGATGTCAAAACCATTGAAAAATGTAATCTTAAAATGAATGATTATTATATTAATAAGATTTCTGCTGATGGGGATGTATCAGCCTTGAATTGGCTGAAAGCACATATGACAGAGTTGTTTAAATGTAATTGCGATGGGATTCAGTATGCATCTCATAATGGTCATTTAAAAGTTTTGTCATTCTGGAAATCGTATGGATTTAAGCCAAGCTATGCCTCTGGGTGTATGGATTATGCTTCTGGGCATGGCCACCTAGATGTCTTAGAGTGGTGGAAGAATTCTGGATTAAAGTTGGAATATACATACAGAGCCATCGATAATGCTGCCAAGAATGGTCATCTGAATGTCTTAGAATGGTGGAAGAACTCGAAGTTAGAGTTGGAATATTCTGCGGCGACCATGGACAATGCTTCTGCGAATGGTAATATTACAATATTAAAGTGGTGTCAGGATGCTGGATTGGAGTTAAAGTATACTTCAGATGCACTTGACCTGGCATCAAAAAATGGTCATGTGTTAGTTTTGACATGGTGGAAGAATTCTGGGTTAGAGTTGAAATATACTTCAGCTGCGGTAGATGATGCTTCTGCGAATGGTCATGTTGGAGTATTGCAGCGGTGGAAAACATTATGGGTGGAGATGAAATATACTGATGAGGCGATGGGCGAGGCATCGAAGAATGCTCATCTAGATGTTCTAGAATGGTGGAAGAATTCTGAGTTAGATCTAGCGTATGATGATGAGGCAATTGATTTTGCATTTGAGAATGGTCATATTTCAGTATTAGAGTGGTGGAGAACATCTGGATTAGATGTGGAATATGGTGATGAGGCAATTGATAATGCTTCTAAGAATGGTCATGTTTCTGTATTAGAGTGGTGGAAGGAATCTGGATTGGAGTTAGAATATAGTTCTAATGCGATGAATTGGGCTTCAAGGAATGGTCATGTGAATGTATTGGAATGGTGGTTAAAAGCTCATCATGAATCTGGGTTGGAGTTAAAGTATACTTTTAATGCGATGAATTGGGCTTCTTTTAATGGTCATATTGATGTTTTAGAATGGTGGAAGAATTCTGGATTAGAACTAAAACAAATCGATGATGAAAGTTCAAATCCTTATGCAAACAGAAGTGGAATGGATTTGGCATCTTCCAATAATCAGGTGGATGTTTTGAAATGGTGGTTAAAAGCTCATCATGAATCTGGGTTGGAGTTGAAGTATTCTTTCAATGCAATTGATGATGCATCTTCTGGGGGTCATGTGGATGTTTTGGAATGGTGGTTAAAAGCTCATACTGATTCTGGGTTGAAGTTAAAGTATACTGATGATGCGATGGACGATGCGTCATCATCAGGACATGCGAACGTTCTGGAATGGTGGAAGAATTCCGGATTGGAATTAAAATACTCTTCAGAAGCAATGTTTTTAGCTAAGGATTGGGGTCGACATGATGTTTTATCATGGTGGCGATCATCTGGATTGAAATTAAAAATCCGTGATGAATAATGTATTGCAGTTATCATCAAATTTACTTCAATACGGATTTTTGGATAATTTAGAATACTTAAAAATCTTTAAAATTGAAATATTTTTTATTAAGTCATAGAAGATCATCATGTATCTCAAGGTGACCAACCAAGATGAATGCCACAATGGCTTTCAATACGTGACAGGATTGAATGTGCTAGATAAGCCTTTTGAACCAGAGGGTTCTTGTGTTCCAGGAGGTTTATATTTCACTGATTTGGAGAATTTAAGTGAGTTTTATGGTTTTGGAGTTTGGTTGAGGGTTGTAATTATTCCAAAAGGTGCCAAAAAGGTTAAGGATCCAGATGGGGATGAGTGGCGTGCTGATAAGATAATTCTGGGTGATAAGTATCCTTTGTTTGATGTTGAAACTGTGAAGAAATTTAATTTGTGTGTTAATGAAAATTTTATTGCATATGCTTCTATGAATGGTCATGTGGATGTTTTAGAGTGGTGGTTGAAAACTCATAAGGAATCTGGATTGGAGATGAAGTATTCTGATGAGGCGATGGATTGGGCTTCACAAAATGGTCATGTTGATGTTTTGGAGTGGTGGTTGAAAGTCCATAATGAATCAGGGTTGGAGTTAAAGTATAGTTCTAGTTCGATAAATTGGGCATCTCATAATGGTCATGTGGATGTTTTAGAATTGTGGTTGAAAGCTCATCATGAATCTGGGTTGAGGTTAAAGTATAGTAATAATGCAATGAATTGGGCTTCTAAGTATGGTCAGGTGGGTGTTTTGGAGTGGTGGTTGAAAGTCCATAATGAATCTGGATTGGAGTTAAAGTATACTTATTGGTCGCTTGATTTGGCTTCTTTGTATGGTCATGTGGATGCATTGGAGTGGTGGCTAAGAGCGCATAAATCATGTGGGTTGGAGTTAAAGTATACTTCTGATGCGATGGATTGGGCTTCCAAGAATGGTCATGTGAATGTTCTGGATTGGTGGGAGACATCTGGCTTACTATCAAAGTAAATTTGAGTATTTCAGAATACTTTAGAAAATTGAATTATTTTTTTATTAAGACTCAATGATTATATCAACAATGTATTTTAAATTAACAAATAACGAGGAGTGTCATAATGGATATCAATATAAAACAGGATTAAATGGGTTGGATAAGGAGTTTGAAAATGACTCTTGTATCAGGGGAGGTTTTTATTTTACTGATTTAAAGAATTTAGATAAATTTTATGATTGTGGTGTGTGGTTGAGGATTGTTGTCGTTCCAGAAGATGCTCAAATGGTTAAGGATGAATCTGGTGATAAATGGAGAGCGAATAAAATAATTTTAGGTGATCGGTATCCATTATTTTCGATTGAAACGATTAAAAAATTTAATTTGAATGTTAATGCTAGTTACATTAAGTGTGCTAGTGAGCAATCAGGTGTGGATAGTATGAAATTGTTAAAGTCGTGTCGAACATATTTTAAGATAACTAACGAGAAAGAGTGTCACTATGGTTATCAGTATCATGATGGGTTGAACATTTTAGATAGACCTTTTGAGTCAAATGGTTCTTGTGTTGAGGGCGGTTTATATTTTACTGATCTGAAGAATTTGTCTAGGTTTTATAAATTTGGTATTTGGTTGAGAGAGATAACAATTCCTGATGATGCTTTAATGGTTGAGGATCCATCTGGGGGTAAATGGAGAGCTGATAGGATTATTCTAGGTGAGCGTTATCCATTGTACAACATTGGAACAATCAAGAAGTTTAATTTAGAAATTGATAATGATTATATTGATCATGTGTGTGCTTATGGAAAAACTGATGTTCTTTCTTGGGCTTATAATTGTAACCACCTATTGGGATGTACTTCCACTGGAATAGAATACGCATCTAGTCGGGGTCATGTAGCTGTTTTAGAGTGGTGGTTAAAGATTTTTCATAAATTTGACTTGAAGTTAAAATATGCTTCTACTGCGATGGATGGAGCTTCAATTGCGGGTCATATTGAAGTGTTGGAGTGGTGGAAATCCTCTGGGTTAGATTTGAAGTATACTTCTGCGGCGATTGATGAAGCTTCTTATAACAATCAGGTTGATGTTTTGGAGTGGTGGAAGTCATCTGGATTATATTTGAAGTATACTTCTGCTGCTATTGACAAAGCTTCGGCAAATGGTCATATTAAAGTATTGGAGTGGTGGAAAAGATCATCTGGGTTTAAACTTGAGTATACCTCGAATGGGTTGGATCGTGCTTCGGATAATGGTCGTGTCAATATCTTAAAAAAAGATACTGATGGGTTGAAGTTAAAGTATACGCGTGAAGCAATTGATCATGCTTCTGAATTGGGTCATGTAAATATATTGGAATGGTGGAAGAATTCCGGATTAGAACTTAACTATACTGGAGGGGCGATGGATTATGCGACTTGGGAAAACAAAGTTTCAGTTTTAGAGTGGTGGAAAAATTCGGGATTGCAATTGATGTATACTTGGAGAGCACTTGAATCCGTGAATCATGACGTGGCTACATTAAAGTGGTGGACGGATTCAGGGTTGCCATTGAGGTATTTCAATGCAAGGTATGATGCATAATAATGTTATTGGGATAGATAGTGTTGATGTATTTAAAAATTGAATATTTTTTATTAAGATCCAAGTGATCATACTAAGAATGTATTTCAAGATAACTAATCAAGATGAGTGTCATCATGGATTTCAATACCAAACAGGGTTGAATGTCTTAGATAAATCTTTTGAGTCAGAAGGTTCTTGTGTTGAGGGTGGTTTATATTTTACAGATTTGAAGAATTTGCATAAGTTTTATGACTATGGAGTGTGGTTGCGGGTGGTGATTATTCCAGAGGATGCGATGATGGTAAAGGATCCAGCTGGGGATAAGTGGCGTGCGAATAAGATAATTTTAGGTGATAAGTATCCATTATTTGATGTTGAAACCATCAAGAAATTTAATTTGAAAATGACTGAAGATTATGTTGATAGAGCTTCAGGTGGTGGTCATCTGAATGTTCTAGAGCGGTGGTTGAGAGCTCATAATGAATGTGGGTTGGAATTAAAGTATAGTAATAATGCTATGAATTTGGCATCTGAGAATGGTCATGTTGATGTGTTAGAGTGGTGGTTGTCTAGTGGGTTGCCATTGAAGTATGATCGATATGGAATTAATTGGGCCTCATCAAAAGGTGATATTGATGTTTTAGAGTGGTGGTTGAAAGCTCATCAGAGATCTGGTTTGGTGTTGAAGTATAGCCCAGGCGCGATGGATTTGGCATCTCATTATGGCCATGTAGATGTTTTAGAGTGGTGGTTGAAAGTTCATAATGAATCTGGGTTAGAGTTAAAGCATAGTTCTAATGGGATGGATTGGGCATCTAGGTATGATCATGTTGATGTCTTAAGATGGTGGAAGAATTCTGGGTTAGAGTTAAAGTATACTGATTACGCGATAGATCATGCTTCATATGAGGGTCATGTGAATGTATTGGAGTGGTGGTTAAAAGCTCATAAATCATGTGGGTTAGAGTTAAAATATACTGGAATGGCGATGGATTATGCTTCATTTAATGATCATGTGGATGTATTAGAGTGGTGGTTGAAGGTTCACAAATCATTTGGGGTAAAGTTAAAGTATACATGTAATGGCATTGATGAGGTATCTGAGAATGGTTATGTGAATGTTCTAGAGTGGTGGTTGAAGGTTCATAATGAGTTTGGATTGGAATTAAAGTATAGTTCTGCGGCGATAGATTGGGCTTGTAAGAAAGGTCATATAGATGTTCTAGAGTGGTGGAAGTTATCTGGTTTGAAGTTGAAATATACTTATTGGGTGATGGATTATGCATCTGCGAATGGACATGTTGATATTCTAGAGTGGTGGTTGAAGGCTATGGATCAACATGGATTGGAGTTAAAGTATAGTTGTAATGCAATGGGTTGGGCGTCGTATTATAATCATGTGGATGTTCTGGAATGGTGGTTAAAAGCTCATAATGAGTCTGGGTTGGAGTTACAGTATACTTCTAAAACGTATAGTTCTAATGCTATGAATTTGGCATTTCAGAATGGTCAAGTTGATGTTGTATCATGGTGGAAGTCTAGTGGGTTGGCATTGAAGTAAATGTCTTGAAGTAGTATTCCTAAAGACTTTTAAAATTGAATTATTTTTTATTAGAAGTTAATGGATGTACAATGTATTTCAAGGTAACTAATGAAAAGGAGTGTCACAATGGCTTCCAGTACCAAACAGGATTGAATGTGTTAGATAAGCCTTTTGAACCAAAGGGTTCTTGTGTTGGGGGTGGTTTATATTTTACAGATTTGGAGAATTTATCTAAGTTCTATAGTTATGGAGTGTGGTTGCGGGTGGTGATTATTCCAGAGGATGCGATGATGGTAAAGGATCCAGCTGGGGATAAGTGGCGTGCGAATAAGATAATTTTAGGTGATAAGTATCCATTATTTGATGTTGAAACCATCAAGAAATTTAATTTGAAAATGACTGAAGATTATGTTGATAGAGCTTCAGGTGGCGGTCATCTGGATATCCTAGGGTGGTGGTTGAGAGTCCATAATGAATCTGGATTGGAGTTAAAGTATACTTCTAATGGAATGGAATGGGCATCTAAGAATGGTCATCTGAATGTTATAGAGTGGTGGTTGAGAGTTCATAATGATTCTGGACTGGAATTAAAGTATACCTCTGTTGCAATTGATTGGGCTTCTGAGAAGGGTCATGTTTCAGTTTTAGAGTGGTGGTTGAAGGCCCATCAGGAATCTGGGTTGGAGTTGAAGTATACTTCTTATGGGATGGATTGTGCTGCAAAAAATGGTAATGTTTCAGTTTTAGAGTGGTGGTTGAGAGTCCATAATGAATTTGGTTTGGAGTTAAAGTATAGTCATGATGCGATGGATTTAGCATCTGAGAATGGTCATGTGAATGTATTAGGATGGTGGTTGAATGTGCATAATGAATTTGGTTTAGAGTTAAAGTATACGTGTAATGATGTGATTGATCGAGCATCATTGGGATCGTCAAAGAAGAATCATTATGAGGTTGTATCATGGTGGTGGTCAAGTGGGTTGATATCAAAATCTGTAGGATGTGTGATGTTATGAATATAATAAGAGTGGGTATTTATGGTTTGTTTTGTGTGTGTGTGTATGTAAAAATTGAAATAATTGTTTGTAATAATATATGTATTACCCAGGGGCTAGTGTGCATGATGTGTTTTATGTTTGACATTGAATGTGTTGTGCGGGCGCGGGCGTTTGGGAACTAACTGAGCTGTATAAGAGCAGGTGGCAATTCGAGAGTAGTGTGACATGCTTGTTTTAAGTAATATGCCTGAGGGTGTGTGAAAGGAATAGTTGTAACATGCTTGGGGACAATTGTGCTGAGAGCTTGAAAGCTGGAAGTGTGGGAATTTTATCTTTTGATAGAACTTTTTTTATTTTTTTTATCTCATTATATAGTAAGCTCGCCTTTTAAGAAAAGTCTATAATTAGTAGACTATAGGGTAACCCCTAGCAAATTTTTATTGTATTTTTATGTGTGTTTAATGTGTATAATTGCCTGAAGTGTTTAAGGTGATTGTGGTAGATTGTAGTAGAGTGTAGTAGAGTGTAGTAGAGTGTAGTAGAGTGTAGTAGAGTGTAGTAGAGTGTAGCAGGGCGGTGTTTGTGATTTGTATTTCTAGGATGAATCTGTGTATTAAAGTGGTATAGTAAATGTTGATAAAGGTGTAAAATAAGGAATGAATAAGTAAAATGAGAGGGTGAATATTTGTAAAAGAGTGTATTCTAGGTCTCTGTAAAAAAGTAGTAGAGCTTAGTAAATTGTCAAAAAAAAGTGTTTTATCCTAAGGAAAATTCTGAAAAATATGTTTTATCCTAAGGAAAATTCTGAAAAATATGTTTTAGGCTAAGGAAAAGTGAATTGTGTATATTTTTTATCTCATTATATAGTAAGCTCGTCACTTGATAAGTCTATAATTTGTAGACTCTAGGGGACCCTCTAGCAAATTTTTATTGTATTTTATGTGTTTTGTATGTGTATAATAACTTCAAAGTATTTGAGGTGATTGTCGTAGAGTGTGATAGGTATTTCGAGGGTTAAAAGGTGTATTAGGTTTGTATAGTTGAATGTTGATAAAAGTAAGGGTGTGTATGATAAGAATTGAGTAAAATGTGAGAGTGAATATGTGAATTGTTGTGTATTCTAGGTGTGTTGTCAGAGTATATCTGAGTATTCAAAGTGTTTTATATGATGTGAGGAGTAATAAATGGTGTAATAAATGGATATTTGAGAAGTTTTCAAGAGTTAGTTGAGAGTCTGGATGAGTCTCTGACCGGCCTGACGGCCGGGGTCCGCGATCGGTATTTCGAGGAGTAAAAGGTGTAATAAAAGTGTATGGTAATATTGTGAGATAAAATGAAAAAGAGTAAGGGGGTATATGGTAAAAATGCGGAAAAATAAGTAAAATTTAAGACTGAATATTTGTAAAAGAGTGTATTCTAGGTCTCTGTAAAAAAGTAGTAGAGCTTAGTAAAATTCTGAAAAAAGTGTTTTAGCCTCAGTAAATTGTAAAAAAAAAGTGTTTTAGGCTAAGGAAAAGTGAATTGTGTATATTTTTTATCTCATTATATAGTAAGCTCGTCACTTGATAAGTCTATAATTTGTAGACTGCTAGGAAACCCCTAGCAAAATTTTATTGTTTTTTATTGTTTTTATGTGTATAATTACTTCAAAGTATTTGAGGTAATAGTGGGAGTAATAAGAGGTGTGTAGTGTATAGTAGACTGGGGTACCGGGGGGTATCAGCGACAGGTATTTCCAGGAGTAAAAGAAGTATTAAAAGTGTATTGTAAATTGTAATAAAAAAATGAAAAAGAGTAAGGGGGTATATGGTAAAAATGCGAAAAAATAAGTAAAATGAGAGAGTGAATATTTTGAAAAGAGTGAATTCTAGGTCTCTGTAAAAAAGTAGTAGAGCTTAGTAAAATGAAAAAAAAAGTGTTTTAGCCTTAGGAAATGTAAAAAAAGTGTGAAACCCTTAGGAAATTGAAAAAAGTGTGAAAGCCTAAGGAAATGTAAAAAAAGTGTGAAACCCTAAGGAAATGTGAATTGTGTATATTTTTTATCTCATTATATAGTAAGCTCGCCACTTGATAAGTCTATAAATTGTAGACTGCTGGGAAACCCCTAGCAAAATTTTATTGTAATTAAGATTCCATGCTCGTATCAAATTCGTCAAAAATCTTTGTGGTAATTCTGGGAGTAATAATAGGAATAATAGGGTATAGTAGAGTATAGTAGAGTATAGTAAATAAGTAGGCAAAAGTAATTTGAGAGTATTGATAAGTCTATGACCGGCCTAACGGCCGGGATCCGCGATTGGTAATTCAAGGACCAAAAGATGCATTAAAATGATATAGGATGAAAAAAATGAAAAATTAAGATGAAATGAAAAATAAGAATTCTAAGATGCACCTAGAAAGGAGTAAATCCAAATTATTAAAAATATGAATTCTAGGATGAAATGAAAAATTCACTGAAGAAGGAAAAAGAGTAAAATGTGAAAATCGGAAAATGGTGCAAATGTGAAAAAATGTGTGTGAAAAAAGAGTGTTTTTCCGAATGAATATTTAACTATTTCGTTAAAGTACCTCGTGCACATCATATGAATAACTGGAGTATGCTCCTGTGTTTTAGTGTTTCCGACGTTTTGTTAGTAAAATGCGAAATAGTGAAAAATAAAAGTTGAAAATCTAAAAAATAAATTTTTAGCATGTTATTCAAGGGTATACTATTTTATAAATCGCTCCTTAAGAATGATTAACGTCAGTACTAATGTTTTGCTCGCTGGCTAAAAAAGTCAGTATGCCTTAAAAGACCGCCCGAAAGACCATTTTCATCTCGAGCACACTACAATATAATACCCCTTACCGAATGATTATACCGT